>Ga0315288_10000008_pt1 | contig 344056 bp, 306 predicted proteins | sample YL17G11_20_MG_FD_203454 | JGI IMG/M metagenome (GOLD analysis project Ga0315288, IMG submission 203454) | Sediment microbial communities from Yellowstone Lake, YNP, Wyoming, USA - YL17G11_20 | ecosystem: Environmental > Aquatic > Freshwater > Lake > Sediment | place: USA: Wyoming | collected... | reverse complement strand
GAGACCGTGACCTCGCGACGCACTTGGAGCGGACACGGCGGCTGGCACAGGGCGAACCTCTGAGCGAGGTTGTGGGGGAATTTTGTCGCGGCTGGGGCATCAATCAAATCATTCTTCCGATGACGGACGCGCGCGTTGCCACCATGCTTCACACTGACGAGGGTGACCTGGAGTTCCAGGAATACTTCGTGCATCGCAGGTGCCGGCCGCGTGTCCATGCGATCGAGTTTCTGGGTATCGATGCGGCCGCGCCCGCCCCAGGCGTTATCGAAGCCCTGAACTCCGCGGACGGGGTCATCCTGTGCCCCTCCAACCCGTGGGTCAGTATCGGACCCATCCTTGCATTGCCCGGTATTCGTCCGGTGCTAGCCGGCCGAAAGGCCGCCGCCGTTTCCCCGATAGTCGGCGGCCGGGCGCTTAGGGGTCCGGCGGATAAGATGTACACAGAGATGGGAATGCAGGCATCCGCACTTGCAGTCGCCGCCCAGTATCGGGACATCGTTGGTGGGTTCGTCATGGACCTCAAGGATGCGGAGCTTGCGGCCTCAGTACGCAGCCTGGGCATGCGCACCCTGGTTTCAAACACCATCATGCGCACGGTGCCTGACCGGCAACGCCTTGCCCGTGATGTGCTGGAATTTCTGCAGGCGGACTGGAAATGACACTGTGGGCGATCGTGCCGGTCAAGCCCCTGCAGAGGGGCAAGTCGCGACTGGCGGGAGCGCTGCACCCTTCTGAACGGGCCGGTCTGAATCGGCTCCTACTTGAACGTACGGTCAAGACTCTGACCGAACTTAAGGAAGTGGAAGAGGTCCTCGTGGTCAGCAGGGACTCATCGGCATTGGCACTTGCGCGCGAGCTCGGCGCAAGGACCGTGCAAGAGGATGGAGCGCCCTCCTTGAACATTGCCTTGAGGCGCGCGACGGTGGTCGCTCAGGTGTACGCCTCGCGAGGTGTGCTCGTGATCCCTGCCGATCTCCCTCTCCTCACCGCGGCAGACGTCGCGGCACTTCTTGGGCGGGCGACCGATCCGCCCGTTGTGGTCATTGCGCCCGACCGTCACCATCGCGGCACAAATGCGCTCCTGCTGTCTCCGGCGGACCTGATTGACTATGACTTTGGGGACAACTCCTTCAGCCGCCATTGCGAGCGGGCGCGCAGGGCGGGCGCTCGGCTTGAGGTCGTCGAGCTTCCTTCGCTTGGTCTTGATCTGGACCTGCCGGAGGATCTTGAGTTGGTGCGCCGAATCCAGGCCTCCAAAGCCTAGCCCTCGCAGATCTGCCACCCTCTGTCCACTGCCCGCGCTCCACCGATGCTCCGCGTGTGCTGGAGCGTCAGTGTCTTGGCGTCTTGGCCAGGGCCGCGAATGCGACGCTTCGGTGCCCCCAACGCGGTTTTCCGCTCCAGACGTGACATAGCACTCAGGGAATTCGGAGCTTATTCACTCTGTGGAAAATGCCTGCCGGCTATAATGATCATGCAGGTTCAGCCTGCGGATCGTGCGCGATCCCGCGCGCTAGCGAGGTGCAATATGGAAGGAATTAGTCAGGCGGCATCTCCATTGATGACGTGGCACCGCCTTCAAACCGAGCTGCTCCGATGCGAGTACTGTGAGACGCGGCCGTGCAAGACCGCCTGCCCGGCGAACTGCTCCCCCTTTGATTTCATCATGGCAGCGCGCGGAGGAGAGGCCTCCGACCTGCAGCGCGCCGCAGCGGAGATTCTGCGCAACAATCCTCTGGGTGGGGTGTGCGGACTCGTTTGCCCGGACAGATTTTGCATGGCAGCATGTTCGCGCGGGGAATTCGATGGCCCTATCGATATCCCCCGGGCTCAGGCCACCATCGTGGAAATGGCCAGACGGGCTGGAGGTGCGACGAGGTTCCATCCGCCAGCCTCGACTGGCAAGAAAGTGGCTGTCGTGGGCGGTGGACCGGCAGGGCTGGGGGCCGCCGCAGCGCTGGCGCAGATGGGCCACAGAGTTGAGATCATGGAAGCCCGCAAGCACCTTGGAGGCATGCTGCGCCTCATTCCAGCCGAACGCCTCGACCAGCGCGTGGCAGATGCCGATATTGACTTTGTCCTCGCGCTGGGGGCGATTGGAACTCGCACCGGCACCACCGTGCGGGACCCTGCCAAATTGCCTGATGAAGGCTTCGATGCAGTCTGTGTGACCACCGGACTCTGGGCGCCCATCCGGCTTGGAATTGAGGATGAGAACCTGGCCGTGAAGATGGTCGATCTCCTGTCTGAACCGGATGCCTTCACCTTCATCGGGCGGGTGGCGGTCATTGGCGGCGGTGCCACCGCCGTGGATTGCGCCATCGTTGCCAGGCAACGGGGCGCGCGGCACGTAGAACTCTTCATGCTGGAGAACCACGCCGAAATGCCCTTGACGGCTGCGGAACGACGAGAGCTTGTAACGCATGAACTGGAGCTCAACGGGCGGATCCGCGCGACAGCCATCAACAGAGACGGCGATCGTCTGCTCCGGCTTGGGACGATGAAGGTTACGCTGCCAGAGGGTCAGCCCTTCAATCCATCCAGCGTTCGCGATGTCCCCGGGACCCAGAGCGAGGTCGCGGGCCTTGAAGCTGTGGTCATCGCCATAGGCATGAGGTCAGAGCGACCCCCGGCTAGACATGACGGCGTGTTCTACGCTGGCGATACTGTCAACGGCCCGACGACGGTCGTGGAGGCTGTGGCGTCGGGGAAGAACGCCGCGCTTGAGATCGATGCCTGGTTGAATCGGGCAGTCCTTACTCCGATCGAAAAGCACACGAAGTCACTCCACGCCTTGCCAGGCTATGAGCCCACGCCCGTTCCGCTCGAGACCAATTTCTTCGGGCGCGCGATCCGGTCTCCGTACCTTCTTTCGGCCTCGCCGCTGACGGATGGCCTGGATCAGATGACCAAGGCCTATGAGAGCGGCTGGGCTGGCGGGATCATGAAGACCGCCTTTGACAACGTACCTGTCCACATTCCATCAGAGTACATGTTCACGTTTGGCCCATCCACGTATGCCAATGCAGATAATGTATCTGCCCACGCACTCGATCGAGTGTGCGGCGAGTTGGAACAACTCACGCGCAGGTGGCCGGATCGTTTGACTATGGCATCGACGGGAGGCCCGGTCTCGGGCACGGATGAGAGTGATCGCCACGGTTGGCAGGCCAACACGGCGAAGCTGGAGTCGGCCGGTGCGATGGGAATTGAGTACTCGCTCTCCTGCCCCCAGGGAGGTGATGGAACCGAGGGCGATATTGTGTCACAGAATGCCGCCTTGACCGCCAAGATCGTGGACTGGGTGATGGAAGTTAGCGAGCCATCCATTCCAAAGCTGTTCAAGCTAACCGCGGCAGTCACTTCGATCGTGCCGATCTTGCGAGCTATCCGCAAGGTCCTCGAGAAGTACCCTGGAAAGACGGCCGGCGTCACCTTGGCCAACTCTTTCCCCACACTGGCGCTGCGCCACGCAGGCAATGGCCGCCGCTGGGAGGAAGGTGTGGTCGTCGGCATGAGCGGCGAGGGAGTAACGCCAATCTCCAATCTGACCCTGGCACAGGCAGTCCCGGAGGGTCTCGAGATCTCCGGCAATGCTGGTCCCATGACCTACAAAGCCGCTATGGATTTCCTTGCCCTCGGTGTAAGGACCGTCCAATTCTGCACGATAGCGACGAAGTACGGCTACGGTATCATCCACGAGCTGGAATCCGGGACGTCGCACTTGATGAAGGAGCGTGGGCTGCACTCAATGAGCGAGCTGATCGGTATCGCTCAGCCCAACCCCATCACAGACTTCATGGCACTCTCGCCCATCAAGAAGATATCGGAGATCCAAGCGGACACGTGCGTCCAGTGCGGCAACTGCGTGCGTTGCCCGTACCTGGCGATCAGCCCGGACGAGCACGGTCGGCTCCGCACGGATGCTGCCAAGTGCATCGGTTGCTCGATCTGCGCCCTCAAGTGCTTCGTGGGCGCCATCACCATGCGTCCGCGGACCCCTGCCGAGCTGGCCGCGCTGCATGAGAACTGACCTGCGCCAGGAAGGGAAGCCGATGACCACCCTGTTTGAGAACGCCATCGTTGTGACGTTAGGCAAAAGCAACAAGGTTATTTGGGATGGAGCGGTCGCCGTCGATGAAGAGAACGTCGTCGGGATAGGCGACACGGCAGGGCTCCGAAGGGGCTTCCCCGATGCAGCCAGGGTTGACTGCAGTGGAAAGCTGATCCTTCCCGGATTCATCTGCGCCCATCACCACTTTTATTCCACAATGGCACGCGGTATGTCAATTCCCGGCACGCCGGCATCGAATTTCGTCGAGATCCTGGAGAGGCTCTGGTGGAAGCTCGACCGAGCTCTGACGGAAGAGGACATTACACTGTCGGCCCAGGTTCCGCTGATCGAGTGCATTCGGAACGGCACTACCACCGTGATAGATCACCATGCCTCTCCGGGAGCCCGGGATGGCTCCCTGGACCTCATCGAAAACGCGGTGCGGGCGGCAGGAATCAGGGCATCTCTTTGCTACGAGGTGTCTGACCGCAACGTGGACGGCGGCGGCATCGAAGAGAATCAGCGTTTCATCAAGAAGACGGGGCAGGGCGATGGCCAGATCGCGGCCATGATGGGCCTGCACGCATCCTTCACGCTTTCGGATCGGACGATGGAGAAGTGCATCGCCATCGCGCAGGACGCTGGCGTGGGCTGCCACATTCACGTCGCTGAGGACGCGGCCGACCGCGAAGACTCTGTGAAGCGGTACGGCATGCCGACGGTCATGAGACTCGAGAAGCTCGGGGCGTCCGGCCGCCGATCCCTGTTCATCCATTGCGTGCACATCGATGAAGAGGAGATGACCCGCATTGTCGCGACGGATACGGCCGTCGTCCATAATCCTGAGTCCAACATGAACAATGCCGTCGGGGTGACACCGCTGCTTGGTTTGCTGAAGAAAGGCGCCCTCGTCGGCCTTGGCACAGATGGAATGTCGTCCGACATGCTTGCACAAATGCGCTGCGCCTACTTGCTGCACCGTCTGGCGAATCGCGACCCGAGGGTGGCATTCGTTGAAGCGCCACAGCTCCTTCTGCGCAACAATGCAGAGATCGCCCACAGGCAATTCGGTTTAGGCCTTGGGGAGATCGCCGAGGGCCATCCCGCCGATCTGGCCATATTGGACTATCACCCGCCCACACCGCTCACCTCCGACAATTTCCTGGGGCACCTGATCTTCGGCCTCGTCGACGCGGTTGTAGATACTACGGTATGCAGAGGCAGGGTCCTGATGAAGAACAAGAAGGTCTTGTCGCTTGATGAGGAGCGGATCAGCGCACGGTCACGTGAAACGGCGCCGGGCATGTGGAGGCGCCTATAGGACGCACTTGATCGCAGCCATCACCGCCAATAAGTGACCGTCCCCGGACTACCGGGGACGGTATGTCTTGCCTGGATTGAGGCTGCTGCCAAGAGCAGTCGCCTACATTCCGGATGTCACGCGGTTGTGAGACACGACCCCACTTCTGTGGCGAGCGTGACCAGGCTGAGGATAGCTGCACAGGAAACTGTATCCAAATGGAATAGCGTACCGGCAGGTGTTTGGCCCCGCCCGCATGCACTCGGTGAAGCCGTCCAAGCCGAGGTCGAGGATCCTGCACACCTGAGGTTGTGATTTGTTGGCTGCCTTGGTTTTGAGTTGAATGCGTGCCATGACGGCTCCCGTGGATGCTGTGTCAAGAACCGCTTGGAGATGCCGCAGCTGATCCGAGGCAAGTATAGGTGAAAATGTGCCTGCCTCCCCAGTGATGAGTCTCCCCGACGGACCCGATGATGCTCCCTCCTCGGGCTCTGCCAGCCCGATCGCGCCAGCGGCACCTCGTGACCTGCACGAGACGTCAGGTATAATCCCCATTACCACCAAACTTGGCAAGATTCTCCGATTCACGCGAACGCGGACGCGTGGTGTCCGCCGTTGAGGGCCGCGCCGAGATGGGCGGCCTTGAAAGGGAGAGGGTAGACAGCATTGGAACGCGTAGCGCTTTACTTGCAGGACTCCCACGATCTCCGGGATGGTCTCGACTACGTGAAATACGCCGAAGAGAAGGGCTTTGAGGCGGTGTGGCAGGCCGAATCGCGGCTTGTGCGTGATGCCATAGTGCCCATGGCCGCATATGCGGCCGTCACCCAAAGGATCAAGGTCGGGTCCGGAGTCATCAACAATTGGACCCGGAATATCGGCTTGTTGGCCGCCACTTTCCTGACCCTCGATGACCTGGCACCAAATCGCATCATCTGCGGGATCGGCGCATGGTGGGATCCGCTTGCCGGCAATGTGGGCGTCCAGCGCCGGAAGCCTGCCACCGCGATGCGCGAGACGGTCGACGTGATGCGCCGTCTTCTCAGAATGGAACGCGTCACCTTCCACGGCGAATTTCATAATGTCGAGGGCATTGAGCTGGATGTGGTGCACGGTCGACGAGAACCCCGCCACATACCCATCATGATCGGTGCCACCGGGGACCAGATGATGGAGCTCACGGGTGAGATAGCGGACGGCGTAGTCCTCAACTACTGCGTGCCGCCGGAGTACAACGACCGTGCCCTGGAAATCTTGGAAAAAGGGCTGCGCACGTCCGGCCGCCAGCTGGACGACTTTGACCGGCCCCAGTTGATCGTCTGCTCAGTGGACGCAGACCACGACCGGGCGATCGAAAGCACCAAGATGCTGCTGTGTCAATACCTTGCGCAGCAGCCACACATCGCCAAGGCATCGGGGGTTTCGCAGGAGGTGATCGATCAGATTCAGTCGATCCTGGGTTGGCCCGCTACGAAGGAACAGATCAATAGGGCCCAGCATCTGGTTCCGGACTCGCTCGTGGACCGCATCACCGCCTCCGGTACGCCCGAAGAGGCGCGCCGGAAGGTGGCGGAGTATCGGCGCCGGGGCACAACCTGCCCAATTCTCTATCCGGTTGGCGGCAACTTCCGACTGCTGATCGAAACCTTTGCCCAGACGTAGGCGCCTCCGCGCAGGGGCTAGGGGCCTCACGTCAGTCGACCGAATCGCTTCTGATAGTCGTCGATCTCGATCATCGGGGGTCTCTCAAGCTCGGCGATTTCGTCAACGTCCAGACGCAGTCGCTGCTGCCCATAGCGGATCAGCTTCATCGTCTTGTTGACATCCTCCAGCATCTTTACCCCATAGCGTTTCTCGATCCGGCGCATCACCGTCTGTATGATCGCGAAAGACATCTTGCTCAACGACTCAAGCGGCTGGTTGTGATGAATCCGCTCCTGCAAGTCGACCTGGGCGATCGCCTCCAATCCGAATTTTTCGAACACATCGATGAGCAGGCCGATCTCCACGCCGTAGCCTGACGAGAACGGCAGTTGTTCCAACGCGCTTCGTCGGCCCCCGTATTCCCCTGAGAGGGGCTGGATGATGCCGGAGAGCTCCGGAAAGAAGAGGTTCAGCAGAGGCCGCGCTGTGAGCTCCGTCACTCGACCTCCGCCGCCCGCCTGCAATTTGCTGTCCACCTTCAGCGGCCGCCGATAGAATCCCTTGACGAATTGGATCTCCGGATGGGTGATGAGCGGGCCCAGAAGGCCGTACACGAATCGCGGATGGATGTTCACGATGTCCGTATCGATCCAGATCACGATATCTCCGCTGGTCAGGCAAAGACTTTTCCACAGGGCTTCGCCCTTTCCGGCGCGCGCACCCAGAGCCGGAAGGACCTCCTGATGAATGTGGACCGGCACGCCCAGGGCGCTGGCGATCTCGCGGGTTCGGTCGGTGGAGGCCGAATCCACCAGGACGATTTCGTCGACCAGCGGCATACGCAACATCAATGCATCCCTGATCGTCTGAATTACCCTGCCTACAGTTGGCTCCTCATTCAGCGCCGGCATCGCAAGGCTGACCTTCAGCCCATTCTCCTTCTTGAGTTCCAGGAGATGCTCCAGGTCTTCAAACTCCGCGGCGTGATATGTGTTTTCGGCGAACCATTTGTCGACGAGCACCGAGATCGCGGTCTGCCCTGCGCTTTCACTGTTCATGTTCGCGGGGAACGGCCGGCTTGACTTGACGATCAGGACCCCCTTGGTCCGTTGCGCCAGGATGGTCTCGGCCACCTGGCCAATGGAAATCAGCGCATCGCGTGGGCGCGCTGTGGCCCCCAAGACCAGGACATCGCTTCCACTCGACGCCTCCAGAATGCCCGCTGCCGCGTCGTCCGTCTTGACATACTTCCGCACAACCTGCGGCAGATTCCTCAGGACGCGGTCCACACCTTTGAAAGCAGCATCGCCGAGCGGAGCCGTGGTCATCGGCGAAAGGTGCAAAGCTGTAAGCCTTGATTGGCTCGTTCGCCCGATTGCTAGTCCGAGCCGCAGGGCCAGCTCTGCGTAGGGACCGCCGCGCAAGGCGCACAGCACTTCTGCCGGCCTGTCAGGAAAGTTGCCGCCTGCGATGATCATGTTGCAAGGTGGAGACCGCAGCGCCTCGCCGGCGGTCATGTGAAGCGTGACCAGCTGGGTGGTGTCGAGGACCAACAGATCGGGGCTTTCTTCCGCCACAAGCTGCAGAAGCTCTGTCCATGGCCGGTGCGATACGCGTGTTCGTCCGGACGTGCGAACGCGGCGGCGGTTGGCCATTTCTCTTAGCGCCTGACGAACCGCCCGGGCGGGCAGTGCCGCTGCGCTCAGAGACTCGCCGTCTGGAATTCCGACGATGCCGGCGATCATGACGTGCGCTGCCTCCGCGATCATCATGGCGACGGTCAGGGCTGCCTCGGGCGGCGCGCCGTCGAAGACCGGAACGAGCACCTTGCGAAAAAGCCTGGTCGAATAGCGTCGACTCATCGCTCTTGTCCTTCTAGGAGCGGCATTAGGTGCTCCGTGAAGATGCTCGACCACGCGTACTCCCGCAGAACCCTTTTGCGCAGTGGGTAGAGTTGGCTCGCCTCCAGCGCCCCGCCAATCTGCTCCGCGATCCGCGCCGGGTCTCCGTCCGGGGGAAAGTACAGCACGTCTTCGCCCCCGAGCTCTCTGAGGGGTTGGATGTCCGAACAAAATGCGGGAATGCCTGCAAGCCCTGCCTCCAGAATCGGGATACCGAAGCCCTCCTCCTTGCTTGGCAAGAGCAACACATCAGCCAGGCGGTAGAGATCGCTGATGACCGCATCAGAGACTTCTTTTCCGGCGGCAAGTGTCAAGAACACGACGCTGTTTTCCAGTCCCAGCTCGCGCTGGAGCAGCAGGAGGGAATCCAAATAGCCGGAATTGTCCTTGTTGTGCGGGCCGATGGGACCTGTGATCAGCAATCGGGCCTGGGGGTGTCGTTCCCGCAATCGCGCCAGGATTCGCAGAGCCATCTCGATATTCTTGCGCCGAGTGATTCGTACGGGCAATAGGATCAGCGGAGCGGCATCGAGCAACTTGAACGCCGCGACAAGTGCATCGGTCTCTGATGAGATTCTCAAGAACTCTCGCACGTCGATCCCGTTCGGAATCACAAGGATGCGCTCCTGCGGCAACTTCATCAGGTCAGCCAGCTCATGGCGACGATGCTTGGAGATCGTCACCTGCACTGCCCGCGGCCAATTGATTCGGAGCAGGTCCCACGGATATCCATTGTGTAGTTCGGGTCTGTAGCGGGGAGTTGTCCATGCCAAATCGTGATGCCAGAGGGCGATGCGAGCGGCGCTCTGCACCTGTGAAATCCGCCAGAGCGCAGCGGTCAAAGCCAGATTCTTGTGTAGGGAACAAACATTGTGAGCCAGCACCCAGTCGGTGTCGACGAAGAGCTCCCGGAGCCGCAGCTCGATCTCGGAGGACAGCTGCTCGAAGCCCGGTGGAACGGTACCGACATCCAGTTCGGGCTTCAGGGCCAGGACCTCGGGCGCTTGCGAATCAAGCAGCGGAACGCTCACGAAATCAACCTTGGGATCGACGTTCGCTCCCCGCCCCGCGATGACCCGCACGCGGTGCCCGGCCTCCGCCAGCAGGCGGCTGTGCTGGCGCATCACCTTTTCCACGCCACCGACGATCGGATGCGCCGCGTAGTGAAGCAAGACGATGTTCATTACTCAATCACCCAGGTCCTCACCTGTGAAGGACCCCAAGAGTCCCTGCGACTGGCGCCCCAGGAAGGCAAAGGAGTAGAAGTGTTCGGCAAGCTGGAAATTGCGTTCTGCCATCTCTGCAGCCCGCGAAGGCGATTGCAGGGCTCTTTCTACCTCGGCAACTGCTTCCTCAGTACCGTCCGTGGTTCCGAGGCGCGTGGTCACAAAACGGACGCGAGGGCGACCTGCCGGAACAGAATGGGACACCATGTCCTCGGTCAGTCCTCTCCTTGCTTGATTCTAAGCCACATTGACTGGAAGGGCTGCAATGGGAACGTGCTGGTCGATTCCCACGCGATCCGACTGGAGCCAATGAGGTCCTCCGCTTGCCGGCGCGCCCCAGCACCCTCGCCCCAGGCATCACACGGAAATCCCTGTTGCCGCGCCGTTACATTGTGAAGGCACAGAACCCAACTGCCATCAACTGCCGGCCCGCGGCTGAAGGCGAAGATGCCCGGGCCCACATGCAGAATCGTCTGCTCGGCGCCGGGCGCAAACGCGGCGCAACCGCGCCTCGCTTCAAGGAGGCGCCCTATTCCTTCATAGATCTGTGATCGCAGGGACCCCGGATCCCTGAGCTCTGTGCCAATCGTGGCGCGGCCTAGCTTCTCCCGGTTCACACTGCGGGCCCGCCCCGTCCGCCTCACGCCCTCTTCCCAACTGCGCGAACCGAACATGCTGTGCAAGTAGATGCCCGGCAGTCCCTTGAAGCCTAGCATGATCGCGTGTGCGGTCAGGAAACGCGCAACACCGTGTTCAGAATCCGCGTTCGAGCCGCCGCTCTCCAGGGCATCGAAGTAGTTGGCGTTGATCTCGTAGGGGGTCGGAGTTCCGCCGGAATTTGCTTTCTCCGAGATGCGACCGCCGGCGGCTTCAATTCGTTGAAGGAGCTGCTGGATCTCGCCCTCGGTGAGTATCCCGCGCGCACCATTGAGCCCCACGCCGTCATGCGTGGCCAGGACATTGAAGAATCCGACGTGTTTCGACGGCAGGGCCAAGCTTCCGGCCCATTCAGAAAGCGTTGTTGCCTGGCCCGTGTGGAATGCGTGCAGGACCAGCGGAGGCAGGGCAAAATTGTAGACCATGTGGGCTTCATTCGTGCCGTCCCCCAGGTAGCTGATATTCTCATCGTGTGCGACGTTCGTCTCAGTGAGCAACATCACATGCGGCGCAGAGGCATCGAGAACGGCGCGGATCAGGCGGACAAGCCAGTGCACCTGGGGGCGATGGATGCAGGATGTGCCAATCTCCTTCCAGACGTAGGCGATGGCATCGAGACGTATGAACGATGCGCCCTTTTCCACGTAGAAAAGCAGCAGATCGATGATTTCCAGCAGGACATCAGGATTGCGAAAGTCGAGGTCCGCCTGGTCGGAACTGAAGGTGGTCCAGACGGCACGGTTGCCGTGCGAGGTCGCGAAGGTCGTCAGCAGCGGCAGCGTCCGCGGTCGCACTACCGCCGAGAGATCAGGATTTCCATTGATGCTCACGAAGTAGTCCCTGTACGGCACCTCATTGCGCAAGAATCCCTTGAACCACTCGCCGCGCACAGACGCGTGATTGATCACGGCATCGAACATCAAGTGGAAGCGCCGGCCGAGCCGCGTAACATCCTCCCAGCCGCCGTAGGCCGGATCCACAGATCGATAGTCGACCACCGAGAAGCCGTCGTCGGAGGATGCCGGATAGAACGGCAGAAGGTGAATGCCGTTCACCAGGCCTTCCAGGTATTCGCCGGCGAATTCGTCCAGGCTTGCGAGCGGCCCTCTCCCGGCATCACGTATCTGATCAGGATAGGCGATCAGCATTGCGTCGCGTTCGCTCAGACCCTGGGCCGAGGAGGCAGGCGATCTAATCAGCCTGTTGCGAAGCACGGCCTCAAGCCGGTCCATGATCCCCGGGGCCTGTTCATGCCCATAGATCTGCCCGACGCAATCACGGATCCGGGAGAAGTCGGTCATTGTCTGAGATGGTGCTGATCCGTATGGCAGGTCTGGACGCCGAGGTCAGCGCGAAAGATCGTAGACCTCGGGATTCACACAATGCGGTAGTCGCCTTCCTTCCAGGCCGGCGATTAGATTTTCCGCCGCCAGCAATGCCATTTGCTCCCGGGTCCACTGGCTCGCGCTCCCCAAGTGGGGCAAAACGATGCAGTTGTCGAGTCGCAGCAGGGGGCTATCGGGACCAAGGGGCTCTGGCTCGGTTACGTCGAGCCCTGCGGCGAAGATGCGCCCCGCCTTCAAGGCTCGATACAGAGCGTCGTGATCCACCACCGGTCCGCGGGAGGTATTGATGAGAATGGCCGTGGGCTTCATACGGCCCAGGTTCTGGTCATTGATCATGTGATGCGTTTCGGCCGTCAAGGGCACATGCAGCGAAACAAAATCGGACTTGCTCAGCAGAGCCTCAAGGCTGACCGAGCTCCCAGCCGGGTCGTGCGCAACCGCCGGATCGTGATAGATCAGCCGCAAGCCAAAACCTTGTGCACGCCTCGCCACCGCCCTACCGATCCGCCCAAATCCAACAATTCCAAGCGTCCGGTCCGCAAGGTCTGCGCCGAGCAGAAGCTGAAGGTTCCACGTCTTCCACCTGCCGGCTTTCACGTATTCCACCCCCTCCACCAGGCGGCGCGCAGCCGCCAGCAAAAGGGCGAACGCCAGATCTGCAGTGGCATCCGTCAGGACATCCGGCGTGTTTCCCACCGGGATCCGGCGCGAAGTAGCAGCCGCCAGGTCAATGTTGTCCACGCCCACCGCGCAGTTGCTAATGACTCTCAGTCGCGGCGCCCCGTCAATCACCGCCGCGTCGACAGTATCCGTCAAGAGTGCAAGCAGGCCATCCTTGTCGCGCACGCGTTGGAGCAGGTCGTGGCGCGGCGGAGGCGTTTCCTCGGGCCAGATGTCCACCTCGCAGGTCTCGAGCACGAGACGCATTGCCTTCTCAGGTATGCCGCGCGTCACGAAGACGCTCGGTTTGCGCATGCGTCCAGTATACTGCAAGCATGCGGCCGGAGCAGTTCCTCACGCGCAGTCTGCAGGACAGGCGTATCGCGCGGATCCTCCAGGCTTCCATCGAAGCGGTCGATCCGGCATTGCTTGTGGCGCGGCAACTCAGGGATGTCGTGCTGCCGACTCACTCCCGCCGCTTCCTTCTCGGTCTCGGCAAGGCCGCCGAGGCCATGACCGGATCCGCGGCGGAGATCCTCGGCAGCTTTGATGGCGGGCTTATCATCACGAAACATCGATCGACGGAGGCCGATCCGCGGATGACCGTATTGGAGGCAGGGCATCCCATTCCGGACCATAGGAGTCTCGCTGCAGGCCGTGAGGCCATCCGCTTTGTATCCGGGTTGCAGGAAGATGATCTGTTGCTCTGCCTGATCTCGGGCGGCGGATCAGCCCTGGTCACATCTCCGATCGCGGGCATCTCGCTGCAGGACCTGCAAGCGCTCACATCGGCTGCCCTCGCATCAGGCGCTGAAATCCAGGACATAAACGTTCTGCGCCGGCAGTTGGACCAGGTTAAGGGCGGCGGACTGGCGGCCGCAACCAAGGCTTCCGTCGTGAGCCTGATTCTCTCGGATGTCATCGGTGATCGGCTGGAGGCCATCGCCTCGGGGCCAACCGCTCCCAATCCCACTGGGTCCCAGGAAGCTCTCGGCGTCCTGAGGAAGTATCGAATTCGCGTTCCTGCCACGATTCGAACGGCGCTCGAAAGCCCCAAGCCTTCCGCAGCGACGCCTGTTCCTGGGCGCGTCAGAAACGTGATCATCGGCAACGGCGCCCTTGCACTGAGCGGCGCCGTCCGGCAGGCAGACCGCGAGGGAATTGCGGCCCTAGTCTTGGAAACCAGACTCCAGGGCGAGGCGCAGGTTGTGGGCCGGGCGATGGCCGTTAAACTGGTGCAGGCAAGCCGCGGCAGGAAGCGCCCATTCTGCATGCTGGCCTCTGGAGAAACCACCGTCACACTGACCGGAGAGGGTGTGGGCGGGCGAAACCAGGAGCTGGTATTGGCGGCGGTCGACATCCTGGACGGGGTGGAGAACTGCGCCCTGATCTCCCTCGCCACAGACGGAAACGATGGCCCTACAGATGCAGCCGGAGCACTGGCAACCGGAGCCTCCAAATCACGCGCGGCATCATGCGGCATGACGGCTGCGGATCACCTTGCCCGGCATGCTGCCTATCCGTTCTTCGATGCGCTCGGTGATCTGCTGAAGCCGGGCTACACCGGAACGAACGTCAACGACCTGATTCTTCTGGTCGGCCTTTGATAGAATTCAATCCATGACGCGAATCAAACAACCCAATTCAAGAATGTGTTTCATCTGCGGTCTGGAGAATCCAGTTGGCCTGCACCTCCATATCTACGAGACAGAGCCAGGGACGGTGGAATCATCCTACACTGCCCCGGAGCATTTCCAGGGCTATCCCGGCGTGCTCCACGGCGGGATTGTCGGTGCCATCATCGACGAGATATCCGGACGTGCGCACATGGGTTCGGACGCTTCGGTTCCTCGCTTCATGTTCACGGCGAAGCTCGAGATCAAGTACCGCCAGAACGTGCCAATCGGTGAGCCGCTGCGGATCGTCGGCAAGGCGGGAAGGTCCCGCGCCAAATCCGCCGAGGCCTGGGCTGGGATCTATCTTGTGGAAAGCGGCGAACTGCTGGCAGAGGGAAACACACTTCTGATTGACGTACGCGAGGAACGATTTGACCCAACCCGACTTGGCGAGCTGGGTTGGCAGGTGTACCCGGAATGACTAGCGCGCATCGTTTCGCCAGGTCGAGTGCGCGCTGCCGTGCGATCGCCCGACGCGTCTTGTATAATGGACTCGAGAACCCGGATTGACCGCTGCGGAGTATGGATGATCACGGCCTATCACCGCCCACAATCGCTTGACGAAGCCCTGGAGCTCCTGTCGCGCGCATCGCCGGCAACTGTTCCTCTCGGCGGCGGCACCGTACTCTCACACCATCGTGGTGAAGACATCGAGGTTGTGGACCTGCAGGCCCTTGGATTGAACGGTATCTCCGAGCGCGGCAAAAGCCTTGAGGTCGGCGCCATGGTCACGTTGCAGGAACTTCTGGAAGCCCCAAGTTGTTCTGGAGCCATGGCGGCAGCCGTGAGACTTGAGGCGCCGCTCAATCTGCGGAATTCCTCCAGCATCGCCGGCACGCTCATGGTTTGTGACGGTCGCTCAAGCTTCGCGACCCTCCTGCTCGCCCTGGATTCCAGACTCACGGTCAGGCGTCCAGCCTATGAGACCCTCCCCGTGGGCGAGTTCCTACCTATGCGTGGACAGTCCCGCCGGGGTTTTCTGATAACGGCGTTGGAGATCCCGCGTGCGCCCAGAACGGAATTCGACTACGTCTCTCGCACACCGGCAGATCGTCCGATCGTGGCGGTCGCCGTGGCCCAATGGCCGTCGGGACGCACTCGGCTCGCCGTGGGAGGCTTTGGACCAATGCCTATCCTGGCGATGGATGGCCCCGAACCCCAGGGAATCGAAGCCGCCGCCCGGAATGCGCTGAACGGTGCCACTGATCCTTGGGGCTCGGCAGAATACCGCATGGACGTGGCCGCTACTCTGTCGCGGCGCTGCCTGACCCGTCTGGCTGCCTAGGAGCCCGCACGGGCGCGATCAACCGGCATCAGCCACGCATCCATTTGCTTCCGCCCCGATCACCATTTGGGCGAATCCTCGTACTTCCATTTGAGCAATACGTCCCCCGCCACATCCTTGAACACGTCCCTATCACGCGTGGTGAAGAGTGTCCGCCAATTGCCCGCCCGGCCCTTGGCCAGAATTGACGCCAGCCGCTGACCGCGGCGTGACTGCCACTCCGCGTCCGGGTTCAATCGCATCTCCTTCCTGATACGACTACTGAGTGCTGTTGGTAGTCTTCGCACGCCCAGGAACTTCCAAATGCGCTCGAGTTCGCGGCGCGGATTCCCCAGCAGGTCCTCATACCGTAACGCCAGATACCGCCTGCCGAACAATCTTCTGCCTTCGGAGTCTACCTCGGTGAGGTTGGCAGCCCAGCCGCTCGCCACTCTCCGGAGCATACTCTCCGTAAAGATCGAGCGTCTTCCCTCGCCGAAAGCCTCGGGATCCTGGCGCAAACCCTGAAGCACACGCCTATCCTCGGCACCGAGAAAGCGCGATTCCTCCACGAAATTGCGGAAGCGCTCAGAGACAAGCACGTCTCTGCCGTCGCGGACAATGTAGACCAGTCTCGCGTCTGGAAACAGGTCATGCAGATCGCGGACGGACTGACCGTGGATCGTCGACGATGGACTCTTGTCACCAACGATACGCTTCCCTAGTCGCGCGGCATCTCGTTCCATGATGTATTCGGCTGCGGAACGCAGGACTATTGGGGACAAGTCCTTGGCATGATTCCACCGATTTGACTTGCGGCGTAGCCACTCCTCGGCTTCCGGTGTGTCCACCAGGGACTTCAGGAGGGGTCGCCTGGTGAAGAAATGGGCCTGATAGTCGCAGTGCACTTCGGCATGCAGGCGCACCAGTCGCATCAACAGGGTCGTCCCGGAGCGAGCGTGCCCAAAGATGAAGAACTTTGGACGCCGAAAGAACCGGCGTAGCTCCGCAAGGTCTTCGGGCGTGATCGGTGGAATCGGAGTCAGCCGACGGCTTCTGGCCTCTCCTCGGAAGAGCATGCGCGCGGCACTTCGTAAGCGGCTTGTGAGTGTCATGGGACTGTCCGTCTATCTTCTCCAGTTCAGCATGATCAACCCTGCTAGGCACGTCAGAATTCCTGCGATATTGACCCAGTTGAGCCGGTCTTTGAATACGAGCAACGCCACCGGCACCAGGATCAGGGAAGCGACGACGTTGACCAGGACCGCGGCCAGCCCGATGTTCCACCCGGAGCGGTAGATCAGCAGAAAGCCGACCTCCAAGCCGACGATGGACACCGCCAGCACGTAGCTTGCCCAATTGAGCTGGTGCACTTCTGCGAGGATCCCTTTTTGCGCTGGCATGAAGTATAGGAGGCATACCGTCAGGAGCATGGCCACGGCATAGGTAACCAGCAGGGAAATCGGCGGGTTGACACCTCGTGGCGTGGCCTTCTGGCTAAAGTGATAAAGCGCGCTGGATACTATAGCTATGGATACAGAGACATAGTACATCATCACGCCTGGCCTCGATATCATGCTATCCCGTGTATACTGGAGAATGCTCTGCCTCGCAAGAGGCTTGACCGCTCATTGGAAAGGAGTCCGTCATGTCGGTCGCTCGCGTCACTGAGATCAAGGCCTCATCGGCCAAGAGCTTCGAAGATGCCATCCAGACCGGTGTTGCCCGGGCATCCAAGACCCTGAAGAACATCAAGGGTGCCTGGATCCAGAATCAAGAGGTCCTCGTCGACGACAAAGGCAGGATCAGCGAATACCGTGTGCACTTGAAAGTCACGTTTGTTCTGGAAGACTGACCTTCTCCTCAAATCGTGGAGAAGTGGGCCTCCGGTGGGCGCCCGCCTCCCCCGGGCGGCCATCGCGAGCCGCAGGTGGCACGCCGCACGGATCTGCAACTGCGGGCTCACGGGGTGTCATCCAGCGTTCAAGAGCTGCAGGAGAAATCCGGCTGTCCGCCGGCCAGCACTCGCATCCGTATAGGTTATCTCCTGCTCCACGAATTTCCGGCGCGCAGCCCTATCAAGGTCGGGCCGGCCCAGATAGGCGTCCAGCAATTCGCGCAGCGCGCCTTCGTTGCTTGCAATGCGCCCTGCTTGGGCGTCCCTGAATCGCGTGTGCGTGGGCCAGCTGCCGATATTTCTGAGCGCCAGCGAGTACTTGCGCGGTGCATTCCAGCCGCCCGGAGCGTCCAGCGTGGCCGCGATCATGGGGGTATCGTGAAGGGCAGTCTCGACCAGCATAGTTGAGTACACAGTCACGACGACGTCGGAGTAGGCCATCATCGAGGCCTTCTCGTCCATGTCCTCGCCGCCGTAGTACCCCAGCGAACCGCCGAGCGGCGCGGGCTGTACTACGTGCACATTGGGATACCTTGTCCCAAGGGTCTGGATCCGCTGCCGTTCCTCCGCAAAGATACTCGGCTTATCTTGGAAATGGCTTGGATGCAACCGCACCAGGAGTTGCGCGGGCCGCGCCAGGGCATCAGAGGCTACCAAGCGCGCCAGTGCCTCAACATTGGGGTAGTTGGGGGCAAAGTGAACGAAGCTGCTTGCATATGAGATCAGGCTTCGGCCGGGATCCAGGTCGTGGAGCCGGAAGTACTCCACCCTGGGAATCCGCCATGTCTTGCTCAGATAGCCGTCATACGACGGAATGCCCCCAATATGCACGCGATCTGGAGCCCAGTCCGAACCGAGCACTAGCTCACGTTTCTGGGCCTCCGACCAGCACGTTGCCCAATCAACCGCCGCGCCCCGAATGGCATAGCTGGATGGGTTGTCCCACCCGACGATCGCAGTCACCGTGCGGATGCCGCGCTCGTGCGCTTCACGCAGCAGATATCGATCGAGCCTCCAGCCGGGAGTGGAGGCGACGACCAAGTCCGGCTTGTACTTGTCCAAGAGATCGGTATATAGACCGTTCTGTGGTCTGTATCGCCCTTGGGCAGCTACTAGCCATCTCCTTGCTTTCGAAGACGTGCGTAGGAGCAGTGTTAGGAAAGCCGCAGGGAACCACACAGCGAGCCGGAATCTCCACGAATTCTCTGTCCACACCTCCCAGATATGGCTGTCCATCGCCGCCGTGTTGATGCGCCACGAGCCCCCGACGCGCCTCAAGTATCCGAGAAGCCATTGAAGCCGCGGGTGATATCTGCGGGCATACGCATTTGCCGGCTCAAGGCGAAGTCCTTCGAAGGTGAGGCCGGACCGCATGAACCGGGCGGCCATTTGGTCCTGCATGTCATCGTCCGTAAGGACGATGACTTCGATGCCCGCATCCAGCAGCGTGGAGACGACGTCGCTCCGCAGGAAGTAGACAATCGCCGTTCCGTGGTCGGCGGAGATGAATACACGTTTGGCCACTAGTCGGATCCTGCAATCACGCGTAGTACCAGCGGAAGATGCGATTGTAGATTGCGAGAAGGATTCTCCGGACAGGCCCAAAGTTGAGAAGGACTTTTCCCGGCGAGCGCGCCTCGTGGCTGCCGGATCGGCCCAACTCACCGCGCAAGTAGCCCAACGTGTTGCTGAGATTCATCGCCAACGGATCGGGCAGCATCAGGCGCAGCAAGCCGGCGTCGTTCACCCGCCGATCCAGTTGGCGCACCTCACCCATTGGCTTGTCCATCTCAAACGGCAGGAATTGTTGCAGTGTTGCCTTCCAGCCGGTGAACTGCCAGTGGGAGCCCCCGGCGAGGGCCGTTACGCCCTTGTACGCGATCCTCCAGTCTTGCGTTTCCGAGTACACTCTACGGTTCTCGACCTCGGTCTGGCCCAGCGAGAGATTGAATTCCAGGAAAGTCTCCCAGGGAATGAAGCTCCCGCCTGCGAGCTCAGCCTCCCTCCGAGCCCACTCCAGCGTCGCCTCGTAGAGTTCTGGCGGGGTGCGGAACGGCCGCGCGGTGACCATTCCCACGTTCGGAAAGGTCTCGAGGCGGTGGACAGACTCCTTCAACCAATTGGGCGAGAAGAGCACGTCGCTATCGCAGTACGCGATGATCTCCCCGGGTGCTCCTCCAAGGATGAGATTCCAGGCGCCTCCCTTGCCAACATTCCGGTCCGAGAGCACGAGGTACTGGATCCGTCCGGCTTCCTTCTCGGCCATCAGGTAATCGCGAACCTCGCGGCACGAGCCGTTGTCGAAAACCATGGTGTCAAAGGGCAGGCCGGCATCCGCGCGCATTGAATCCAGGCAGGCACGCAGCACATCGAGCGCCTCGGCGTAGTAGCCGCTCAGAAACGGGATGTAACTCAGCGCGGCAGCCGTGATGCGTTGGGGGCGGCCAACCGTGTTCACGAATTTCGCCGGATTCTGGCCTTTTCTCATTTGCTAATGAAGTCCCGAAGCCTCGAGCGACCTACCCATCCAGACCGCCTGAGCTGCCGTTGCGCACGCCGAAGATCCGCATCAAGCGCCTTTTCCAGCGCTTGGGCCGCGCCACTTCCTCGATCAGCGGTGCTGGGAGAAAGAAAAACACGCGTCGCAGCAGTAGTTCGATGCCACGCATGAGGCGCGCATAGGACATCGGCGACCGCACCAATCGTCCGGCACGCAGGCAGTGAGTCGCATCAAGAAGCGTGTATCGGATGGGTGCCTCACCGCCCGCCAGCCGTGTGTTCTCGGCGCTCTCAGGCATGCCGTAGTGCGGGACGCCACCGGGCAGGTGGCTGTAGTCATGGATCTGATGCACTGCCACGACCGAGGGGGTGCAGTCGATCACGGGCCAGCCCTGGCGGCGGGCGTTGTATATCATCCAGTTGTCCCAGCCTGCCCTTCCGACCGCGAAATCCGGAACCTGGGTGTAGCAGTCCCGCGGAAACAGAAAGAAGTCGCTGCCCGCCGGCCCGTGAAGCTGCCCCTTGCGCCGCACGGTTTCGCGCAGCCGCTCTTCCCAACCGTCTGAGTAGTCCATCACAGCGTCCATCGCGAGATCCCACCGTCGGCTGAGGCCCACGAACCTCCGAAGGCGGCCCTTTACATTGAGCGCCGCTTCCAGCAGATCATGCATAACGATCATATCCGCATTGATGATACACAGGAGGTCGCTGCGGCTATACTCACGCGCCAGATAGATCATCGAGGATATCAGCGGCGTGCCGCTGGCGTTCCGAAGCACGCCCCCAAGGTGCCTTGCGCCCACGCGTTCAGACGCTTCCGAGATCCCCTCGCCTTCCCCCATTAGCAGGATCTCAACATCGCCAAGCTGCGACCACGATGCAAGCGCATTGTTCTGGATCGACGCGATACGTGGATCGCTGAAGGGCTTCGGAGCAGAGAACAGCGTGATCTTTCTCATCCAGCATCAACCCCCCGGGCCCGTCCATCGATATCCCGCAGCGTATTGTGCCTGACGCCCGCGTTGATGGACGCAAGCCCAGGCTGCGAACGCAATAGCTCCAGGACGTCCAGCCAGGAGAAATCGGGACGTCCGCCAAAATGGAGGAAGACCTGCCTGGCGAATTCCAAGTCATCTGCGGTGTCAACCGTCCAGCGGAGGCTACCAAGGTCGCTCGAGTAGTTCAGGACGGCTATACGAAACCCTTGAAGCGATACACCGGCGGAAACGTGCAAGTCCCGTGGCGCCGGTTCTACGCCCCTGTATATGTACGGCATCACGTGTTCCCGGTCCGCGGGTTCCCGCGCCTCACTCCACGCCCGCTCCAAGACCTCAAACGGGCACACTTCGACATCCAGGCCGATCGGGTACGTACGCTTCCACGGCGGCGGCAATCGGGTCGCGGCAAAATCGAATTCGGTGGAGCCCGCGGCAGCGCCGATCGCAAGAGAGGGGCGCGCTCCCAAAAGGACTTGCACGGCATCGTCGATTAGGGCAGGGTCGATGAGCGGGCAGTCAGCCGTGATCCTGACCACAATATCGGCCTTCATCTCCTGCGCAGTCTTGTAGTAGCGATCCAGGACATCAAAATGGCTGCCGCGAGCACACGGAATGTCTCCGCCGCGGCAGTATTCATGGATGGGATCATCTGCGGCATCCGTGCTCGTCGCAAGCACCACCTGCGCCAGCATCTCGGCACGGCGCGCGCGCTCCACGACGCGCCCGAGCATGGCCACGCCTTCGATGTCCATCAGGACCTTTCCAGGCAGCCGAGAAGAGGCCATGCGAGCCTGGATTATCGCGACTGATCGCGCTGTCATGCTAGTTTCGCACCACAGCGTTCACCTGGTTCCATGTGGCCTGCGAGATCCTCGACCTTCGGCCTGCACCCATTCACAGCCCAACCTTGCCCGTGGTAGGCGGGTCGCAGCATTCGAATACCGATCAACGCGCCCAGACCAAACGCCAGCACGATGACGATGCCACAACCGCCTGCGACCTGCAGTCCCTCTTTGCGCACCTGGACCCCAACATGGCTGTCGTTCGCAAAGAATATCGCCAGTATGCCGCAAACCAAGGCCACGACCCAAGCCAGCAGCATTTTCGCCTCATGTCCCTGCGGCCTTAACGGCCCGGTTGTAGGACCGAAGCAGCACTTGGAAATTCCGTTCCCAATCCGCCCTCGCTTCCGCGACATGGCGCGCTGCCCGGCTTATACGCGGCCATTCGGACCTTTGACTTGAGATCCAAAGGATCTTGTCGGCGAGGTTCTCCGCGTCGCCGTCCCGGAATAGCCAACCGTTGACGTTGTCCCGCACCCACTCCTTGTTGGCCGGGATGTCGGAAACCAGGACCGGCATGCCGCACGCCAGCGCCTCCATCAGGGATACCGATGATCCGTCCACATGCGAAGGGGAAACATACAGGTGTGCCATCTGATACCAGCTCGGCACGATCGCCTGCGATACCTGCCCACCGAACTGCACACGGTCGACCTGTCCACCGTCCTGGAGGATTCGACGGATGACGTTGCTCTGCGAGCCGGCAGCCAGAAGGATCAGGGAAAGGCCTTCGTGCTGGCGCGCGGCTATCACAAATGCCCGCGCCAGGACATCCACGCCATAGCGCGGTTCCCAGCTTCTGCTGCAGATCAATGCGAACGGTTCTGCCGCGGCCCTGTGCGGTCGGGCGTGGCTCGACCTCTTCGCCGATTTCGATGGGCGCGGACGCAGCTTTGAGACCCCAATTCCGCCGGGACGGAATTGCTGCAGGTCTACGCCCCAGGGAAAGACCGCCGTCCGATCCGGCCGCATTCCGTACTCCACGGCCCTGGACCGCGTCACGCGAGCATCGCTCACGAAGTATGAGCTTCGCTGCAGCGTAAACCGCGTCACCCACCTCCACCACGCATTCCTCTCTGCGTCTGCCATCAGGTCGAATCCCCAGGACATGGTCAGGATCGGCTGGAATCCAGAGAGGGCCGCGAGGAAGGCGCACGTTTGTATGGGCCCGGCGTGGATCAGATCCGGCTGCACCGCCTTGATCACTCGCTTCAGGTCTTGCTGGAGCCGCGGCACATCCCTCCACCGAAACGGGCCCTTCCCGCCGGCCCATTGCAGCTGTTCCACCTCCGCGGGCACTGGACGATCCTCGATCGCCCGCTTGGACGTCGCAAGCCGCAGGAAATGAACCTTGTGGGGCGTCTTCGCGAGCGTCGCCAAGAAACGGTGATCGTGCGGCCCGAATTCGGTGGAGAAGTACAAGACCCTCATGCTATTGGCCGTTGGCGCTCGTCTTTCGCCCTAGACTCCCAGGTCAGTCCAGCGCAATTCTTGGCCGCAGGCGATGGGCTTCATTGCCTTGGTGCCAATCACGGCGTCGAGCTCGTGCGGCTTGATTGCGCCAGGCGTTGCCGGGCGCAACACGTCGATCATTTCGCGGTTCAAGACCTCCCCTGCTCGAATGTCGCGTGCGGCCCGCAGGCAGCGCCGCTGCACTATCTTGGTCTCCTGCTCATTGCCCGCGGTGAACTTGTCCGGGGAGCCAAAGGCGCGTTCCAATTGGCGAGTCTCCTCCACCATGTGTGACCAATCAGCCGGATTCAGGGCGAACTTATGATCGGGACCATCGCGCTGATTGTCGTCAGTGAAATGCCGCTCGATCACCCGGGCCCCAAGGGCAACCGCCCCAAGGACCGTTGCGTTCCCGTGCGTGTGGTCGGACAATCCAAGTACAACTTGCGGGAACATCGCGGCGTAGGTCTTTAGCACGTTGAGGTGTATGTGGTCGTAGTTGTCCGCGCTGGCAGTATAGTTCGTATTGCATTGCATCAACACCAATTCTCGATTCAACCTGAGTACAGCGTGCACGGCTCTCTGCACATCTGCGATGTCGGATGCGCCGGTAGCCAGAATGATCGGCCTGCCCTTGCTCGCCATGTGCTCAAGGGCTTCGATCCAGTCGATCTCGCCTGAGCCAACCTTGAATGCGGGCACGAAAGGCGTGACGTGCTCTATTGCCTCGTAGTCGTACGGTGACGTGAAATACTCGATCCCGGCGTTGTCGCACTCTTCCTTGAGGATCGAGGTCCAGTCAAATGATATGGACGCCCCCTCGTAGACCTCCAATACGGACCTCTTCCAGCTTGCCTGGTGTGAGACCTGGGAGTTCATGTGCCTGAATCCGTAGTCTGAAACGATCTTAGGCGCCCGGAAGTTCTGGAACTTGGCCGCGTTTGCGCCAGCCTGCTTCGCAAGCCGGATAAGCAACTTTGCACGCCGGAGCTCGCCGTCGTGGTTTGCCGCTATATCTGCGATGAAGTATGTGGGATGCGCCGGGCCGACAAGGCAACTTCCGATTCGGATATCCATGGTTCCTCTATTCGGGCCCTTGGCCCACCGTCGAGGGACCCTTCCGTCGGTCGATAGCTGGGCTCGTGGAAGCTTGTTGATAACTACGGATCAGCTGTGGATAACCCTGCCTGTACTGTTTGTGGAATCGCTCCAGCCCTGTGGAGAAGCTCGGGAGAGTCCCGCCCAGGGCTGTGGATAGCTTGTGGACAGACAGATTCAAATTGTGGCCTCGTCTCGCCGCGAGCCCTGCCTGCTCCACCGACTCTGCCGCGATGAGTCCCGCGTCCAAGCCAAACCTGCGCGCGATTTCCAGGCCAAACTGATACTTGGTCATCGCCTCTGGCCCGACGGCGTGAAACAGCCCTTGCAGGCCGGCGGACAGCATTTTCAGAAGTGTATTCGCCAGGTCGTTCACCAGCATGGGGCAGAATACCACGTCGACAAAGCCTCGCACAGGCTTTCCCGCGCTGAGATGGTTTGCGAAGAATTCAGCCAGGCTTCGCGTTCCACTGACTGACCAGCCGTAGAAATTGACGCGGGCAACAATTGCCTCCGGATACGCGCTGAGCACCGCGCCCTCGCCTGCGCGCTTGGTCTCAGCGTATACCCCAATCGGATGCGGCTTGCAGGTTTCGCGATATTGCCCATGATTCATCCCATCAAACACCGCATCGGTGGATATGTGCACGAGACCCACGCCAGCCTTCGAGCACGCATCAGCGATTCGTCCAGGGACATCTGCATTAACACGCCAGGCTAGATCCGGATTGCGCTCACAGGCATCCACGTCGGCGATCGCCGCGCAATGGACAACGGCATCGGCCCGCGACTTCCTCAGCGCGCGCTCGATTGCTCCGGCCTCCGTGAGATCCATTTGCAGCAGCTCGAAGGGCGGAGATACTAGCGTGCCTCGATCCACACCAATGACAGTGTGCAGGGGCAGTGCTTCAAGCGAGAGGTTGAGGCCCAGCAGACCGCCGGCTCCCGTAATAAGCAGCCTCATGAAAATCTGCCGCTCACGGAATCCGCTCTACCCTTCCAGCCTGCCCGCCGCATACAAGCTGTCGAAGGGCGCCACCAGCTTCCTGATCCCCGCAAGATCCAGCCACAAGGAATTCGTGTCGCTGGAATATCTGAAGCCATCCGCCAGAGGTGTGCCTTCATAATTCAGGGCTCGTTCCCACAATGTTTCGGGCGGTTTGACGACAAACATGCGCTGGTTCTCAACAGCATTCCGCGCCTCGTCCTCGGAGATCAGCACCTCGTGCAGCTTCTCGCCGGGCCGGATGCCGACGAACTCCATTGTGGCGTCAGGCGCAATGGCTTTCGCCAGGTCAACAACCTTCATGCTCGGGATCTTGGGGACGAACACCTCGCCCCCGTGCATGCTCTCGATGCACTCGATCACAAATCGAACGCCTTCTTCCAGCGAAAGCCAGAACCGCGTCATGCGTTTGTCGGTTATTGACAGCCGGCCAGTTTCGCGTTGCTTCAGGAATACAGGCACGACCGAGCCGCGGCTGCCCACGACATTGCCGTAACGAACACACGAATACCGCGTTGCCGTGCCCGCGGCATAGGTGTTGCTTTGTACGGTCAGTTTCTCGGCCGCAAGCTTCGTCGCCCCATAGAGATTGATGGGATTCACAGCCTTGTCTGTGCTGAGTGCCATCACCTTTCGTACTCCGGCGTCCAGCGCCGCCTCCACCACATTGCTAGTGCCGATGATGTTGGTCTTCACGGCCTCCATCGGATTGTATTCGCAGGCAGGTACCTGCTTCAACGCCGCGGCGTGCACCACCACATCGACACCATGCATGGCCCGCAGGAGCCGTTCACGATCCCGGACATCGCCAATGAAGAAGCGCACATTTGGCCGATCACTGCCCAGGACACGCATTTCGTGCTGTTTGAGCTCATCCCGGCTGAAGACGATGAGCTTCTTCGGCTGGAAATCGCGCAGCATGATCTCGACGAACTTCCGGCCAAATGAGCCCGTGCCGCCGGTGACCAGAACCACTTGATCCCTCCAATTCATCTCAGCCTCTCACTCCCCAAGATCGCAGAACGTCGGTGCCGCGCGAGCATGAATCAACTCCTGCCCGTCACGGAGGTGCCGGGCTTGTAGATGACGATCAGTGGGTACTGACCATGTTCACCGAAGAAGCGCGGGAATTTCTCTTCCAGCCAGTAGACCAGGCGCAGCAACGCCTGCCCGCCCATATGTGGACGGACAAACCACTGCATGAACCGCGGGCTGAGGCTCCTCCAGGCGAAGATCTCATACTGTAGCAGGCTGTTCAGCTCAGCCCGCAGCCTGCCAGGCGTCATCCTTTGTACGAACGTGCCTTCCTGGGCCGGCTCGTTGCGCCAATCCTTCTTCAGCTTTGGTGATCGTCCCGAGAGGACCCGACCCAGTCCGATCAAAGGTTCCCCCATTCGCATCAGCAACGGTCGATACCATCCACTCACAGTCACCGCCGTTCGCCCGGGCCTGAGCACACGATGCAATTCCCGGTATGCCCGCTGGTGCTCGGTGGACGGCAGGTGATGGATTGCATGGATCGACACCACACCGTCAAAGGCATCGCTAGTGAAGGGCAGGTTCGCGATGTCGGCGACCACGTACAACCCACGATCGCGCAAGCGCCCGCGCGCCGCCCGCAGGGCGGTTATGGAGATGTCCGCGCAAACACGAAATCGATATCCTTCCGAGTAGGTCAGATACTCCGGCCATTGCACTGGCCCGGAGCCTGCATCCAGCAGGCAGAACCCCTCGCGAGCGATATGCCGATTCACCCGGAGATGGCATCGGTGAATATACTCGCGTGACACCGGCCGCAGGTCTTCGTAGCGGGCATTTTGGAACAGGCCTTCGGTATCCTGCATCCAGCCCACTTCATCGTAGAACTCCCTCACATGCTGCTTTGTGTTTTCCATGGAGGCTATCCAGTCCGCGGGCTGCCCGCAGGCACTGGGTAATCCGGAAACATCGATCGCCCGCCCATTGGGCATTGACGGGCGCCAACCCTGCTCGAGGGCGCCGGCAGTTCTACCATTTGATCCTCTCGCCGGCCAGGTATCGAAATGTCCTTCCAAATGCAGCCTGGCCCTCGTCGGAGAGCACCCGTCTCAGCGGCCATTCCTCCATATCCTTCCAGAAGTGCATCAGGCGCCAGGGAAAATCAAACGGGTAGTCAAAGAAGAACCGATAGCCGTAGTTCCAGGCCGCCTCGATCTGTCTTGACGCCAGGCGGTGCGAGCCTGGGTCCCTGAGAACTTCATCCAGCATGTCGAAGAACTCCGCCCAGCTCGACGGCGCCAGCGCGAATCCGCGCTCGCGGTAGTGCGTCTTTCCGGCCACGATCACGGGCACGCCGCGCATTGCCATCTCCATGCCGACTGTGGTCGTGTAGGCTAGCCCGAGGCTCGCCAGTTCCATGACATCGTATGTATTGACCTTTTCAGCCGGTCCGATCACATGAATTTGCTCGGGGTTCCCGGGCGCCGCCGCGTCGATCACGCGCATCATCGAGGGACCCTTGATCAGACGTTCCCCTGGGTGTATGCGCACCACAAGCTGAACGTCGGCGCGGCGCACGAAGTACGCCACCGTCCTTTCGATCCATTCCGCCATGCTGGATGCGAAGATGTTGCGTCCAAGGGTCAGGCTGTCCCCGAGGACATTGGTTGCGAGCAGAACGATCGGACGACCATCCAGGCGCAGGCTGCTGCGGAGCGCTTCGCTCCCCTGGCTTGGCTCCTCCTGCCACAGGCGCGTCCCTTTCCCGTAGATGCTGGCGCTCTGCCGAGCCTCCTCGAACGCGCGGATCTTCTGGCATTCGGATTCCGTCAGAGGCGTTGAGCCTCGCGCCCGCCACAAGTCATCAGTGTTCTGCTGCATAACAATGTCGTTGTGCGCCAGCCAGATCTGCTCGCGCTGGTCGTTGAACTCATACGTCACGGTGGGCGTTCCCAGAGAACGGGCTGCCTGATAGAAGATGCCGAGCTCGGTGACCATTCCATTGGGGATCAGGACCGCGTCTGGGTGGGCTTCATGAAGGTACTCGATCGCCACCTGGCACGCAAAGCGGTTGCGTTCCATGCGCAGCTTGTACAGGGCTGCATCTCGATCAATATGCTCGACTTGGAGCGAGTACATCACGTCGTAGCTTGAGGCCATCTCGAGTGCGCCGGCAAGGGCGTCTGGGAGGGCGGCGGTCGGACGGACATCCCGCAGCGAAACGACGTTGACCAAGCCGCTGAGAGGAGCCAGCACGCGTTGGGTGTACAGGTCTTGACGCTGCAAGTCGAACCGGTTGATCTCGCGCTTCCACGTGCTGTACGGCAAATACGCAATGGTGACATCGTGCCCCATGCCCCGCAGCGCTAGGCCGACGATGGCGGCCTGCTCGATCCAGTAGTGCAGCGTGGCGAACAGCACGAGCTTCCTTCCAGATGCGCTGCGCTCGGCGAATGGTCGTGTCTCCTCGACCGCGGTCGGGAGCCTCGCCGCCAGCTGTTCAAGGTTGTAGCGCGTCCTGGGCCTGCGCGGCCGAAGAGCGTCGTAGGCGATTGCCACGGCAGGCACCTGTCCCAGGAGATCCTTCAGCCTTGCTTCCATCGACGCCTACCCAACCCTCTCTATCGTCCAATCCAGTCTGGGGCGGATCAGGCCGTGCCGCAGTTCGGGCCATTGGGTTCCGGGCGCTCCCGAAATGTCCACGTTGAAGGACAACGCGTTCTCATCCATGAAGTATCGGCGCACGCCAAAAGAACTGGCATTGACCCCCAGGAGGTAGCGGCCTTCGTTCAGGAAATCTGCAGGCAGAATGCATCGGCTGATGTAGTGCCCTGGCTGGCGCGCGCCGAATCGCTCATATAGCTTCGCGTCATCCACGTCGAAAGCCGTGAGCACATATTCGCCCCGCATTGTGCTTAGATACATTCCCACGCGTAGCCCTGTCAGGGCCGCTTCCAGGCGGTACTCCATTTCGATCGCGGCTGGCTCCGTGGATCGTACCGTAGCGACCACGCGTCCTTGCCGATCCTTGATTCTGAGCGATACTGGCCTGAACGGCGCCGCGGCCGGCGGGATTTCGTCCGGCTCCCAGATGCGCTCGCCCGTCTCCGCTTGGCCGGACGCAAGGTAATAGTCCACTGCTTCCTGCGTCGGTGCGCGCTTGATCAGCCGTCCCTTCTTGAGCACAATGGTCTCCTGCGTCAGTCGCAGGATGGCGGACATATTGTGACTAACAAAGAGCACGGTCCTGCCCTGTTGAGCCACATCCCCCATCTTGCCCAGGCACTTCTTCTGAAACTCCGCATCTCCGACGGCCAGCACCTCGTCGACCACCAGGATTTCGGGCTCAAGATGCGCCGCCACGGCGAATGCTAGCCGCAGATACATGCCCGAAGAGTAGCGCTTTACGGGCGTGTCCACGAACTGCTCCACTTCGGAAAACGCCACGATCTCATCGAATTTGCGCTCTATCTCCGCCCGCTTCATGCCCAGCACGGCGCCGTTCATGTAGATGTTCTCCCGGCCTGTCAGCTCGGGATGAAACCCCGTGCCGACCTCCAGCAGCGAGCCAACGCGCCCCCGAACCGTCACCAAGCCCTTGGTGGGTTCCGTCACCCTCGAGAGGACCTTCAGTAGTGTGCTCTTTCCTGCGCCGTTGCGTCCCACGATGCCAAGCACCCTGCCCTCCTCAACGTCGAAGGAGACATCATCGAGCGCCCAGATGTAGGACGCAGAGTCTCGGGCACGGGTGCCGCCGCCGGCAAATGCTTTGACCAGGCGCACGGGCGTTGTCACAACGTCTGAGAGCACATCTCGCAGCAAGCCGTATCGAAAGCGCGTTTCAGCGGTTCCGATCCGATAGCGCTTGCTCAGGTTCTGCGCACGGACAGCAACGGTCATGCTAGATGGTGTCCGCGAAAGTCCGCTCCATCGAGCGGAAATAGAATAGGCCGCTGATGAGCACGAGAAGTGCGATCACAGTCGAGACTCCCATGGTCAAGCCCGGGCCCGTATCGGCGCCGAGCAATGCCCATCGAAAACCGTTCACGACGCCGGCCATCGGGTTAAGGGAATAGACGATCTGCCACTTCTCAGAAATGACCTTGGCAGAATAAGCCACTGGCGTCAGAAAGAGCCAGAATTGCGTCAGAAACGGCAGCACGTAGTTGACGTCGCGGTACTGAACATTGATCGCTGATAGCCACAGCGCCGTTCCAAGCGCGGTTATCAGCGTTAGCAGAAGGAATAGCGGCAGCGTCCAGACAGCCGTGGTGGGTGTTACACGGTAGTAGATCAGCATTCCTATCAGGATCACGAACGCTATCGCAAAATCCACCACGCCGCCAAGGACCGAAGCCAGCGGCAGCACCAGCCGCGGGAAGTAGATCTTGGTGACCATGTTCTGATTTGCTGTGAGCGATCGGCTGGCGGTGTTCAGCGCCGTCGTGAACATGCCCCAGGGCAGCAGCGCGGTGTACGAGAAAATCGGATACGGTACGCCGTCCGTTGGCACTTTGGCGATTGTTCCAAAGACAAAGTTGAAGACCAACATCGTAAGAATCGGCTGGATCACGGCCCAGGCCGCCCCAAGAAAGGTCTGCTTGTATCTCACCTTGATGTCGCGCCAGATCATGAAGTACACAAGCTCGCGGTAGGTCCACAGGTCGCCGAGATTCAGGGCGGCTAGGCCAGTCGACGGGCGTATGAGCACAGTCTCAGGAGTTCTTGAGATCGCCGTGGGCGTTGTCATCTGCTAGCTGATCGAAGAGCGATGTTCCCGGAACCAGGCGATGGTACGGCGAATGCCGTCCTCGAATGGCATCTTCGCCTGCCATCCAAAATACTCCTTCGCCCGAGTCACATCCAACGCGCGGCGCGGCTGACCGTTCGGCTTGTCGGTCTCCCAGACGAGATCTCCGGCGAATCCGGTAAGTCGAGCGATCATCGCGGCCAGATCGCGGATCGAGATTTCGCGGCCGGACCCGAGGTTGACCGGCTCGGCACCGCTGTATCTTTCGGTGGCCGTGACGATACCGTCAGCCGCATCCTTGACATAGAGGAACTCGCGCGTCGGGGAGCCGTCGCCCCAGAGCGTGAGCGAGGCAGCGTCGGCGTCCTTTGCCTCAAGGGCCTTTCGAATAAGCGCCGGAATAACATGCGATGTCTTGAGGTTGAAATTGTCGCCCGGCCCGTATAGGTTGACTGGCAGCAGGAAGATGGCGTTGAATCCGTATTGCTGACGATAAGCCTGCGCCTGCACCAGCATCATTTTCTTGGCTATCCCGTACGGCGCGTTGGTCTCCTCAGGATATCCGATCCAAAGGTCCTCTTCCTTGAACGGCACGGGCGTGAACTTGGGGTAGGCGCACACGGTGCCGATCGCAACGAATTTGCTGATCCCCAGCTTGAAGGCCTGGTGCATGAGCTCCACGCCCATCATCAGGTTGTCATAGAAGAACTCCGCCGGATGCTCCAGATTCGCCCCGATGCCTCCAACGTTTGCAGCCAGATGGATCACGGTCGTGCTGGCAGCTGCTGTTCCGCGCAAAGCCTCCGCATACATCCGGCGGATATCCGTCGGATCGATGAGGTTGTACTCTTCGATCCGTGGGATGAAGATCTCCCCTGCCCCGCGCTCCGTCAGCTTGGCCGTCACATGCTTTCCGAGGAAGCCTGCGCCTCCAGTGACGATTACCCGTCTACCTTTCCAATGCTCCTGCACCATTAGCAACTCCTATTGCACGATGAATTGCGCGTTCCTGTAGCGTTCGTGCTCCGGATGGCGGATCAGCCCGGTCTTCAATGCGAATAGAAGATCGCGGATGCCGTCGTCGACAGCGAATTCTGTCTTGAACCCAAGTTCTCGGCTGATCTTGGAGAAGGACACCGTGATGTCCCGCATGTCGCCCCCGAAGGTCAGGTCCTTGTATTCCACCACTGTCTCCGGCATGCGCTTCAACACCAAGTCTACGATCTGGTCCTTGGTGTGGTTGCCGTCCTCGGCACCCAGGTTGTATACCTGGCCGCGGACCTTCTCCAAGGGCGCCTCCAAAGCCAGCATCATGCCGCCGGCGACATCGCGCACGTGCACGAATGAGCGCGAATAGCCGCGTTGATAGATCAGCAGCTGCCGCTTGGTGTAGGCATCCAGAACAAATTGATTCACGATCAGATCGAAGCGGGTGCGCGGAGAGATCCCATACAACGTTGCCAGCCGCAAAAGCACGGGGGCGGTCTCCGCCGCGGCCTGACCCAGCAGGTACTCCTCCGCCGCGATCTTCGTCTCCGCATACAGGGACTGCGGATTCAGCGGCGACTCCTCGGTCACCGGCTTGCCGTCGGGTGCCATTCCATAGTTGCTGTAGGTCGACGAAAAGAGAAGCCGCTTCACTCCCAGGTCGCATGCCTGCTGGAAGACCAGCTGCGTGGCCTCGACGTTGAATCGCCAGGCAACTTGCCTGCCCACCGCCTGGCAAGCCGGAAAACCGACGATGGCTGCCAAGTGGACGATCGTCTCTGGGATTGGCCACGAGCTGCTTGACGCAGACTCTCCCCTCAAGCTGTCTCGGAGTGCACGGCGGTCTGTCACGTCCGCCTTCACAAATCGAAACCGCGGATGCGGCAGGAAGGCAACAAGCGACTCGCCCCCAAAGAGAAGGCTGTCGATGACCGTAACGTGGATGCCCGACCTCAGCAACTCCGACGTGAGCAGCGAACCGATGTAGCCTGCGCCGCCGGTGATCAATACGTGCCGCTTATCGCTCACCCCTCGACTCCCATATCCACGACGATCTTCCAACCTCTCAGAATCAGCGCTGGGCATTTGGCATCCTGGACTACGTTAAAGCCCTGTTCCATGCACGTGAGCCTGCAAATATCGGCGACGTCGCCCTCGCCCACGATGCGGACGCGGCTGTGGCCAGCGGCGCGCATGGCGTCGAGGTGTTCCTTGATGCGCACGCGGGTCCGGCGGTAGAGCTCAAACGAGCGTTCAATGTAGTCTACGGTCAGCCGGGCACGCAACGCGATCCCTTCTGGCGTAATAATGTACCGCAGTTTCTTGCGCTCCGCCCGCTGCACCTTGACGTATCCCTTGGCGACCAAGCGCTTAAGATGCCAATTGACCGTGCCCACTGCCACGCCCAGTTGGCCTGCGAGAGTGGCTTGGTTCACATCGGGATCGCTTTCCACGTGCTCCAGCAAAGTGAGCTCGCGGACCGAGTCTTTTTGCGTTTCCATTTGGCAAAATTCAGAGCCTGAATTATAACACAGCCCTGTGCAAACCCGCCTAGCGAGCGTAGAATGGGCAATCATGGATGAAATGTACGCCGCGGATCCGGCAGGCACCCGGTATCAGGAGAGCAGGATTGCGCATTGGGACCGGGTCGCCCGCAAGCGAGACAGCTGGATAGGCTGGGGCGGCGCCTACCACGTGCGCTTGGCAGAAATCTACCGCTTTCTGACCAGTCAGGGACTTCGGATCCTTGAGATCGGGTGTGGGCAGGGGGAGCTCCTAGCAGCGCTCAAGCCTGTTCGCGGCGTCGGGGTGGATTTCTCGCAGGAGATGCTGGCGCGGGGCCGGAAGAAGTGCCCCGGCATCGAGTTCATTCGGGCCGATGCCCATGATATTTCTTCGATTGACGAGCTATTCGATGTGATCATCTTCGCGGATCTTGTAAACGACCTGTGGGACGTCCAGACTGCGTTCGAGCAGGTTAGGAGGCTCTGCCATTCCGGGACTCGCTTGATCATCAATTTCCACAGCGGGCTGTGGCAGCTTCCGCTGACCATCGCCCAAGGGCTCGGACTCGCCGCCCCAATGCTTCCCCAAAACTGGCTGACGCCCGAAGACGCACGCGGGATGCTGCGACTCGCAGGATTTGAGGCTATCCGCTCCTGGCACGAGGTCCTTCTGCCGATTCCTTTCGGCGGCATCTTCAACAAGCTCGTCGCACGGTTGTGGCCCTTCACGCAGCTTGCACTGGCGAACTTCATCATTGCGCGACCACGGCCTGAGCCCATCAGTGGGCAGCCGACGGTATCCATCATCATCCCTGCGCGCAATGAGGCCGGCAATATTCCCGCCATCTTTGACCGTATTCCCCAGATGGGGCCTGAGATGCAGCTGATTTTCGTCGAGGGTCACTCGCGGGACAATACGTTCGGGGCCATCGAAAGGGAGATTGCGGTTCGCCCGGACGCTCGAGCGCGGCTATTCAGTCAGCACGGCATCGGCAAGGCCGACGCCGTGCGGCTGGGCTTTGCACACGCCGACGGCGACATCCTCATGATCCTCGACGCCGACCTCACGGTCCGGCCGGAGGACCTTCCGCGCTTCTACGAGGCGCTCCGCAGCCGACAGGGCGAGTTCATCAACGGCGTCCGCCTTGTGTATCCGATGGAGAAAGAGGCAATGCGGGGCGTGAATTTCCTGGGAAACAAGCTCTTCAGCCTGGCCTTCTCGTGGATTCTGGGCCAGCCTCTGAAGGACACGCTGTGCGGCACCAAGGCGCTATGGCGGAATGACTACGAGATGATTGCCGCCAATCGCGCATATTTCGGGGAATTTGATCCCTTTGGGGACTACGACCTGATCTTCGGCGCCGCGAAGCTCAACCGCAAGATCCTAGACCTGCCCATCCGGTACCGCGAGCGGACATACGGGTCTACCAACATCTCCAGGTGGAGACACGGGGCCTTGCTGTTCCGGATGCTAGCCATCGCCGCGGCCAGACTTAAGTTCGTCTAGTGCTCCCTTTCGCGCATGCTTGCCAGCAGCTCCGTATCGGCGCCGGTCCGCCGCCGCCGCCCCTCCCTTCGCGGCTGGCCAGAATGCCGATCTCCAGCCAGCTGCCTTTGAGTAGTTCCCTACCGGCATGCCCGAACATCAAGGAGCCGGCGAAAGTCCTTGGTGTAGTCGGCTTCGCTGTGGATCCCGTCCACTTGCCACAGCTGCTTGACGCAAGGGCTTTCTAGTGCCGTCTGCTGAACGCGACTCAGCTGCTCCCAGTAGTCACTGTCGAAGTACATATAGGCGAAGCCCGCCCCTCGGAGTTTGTACGGATCCGCAGCATCTCGCAGTTTCTCCCACTCCTCTGAACGCGTGTACCACGTTGGAGATGACCTGGTGGGCCGGCCGAACACCGTTGGCGCGCGGAAGACTAGCGGGTCGAAAACCAGCTGTGCGGGCTCAAGTTGATTCCAGTGCTCTTCAGCCATCTTCGCGTCCATCTGCGAAATGAACGTCGAGTAGACGGGTCGCTGTATTGCTACAAGCTGCACACCGAACAGGATCACGCCTCCGAGGCAGCTGATCGACCCAGCAACCAGCGCGCCGATGCGCGCGAATTCCCTCAGCCGTCCGGTCCAGTACCAGAAAAGGGGCACAAAATACAGACCACAAACAAGGAACCAGCCGCTCATCAGCCGCGGTGCCGCCGTGAAAAGAGGACCCTTGAATGAGACGAAGACCGCCGCCAGAGCTCCTGCGGAGGTCGCGATCAGGCTAGCTTCAAACCACCTTCCTGACCTTAGGCAGCGGCGACCCCACGCGAGCACAAGGGGAGAAACCAGGATCACCGGCCCGATCTCAAGCATTGCGGTGATCAGCTGCCATGGATTGGCTAGCGACAGCGAACCCAGGTGTGCAGAGACAATTGCTGGCGGCCAGACAAGGTTCGGGCTGGGATCAAAATAGCTCGTTGCCGCAGCCCCGCGACCGAATCTCGCGAGCAGCATCTCAGTCAACATGCCTCCCTGCAGGACGCTCGCAGCCAGGGCCGCGGCGCCCACTGCCAGCCAAGTCAGCGGCCGCCTCTCCTCCGCAGGCTTGCGGTCCGAGACGAACCACGCAAGCACTGAGATCATCAGCCCCATTCCCACGAGCAGGAACGCTATTTCGTTTGCGATGGACAAGGCGGCGAGCAGCGCAGCAGTAGCGAATGCGGCACCCCCACGCTTCCATCGCTGCGCTGTAAGGAGCAAGAGCACCAGAATCAGGATGCTGGTGCCGGCAATACCGGTGTACCCCATGATGTACGGTTGATTCACGCCGCTGTAGAAGGCGAACGGAAACGGGATTGGCCCGGCGCCGTCGATCTTCCAGGTGGATACCATGGCCTCAGCTAGGCTGGGAGCCGATGTGGCAGCGGAGCCTATCAGCGTGACCTCTTGCGAGAGATGGCTGACCCAACTGGGCGGCAGCAGCAGAAGAAGCCATCGAGCACCACCAGCGAAGGCGAGCACGCAGGTGCCAAGAACCGCAGCAAGCGGCCTCCGGGTGAGCCGATACGCCCAAAGGCCAGCGAGGACCAGCGGCAAGGCAAGCATAAGGCCGCGGGCAAGGTCCAATGCACTCCAGGGGAGCATGTCTCCAAGACGCATCAGCTCTGCGGCGAACAACAGCAACAGATAGTGGTACCCAAACCGCAGCGCCGGATCCAGGGCAAAGTGCGGCGGCACATCGCCTGCAGCCATTAGGGAGACGGTTGGCAGGTTCTGGTAGTCATCGAAAATTCCCAGCCCACGCCCGATGGACGTGAAAAGCAGCGTCAGCGCGGCCAACACGATCCATTGCACAGGCCGGAGCCCAAGGCGCACATGGCGAACAGGCCGTATGTTGGCCGCGATCCCTGCAAGCAGGACGATCACGGCTGAGAGCCAGAAGGACAGCGGAATGTCCACTACATGCGACACAAGATTGGCCAGCCAGACCTGCAGGACCAGTCCGAAGGAGAAACCAACTATCGCGACCTCGCCGCGGCGAAGCCGAAAGAGACCCTCGGCGAGGAGCCAGCCGCCGGCGCCCCAAAGGAATACCCAGGACGCGAGGACCAGGCCCTCAAGCAAGCTATCCATGACAGTCTCAGGCACGGGGATTCCGAGCCGTGATGCGGATGAGCGTCACACAATCCTCCGCTGCATTGCCGCTGACAAATTGCGGCTGGACATGGGGCTTGATGCGCCGGAAAGCGGCCTCGTCGCGCTCAAGCACGGCGATCTCCACCCTACGGAAATTGGCTTCGAAGAGGCGCCGATAGTCCCACACCCGCAGGCGGTTGTGATTGCTGGTCGGATTGAGCCACCGGCGCCAGGTGTCATCGGAATAGCGGAGCATCTCGAACGGATACCTGAAAAAATGATCGCGCAGGTCAACGAAGTGAATGTGCGAGCCGCTCGGCGCAGACCACCTGACGAGGGCACGCGTGATCCCTTCTGCGTCATCAAGATGCTCATAGACGGAGTTGCTGATAACGAGATCATGACGCTGGAGATGGGCGGGCGCACCGATTTCCCGCACGTCAGCCTCGATCAGCTCCATGCAGTCCGGGCGGGGGCGCGGAAGGCCATCAGCCCTGTGGAGGAACCTTCCGTGAGTCGCCAGCAATCCGGCGTTGTGACGATCGTCCGGGCGGGCATACCGATCGCACAGCGCTACGTGCGCCGCTCCGGCCTCCAGCAAGCCCACTCCGATATCGAAGCGCCCGCCGTAGCCGAAGACGAGGACTCGCTTGCCGCTGAATGAATCATGATTCGACGCCAGCACCTCGGCATACCGCCGTATCGCTGCGGCGGGATCGACGGTCTCCAGACCTGGCTTGATCATGACCGAGCGCAGAAGCATGAACCTGATCAAGCCTTCTGGGAGGAAATGACGCAGCAGGCGCGGGACTTCATAAGCCAGGTTCATTGTTGCGCCAGGGGTAGCACGAATGCGCAGTCCACCGGATCCTTTCTCGGAACCAGGAGCTCGACCTTTACATCGTCGAGGGTATCCATCTCTTCGTAGTAGCACAGCACCGGCTTCGCCACCCACTTCACCCAGGCATTGTTCTCCTCCCCAAAGCCGTATTCGCTGTCCTTGATAGGCGTGCGCAGCGGGCTGCTGACCAGCATTGTGAAACGGTGGATGGCCAGATCACGGTAGAACGGCTCAAAGTAGGCCTCGTTCTCGCTGAGGGCCTCGTCCATCAGGCGCTTCTTCTCGTAGACCGAGATCAGCTCGACGTCTTGAACGTAGCCGAATGTTAGCAGTTGACGCTGATCCAAGAACAGCACCGGGCCCCCCTGGCCTGCATTGTCAACCGCCTGTCGCACTTGTTCCAGGCTCGCCTCGACGGTCTGAGCATCGGGAAGTGATCCCAAGTCGCGCGGCCGCTCCACATCGGTCAACGCAATGAGCCAGTCTGCATCGCGCGCGAAGCTGATCGGTCGCAGTGAAAGCAACGGTGCATAAGCAGGTATCGCCACTGCCAACACGATGACGGGCTGCATCCAGTACGGGAATCGGCCCAAACAGGAGGTCCACTGCGTTCCCGAAGCCTTCCAAAGGATGGCAGCTGTGAACACCAGGGCGATGAGGAACATATCCAGATTGTGAAGATCGCCGCCTCCCCCGATTTTCGTGCTGATGATCAAACCAACGACCAGGAACGCGGCCAGACACGCGGCGGGCACCAGGACTTGGAGCGCGCTTTCCTTCCAGCGCCGCAAGCCCGCCAACGTCAGGATTCCAATCATGGGGGCGCTGGCCTTCGCCAGACCAAGCAGAATCCCGTCCCCGTACGTGGCGTTCGGCAGCAGGCGGTACCACAACAACGCCTGATTGGTGGAGACTGCCGCGCTTGATCCCACACTCGATGCGTTCCATTGAAACAGCCCCGCGTATGCCAGAGCGCTTCCGAATAGGCCTGCAGTTCCCAGAACAAGGGCTCGTCTCCATGCGCCCGGTGCGAGTCGGCCGTTGCTCGCTTCTGCTCCGCCGATCTCCAGCATCACCGCCCACATCGCGGGCGCGAACATCCATGTGAAGCGGCTGGTCTCGGCAAAGAAGCCGGCTAGTCCGACCAGCGCGGCGGCCCACGATGCAGGAAGTCGCCAGGCGAGTGCCACCAGAATTGCGCATACAAGCAGCGGAGCATGGATCGGACCCTGGGTCAGGAAAACGAAGCCGAGGAGGCTTGCCAAGACCCATCCGGCGGAACGCGTGCGCGAGCGTGGCCAGAATGCCAGGAGCGCCACCAGCATGTAGGGGATGATCGCCGCGGCAGCCAACCACAGCCTCTCCCCTAGGATCGACACCCTGGGCAGGAGGAAGGGAGTCCCACCGATCAGTTGGCGGCCAAAATCGAGGTATGCCACGGGTTCTTGGTTGGGATCAAAGGAATATAGCCGCTTGCCAAAGAGCAAAGAATAGTCCCACAACCGGTTGCCCTCCGACCAGCCCAGCGAGAAGGGATACGACGTTGCGTCGGTCACGGCAGCCGCGATCACAAACGCCGAGCCCGATACCAGGATCGCGGTCAAGAGGCCTGCCTCTGTCCAGGGCCGCCTGGGGTCGGGCGCGAGGATTATGGCCAGCGCAACGATGCACAAGACCCACAGCAGGACGCGCAGATACGGCCCTCGGAGCACCACGCCCAACGGCGAGTATTGCAGAAGGCCTATGGGGGCGACCACCACGATCGCCCCCAGGGCCCAGCGCAGCCGGCCTTGTCGGATTTGTGCTCCCGCGGCGGCTTGCCGGCCCATCTCGCGCCAGAGGACCACTGCGCAGGCGATCAGCAGCGCCGCGCATATCGCCGAGAACAGGACGAATCCGGCCCCCCATTTGAAAGAGAACTCACCGTACCATGATCCGGTTCCCCAGGCGATATTGTAGAACTCCGTAACGGCGCCGCAAAGCAGAACGGCAGCCGCGCCAAGAGCGACAATTCTGACGATTGGCAGCCCTGATGATGTCTTCATGCCTTCCGGACCTTCGAATTCCTTCAGCGCTGCGGCTGGCCGCGCTGCATAAGATTCCGCATGAGTGAAACATACTTTTCGCACATGATGTCGATAGTGTACGCTTCGAGGATCCGCGCCCGGGCTCTTTCGCCCATTCTTTTTCGCAGATCGGGCGCCGCGATCAGAGCTTTCAGGGACTCGGCCAATGCGCGTGCGTCCTCCGGCGGCACGAGCAAACCCTGCGCCCCGCCCTGAACGACCTCCTCTACGCCCTCGACCGCCGTCGCCACGACGGGCAGGCCGCCGTCCATCGCTTCCAGCAGTGCCACCGGCAGCCCCTCCCATCGGGAGGGTAGTACGAAGATATCCGCGCTATGTAGGAATCGGTTGATATCGAGCCGATCACCGAGCAGGCGCACCGACGCGCCGAGGGCCAGCCGGTCGATCTGCGCTGCAAGCTGGCCACGCAATGGCCCCTCACCGCAGATCAAAGCCTTTGCCCGCGGATATTCCCGCACAACGCTGTGCATTGCCTGGATGAGATACTCGTGTCCCTTCTGATACACCAGTCGACCCACTGAAAGGATCAGCACATCGTCGTTGGTGATCCCCAATTCTGCCCGCGATTCCGAACCGCGGCCTTCGCCAGCTTTGCTCGGCGGAATGCCGTTCGGAATCACGGTCATGTGCTCTCTGCGGATGCCGGCCGCGGCGGCCTGCTCAAGTACCTTTCGCGAGACATTGACGAGAATGCTGGCTATCCCAGCATTCACCAGCGCGGAATGGAGGCGCTCGAGAACGCGGGGAAATCCCTCTATGATCCCATGGTGCGTCGCGATCCGCACCGGCACTCCCGCCAACCAGGCCAGGGGCAGAGCCAGGAGGTTGCTGTCGTATGTGAATGCTTCAACGACATCGAATTTCCCTCGCCGCAGGACGCTCCAGAGACGAAACCACCCAACGATTAGGCCGACTGCTTTCTTGAAAACATTGCCGCTGTACCCGATCGTGCTCAATCTGAGCAGAGGAAAGTCCAGTCCCTGGCTCCATAGCTGCTGCAGGCCCTGTTTGTCGTACAGGAACGCTGCCGAAACGTCATGGCCATGAGAATGAAACCAGCGGCCCTGATCCAGGAGGAGTCGCTGTGCCCCCCCAACGGCCATCTGGGTGCCCACAAAAAGGATCGACAACGGGCGGTCCGCGGAACGGGAAGTCGTTGTGGAAGGTGATGCTCTCATCGCGTTCTGGCTTGGCCGCTGCACAGGACGCACTCTTGAATGCTGTGCCCGGGCCCCATCAGCGGCTCCGATGTAGCCGCCGTTTGAGCTTGACGACTGAGTCGGCGGTCCTGGCGCTCAAGAACGACAGCATCAGGTAGACGATCGTCTCCAGTCGCGCCGGCCTCTGCCTCCAGGCTTTCGAAAAGTATGACCGCGCTTCTTGACCTTGTTCTTGCCGGAAAGCGCGTACCCCCGCAGCGTGGTAGACATTGAAGAGCGCTTTCCTTCTCAGCGGTCCGAGACGCGTGGGTTCTCGGGCGCTTGCGCGCGCGATGACCGTCTCAAGACTCAGGACCCTGCGCGCAAGCGGCGTTCTCGCCAGGAAGCTGTCGCCGTGGAGCCTGAGCGTGACCAGTTTCGCGCCAACGCAGGCCACCTGAAAGCGCGCCGCGATGCGCAGCCACAGGTCCCAATCCTCCACGGGCGCGACATCCGGCGTCTCATCGAAGTATCCGATCTCCTCTAATACGCGACGCGCCACCAGGGGCGTGGAGGCCACAATGAAGTTGTTCAGGAACAGAGCTTGAAGTATATCGCCTTCTCGAATTGGTGCTCCGACCGGAGCCGTGAGCCTGCCGGTCGCGGAGTCAAGCCACTCGGAGTCACAAATGACCCACTCCACCTTTCGGGCGCGCAGCAGTTGCGCCTGGAGCTCGATCTTCTCGGGGTGCCAATAGTCGTCGGCGTCAATGAAAGCCACGAATTCCCCCGTGGATGCCATGATCCCGCGGTTACGGTACGGTCGACCGCGATGCTCCTCCCGCAGGTACTGGACTTTGCCTCCGAAGGATCGCACAATCGTCGCGGTTTCGTCTGTGGAGCCGTCATCCAACACCAGCACTTCGAGCACCGGATGGGTCTGCGCCAATACGCTGTCCAGCGCCTCGCCGATCCAGGCCGCAGCATTGTAGGCGCCAATGATCACCGATACAGCCCCGCGCACCTGGGTTCCGCTCACAGGTCGGCCCGCCTTTTGACAACCCTGTAGTACAGGCTCACGTGTTTTCTGGCGATGTCTCGTGGATTCCAGGTTGTCTTGGCGACAGCTGCAATTGAATGCTGCATGCGGACACGGCGGCCTCGATCACCTGCAAGCGACCTAATGGCGCGCGCCAGGGCAGGGACATTGCCGGGCGGAACCAGGATGCCTGTCTTGCCTTGAACGATCATTTCGTCCAGGCCGCCAACCGCTGTCGCCACTACGGGGCGCTCAAACGCCTGCGCCAGCGCGAGCACACCGGACTGGGTCGCGGACGTATACGGCAGAGCCACGATCGAAGCCATGCTCACGAGGCGAGCGGCTTCTCTATCGGGAACGTAACGGTTGATGATCGTGATATCCTCGCCCGCCAGCATGGCGATCGACGCCGGCACGGGACCGCTCCCCGCGATTATCAACTTCCATTCCGGAAGCCTATCTCGCACAGACAGAAAGGCCTGCACCAATACCTCAAGGCCCTTATATGCCTCGATGCGACCGAAAGACAGAATGATACGATCGGGCCGCGCGGTTCTCGTCCGCCAGCGTCTAAACAGCGAATAGGCTGGATGCGGAATCACGCTTATCCCGCTACTTGGGAATCCCCTTGATAGCAGCACCGCGCGGCCGTGCCATGTGAGGGCGACCACTTCGTTTGCCAGCCGCGCGGTGATTCGGTCCCCGGCCATGATAGCCACTGGAGAGCTGGGATGAGCTTCCGGGTCATGCACTGTATACACAAGCGGCTTGCGCAGAAGCTTGCAGAGGAATGCCAGCGCCGGATTCCACTCATGCACACCCACGATATGGATCAGGTCGGGCTGCTCCGCTTTCAGGCGCTTTAGCAGGTCGGTCCACATGACAGGATTCAGGAACTGGAGCAGGCTATGAAGCGGGTTCCGGCCGGTGTTCACTTCGATCCTTCGGATCTTGCGCGAGAGATAGTTGAGCTCCGCCGAGGCGGAGACAACAGCCACCGTCGGGATTAGGGGCGCGAGCGCATTCGCGAGTTCGGCTAGGAAATGGACCATGCCTCCACGTCGAGCCAGTGAGACCAGCGCGATCTTCATGCGCCTCCTCGTCTGGCCTCTGCCGCAATTCGGGTATACATCTCGATGACCTGGGGCCTGACGATCGAAGTATCGAGCTTCTCCAATAGCTGGCGGTGATTTCGATCGGCCGCCATTTCTAGCAAGGCATCGTCCACCATTGCTCGCCGAATAGCGTCAGCGAGCTGAGCTGTATTGCCCGGTTCCACGAGCAGCCCGTTGACACCGTGCGAGATCCACTCCGCAGTCGATTCGGTGTCGGATTGTATGGGAAATGCTCCCATGGTCATTGCCTCGAGCATGGCGTTGGGCACGCCGTCCGTGGCATTCACCCCGATTGCCATCCTTGCCCTGCCGAAAAGCCCGAGCATTTCGCGGTGCGGGATCCTGGGGATGATGCGAATATTGAGCCCGTGCGAGGATCGGATCTGTCCCACGTTCGTAACTACGGCCGGGGATGCCGCATACACCGCGATTTCGTAGTCTTTCAAGAGATCCGCGCACAACTTCAGGGCCTCCAGGGCATCAAGAGCACGGCCAGCCCAGCCTTGGTATCCCTTCAGCATGATCAGGCGCCTTCCAGAGACGGGTCCTGGTGTCATGTATCGGCGCATCTTCTCGACTGGGTAACCTCCCGAGCCCGGCAAAATCAGCGGCACCGTTCCTTTGAAGCCATGGGCGCGCGCCAACGCCTCGTCCCTGCGGCAATCCGGGATCAAGTAGTCACACGAGGCCAGTAGGCGCTTGATCTGGTTAAGGTGCTCGGGGAACTGCTGGAAGTAGAAGATGTCGCTGCCCCAGGTCGTCACGATCCACGGCGCACCGAGATTTCCGCCCAGCATATCCGCAACATCCAGAAGGTGATAGCTTTCCGTCTGCAATTCAAAGGAATGGATCACGTCCGGCTGCAGTGTGCGGATGAGCCGTGCAAGCCGCCGCGCACGCTCTCGAAAAAGACGCCGGACGAAGAAGCCCAGAATCGACAGTGGAAATGGATCCCAGCCGTGTCTGAGGAAAAGCGGATGGCCGTACGAGGGTGCCCGCCTCGAAAGCGGAATTCGGCGCGGCACTAGCATGGAGTACTCGGTGATCCCTCGAAGCTCGGGATGCGGGAGACTTCCCAGCATGTCAAAGACATGCAGATCCCACCCCTGCTCATCAAGCTGGCTGATCCAGCGGGAAGTATGAATGCTCACAGCCTGCGCCACATACAGGATGCGCAGGCGTTCATCACTCGCCCGTGGGCTGCGCGGCTCTTGGCTCAAAGGAGAGCTCCACTTCCTGATGGCAGGCTGAAGGCACAAAGTCGTCTAGGGCGGCAACGTCAATGCGGAATCCCGAATCGAACTTGGCCGCCAGGCGCTCTGTCGACCACTCCGGGCTCGCGCCTGAGCGATTCTCGTACACATCCTGGACGCGGTTGATCGGTGCACTGAATGCCACGGAGTTTTCCGGGCAGAGCATAGCGGGATTCTTCCGCGAGAACTGTCGCGCCCGAAGCGCCATTTGGCTCTCCAGCGTGTTCGGGTCTGAAAAGGACAGTTGGGGAACAAGACGTTGGATGGTTGCCAGCCGATAGAGTGAGCTCGAGATCTCCAGAGGATAGCCGAAATCGCCGTCTGCTCGTGTCCAGTTGTACTTCAGAATGCCGCTGCCGACGTTCTCGAACGTGGGTAGGTCTTGCTGCCGGCTGAGCACATAGTTATGCGCCGTGTTCCTGCCGAGCCGCAGGGAAAATCCCAAAGCGTCCGGGTGCGCTCTCAAGGCAGCTTGTACCGCGGCAAGCTTGAGCGACCGCACGAACAGGGTGTCATCCACCAGGAAGAGCACGCAGTCGAGCAGGTTTTCAGATGCCGCCGGCCAGGCCTTCCGCCACAGGCTGGCTTGAAGGAACCGGCTTTCGGCCCCGGCGCGGGATTTTCCCGCGGATCCAAGGATCTCAAGAACGCGGGACCGAAAGAGCATCTCGGGCACGAACCGCGCCTTCCCGTCCCACCAACGCGCAAGTTCCTCATATTGTCTCAAGAACTTTGCCGATGAGGCGCTGTAGACGACGACAAGCTCGACCACAGATACGTCCCCTACGTGCCGACCAAAGGAAGCAAGGCACGCATCCAGCTGCAGGGCGCGATCCTTGCTGAAGAGCAGTCCCAAAATCATAACTGCAGGCACCACTGTAGAAAATCGTCTTCCGCCGAGTGCTCATCATCCAAGCGTCCATTGCAAGTGACGTGGCCACAGTCTTCAACCCTTGCGAATAGTGGGCCGCGGGGGTCGATCTTGAGATCCATCAGCAGGGTCATCCTCGAAGACGCTTACTCGCCTTCTCCAGCATTGATGCGATACTACGTCGAAGACGCCTTGCCGCCCGTAGTCGCAGAGTCTGGATTGCGCCGTCCCTTCCAAGAGGAGCGCCTTTCACCTTGATTGGATGGTCCCTTAGTTGCTCAAACCAAGTATATCGACCCTCCTTGCCGAACAGATACTCGACATCCTCCGTCTCGATCCGGTCAAGGAAAGGAGTTAGTGCCATAAGTGCCGCAAGCGACTGGTTCCCTCGGCGCCAGTTCTGCACGTAGTGCGATTCGTGTCCGTAGCGATGGAAGTACCACGTTCCGGGCAGCGTCACAAGTCGGGAGCCCGTGCCCAGCTGGCGGATGGCGAAGGCCCAAGAGTCTAGGCTTCGGTTTTCGAGATAGGGCTCAGGATATCTCCCGGCCCGCACCCAGCTTTCGCGGGTGAACAGGTAGTTGCCGGACGGACCCGGCCAGATGATTCCAGAGAGCGCGTCGGCCAGCGTCACCTCGGGCTTGTAGACCCACTTGTGCGTGACCTCTTCCGGGCCCGTCTGGAAGTAGTGGATTTCGCCAAAGGCAGCCGCATCTGCACCAGTCGCGCGCAGGTAATCGTACAGGCCTCCCAGGCTTCCACGTGCTAGAACATTGTCAGAATCCAGACAGAAAACCAGGTTGTTCCTAGCCGCCTCGATCGCTGTGTTCCTGCCGGCCGCCGCTGTGCCCCTGTTCTCTCTATGCCTGAGCACACGGAGCGATTCATGTGTACGTCGAAGTGCGTCGAGGATTTGCGATGTGTTGTCAGTGGAGGAGTCATCAACGACAATGATCTCGTCCCCTTGTTGGAGATTGTGATCAAATATCGATTGCACAGCCTCTCCAATCACCTTCGCACAGTTGTAGGCTGGAATGATGAAGCTGATGGGCTCTCTCGCAGGATGCATCATGCGGTCTTACCAAATATCATCAGGGCACTGTGACCTGGCAGGTACGGCGCCAGTGCTGAGGTTGAAGCCCCGGCCATCTGCTGCAGCGGCGGAAGCTCGCGCAAGAGGATGCGCTCCAGCTTTGCGGCTGCTCGCCTCACGATGCTGGAATGCGGCCCCGATAGTCGTCCTGCCAGGAAATCCGCACCATATCCAAAATGATACGGTTGCAGCGGCTCCAGAAAGACTGCCTCAACACGGATTGCAGCAATCTTCTGAAGGCCCAGGAGCGAATTGACTGACCACAGTCCCATATGGTGGGGTGGATAGTTCAGGATTGGGCTGAACTCCTTGAAAATAAACGAGTCGTTGTTTGGGACACTCAAGACCAGTATGCCTCCTGGCTCCAGGACCTCAATTGATGATGTAATAAATTCATGCACCTGGGCAATGTGTTCCAGGACCTGAAAACAACACACGCAGTCGTATTCCCCTTTGTGGCGCCGAGCGTGCTCCTGGATCGTCTCCGTAAGAACTGCCACTCCCTTGGAGCGGGCGGTCACGGCTGCCTTCTCGTTCAGTTCAAGTCCAACGGATGATGCCTGCAATCCTTGCAGAAACCCGCCTTCGCCGCAGCCAATCTCCAACACGTGCATGTCGGGCACCACATGCCGCTTCGCGGTCTCATGCTCCCATTTCCAATCCATGTAGTACCACGAGTACCTCTGGAGCTCCTCGTAGAAGCTGGCATCGCCTGCGACGGAAAACGGATGATAGTAGGAATAGCCGGTGTCCTCACATCGGAACACAGAAATTTCATGTAGATCGCCAACGAACCTCGAAATGTCCACCTTCAGCTGTCTGGAGTACTCTGCGATCAGCCAACGAACGTCAACGCTCCCCAAACTTGATGTGTTCGTAGAGAGCGTGACAGGGCTGGTGTGCTGTGATGTGTTCATGGCATTACGATGATATCCGAGAGCCCGACCGCCTCGCGAGCAGCTCTTTCTTGACGTTCTTGAGCGTGCGATACACGAAGTCCCACAACTGATGCGCCCACATGAACTGAATGTGCCGGATATTCCGAAAGATCACGTAGTAGCTCAGCGTATCTGCCGCACGGTCTATTCGTATCCCGGAGGGATGCCTTAGCGGGAAATCCATCGCCCGAGCTGGCAGGCTGGAGTATCTTTCCATAGTCTTTGTGTGCGTTGCCCCCTCCCCAAATCCGATATTCGTCACCAGGTTCAGGTTTGGCGCGATTGCCACGCCCCTGTTCCTCTCAAGTGCGTGCAGCCATTGCGCATCCCACGTCGACGCCTGTACATCCGGCGACGCCGCGGTGATATCGTATGATTTCCAGGCCCTCCGCCATGTCGCCCACCCCCAGATGAACGGATACTTCGAGAAGTAGTACGACCCCCTACCCCTCCGGCGGCCGAACTGGAAGTTGTCGCCCGAGACGTGCATCACTTCCGGTGTTTCCCGGTAGTATCCGAGCAGCTCCGCACAGAAGCGATAGAAGGATGGATCCGGAACGCAGTCATCCTCAAGGATGATGCCTTCTTCCTCAAGCTCGAAAAACCAGTCAATGGCGGAGCTGACATGCACATCGAGACCCACATTCTTGTCCTGGAAGCGAGTCTCCAGCTTGCAGCCCCAGTCCACCGCGCTGGCGATTCGGCGGGCCTTGTCGCATCGTTGAGCCTCGCCTTCCACGTCGGCGCGGGGGCCATCGGCAGCCACATACAGCCTTGTCGGCCGTACCGCGCGGACGCTCTCGAACACCGCCTTCGTGGTTCCTGGCCGATTAAAGATCACGAGTAGAACGGGTGTCTCCAATTCGGATTTTGTCCAGGGTGCTGCCGGCCCTGCAAGAACCTGCTGCTCATTCATGGGTTGCCCTTGCATCCACTTCTCGTCGCCACTCACGAAATTTCGCAGCTAGCTTGCGGGCTCGCGGCACAATCAGCCGCAGGAAGTCTAGAACCTGATACGCCCAGACGAAGCGCAGGTCCGGAATATTGCGGAAGTTTGCGTAGTACGTCAGGGCGTCCGCCGCGCGGTCAATCGCAATCTCGGGCGGATGTACGAGGGGGAAGTCCATCTCCACCGCCGGAATGAAGGCGAAGCGCCCCTTCGTCCGAGTGTGTGTTGCATCAGCGCCAAAGCCAATATTGGACACAAGGTTTGCGTTCGGCAAGGCAGCCACACCGCCGGCTCCCGAGACGGAAAAGAGCCAGGCCGCGTCCCAGATCTCTCCCCTTTCGTGTTCTGGGATCAGTGTGCCGTCATAGTGTTGCCATGCCCGCCGCCAGGTGGCCCACCCGCCCACGTGCGTGTATTTCGAAAAATAGTAGGACCCCTTTCCCCGCTTGCGGCCGTACTGGTAATTGTGACCGGATATGTGCATTACAGCCGGCCGCTTTCGATAGTAGTCTAGGAGCTCCTCACAGAACCGGTAGAACCACCTGCCCGGAGCACAATCGTCTTCGACAATGATCCCTTCCTCCACATTCTCAAAGAACCAGGTAATCGCCGAAGAGACTCCCGGGCCGGGGCCAAGATTCTGCTCTTGGAAACGCGTGTGCAGGCTGCAGTCCCAGTCCACTGCAGTGGCAATCTGCCGCGCTCGTTCGCACTTCTCAGCGTCGTGGTCGACCTCCGGCCGCGGGCCGTCCCCCGCAACGTAGAGGGCCGATGGTCGAGCAGCCCTGATGCTTTCGAAAACCAGGCGCGTCGGTTCCGGCCGATTGAACACCAAGAACAACACCGGCGTCATCATTGCACGTGACGGAGACATTCCTAACGGAGCCTCCAGCTTCGCGGATACAAGTCCGGATTCGGCCGATCGATGCCAAGGTAGTATCGGCAGGGAGCGATCACGATTTGGTCCGGACTCTTGGCCAACCATGCCCCCCACCAGCCGAATGTGCTGTTCGCGAGAACATGATGCTTGCATAGGCTTATCAGGCGCATATCTTCATGGCTGCGCTCCGCACCATTGTGATCGACGAACGTGAACGCAGGCTGATGGCCGAGCAGCTGCTTGGTCCATTCGATATCATCCGAGAAGACGAAGAAATGAGGTTCGCGCACCTCATTGGCAAGCTCCTGCACGGCGCGCGTGTAGTAGTCCCTGGGCAGGACGCCCAGTTCGGCGGCCACAGCGTTGGCATTGTCGCCGTGGCGAACGTGGATAGCCACGGATTCGGTCTGCCGGATCCGCGAGGCGAGTTCCGCATTCTTGCCCCGCAGCTCATCGCGCAGCGTAAGTTCGCGTCGAACGGTGTCCTCGATTTCCAGGAAGTAGGCCTCGGTCTGCCAGAAGCCCCTTACCGATACCACGCCTTCCACCTTTCTCGCATAGACGTCCCTGTCAAAACGAAAGTGCTGATGGGCGGGTTCAATTATGTCCCGGCGCAGGAAATAGGGCCTACCCGCTTCCCCTAGCCGGCCCACAAAGACACGTGCCTTGCGGATCCATCTCCAAACAGGCAGTGCCCGCCCAGAGGCAGGCTCCGCCCTCTCCATGAGGCTCCCAACAATCCGGAAGTGCGCAAGCCCAAGCACTCTCACCCCCCGCTCGGGGACAGCGGTCGCGGCTGACGCGTACCCGGATGCGTCCAGCACGAGTTGCGCAGAGTTGGCCAGAGCCATCCTCCGGCCAAAGGCGTACTGGAACATCTGATTGCCAAGGCCTCCCATCAGGTGCATGACTACAACAGGGTTTCCGCCGCCAGGCTTCATCACCCGCGCTTCCGTCCACCTAGACGATCCCGGAGCGATTTCATAGCCAGGGCAGGCCGCCGGAGGTTTTCGCGGGACATCATGCGATGGAATAGCCTTTGGCCAATAGGCCGCCTGGCCGCCGGAAATGGCTGTGAGTACAAGGCTAGCTCCTCCAAGGCCTCGGCCGGTTGCATGCCGCTTGCGGACAGTCCGAGTTCCGCTTGCAGCATCCTGTAGAAGATGCTTCGGTAATGGAAGCCCAGTGCCAGCGCCCGCGCATAGTACACCAGGGCCTTTGCATACCTTCCGTTCAGCCTATGGAAGTTCCCCAACCAATAGAGCTTGTACCGGTCTCGCGCACTGTCATACTCGCGAGCGACGTTCCCAGGGCCACTGCTGATCAGGCTTCGGTATCCGGAGGCGTAGATGCCGCGTTTTCCGGCAACCACCTTCAACAAGTCGTCCGGGGCCGGCCTGCCGGGTACTTCAAACAGATCATGTTCCAGCAGCCGTGCCTTTACGGCGTCGCAAAAGACATACAGGAATTCGTCGAAGACGTTGAACCAATTCCAGTTGATGCGGCCCGCCTGTTGCTCCCGCTTGTAGTAGCTCTTCGGTAGTCCGACGCGGTGGTAGTAGACGGTATCCGGGCAGGTGTATGCGCTCAGACCGTTACACAGAAAACGGAATGCCATTCCCTGAGTATCAAACCCGTGCTCGGTAGGATAGCCCCCCACGCGCTCATAGGCGGCACGGGTCATCAGGAAAACCACGCCGAGAGAACACTGGGCTCCGTCCAGAAACCACTCGAAGCGTACCGGGCTGCCCGGACCCTCAAACTCCGAGACGTAGGCGACATTCTTGGTATTTCCACCCCGGAACTTGATGGAAGTGCTCATCCCCAAGCCGTCACATTTCCTCCGGCTCCAAAACCTCGTCATGTTTTCCAGGAAGCCCGGGCCGAGGATGTCATCGCCATCCACGCAAAAGAGGAGATCGCCGTCACTGTGCGCGACCGCGGTGTTGCGCGCCGCACCGCCGCCTCGGTTGCTTGTGTGCCGCACCAGCCTGACGCCTCGATGGCGCCGCGCCAGCATCTTCATCACCTCGAATGTCGAGTCTGTCGAGCCGTCGTCGACCATAGTGATGTCGAACGGGAAGACCGGCGCCTGGCTGAAGATGGATGAGATCGCGTCTTCCAGGGTCGCCTCGCAGTTGTAGCACGGCACAAGCAGAGACAGTTTCGTCATGCTAGACTCGCCGGCTTTGCAGGCGGATCGGTCGCGGGCGCTCGGATCTGCCACTCCAGTTTCGGACGGACTACGCCGCTCCATTTGCCGTAGTAGTCGAGTCCTTCTCGCCCGACGTCGTTGATCTCGAATACCAGCGCATCGTCGACAATGACGCCAAAGGTTCCCCGGTAGTGCGCCATGAGGGTCACGGTGTACCTGTCATCGTTGAGCAGGTTTGCCGGGATCATGCATATGCCTTCTACCTCCCCATAGCCATGAGTATGCCTTCCGGAAGCCGTGTTGAACACGCACACTCCCTGTTGGTTGTACAGGTGGAAATTGAAATACATCGGTAGATCCGCGCGGTAGTTGAAGATCCGGAAAGTGAGCTTGAGCGCTGTCTCGACCGTCCAATAGTTGGGATCGTGCCCCGCCTCGGCCTGGATCCCGGCGTACACCACTCGGACGGTCTCGTTCCCCGGCGCGCTGGCGAGATCCGTCCAGCGCTGCTCCTTGCGCTCCTGGGCGTGCTTGCTAAGGTAGGCGGCCACCGTCGTCTTGGCATCCCCTGAAAACACGAGGCGCCCATGGTCCAACCAGAAGGCGCTCGCGCACAGGTCCTGGATCGCGCTCATGTTGTGGCTCACGAACAGCACGGTCCGACCCTCACTGGCCGCCGTGCCCATCTTGGCTAGGCACTTCCTCTGGAACTCGGCGTCTCCGACCGCCAGGACTTCGTCCACCACGAGTATCTCCGGCTCGAGATGCGCCGCCACGGCGAATGCCAGGCGCACATACATGCCGCTCGAATAGTACTTCACCGCCGTGTCCAGGAATCTCTCGATGCCCGCAAAGTCGACGATCTGATCGAACTTGCGCAGGATCTCCTGGCGCTGCATTCCCAGGATGGCTCCGTTCAGGAACACGTTCTCGCGGCCGGTTAGTTCGCCGTGGAAACCGGTGCCCACCTCCAGCAGCGCACTGACCCGCCCGAACAACTCCGCCCGGCCGCGCGTCGGGCGCGTGATCCGGGACAGGATCTTGAGCAACGTGCTCTTGCCGGCGCCATTCCGGCCGATTATCCCAACCGCCTCGCCCTGTTCGATCTCAAACGAGACGTCATCCAGCGCCCAGAAGGTCCTGGGGCCATCGCCCAGCCGCCTCAGCCAGTGCCCGGGCGCGCTGAACCCCGACATGAGCGCCTCGCGCAGCGTTTTGTAGCTGGTCTGCGGACCGCCGATCCGATATTGCTTGCTCAGGTGTTCGACGCGGATTGCTGTCGCAGCCATGCTAGATCACATCCGCAAAGGAAGCTTCCATGCGCCGGAAATACGCAACTCCGCTGACGAGCAGCAGCGCCACAATTCCTACGGATACCCACAGCAAATCCCCGATATCTCCCTTGCCAAGTAGGGCCCAACGGAATCCTTCAACCACGCCGGTCATTGGATTGAGTCCATAAAGCAGCCTCCATTGGGCCGGGATGAGCGTGCTGGAGTATGCGACCGGGGTAGCGTACTGCCAGAATACTGTCAGGAATGGCACTACGTAGCGCACGTCCCGGTACTCCACGTTGAGGGCGGAAAGCCACACCCCCACGGCGAGCGCCGTAGACAAGGCAAGGGCAAGGAAGAGCGGAAGCGATAGGATTCGTGTCGTTAAGGGGACCTGGTAGTAGATCATCATGCCGGCCAGTACGATGAATGAGATTCCGAAGTCCACCAGCGCCGGCAGCACGGACGCGATCGGGATCACCAGCCTGGGGAAATAGACTTTGCTGACGAGATTCTGGCTCCCAACCAGGCTGTTGCTTGAGTTGGCCAAGGCAAAGGCGAACAGCTGCCATGGCAGCAGGGCCGTATACGTGAAGATTGGATACGGAATGCCCTCCGAGGGCAGGTGTGCCAGTTCACCGAAGATGATGCTGAAGATTAGCATGGTCAGCAGGGGCTGCAGGATGGCCCATGCGGCGCCCAGCAGGGTCTGCTTGTAGCGCACCTTCACATCGCGCCAGGTGAGGAAGTAGACCAACTCGCGATATCGCCACAGCTCGCGGATCCCGGGCCCCTCCCAACCGCGTGAGGGTTGAATGACGAGATGTGCCGACGAAGGCGTTTCCTGTCGCATCTCAGGCTCGCTGCTCGGCCCGGCTTCGGTCGCCTCGGCGCGAGGCATACTCAGCCTCGAATCCCTGACCTGCGGCCCGCAGGATTACTCCACCCGGTGCGGACTGGATCCCGATGCCGTTCTCGATGCACGTCAGGCGCATGATGTCCATCATCTCATCGCCCTCCCGCAGGTACACTTCGGTCACCCCCTGTTCCTTCAGCCCGTCCACCAATTCAATCGCCTTGTTGCGCAGCTCGCGATACACCTTCAATGAGTCGCGAGCGTACAGAACGGCCCTCTGCGTGAAGACCTGCATTCCCTTACTGGTAACGTCGTACTTGAGCCTTGTGCGGTCAAGATGTGAAACCTTTATCCAGCCGCGCTGGATCAGGCGCTTCACATACCAGTTCACACTTCCCACCGCTATGCCCAGCCGTGCCGAGAGACCCGCCTGGGTCACCAGCGGATCCTGTGCTATCTCATTCAGGAGTGTGTACTCGTGCGGCTTTATGTCTGCCATGTGTGAGAATTCATTTTCTGAATTCTCACACAGGCCGGGATGTCTGTCAAGGGCAGATCGCCGCATGCTGTCGGTAGGCGGCGCTGCCGGAGACGCTGCGTCAGGCGCTGCGGGCACCGCCGCGCTTGGGGCGCGAAAACCGCAGGCGGACGACCGTCCACAGGTACTTCCGTCCCCGACTTAGGTACTGCCCCAACGACGTGCCCGTCTTGGACTCACCGGTGCGCCGTGGCGGCGCCACATACGGCAGCTCGCACACTCGGAAACGTTCGTCCCGAAGTACGGCGTAGATGAAGTCTATGAAGTATTCACCGTAGTCCCCGGTCAATTCGTGCTCGGCCAGCACCGCCCGGCGGGCAGCCACGAAGCCGCTTGTGTAGTCCGAAAATGACGGCTTCAGCATGAACCGGGTCCCCCAATTCAGCAGACGACTCAGAATCAGCTGGACGGCACCGCCCTTTCCGCCTCTGTCTTCACCGCCGCCGACGACATAGCGCGAGTTGACCACGACGTCGTAGCCCTCATCCAGCATGTACAGCATCTGCGGAATCCTCTCGGGCGGATGCGAGAAATCGCAATCCATCCACACGACGGCGTCGTGCCGCGCCGCGCGGATCCCGTCTCGGAGCGAGGCGGTCAATCCAAAATCGTGGGTTCGGCGCAGCACCGAAATCCGGGAGCGATCAACTCCCGGTGTCTGCCCGGCTTTTTCCCACGTCAGGTCGGGAGAGTCGTCATCGACCACGATGATCTCGAAGTCCTTGACGCCGGCCTCTTCTAGGCAGCCGACCGCGTGACGAATAAGGTCCTGGATGTGCCCCGCCTCATTCAAGGTTGGCATGATGACGGATACGCCGGAAAATGTGGATCGTCTCATTGGCTCAGCTGCCGGACGAAGACGATGCTGCCCGCTCTCCGTGCCGCCTCCTCGAACCCCAGCTCCCTATAGAACCCGCCGGCACGCTCATTCGCAATTTGGGTGTCCAATCGATATCTGTGCACCCTGCGCTGCCTCAGGAAGCTTTCGAATGCATTGAGCAGGGCACGGCCAACACCCGCGCTTTGGATCGCGGGGTCGACCACAATGGCTGTAAGTACCGCCCGGACTTCCTTTGAATGGACGCGCACGGGCGCCCCGATCTGCGTCCCCTGCCACCACAGCCACATCAGGTACGGCTGCAACAGCATCGCTGCGGCAGTCCTGACTAGGCGGCGCCCTGCCATGCCTCTCAAGATCCTGGAAGTGAGTCTGCCTGCATCGATGGACCCGCTGACAACGCCCGCCGGCCGATCGCCGGCCAAGGCCACACCCACGTAGCAGCCCGGGTCGCCCGACATGGTCTGATAGAGATATCTCAGGTGATCCGGACCGAGGCGGCTATTGAGTGTATACCCCATCCCGCTCAGATGGATGCGGACCACTTCCCCGAGTAGCTTGTCGGTCAGTGGGCGCACCTCAAGCGCCTTCCCCTCTTTCATGGCACCGTGACAAGCGCCCGCTTGACCGCCTCCACGACTCTAAGCTGCTGCTCCTCTGTGATACCCAGCCCGCTCGGCACGTAGAAGCCGCGGCGCGCGATCCGCTCGGTAACTGGGTATTTCTCATCCAAGTACCACCCCCGCCTTCGGAAGACTGGCTGCTCGTGCATGCCCCAGAAAAATGGCCGCGTGCCAACTTTCAGCTCGGCCAACCTGGCCATCATCTGGGCCGCATCCATTCTCACGCTGTCGGCTAGAACCATCCCGTAGACCCAGTAGATGTTATCTGCGTAGTCAGTCCTTGGCGGCGGGATCTCGAGCTCCGGCACCCCTTCGAAATGCGAATTGTAGAATCGCCCCATGCGTCGCTTCTTGGCGATCGATTCGTCTAGTCTTTCGAGCTGCGCGAGGCCGAGTGCCGCCTGAAGGTTGGTCAAGCGGTAGTTGAATCCCAATTCCTCGTGAACGAAGCGTCGGCCACGACTGTGGGCAAGATTCCGAAGAGATTGGCAAGTCTCGGCGATCCCGGCATCATCGGTGACGACCATGCCTCCCTCGCCCGTGGTGATGTGCTTGTTGGGATAGAAGCTGAAGACGCTTACATCGCCGAAGCCGCCGCACGCTTTGCCGCGATAGGTCTGCCCGTGCATTTCCGCGGCATCTTCAACGATCCGCAAGTCATGCTTCTGGGCGAAGTCCAACACGGGGTCCATGTCGGTGGGCAATCCATAGATGTGCACCACCATGATGGCCCGCGTTTTCGAGCTCACCTTCGATTTGAGCTGCCCCACATCCATGTTCCAGTTGCTGGGATCGGCATCGATCAACACCGGCTTCAGCCCGGCGCGGACGATCGCTGCGGCGCACGAGATTATCGTGAACGACGGCATGATCACCTCGCTGCCCTCAGGCAGCCGCAGTGCCCTTACAGCCAGATCCAGGGCCGTGGAGCCGTTCGAAACGGCGATGCCGTGCTGTCGGCCGACACGCGCCGCCAGTTTCTCCTCGAACTCCCGCACAGCAGGCCCCTCCGAGGAGATCCAGCCGCTCTCGATGCAACGGGCCAGGTATTCCTTTTCCCTGCCGTCCAGGACAGGCTGATTCACCGGTATGAAATCATCCATGCTCAGCTCGAGTCCCCTCCAACGATGGCGTCACCGTGCGAGATTCCGTCGAACCGCACCTTGTCTGCATGCTCGGCATAAGGGCCTTGCTTGACCTCGAACATCTCCACGTCTTCCAGCATTTCGAATCCGTGCCCCGCGGATGCCAGCAGGATCACGTCGCCGGCATCCAACACACGGCTTTCAAGATATCGCTGCTCACGACTGTAGAAATCGACCCGCAGCTTCCCCTTCTTGATGAAAAGCACTTCCTGCGTGTACTTTACCTCGCGCTGCACGGCAGCATGTACGTGCGGCTGGATGATTTTGCCGACGGGGTGCTGCATATGACCAAGTTGTTGCGAGAACTCTCCCGGTGTGAAAAAATGCACGCCCGGTTTGGCGAAGTCGTGCCGCACGATGATTGCCAGGATCTCGTCTCGCCAGACTACATGCTCTATCGACATGGCACCACCAGGTTCCCCACAACTCCATTCCGGCTTCAGCCCGGGGCGCTACGCCCCGTCAAAGTGGATTCTGTCCTGGCCGATCGCCGTCCGGATTCGGCGCACACAATACGCCGGACATCTTGGACTCGCCACCTCGGCGTGCCGCGGCCTCTTCCGCACCATTATATCCAAGCCGCCTTGTCGCTCACTGATGGCTGCGACGCTGTTATGAAACTGGTTGCCCGCGCCGCGGGACCATGCCTCGCGATGAGCTCCGGCTCATGCTCCACTCGGCTCCGTACCCGATCAGTATCGCAAGCAGCGGCTGCACCGGGACACGGAAGCGCTCGTGACCGCCCTGCCCGGGAGTCAGCACCAGAACAAAGATCGCGGCCAGCAGAACGACCGCGCTCCACTTCGTCGCGGCCGGCGCCGCACGAAATGCAGCGACCGTTCCTGCTGCCGCGGACGCGTACAGCACCAACTGGTACAAAGTCAGCGCCAGCATCACACCGATGCCCCGGGGGAATTCATGCAGCTGCTGGCCGATCACCATAAGTCCGTTCAATCCACCGTCCATGTAGGGTCGCCATAGGTCGGGTAGTGTGTATTCCGTCCCGAAATACTGCAGCCAGCGGTCGAAGCTCGTGGCGATGAGTACAGGTACTGTCCCGGCAATGTGTAAGCGCGCATAGATGCCCGGGTGCGCGAGCAGGATCTGCCAGTATTTTGCCGTGTGGCTCGGACAGACCCCGGGGTCTGCCTCCTGAAGGCGTTTCTGCGCCTCACCCAGATCCAGGTGCTCTGCCTCCGATAGGACCTTGGCGGCCATGTAGTCGCGCATCGTGACGCGATCCACTGAGGAAAGCGCCGCGCAATTCCACAGCAGCGCATTTCGGACGAACCAGGGTCCTACCAGCACGATCGGGGGCAGCAGGAATAGCAGCCCGCGGCGGATGCCCCACGAGAGTGACCGGGTGATGGCACCATCTCCCTGTTGAGGAAACAGGACGAGCCCAACCGCCCATATCGCCGCGATCAGCATGGCAAACGGCTTGACAAGGCACGCCAGACCAACGAACAGACCGGCGGCCGCCAGGACAAGCCGGTTCTGGGAATGCGCCCAATAGGCGAGCAAGACCGCCCCGATTCCGAGCGTGACCGCAAAGAGCGTCTCGGTGAGGATCGTCATCGACCACAGGATCGTGAGCGGGTCCAGCGCAAGCAGCACCGCTGCTAGAAACGCGGCCGCGGCTCCCAGCCACCGCGTGAGCACCGCGAAAACGAGCAGAGCCACCACACCCGTGGCGAGCAATTGCGCAATCGCCACGTCTCCAGCGTCATGCCCAAGAGTCGCGAATACGCCCGCAAGAAAAAGGGGGTAGCCGATCGTATTCAGGAGCTCTCCCGGACGTTCCGTGTTCCATGCGTAGGCCTTGCCAGATAGGATGGAATTGGCGATCGGCACATAGCGATCGCTGTCGTTCGCGATCGCCAGCTGCGGCTTTGCATACACAAGCGCCGCAAAACTCAGTCGGCCAAGCAACAGCAGCCCGAGTATGGCGGCAAATACGCGCCGATTGCGTGCTGGCTTAAGTCTGAGAGCCTCGGTCACCTGATCTCCCAAGCCCTGACCATGACCTCCCAATTGCCTCGGGACTCAGCGGGCCGCGTCGCGCGCCCAGACGGCAAGCATGGCAAGCGCGTAAAGCCGCTTGCCGTGATCCACCTTGCCCTGCGCGTGTTCCGCGAGCAGTCCCTCGATCGGAGCTGGATTCAGCCACTTTCCAAGCGGACTTCCACTTCCGAGCATTAGCGCGCGCGACCACTCCAGCAGCGGACCGCGAAACCATGCGGCCAGTGGGATCCCGAATCCCTGCTTCGGGTGGCTTTTCACCTCAGGCGGCAGCGCCTGGGCGAAGGCTTGTCGCAGCAGGCGCTTTCCATGGCGACCGCGCACTTTCACCCTGTCTGGCAGCCGTGCGGTCCACTCAATCACTTCGTGATCCAGGAACGGTGAGCGCGCCTCCAGGGATGCTGCCATGGTCATGCGATCGGCCTTCACCAACAGATCACCGGGAAGGTATGTGTGGACGTCTGCGTACAGAGTGCGGTCGAGTACGCTTCCGGAACCGCGTTCATAGGCCTCGACCATCAGTCTTTCGGCGTTGTCTGGCAGGAAATTTCGCCAGTGCTCCGATTGCCACAGGATCTGTCGTTGCGGTGGCGAAAAGTATGAACCCCAACGCAGAATGCTGGCCCGTGCATCGACCTGTGCCAGCTGCCCCAATCGCCCCAAACCGTCCGGAATGCTCCGGCCTGTCGGCCTCGTGAAATCATCGCGCAGGCTCGACGTGAGGGCCGGGAAAACGCGACGGGTAAGCCAGCGCGGTGCCTTCAGGTATAGATTCGCCAGGGGATCCAGCCAGTAGCGTTGATAGCCCGCCAAGGCCTCGTCTCCCCCGTCGCCGTTCAGCGCTACAGTGACTGACTCCCTCGTCAGCCGCGAGAGGTGATATAGAGGAATTGCCGAGGCATCCGCGAAGGGTTCGCCGAAGTGCTTTGTCACGATCTCAAGCGTTGTGGGGAGGTCATCATAACGAAGCATGAACTCGCGATGCTGGGTTCCGTATCGTTGCGCGACCGTGCGTGCAATGGGCAGCTCCGAGTATCCTTGCTCTTCGAAGCCAACCGAGAATGTCTTCACCGGGGTGTCGCTGAGTTCCGCCATAAGCGCCACGACAATGCTCGAGTCAAGGCCCCCACTGAGATGCGCGCCCAGGGGCACTTCACTCATGAGGCGGATGCGCACGGCCTCGCGCAGGCGGTCTCGGAGCTCGGCAGCCAGATCCGCATCATTCGCAGTGATCTTTGGCTGATAGGAGTAGTCCCAATAGCGGCTGATTTTGATCTGGCCACCCTCCCAGACAAGAATATGGCCCGCCGGCAGTTTGAAAACGCCTCGGTAGGCCGTCCGCGGCTCTGGGATGTACTGAAGGCTGAGATAGAGATCGATGGCTTCGAGATCGATTTCCGGGCGTGCAGGCAGCGCCTTCAGCAGTCCGCCCAACTCCGAGCAAAAGGACAGTTGGCCGTTCTGCGCGGCATAGTGGATGGGCTTCTTGCCGAGCCTGTCGCGCGCCAACAGGAGCCTCCTACGCTTGCCATCCCAGAGAGCAAAGGCGAACATCCCCCGCAGGCGCCGGACGCAGTCGTCCCCCTCATCCTGGTAGTAGTGCAGAATGCACTCGGTGTCTGTCCTGGTCTTGAACCTGTGGCCGCGCCTTTCCAGCTGCTCTCGCATCTCCAGGTAGTTGTAGATTTCGCCGTTGAAAATGATCCACGCCGACTCATCTTCATTTGAGATGGGCTGATCACCACCTGCGACATCAATGATGGAGAGGCGCCGCATTGCCAGCCCGATACCTGGAGCAACTAAGAGGCCTTCGCTGTCCGGGCCGCGGTGAGCAATGGCGTCGTTCATTGCACGCAGCAGCTCCCGGTCGACCGGTCGCCGATCCGCGTAGGCAAGTCCGCATATGCCGCACATTATCGGGCAGCCTTCTCAAGGATCTGCTGGTATTGGCTTGCAGCATCCGCCCAGCCGTATTTTTCTGCCACCCGTGTCCGCGCCGCGCGCCCCATTCGCTCGCGCTGCGCTTCGTCCGTTAGCAGCATGCGTAGAGACTCGCGCAAGGCATCCGGGTCCTCGGGCGGCACCAGGAGCCCGGTTTCCCCGGCGACCACCAGTTCCTCATTGCCCGCGATACGGCTGGCGATTACCGGCAGTCCGCTGGCCATTGCCTCCAAGATGGCATTTGGCATTCCCTCGTGCCGCGACGGGAATACCATCAGGCTGGCAGCTTGATACTCTCTGATCAGCTCATCGGCTCCCGTCCAGCCCAGAAAGTGGACCCGGTCGCGCAGGCCCTCACGACTCAGCATTTCCTTTAAGTATTCGAGCTGAGGTCCATCGCCCGCGATCCGCCACTCCCAGGTCAGGTCCTTCAGGCCGGCCAGCGCCATGAGGGCGAGATCCAAGCCCTTCTGGTGCACGATGCGTCCAACGGAGAGGATCGTGGGATCGGACCATCGGCGCTCAGCCGCCCAGAATCTCTCGCAGTTCACACCGTTCGGCACGATGGCAATGTCTGCCTTCGGATCGAATGCCTTCGCAAGCGCCCGCAGACCCTGGCTGTTGGCCACCACTTGGGCCGCCGCGTTCCAGATGGCGTGCAGGAACGGCACGGCGATCCGGTGATAGAGCCAGAAATCATATGGGCGAAATCCCGGAACATCACCACCCCTCAGGGAAACCACGTAGGGGATCCCGAAGATGAGTTTGAGGAACCAGGCCACCGCGCCGGATGGCAATCCGAAGAAGGCTAGGACCACGTCAGGCCGGAAATTGCGGAGCAGGGCCAGGCAGCGAATGGTAGCCCCTTTTATGAAGACCACTTGTTCGAATGCAGTGGAACGATCTGCACGTTTTCGGGCAGCCGGCCCCCGAAGGATACGGACGCCGCTCACGGTCTCATCAGCCGGCAAGCCGCCATGTCCGGTGGTGACGACGATCACCTCATTGCCCATTTCGACAAGCCGCCGCGCGATGTTGGCACTGGCATTGCCTGCGCCGGCACCGATTGGCGGGTATTCGCTATTGAGGATGAGCAGCCTCATACTCTCGGACCTCGTCTGCCGCGCCGGATGGGAGCCGGCGATGTGCGGACTCCGGCCTCCGGCCCGCTGGAATCGACGGCCCTCGCGACGAGGCTCATGGCCTGCCGACCTTCGGCGGAAACTCGGCGCATGGCCGTGCCCGCGGTATCAGGATCTGGACATTTGAGTAGTCCAGCGTCAAGGCGGGCTTGTATTGACACAGCAGCGGTTGCGCCACCAGCCGATTCCATGCATCATTCTCCTCGATAAAATCGCCGGTTTCGACTCCTAGGTTCTGAGGATGCGCAACGATGGCAGCGAAGCGATGCCTTTCCAGGTCCTCATAGAATCGCCGCAGGTACGTTTCATTGCCCGAGATCGCCATCTCCATGAGGGTCAGCACCTCGTAGTCGGCAACCATTGGCAGCTTGGGAACCATCCCGAAGGTCAGCAGGTGCCTTTCATACATGAAGAGCACTTCCCCCGACTGGCTGTAGATTTCCACCTCCCGTCGGAGCGTGGACAAGTCGGCGTTGGCACGGCCGGCATCATATGAGAAAGGACCGCCCAATCGCAGTAGCGCGAAAGCCACCGGCACGAGAACCATCGGCGCCGCAATCCGCCAGGGCGCCTTCGATACACCCCAAGGCGAACGTTGCTCGGTTCCCGCCCTTCCCCAAAGAGTGTAGGCCCCCAGGCTGGCCAGCATCACCAGGTAGGCGTCCATGTTGTGCAGATCGCCGCCTCCGCCGATCTTGGTGCTGACCACCAATCCGCCGGCCAGGAGCATCAGCAGCATGGCGCCGAGGGCCATCACACGCAGTGGGCGAAGCCCGCCGGGTTCGTCTCGCAACCTCCAAAAAATCAGCGCGGCCAGCGGAAGCGAGACGATCAGCACGCCGGGAATGATGCCGATGGGATTTGTTGGACTCGGAAGCCACCGGTACCACAAGAGGGCGGAGCTGAAACTCGACGCAAACGCCTCAAGATTTGTATTGCCTGATATCGCGACATACAGAGCCTGACCGGAAAATGCGGACACGAGTCCTGCAACACCCCACAACACGGGTATTCTTGCGTAGTTCCGCAGCCCGCGCCCGTCGCGCACTGGCCTCTCGAGCAGGTAAAGCGCGATTGCAAGCATCGCCGGAACAGGGAACCAGTTCACGCGGCTCATGCCTGCCCAGATCGATGCAGCTACGATCGCGGCCAGCGATCGCCATGGATGTCGCACGTTGACGCCGTACATGATGATGACTACGCATACTTGCAGATGATAGTAGACCGCCCCCTGGAAGAAGAACAGGAAGAGCCATCCTATCAGGAGCAGGGCCTCCAGCCGTCCCCGATCTCCAAGGCGCCGGATTATCCCCCAGGATGCCCAGAGCGTAAGGCCGATCCAGAGAAGAACTTGCCACAATCGCGCTCCCGCAAGCGATATCCCACTCACGACGAACGGCACGGACTGCAGCAAGTAGCGGCTTCCATGCATTATCGAGAGCGGCACACTATCTCCGTAGAGAGACCTCGAGAAGACCAGGGAACCGTAGTAGTAGCGGCTGGCCTCAGACCAGCCCATCGAAAACGGATAGTCGCTGACGGCAACCCATAGTGTGTAGAGTTGCGCGGCCAACCCGTCCAACAGTAGTATCGTAGTGAAGGCACGCGGCCAGTCCAGACCGGTCGCCAGCCTCAAGCCCGCCGCCTGCGCCAGAGCGATCCACCAGAAAAGCCACAAAAGGCGAAAGAACGCCTCTATGCCCCGGCCGTAGAAATCGGCACGGGAATAGAAGAAGAACGGTACGGGCAAGAGGATCAACACAAGACCAGCCGCGATGCCAAGGACTCCTCTTGGATTCTTCCATTTGATCGTTTCCCAATAGGGCCGACTCCCCGGGCGCCCAAGGACTACATAGAGCCCCGCGACCGCATTCGCGGCAAACACAAGCATCAGGATGACCCACTTGTAGCGCGTCCGGATCTTCAGGAGGGCCTGCGTCTGGACTTGGGTCTGATAGATCGCGAGCAGGCTTATCGCTGCGCCAAGTGCGCAATAGGTCCTCACGAAGCTGCCGATACTGGTCGCCGTCTTCATGTCGTATGAGGTGCGGTCGAGATCGGATGAGGGACCCTAGTCGAGCGGTGGTCCCGCTGGTTGGGGCTTGTCGACGGCGGCCAGGACGCCCGGCAGATAGATTGCGCCTACCAGGCTCACCATCACGTAGAGCGTCCGCATCAGCACGGCCACCGTAAGACTCGTCGGCGCGCTAAGTCCCGCTATGGTGGAGAAAAGGAAAGTAAGCGACAATTCCTGCACACCGTACCCGTTGATGGAAATGGGCACAAGGGTCACGAAATATGCCACGCTCCACAGGCCGGCGATGAGACCCAGGTCAACATGGCTGCCCAACGCTTGGATGAGCATGTACATCGTCGCGAATGTGCACAGCATGTGACCCCACGTGCAGCCAAGTGCCGCCGCCAGGGCGAAGGGTCGCCCAAACCATATCGAAAACGTCTGCACGGTGCGCCGTGCAAAGGCCATGCCGCGCGCCACTAGGCCTGACGACGCCCATGCTTGAGTGGCGCCCTGTCCGAGATTCTGGACCGTGGGTATCAGGCCCAGCGGCAGCGTGAACAGCATGCCCAGCATGCCGATAAGCCTGTCGGCGGCGATCGAGGCCAGACAAACCGCCCTATCGTAGCCCAGCTGCATCGCTCCGGCCAGGCGGACCACGTCGCCGCCGATCGTGGTCGGGAGGAAGTTGTTGGAGAACAGCCCCGTAAACGTGAGTGCCGCAGCCTGGCCCAACGAGATCTTCACCCCGCCCGAGCGGAGCAGTACATACCAGCGTGCGGCCACGAACAGCCGTGACACGATCACCAGCCCCAGCGCACCGGCGAGCCGCGACCAGGACAACTGCCTGAGGGCGGCGACGACGTCGCTCCAAGCTTCCTCCCGCACCAGCACGACGATCAGTACGATCGCCATGATCGTGCCCAGCAGGCGCAACAGCAGCGGGCGGTTATTCCCGAACCACTTGATCATTCGCGCGTCCGGGGGGGATTGTTTCCCGAACCGTATACGTGAGTTTCTTTTGCGACTCGTGATACGTTCGAGCCAGCAGCTCCGCCATCAGGCCCATCAGGATCGACTGTGATCCCAGGATGAGCAGCATGATGGCGATTTGGAAAACGGGCGATCCCAAGACCGGGACACCACCCACGAATCGCCGGATGAAGAGATAGAGCAGCAGCGCCGATCCGCCGAAACCAAGGCCGAGCCCCACGCCTCCGAAGAGCCTCATGGGCTTGTGCGAGTAGCTCAGAAGGAATTTCGCTGTCATCAGGTCGAGTATCACCTTGAGCGTCCGATCCAAGCCGTACTTCGTCTTGCCGAATCGTCTCGGGTGATGCCGCACGGGCAGCTCAGTGATACGCGCCCCAATGGAGTGCGCAAAGACCGGGATAAATCGGTGCATCTCCCCATACAGCCGAAAACCCTCGAGGGCGCTGCGCCGGTAGGCCTTCAACGTGCAGCCATAGTCATGCAGATGAACGCCTGTCACCGCGGAAATCAGCGCGTTGGCTATGACAGAAGGCACCCTCCGCGTGAAGGCGTTGTCCTTGCGGAGCTTTCGCCAGCCACTGACAACGTCGAAGCCCTCATCGAGCTTGCGCAACAATACCGGAATGTCTTGCGGATCATTCTGCAGGTCGGCGTCCAACAGCACGATGATCTCGCCGCGGGAGTGATCCAGACCAGCGGCGATCGCCGCGGTTTGGCCAAAATTGCGGCGGAACACAATGACACTTACGTGTTCGGGTTCTCGCGCCGCGAGTTGCCGGAGAATTTCGAGACTTCCGTCCGTGCTGCCGTCGTCGACAAAGACCACCTCCCACGAGCGCTTGACCGGCTTCAGGGCCCCGTAGATGGCGTCAAACAGGCCTTGCAGGGTGTCTTCTTCGTTATAGACCGGAATGATCAGCGAAAGGTCCATTGTTCTGATTCTTGGCGCGCGCTCCCGGGTCCCGCAGCGGACCGCTGCCAGCGCCACACGTGCTCATCACCGAAGACTCCAATATACTCCATTTGCGGCATGTCCGCGAAATCTCGTGGCGAGAATGAGGACAGGTCTAGTCGGATGCTGTCGATGACGACCCACCCCGACCCATGCTGGACCACGATTGATTCGATCTCCTCCCTGCTGGAATGCGATGTGATCCGATACCGCTCGCCAAACTTTGGGGCACCCTCCCAGGTCGCGTACAGGCCATACACCGTGGCGATGAGCACGTCTCCTTGTCGCACATGGCCAAGCATGTATGCCTGAACCGCCGACATGTCGTGCAGGTAGTCCTCGGAGATCGGCATGTCGGGATCCGTGGAAATGCTGGGCAGAACGATCTGGGCGGGGTTCACGACGCACAGGCCGAGAACGATCCCTAGCGCGGCAGAGGCCGCTCTGCCTCTCCACGGGATGGCTTGGCGCAGCGCCTCCCAGAGCCAGTACACGCCCGTGGCCGCCACGACCACGTACCAGAACTGCGTGGAAATGAGATGCCGCGTATGGAAGAAGGATTTCGAAATGAGCGCGAACACCGCCGTGTAGCTGAGGAAGAGGCCGGTGAAAAAAAGCGGCACGAAGTTCGTTCGTCGCAGAAACAGATCCCCGGCAATGGCCACGACAACGGCCGCTGCCATCACGACCGGAATTCGATCGAAATACCATTGTTGTTGCGGATTTGGAAAGAAGTACTCCAGGGGCACGGGGTTCACCCTGGGTATCAGCAGCAGTTTTGTCACCTGCTCCTGATAGAAGGAGCGGCCGCCAAGCATCAGTATCACCGCCGCGGCTCCAAGGAAGGGCCAGTTCGCTCTTTCCTTCCAATCGAACCGCATAAGCACAAATGCCCCCAGGACCAGATAAGCGATCAGGATCGTCCGAAACGTGGACAGCCAATCAATGGTCAGCGCGAAGATGGGCGGGAGCGCCAAGAATCCCGCCAGCAGGATGACTCGCCGGCTCAGAAGTGTTCTCCAGTGCTGGTGCACCACGAAAGCCTTCGGGATCGCCTCCACAAGCGACACCATCGCATGGATGATCCAGTAGAAGTAGAACGGGTAGTAGGCGTATTCGCGCGCCACGCGCCCGAACGTGATGATCCATGGGCTGCTGGCGTACAGCACGCAGGAGACGACCGCGATGGGACGGCTGATCTTGCGCGTGAGCAGATACAGCGGCACGACTGCAAGCGCGTTGAACAGCACGCCTATGGCACGGGCGGCCCAGACCTCGTGTCCAAAGAGACGCAGCGCAAGGGCGACGGGAAGCGTAACTACCCACAAGCCGCGCGGGTAGACCGCATCAAATGGTGCCCCGGCAAGAATCTGGTCGGCTGCAATGAGGTGATAGTACTCGTCAACGGCAGGATATACAGCGCCCAGATTGAATACACGGAGCAGGAGCGCCAGGCACACGGCCAGGACCACCACGCCGACCTCTGCGCGTGTGTCTGCGATGAGCCGCAGTGGCGCTTCGACCGTCCCGGCGTTTGCGCGTATCCCGGCCAGCCTGCCCTTGGCCGCCAGCAGCAGCCCCAGTGACAGCACCCAGAAGTTGAGCAGCCCGAGCAGCAGCACGAAAGTCCGCGACGCGTAGAACGGTATCCGGAATGTTCTCTCGAAGGTGGTCCTGCGTGCGTCAAGTGGGATGAATTGCTCCTCGTCCTCCCAGGTTATTCGTATCTGGCCACTGGGTCGTGTGCTCTCGAGCACGAGTTGCAGTCTCCCGCCGGTCACCGCCGACCACTCGAGCGAATTGCTGCCGGGCTCCACCAAGACCATTTCGTCGCCTCGACGAATCCACCCGTGCGAAGAGATTGAATCGTACGAGACGTCGCCCAGGGGCGTGCTGATCCAGACAAGCGCTGTGCCTTCCGGTACCCCTACGGCCGCGAGGCGGAATTCATGGCGCGGAAGCAGGAATGTCACATACCGCTCCGCAATCTGCCATTGACTTGTGCCGGCAAAGAAGAGGAAGCATCCCAGCACGGCGCTGAGCAAAACTGCAAGGATCTGGTGCAAGTGCCCCAGACGTGCAAGGCCGCTCCGAATCGAGCCGCCCATGCCCCGGTACACAAGCGTTGATCCGGCCGCCACCAAACCAGTTAGGAAGAGGTGCTGTCTGCTATCTGCGGGGAAGTAGTCGATCAGCCAGTATCCGCTGATAAAGAGCCCCGCGGCCGCTCCGAGGAGGACCGCGGGAATCATACACCCCAGGTTCACTCCAGGCCTATTCGTCGGTGTGCTTGGCCTCATGCCTCATTCTCTGCATCCGAAGCCGATCCTCAGGACCGCCGCGCTGGATTCAGGATTTCTTCAGGCGCGCCAAGTCGGCCTCGACCATCATCTTGACCAGGTCTTCGAAGCCTACCGTGGGCTTCCATCTCAGCTCAGCACCCGCCTTTCGCGGGTCCGACACCAGGAGATCAACCTCGGCTGGCCGGTAGAAGGATTGATCCTGAACAACATGCTCTTGGTATTCCAGGCCCGCATGCCGAAAGGCGACCTCACAGAACTCGCGCACGGAATGCGTTTCGCCGCTCCCGATCACGAAGTTGTCGGGTTTGTCCCGTTGCATCATCATCCACATCGCCTCAACGTAGTCTCCGGCGAATCCCCAGTCCCTTCGCGCCTCGAGATTTCCAAGACGCAATTCCTTTGCCATTCCGAGCTTGATGCGGGCAACGCCGTCCGAGATCTTGCGCGTGACGAATTCCAGGCCGCGCCGGGGGCTCTCGTGATTGAACAGTATGCCCGAAACCGCGAAGACCCCGAAGGACTCGCGATAGTTCACCGTTATCCAATGGCCGTAGACTTTCGCCACGCCATAGGGACTGCGCGGATAGAACGGCGTCGTCTCCCTCTGCGGTACCTCCAGCACCTTCCCAAACATCTCGCTTGAAGAGGCCTGGTAGAAGCGCATCTTCGGGTTCACGAACCGGATTGCCTCCAGCATGCGGGTGACGCCAAGCGCCGTGACATCACCAGTTAGGGCCGGCTGATTCCAGGAGGTCGGCACAAAGGACTGGGCGGCCAGGTTATAGACCTCTTCCGGCTCAAACTGCTCGAACAGCGAAAGCAGCGAACCTTGATCGGTGAGATCGCCTTGGATGACAACAATGTCGTCCAACAAGTGCTGGATGCGCTCGTACGTGACAGTGCTGGCCCGCCTCGCCATCCCGACCACGCGATAGCCCTTTGAAAGGAGCAGTTCAGCCAGGTACGAACCGTCCTGGCCGGTTATTCCCGTGATGAGAGCTGTCCGCACTAGGCACTCCTTGTGTTCGAGGTCTTCGGTGGCCGGCGCGCGCTTCGACCAATCTCCGCCCGGCTTCCGATTGTATCCTGTAATCCAAGACCCTAGCGACAGGCGCGCCTGGTCCTTCCGCCTCTAATACGCCGCCGGTCCCATATGGCTCCCCCCACCATGATGATGACGACGGCTGACGCGCATAGCGCCATAACAACCATGATGGGAAAGTGAATGCCGACGAGATAGTAGCGGGCGAGATACCATTGGCCGAACAACAGCAGGCACACTACCTCCGCCGCGAGAACCCGAGGCAGCCATGCGTCGCGATTGGCGAGCCACCCCAGCCAGGCGGCCGAGGCCACCAGGGCTTGAATGCCCAAGAAGATCAAACGATAGCGCGGGTTGTCCCATTGATCTCCGCCGGCGCGCACGGCGCAGAGCAGGATCCACAGCCAACTGAATACCGCCAGCCATATCCAAACGCGTCGGGGCGTCCCCGCGGGAAGCTGCCGGATGGCGAACGGTGAATATGCCAGCAGCGGCAGCAGCATGTACCACCCTGCAGATCGCAGGATTCCGATCACGTGCCAGCTGAGAGTGGTCGGTTCCAGGAAGGCCGGCGGAAGCAGCGGCTGCGTCACACCGTAGGCGATCACAAACACAAATTGCGCCGCGGGGAACAGCTTCGAGAAGACATTCTGAACCTGGCCGGAACCCCGCTCAAGTTGATAGATCACCCACCCCACGGAGTCTTGGAACCACCGCACCACCACGCCGACCGGCGTTCCGGCTCCCTCTGCGGTTGAGCGGACACCCCACGCCATGAAGAGTAAGGCCGCCAGGAATATGCCCGCGCCGACGATCCCAAGCGGGACGGTCGCACGGATGGGCTCGCCCCGTATTCTCAGCCAGACCGCCAGCAGGACGAGAAGTCCCAGAGCGATCCCGGGGGAGACTAATACAAGACCCCCGAAGCCGATGCCCAGCCAAATCCAGCTGGCCCGTGGTCGGTCTTCCAGCCACTGAGCGAAGCCCCACAATACCACCGCGATGGAGGTGAGCAGGAACGGCTCGCGCATCTGCGCTCCGCCGGTCAGCACGGATTCCGGGTACAGGCAGTAAAGCCATGTGGCCGCCGCGCTCAACTTGGCATCCCACAAGCGTGCTGTGGCCATGAAGAAGAATGGCACACCCAATGCCGCCGCAAGCGCGGCAAGTGCCAGGATCAGCAGTTGCCGATGTGCATCGGGGGACAAGACTCTATAGGTCGCGGCGCTTAGTGCCAGCAAGCCGCCGTATTGATCGGTGTAGAAGCCTCGGTCAAAAGCCGACCAGATTGGCGCCTCGGAGGTGGCGAGTTCCCACGCCTGGTCATCTCGCCGGTGCGCATCGGTGAATATATGACCTGCCCTGTCATCGGGTTCATCATAACCATCGATGGGCAGCACGAGGTAGACGGCGGTGCCCGCCAGGAGTCGCAATCCAAGCGCCAGCGCGCTCATCACTGTCAGCGCCCGGCCGCCGCCTGCCCATCGTACGGCGGCAACTAACGCCAGCGCGCCCAAAGCGAGTACGCACTCGAAGCCAATCCAGCCGATCCAAAACGCTCCCGGCTGTATCGCGGCCAGACCGGCAGCCAGGAGCATCGTGCATGGAAGCACGAACGCCAGGTCCCGAAGTCGCAGGATCTTCATCGCACGTCCACTTTGTCCAAGGCCTTATGCGCCCGCCTCAGCCAAGTGTATTTTTCGACCTCGCGGCGCGCATTCTGGGCCAGCGCCTCGCGCCGCCCCGGATCGGATGCCAGCGCCAGGACCGCCTCCGTCCACGCGCCGACTTCGCCCGGTGGGCAGAATACCGCCCGAGTGTCGTCAAGCACCTCCCGTATCACCGGCAGGTCTGCCGTGATTATCGGTCGGGACGCCGCCATGTATTCGAACATCTTCATCGGATTGATCACCTTGGCGATGTCCTGACCGCTGCTCGCCGCCACCGAGCTGGCATAGGGCATGAGCAACATGTCTGACGCAGCCTGGTAGAGCGCCAGGCGGCTGTTGTCCACGAAACCAGTCAGCGTCACGTTTGTCTGATTCGCCCTGCGGAGCCTCTCGCGCCACTCGCCCACGGCGTCCACGGTGCCACCCACCCACAGGAATCTGAGCTCCGGCATGCCGCGAGCAAGCTCAAAGAGCAGCTCGATTCCGCGTCCGGGGTAGAAGTGCCCCGTGAAACCGACCGTAAGTCCTTCGGGCAGTTGCAGCTGAGCACGAGCCCCCGCCGGTCGCGGAAGTTGGCCATAGCGCTCAAGGTCAACGCCGTTCGGTGCCACGACAACGGCGCCGTCCGGAAATTTCATCCGCGTTGAGTGCTCAAGGGTCCTTCGCAACGCAGCCGTCGTGACCAGAAGCCTGGTCCGGCGCGACCGCCATACCTGCTTCAGCCACCAGGCACCCATGCGTCCAGCCACATCCGCGTGCATCTCTAGCACCACTGGTCGATTCAGCCAGGCCTGGAGCGCCGCGACTTGCGGAAGCCAGGTATAGGTTAGTTCTGCAGCGTGTCGGCGCGCGGCCGCTCGAGCAAACCATGCGAAATCCAACCGTCGGAAGGCCCGTCGCGAGGGCAGCCACTCCACATGGAATTCATGTCCCACGCCGTAGAAGCGCGCCAAGTCGGCCCAATCGGCAGGCTCTGCCTCAGCCGGCACGATCAATCGCACGTCGTGCCCCGCTTGGACCAGCGCGTCGCAGACCTTCATCGCTTGGACAGAGTTCGCTGTGGAGGAAGGAATGCGGGAATTCGAGATCGCGGCAATGCGCATCGGTTTTCCTGAGCAGGCTGCAAGTTCCGCGGGCGGCCGTGCGGCCTCCCCATAACGCGGTGCATTGTCCCCGCGTTCCGTGTACGGGCCCCGCCGGCGTGCAGCCGAAACGCCTCGTCGCCTGATCTGCGGCTTCTACACAGGCGCCATGCGGCGCTCCAGTTCTCGCACGCCGCGCCACACTATGAGCCCAACCGAAATTACGTAGTACGCGGACAGCAGGATACCTTCTGCCATGTAGCCGTAACGCGGCACGAGAGGGATGGCCAGCACCAGCTTGATGAGTCCCGCCACTACGATGGCTCCCAGCGCGAAGGTCTGCAGGCCGAATGCTAGGAGCAGAGGTCGATTCCAGAAAAGCGTGTAGTTGAACACCAAACCCACTAGGAGCGCCATCATGGCCGGGAACGCCACCGTGTATTGCTCGCCGAAGACGGCCAGCGCCCAACGGCCGAACACCAGGAATCCCAGAGCAATGACGGTATTGTACAGGAAGGCCAGTGTTGTAACGTTCCGCAGGAAGTCCCTAAGTCGCTGCCATGCCTTCTGAACAACCAATCGATTCGCCTCCGGATAGACGCTGAGTATCAGCGGATCGGCTGGCACGGAAAGCAGGCCAACGATGGTGTAGGCAACTTTGTACAGGCCGGCAGCCTCGGTGTTCAAGAAAAGGCCGACCCAGAGCAACTCGCTCTCGCGAAACACCAGGATCGCCGTTGCGCTCAGGTTCGAGCTGAGTGCAAAACGGAAGAGCTCCCGCGCTGACGGAAGCGTCGAGACATCCGCGCGCTGCCAGCCGCGTCCCAGAAGGCGATCCAATTCTGACCACGCTGCCGCGAACAGCCCAAGACCCAGGATGGCTTTTCCCAGCAGATAGGCTGCCAGCACCAACAGCAGGGCTGTCCCCGCCTCAATGCCGTAGCGCTCTTTCCAGACGAAGATTCCGCCAATGATGGCAGCGGAAAATATGGCTTGGATGAAGTTGATGCGGCCGCGGGTCTTGATCTTGTTCGTGATCTGCAGCACTCCCGTGGCTGTCTCTGCATTGAAATTGCACAGTAGGCCGGTGCCGTATAGCACGAACATCCACTCAATACCGGGCGTCTTGGCAAAATAGCGCGCCGCGGGACCCGCAGTGACTGCAACGAGCGTGAAGGCCAGCAGGGAAACGGTCAACTCCGCCAGCGCCGAGGCCTTGATGAGCGCTGCGGTTTTGCGCTCTTCACCTCGCTCCAGATACTCCCCCCCATAGCGAACCACCAGTTCGCCCATGCGGAAGGACAGCAGGCCGTTCATAGTCGAGGCGTAGCTCATTACGATGCCGACAAGGCCGTAGCCGGCGGGTTGCAGCATTCGGGCCGCCAGAACGCCCTGCAGCACGCCGAGCACTAGGCCTGCAGCGTTGCTGCTGAACAGGTGGGCGCTGTTGCGCACCACCCTGCCCAACAGTTCATCCTCTCGGATTCTTCCGGCCAAATTCATTGAGTCAGGATGCTGCGGGCCCAGGAACGTTCGGCGACGTACCAGTCCACCAGGCGCCGCACGCCCTCTTTGAGAGACACTTGGGGTTGCCACCCCAGAAGCTTGCCTGCCTTCGAAACGTCCGCCCAGTTGGAGAGCATATCCGCGGTGTTGGGAGCTCCGTACTCAATCCGCGCTTTCCTGCCGATGGTACGCTCCAACAGCTGGATCAATTCATTGATCGTAATCACCTCATGACCCCCCAGGTTGATGATCTCGAATCCCACGGGCTTCAGCGCCAGGATCGTTCCCCTCGCGATGTCATCCAAGTATGTAAAGCCGCGCGATTGCTCGCCTGTCCCATTCACGCGCACGGTTTCGTCTTCGTGGATCCATTGACAGAATCGGAACATGGCCAGATCCGGCCGCCCGGCCGGTCCGTAGACAGTGAAGAATCGCAGAATGCTCACGTCCAGACCATGAAGAAAGTGGTAGGCATGAGCTAGCACTTCCCCTGCCTTCTTGCTGGCCGCATACGGCTGCAAGGGCTCGCTGCTGGATGCGCTCTCGGGCGTTGGATAAGGAGCATTGGCGCCATAGATGCTCGAGGTGGAGGCCAGCACGAACTTGCCGATCCCAGCTTGGCGACTCAGCTCAAGGAGATGCAGCGTCCCCATGACGTTCGTCTCATAGAATAAGCCGGGGTTCTCAACGCTTGCCCGCACGCCCGCCCTGGCTGCCAGATGAATGATTGCCGCAAATCCCTCTCCGGCAAGGTTTTCGACGTCGTTCTTCCCGGAGATGTCGATTCTGCGAAACTCGACCCCGGGAGTTCTGCGGAGTCGTTCCAGACGGTGCTCCTTCATCCGCACATCGTAGGCGTCGTTAAGATTGTCCACGCCAACCACGGTGTGACCCTCCGCCGCAAGCATGCACGCAGTCTGTGCGCCGATGAATCCGGCCGCGCCCGTGATCAGATAGTGTGCCAAGTTGCCTCGTTGCGATTCCGCTGCGTTGTCCTCGCCCGCGTCGACCCGGCGGCTTGGATGCAGCAGTCGGCGGGCGGTCCCTTGTACCAACCCGCCGCTACAGCCGTGCCACTTTTCCGTCTTTGTCCGTGAGCTTTCCCAGCGCGTTGCGCGTGTCGAACACGAACTTGGCTTGCGCCAGGATGGAGGCATAGTCATACGTGCTGTGATCGGTGATGATGATAACTGCGTCCGCGGCCCGCACCGCCGCCATCACGTCCGGCACGCGGGTCATCCTCCAGCCTTCCGCCTCGTGACGGATCTCGGGAATGTACGGGTCGTGATACGTAACCGCCGCACCTTTCTTCTTCAACAAGGCAATCACATCCAGGGCCGGCGATTCTCGGACGTCATCAATATCCGGCTTGTAGGCCGCGCCAAGCACCAGAACCTGCGCGTCCTTGAGCGTCCTGCCTCGATCGTTCATCGCCTCCAGGATGCGGCCGACGACGTACCGCGGCATGTTCGTGTTTATCTCTGACGCCAATTCGATGAAACGGGCGTTGTAGTTCATTTCCTTCATCTTCCACGACAGGTACATGGGATCGATCGGGATACAGTGTCCTCCCAGCCCCGGGCCGGGTGTGAACTTCATGAATCCGAAGGGCTTGGTCGCGGCCGCCTCGATGACTTCCCACACGTTGATCCCCAGCCTCTCACACATGATCGCCAGCTCGTTCACCAGTCCAACATTGATCATGCGAAAGGTGTTTTCGAGAAGCTTGGTCATTTCCGCTGCCTCGGCCGTTGACACCGGCACGACGGTGCGGATCGCGCCCGCATACCACGCGCTGGCAACCTCCGTGCACTCGGGCGTAATGCCGCCGATTACCTTCGGCGTGTTGATCGTGTTCCAGTCCTCGCGGCCCGGATCCACGCGTTCGGGCGAGAAGCAGATGAAGATGTCCTTGCCCACCTCCAGTCCCGCTGGCCCGGCGAGCTTGGGCATCACCACCTCGCGGGTTGTGCCCGGATAGGTCGTCGACTCCAGTACGACAACCATCCCCGCATGGGCATACAGGGCCAACTGCTCCACAGCCGCAAGAATGTAGGACATATCAGGATCGCCGGTCTTGCGCAGCGGCGTAGGAACGCAGATACTCACCGCATCTGCAGACCGCAGGGTCGAAAAATCCGTCGTCATGCTGAGCTTGCCCGCCGCGCTCAACCGCTTCACGGCGTCGCTTGGGACGTCTTGGATGTACGAGACGCCATGCGCAAAGCTATCCACTTTGCGTTGGTCTGGATCGATTCCCTGCACCGTGAAGCCGGCCTCGGCAAAGGCTACCGCGAGCGGCAGGCCCACGTACCCCATCCCAAGCACAGTCACCTTGGCAGATCTTTTCTGCAGCTTCTTCAGCAGCTCATCTTTCGTTGACATCATTTCTCCGCGCAGCAACACGCCATGGTGGCGGCCACTGATGTGGATCACAGCTCGCCATTCATACCCCTGTCCGGCGCTGAGTCTATCAGAACATGCTTAGTTGCTTTGGATCCTCTTCAAGCGCCGCAGGTTTCATTGGCATTGCCGGAGCGGACCGTCCGAGGCCGCGCCGGGCCTGATCCAGCAGCTGCGGAAGCTTCGCAAAGTCCGCCAGGATGGCAGGCTTCAGCGAAGCTTGATGTAGCGCAGCGGCTGGGTGGAACATGGCGATCACATACCGCTCGCCCACTTTCCTCATTTGCCCGTGAACGGAGCTTATCTTGTCTCCGGGAAGGAATTTCGCCATGGAGTAGCGGCCGAGCGTGATGATGATGCTGGGCTCGATAGCTTGGATCTGCCGTTCCAAATACTCATCGCAGCTCGCCAGCTCCTCGGGTATCGGATCGCGGTTTGCCGGAGGGCGGCACTTCACCACGTTGCCGATCCACACTTCTGGTCGTTTCAGCCCTGCCGCCGCCAGCAGCTCCTCCAGGAACTTGCCCGCCGCTCCAACGAAAGGGCGGCCCTGCTCATTTTCGTGAAACCCGGGGCCCTCGCCAATGAACATGATCTCGGAATCGGATGGTCCTTCTCCGGGCACGGCCAGCTTGCGCGAGTGGTGCAGCGTGCATTTCTGACAGACCGCGACCTCTTTGGCGATGAAGTCCAGCTCATCGTGCGGGTTCATGCGGCCTCCAGGGGTTCCAACGTCATCAGGATCGCGTCTTCGCCATTGTCCCTGTAGTATTTCGGGCGCCGGCCTGCCACTTCGAATCCGAACTTCCTGTACATCGCCTGCGCCGCACGATTGGCTTCGCGGACTTCAAGGAAGGCTCGGCGAGCCCCGCCTTCCCGTCCCTCCTCAAGCGCCTCCCTCAGCAGCTGTGCCCCAATGCCCTTGCGGCGGTGATCGAAGTGCGTGGCGAAAGTGGCGATGTGCAGCTCATCCACGAGCATCCATGACACAATCATTGCCATGATTTCGTGGCCCTCGCCCTCGGCGACCAGGCATCGCGCCGCCGCGTTGTTCTGCACCTCATATCGGTAGCTGCTTTCCGGCCACGGCAGGCTGAACGATGCTTGGTCGATGGCCACAACGGCAGGTATGTCGGCTGCTTCCATTCGTCGTACGATGACGGTCATGCCGCAACGGGCTCGGCAATGTGCAGGTATATCGGTGCCAGGGTCGCCGCCTCATCCACATGACCGGCCGAAAAGCGCCGCCAGGCGATCTCGGCCAGTACCGACGGACGGCGCACGCATCGGTTGAGCGGCGCCAGGACGACCTTAACGCGCTTCCGCGCCAGACGCTGGCGCTCCTCGGTGCTCAGCTCGCCAGCCACCATCGAGGGCTTGGTGATCGATTTGGCCAAGGCCTCCACGGTCATCACATGCGGCCCTCCCTGCGCGGCCCACCCGCTTTCGGCCTCGACGGAAAGGTTGGAGTCGCGGCCTGGCGGGCCTGGGTGGGCTTTATACCAGCCCACTGCAATTCGCCCGCGTCCGGCCTGCAGAACCGCCGCCAGCGGCAAGTCGCTCGCGGGCTGCCCCGCGGCCAGCACATCCAGCGTAGGCACGCCCAGGATCGGTATCATGCGCGCCAGCGCCAGACCCTTGGCAAAGGCGAGTCCCACCCTCAGGGCAGTGAAAGATCCCGGGCCAATGGCAACGGCAACTGCCTCGATATCGGCCATGTTCGCGCCGGCGCGTTCGAGCAGATCTGCCACCGCCGGCGCCAGCTCCATCGTGTGGTGCACGCGGCTGTTCCAGATCGTCTCGGCGACCAGCTGACCACCATCGATCAGGGCAACCCCCACCTGCGTCGTCGACGTATCGATCGCCAGCAGCGTCAAGCCACTCCGAACATCGCATGCTGCAACAATCCCAGCATATGATCGTAACGTTCACCCCGGGCCATGAACTGTATGCGACGCTGCTCCTCGCCAACGTGCTCCATCACAATCCGCAGCTCTTGCTTGGGTAGCGCGGGCTCGACGCGCTCAGGCCATTCCACCACCAGCGCACCCTCGCCGACCATGCGCTCGATATCCAACTCCTCCGCCTCGGGCGTCGAGTCAAGGCGATACGCGTCAAGATGGAATAGGAACGCCCCGTTCGGACGCCTGTATTCGTTCACAAGGACAAAAGTCGGGCTGGTGACACCATCCAGCGATCCCCAACCGCGTGCCATCCCCTGCACGAATGTGGTCTTGCCTGCCCCCAGCTCGCCCTGCAGGCAGATCAGATCGCCTGATTCAAGATTGTGCCCAAGGCGCGCACCGATCCGTCGCGTTTGATCGGGACTACGGCTGAAAAAATCGAATGTGTGTTGATCAAGAATGGGCACGAGGGGATTATACGTCAGCGAATGGCGGGTATCAAGCCGGGGCCCGCGGCGTTGCGAATCCTCCCCATATTCAGCCCTCTGAGCGCACGCTCACAAAAGCGGTGCCTGGCGTCATGCCGGGGGAAGAGGCATGGCCAGGTGCTGCGTGAGCCGCAATCGGTCTCCCAGAATGCGGGCCACGCGGTGCGCGGCGTCGGGACACGCCGCTCGTCGGGTCGCCTCAATGGCGGCTCGTCGCTCGTCCGGCCTGCTGATCCACCGCGTGAGTGCGCGTACCACCAACTGGGGCTTTGGCGCCCAGATGCCTGCGCCCTCGGATTCCACGAATGCCACGTTCCCGTCTTCTTGCCCGGAGATCTTCGCATATAGGATTATTGGCAGATTGGCATTCATCGCCTCAGCGATCGTCCCGGGCCCTGCTTTTGTAACAATGACGTCAGCCGCCCGCATGAAATCCGGCATTGCCCGCGTAAAGCCGTGGATGAAGATCGGATTTTCCCAGGCCTGTGCCTGAAGGGAGGCCTCCAGTTTCTGGTTGCGGCCACAGACGACCACCATTCCGACCCGTAGCCCGGATTCGTCGATCGCCCGCGCCGTCTTGGCCAGGGGGCCCATACCCTCTCCTCCGCCGACTAGCAGCACGATGGGCAGGTCCGCGGGCCATCCGAGACGCCTTCGAAGCGCATGCTTGTTCCCCGCCGGGGCGCAGTGGCGTTCCGCGACAGGCAGTCCCACGACCTCCAGTTTCTCAGGCGGCATGTGATGGTGCAGCGCACGTTCACGCGCCTGTTCAGTGGGCAGCAGGATGCGGTCCGCACGAGTATCGAACCACAGCGCGTGCGTCGTGACCAGGTCAGTGACGACTGTATAGAAAGGAGGTCGTCTTGCCCCCAGTGCTTTCAGTGCGGTTGTGGTGGCAAGCGGATGCACGCTGACGACCATATCCGCGGGGTGCGCGTGAACCAGTTTGCGCATCGTAGATCGCATCAGCGGCCACAGGGAAGCGGTCATCACCCGCGCCTGGGTCCGCCCGTTCGTCGCGTAGAACGATGCCTGCCACAGGTGCTTGGCTTTCACCATCTCCGGATACAGGTCGGGCATTCTGCGCATCGGCCCCGGCCCGAATCCCTTGAAGAAGTCCACCATTTCGGATGTGAACACACCGCCATACTCCTGTTCCATCGCCTCGATGATGGCTTCCGCCGCCGACCGGTGCCCTCCCCCTGTGTCGGAGAAGTAGAATACGAGATGCGGCTTCCTAGGAGCTGGCTGAGTCATCTCTTCGGGTGAGGTTGGTCTTCAAGCGCTTGGTGAGTTCGCGGCGGGTCAACATCACTCTCCGTCCGCAGCCACGACACTGAATGCCGATGTCGGCGCCGAGCCGGAACACGATCCACTCGAAAGAACCACAAGGATGGGGCTTGCGCAGGCGCAGGACATCATTGACTTGCAGACTAAGGAGCATCCTGGCACCCGCTTCCGGATTCATGCCATCCGCATCCTGTGCTGCTTCGGCGGCTGGGATTATACCCCGGCGCTGCGCGCGGTCGTCCCTGGCTACATATGATAGACTTCGCTTTCGGTGCAGGCGTCCTGTGGAGGGAAAAGATGAGCATGCGAGAAACGTATACGATAGATATCGCCGGACTGCAGCGCCATCTCCGGTTGTTCGAGATCAAACCTGGTCTGCGCATTGCCATCCTCAATATCCTTGGAGATACGGAGCTCGTCGCGGCCTGCGCCCGCGAGCTCGGCAAGCGGCTGAAGGAAGTGAAGTTCGATGTCCTCGTCTCGGCCGAGGCCAAGTCCATCCCGCTCGCGCATGCTCTTTCTGCTGAGATCAAGAAACCGTATGTGATCCTGAGAAAGACCTACAAACCCTACATGGGCGACGCGCTGCAGGCGGAGACTCTCTCGATCACCACCGGCCAGACTCAGCTCTTGGTCTTGGACGAAAAGGATCGCGAGCTCCTCAGCGGAAGGGATGTCGTGATCCTTGACGATGTGATCAGCACCGGGTCCACCCTCCAGGGCATGCGTATGATTATGGAGCGTGCTGGCGCGGTCGTCGTTAAGGAAGCCGCCATTTTGACCGAGGGCGAGCGGTCCAGGTGGGAGCAGATCATTTCTCTGGGCCACTTGCCCCTATTCACGGATTGAGCGCTGGGGCTTCGTCTGGCCGGCCCCACCAAGCTCACGCCGCCTCTTGCCGTTCGTCTTGCCGCGCCCGTCGGGCGGCCCAGCTATGAGCCTCGTCTTCTGAGAGCGCGTCATCGTCTTGATCGTCCGCTCCCTCTGCATCGCACTGCTTGGATTGGATTGCCTCTCGAGGTGAACCAGCCGCACCGGTCGCCGCGACCGCGTGTACCGGGATCCGCTCCCGGCGTTGTGGGCTTTCAACCGCGTGACCGGGTCCGTCGTCCAGCCCGTATAGTAGCTCCCGTCAGCACACTCCAGAATGTAGCAATAGCACCGGCGCTCCTTCTGCCCCGTCACATTCCAACTCCCTTTACCCTTTGCCTTTGCGTTTCTCTCCCAGGACTCGCGTCGCTTCAGCGATTCGGCCACCGAAGAACATTTGGGTCATCTGCTCGCCAAGCCCTGGCAGATTCACGGGTTCGTGTCCCTCAGAAAGCCAGCCCGCCTCGTTTCTCTCATCCAGCCACTGCTCCCGTGCTTTGTAGCTGTGGGTCAGGCGTTCGCCCACGCCTTCGCCATCCTGGTTGCTGATGTCGTCCCGTAGTCCCCGCAGTGAGGCGATCAAAACGTCCAAGCCGTGCACTACTCTCTCCGGATTGGAAAGGGCCGCCGCCTTGACGGATTTTGGGTCGTCATAGTATGCCATTCCGCCCGTGACGCCAATGAATGGCCGCCCCGCAAGCTTGCGCGCCTCGGTCCAGCCCCGGGCAGCGACGCAAGCCTCGATAAGTGCCGCCGCAGCGAGCTGCGGCAGGATGTGCGCGGTCGTCATGATGCCATCTGATTCGGCCAGGTCCGTCAACATCGGCTTGGCGCCCAGCAATCTGGCAATGTTCATTCCCAGTTGTTCCACCGCCTCGGGCGTCTTGGGGGACGTAATCACCATCATGATTGTTCGGTGGAACAGCTTCGCGTGTGCCGCCCCAATGCCAGGCGGGTTGCCGGCCAGCATGGATGGATTCAGCGCAGGCACAAGGCCGAGATGGTGGACTCCCTGGGGAAGCAGCTCCTGCATCCACTGGTTCATCTGGCTCTTGATGGGCGCGGTGTCGGCCACGACCGTGTTCTCTTGCAACATAGGCCCGATGCGCTGCAGGACCTCTCGAATCTCGCCAAGTGGAAGGCAGAGAAAGACGATCTGGGAGTCTCGGGCAACGTCGCTCAGGCCGGCCCTGGCGTCAATGGCCCCCATCCCTTCGGCCGACCGCGCCACGGCACCATCCCGGTCGTACCCTAGGACTCGCTCGGAACCCCCGTTGGCCCTCATGGCGAGGCCCACAGATGAGCCGATCTGCCCCAGTCCTATGATGCCGATTGTGGTTGTCATGGCGGTCCTTTGTCTGATGCGTTGGATTATACTCGTGGGGCACATTCCACCCTTGGGGGCGGCTTGAGAACGCCGACCGCACGCCGGAATGGCCGCGTGGCGGTTCGTCGCCTACGAAGGCGCCCTGTGGTTAAATTTCGAGAGCCGCGGACGCCGACCGCGGCTCTCACTTGAAAGGAGGAGAAGAGAAATCACCTTACGCCGGCCATGTTAACACCTGTCGTCAAAGCGTGCTTGACGGCTAACCTACGTTTACCCTTCGATTGTCCTGCATTTCTGCAGGCAAGATCGGCCGGTTCCCTTGCTGGCCGGCACATGACGCCACTTGACAGCCGGCGCCACTTGGGCTCGGCTTGCCGCCCTCATGCCCGGCCCTTCGGAAAGGCAAACCGCTGGTTCTGTTCCATATCCAGGCGGGGCAGGAAAAACCCGCAGTCCAAGCGGGACGCATCATTTTTGGTTCTTCGGTGAGAGGCCCGATTCATGAAAGCCAAGGACTGGTTCATCTTTATTTTGTTGGGTGGGATCTGGAGCTCGTCATTCCTGTGGATCAAGATTGCCGTCCAGGAGATCGGCCCGATCACCCTCGTTGCATTTAGAGTCCTATTCGGATTGCTTTTTGGCATCGCCGTCATTCTGATCGGCCGCGTGCAGCTACCCCGAAAGTTCGTGGACTGGTGGCCCCTGTTGGTTCTTGGTATCAGCAACGTGGCGATCCCGTTCTTCCTCATCTCTTGGGGTGAGCAGACCATTGACTCGGCCGTCGCTGCCATCCTCGATGCCACTGTGCCGTTGTTCGCCATCGTCATCGCACATTTCACCTTGCGTGATGACAGGATCACCCTTCCCAAGTTGCTCGGACTGCTCATGGGCTTCACCGGCGTGGTCGTGTTGATGAGCAAGGAGATCGGCACCTCATCCGGCTCCATCCTGGGCCAGGCTGCTGTCGTCGTGGCATCGGCATTCTATGCCGGTAGTTCGGTCTACGCCCGCAAGTCCACGGTGAACACGCCCGGGATTCTCCGGAGCGTAGGCCCGCTCCTGTCCTCCACGGCCGTAATGTGGCTTGCCGCCCCGATCGCCGAGAGTCCCCTGCGCCTTCCGCAACTCTCCATCACCTGGATCGCTCTACTCTGGCTTGGGATCCTGGGTTCGGGAATTGCCTTCGTTCTGGCCTACTACCTGATCCACGCCATCGGGCCTACGCGGACCACCATGGTCACGTATCTCTTCCCTCTCGGTGGAGTCATCTTGGGAGTGGTCTTCCTCGGTGAAGCGATGAGTTGGCAGCTCATCGCCGGCGCAACCCTGATCGTTGCCAGCCTAGCCGTGGCGAACCTCAAGCTAGGGAGCAACTAGGCATGGCTTTGTCCGGAATGTAGCGACCGATGCCTGACCATCGATCCGGGTTCGTCGCTGTGATCGGGCGGCCCAACGTTGGCAAGTCGACGTTGGTCAATTCTCTGCTCGGGCAGAAGATCGCCGCCGTCTCGCCGCGCCCCCAGACCACGCGTCGCCGTCAGCTCGGCATCCTTACCCGTGCGGATTTGCAGCTGGTTTTCGTCGACACGCCCGGGATCCATGAGGCCCGCCACAAGCTCGGCGAGTACATGAACCAGGAAGCCGAAGCCTCGCTGGAAGGGGCCGACGCCATCTTATTCCTGGTCGATGTGACCTCCGATCCTGAAGCCGATGACCTGCACATCGCCGAGCTGATCCGCCGGCTCAAGCATCGCCCGCCCGTGGTCATGGCCGCCAACAAAGTGGATCTGGTCAGCAGCGACGTCGCGCGGGATAGGTTGGAGAGGTACCGCCTGCTGCTGCCGCCCGAAACTGAGCCGCTCCTCATTTCGGCCGCGCGGGGAGATGGCCTCAGCCGCCTTGTTGACCTCTTGGCAGCAAGGTGTCCCGAGGGGGCACCCGAATACGAAGAAGATCAGGTCACGGATCTCTACGAGCGCGAGATTGCCGCGGATCTCGTCCGCGAGGCCGCATTGCTCAAGCTGCGCGACGAGGTCCCCCACGGCCTGGCCGTGCGCGTCGATGAGTTCAAAGAGCGTGAGAATGGTATGGACTTCATCCATGCGACCCTTCTCGTCGAGCGCGAGTCACAAAAGGCGATCGTGATCGGTCAGGGCGGCAAGATGCTGAAGCAGATCGGGAGCGCGGCCCGAAAGGAGATCGAGGCGATGACCGGTCGCAGGATCTTCCTCGAATTGCGCGTCAAGGTCGAGAAAGGCTGGCGCAATCGGGAAGGGGTCCTTGAGCAATTGGGGTACAAACCCAGGCGCTGACCGCGCCCCATTGGGTTCCTTCTGGACGTCCTGCCGCCTTCGCGTGTGAAACTGGGCATCCTTCCCTCAGCTCTCCACCAGCACATGGGCGCCTGCCATGTTCTCCAGGACCCCTAGGACAGCGGAGTTGTCGAGGTCCCCCATCCCCATCTCGATCATCGTCTCGTAGAGCTTGAGGTTTTCTGCGGTGGCCGGCAAGGGGATGTCATAATATCCTGCCGTCTCCATGACGATCCGCAGATCCTTCAGCTGCATATGAGCTTTGAAGCCGGGGTCTCGGTTGCCCGCAAAAAGACGCGGCGGCTTCACGTCCAATGTCCAGCACTGCGCCGCGCCGCCTTTGATGGCCTCAACCACCTTGCGTGGGTCCACCCCCGCCTTGCGCGCGAACACCAGCAATTCGCTCATGGCCACCATCTGAGCCGCCACCATGATCTGATTGGCAGCCTTCGCCACCTGGCCGGCTCCCGCTTCACCCACATGGGTCACCGTCTTGCTCATGGAATTGAGAACCGGCAGCACTATCTCGAGGGCGCTGGCTGATCCCCCCACCATGACAGACAGTGTGCCGTCCCGCGCACCGATGTCGCCACCGGATACCGGCGCGTCCAGTGCGAGCACGCCGCGGGCCGCCAGCGTACCGGCGATTGCACGCGCCGTGGCAGGCTTGATCGTGGAGTTGTCGACATGGATCAAACCCTGGTGCGCCCCTTCGATGATGCCCTTATCCCCGAGGACGACCTGCTCCACGTCGATGGAGTCCGGTAGATTCGTAAATACCACGTCAACCTGCGCCGCAACCACAGCCGCCGAACTTGCCGCCCGGGCGCCCTCAGCCGCAAGCTCCTCCACGGCGCCGCGCGAGCGGTTGTGAACGACGAGTGGGAATCCCGCCTTGAGGATGTTGCGCGCGATCAACTTGCCCATCAGCCCGAGGCCGATATACCCGACTTTCAGCATGGAGCCTCCTTGCGCCAGGCCGCGCCTGGTGCGGCATTATACATGCAGGCTGCGGCAGGTTCAGCGGGCGGGCCCATCACGCCTTGGAGGCCCCATGGTCCAGGCGCTGGTTGGGAGCGCGCCGCGAGCAGGACAGGAAGATCGACCCGGCTCGCCGAACGAACCGGGTCGATCTGGCTCGAGCGAAGGCTACTTCACCTCGTAGCTCACGCTCACCGTGGCGGCGATTGTCAATTGCCCGGTCTGGATCGGCACGGCGGCAGCTTCTGCGCCTCCTCCACCCTTGCCGTAGCCGCCGAAGACCTCTGGAGGCACGGTGCTGAAGAAGTCAATGCGCTGCAGGCTTCCCAGTGAAATACCAGCGGCGGCGGCCAGCTCTTGCGCCTGCTGCTCCGCATCCTTGACGGCCGCGTCCCTGGCCTCCTTGATGGCCTCCGACTTGTCTTCGGCATCGAACTGGATGCTGTTCACGCTGTTGGCGCCGGCCAACAAGGTGGCATCGAGAAGATCGCCGAGCTTCTCGATCTCGCGGACGGTCACGTAAACGCTGTTATCCACGACGTAGTACGTGCCTAGTCTCTCATTGGTTTGCGGATCATACTGCACGCTCGGATAGATGCTGAAGTAGGCTGTCCGGATGTCGATGTCCTTCACGCCGAAGCTCTTCAGAGCATCGATAACCTTCTGGGTCTGATCGCTGTTCTCGGCGACTGCATCGGCCGCTGTCGCAAGTTCAGTGTGCACACCAATATTGATGTACGCCACGTCGGGCTGCAGATACACGCTGCCGCTGCCCGTCACGTTCAGGAGTCGTTGCGGGGGAAGGGCGTTTGCCACAACGGTCGTGGGCCCGCAGGCGCTGAGCGTGAGAGATGCGATCAGGATCGCAAGAACTGGAAGTGCTGTGCGTTTCATGGCTGTCTCCTTGAAGTGGTTTCGAGTATAGGACGACGGCCCCCAAAGGAAAGTTCCCCGGTCTCCTCCGCCTGGGCCGTTGGTATCCTGGCATTCTACTTGACGGGCCGCCGCAACCTTGATACAAATGTTCTAAGGTCAGACATGCCTGCAAACCCACAGCAGCTTCACGACGCCATTCGCCATATCGGCAGCGGTTTGGCCTCAGCCCGGCAGGCCGCTCAGGCCGCGCAGGCGAAAACGCTGCGTTTGCTTGCCAAGGCCGCCTCCGCGCCCGATCGGTTCGCCGCCGTGGTTGCGCAGGCCGCAGCGGCGGATCCCACTCTCCGTTGTGCCATCCCTCTTCACGAGGACCTGGCGCTTGGACACTCATGCCCTCCAGGCTTTGGAGGGCCGCCCATCCTCGCCGTTGATGGATCTCAGTTCATGACGGACCGCCATGAGGAGATCATCTTCGCCCTCATCAACATCGGCGCGGTCACGTTTGTCCCGGGATCTGGGGTTGCGCCGGAGATTTCGATTGATACCCGCGTCCTCTCCGAAGATGAGCTCTATGCCACGCATGGCGGGCCGATGTCCGAGGGCGATATGGCCCTGTTGCGCGATGCAGCCGAACGGCAGGCCCTGCTGATATACGCTCCGGCGGTTCCAGGCGCGATTGCCCTCAGCGACGGCCCCTTGGAGCTTTGGGGAGCAAAGGACGCGTCTGATCCGAAGGCCTTCGAGCGGGCCCGCAGGCGGTACTTGGAAGATCTGAGGGAATTGCAGCGCCGGGACTGCACGGTCGCTGGCTACGTCGACAAACCCACAGCCGACCTTGTGGTCCGCACGCTGGAACTCCCTCAGATCAGCCCCGCCGCCCCAGCTGGAGGGCAGCGCCTCCGCCCCCTTCGCGGCGCCTCGGATCGATGGCTGTTCGGGCACATCCTTGAGCCCGCCGAGCGCTCTGCCATCTTCGCCCTTCAGTCTTCCTCCCGCGTCCAATATGCCGGCGATCTCGCCGTCCATTTTTTCTATCTCAATATCGGCCGCGCATCTGAGCCGGCCATCGCCCGCATCGAGATCCCCATGTGGGTGGCCCAGGACCAACACCACATCAACGCACTGCATCAAGCGCTGCTGGATCAGTGCGCGCTGTTGGGCGCCCGGCCGTATCCGTATCTACTGCACCGCGCCCATGAAACGGCCAGGATTTCCATGCAGGAGCGGGAAAATATCAAACTTCGGCTGCTGCTCGAAATGCGGGATCATGGTCTTGAACCGGAGGCGATCTCCGGCAAGTCCTCGGCAAAATCCATATCGGGCAGCAAGGGGAGGTACTAGCATGTCACAGCCAACGGAGATCGGCCGAGTTCTTCGGGCAGGCACGTCGGGTTTCGTGGTCGGTTGCCGCGTCGGCCAACTGGATGCACCCGCGTTCGGCGCCCTTGTCCGGGCGCCCCTGGAGCAGGACTACCAGATCTACGGGCTGATCCACGATATCCGCATTGAAGATGATGGCCTCGTGCGCCAGCTTGTGACGGCCGAGCGTGTCAGTGACGAGGTTGTTCGCGACAACCGCGAACGGCGGATCGTGCCGGTCGAAATGTCGATCATTGTCGTGGGCTGGGAGCAGCGCGGAACGATCCACCACCAGCTCCCTCCTCGCCCACCGCTTAGCCTCGACATGGTCTATCCCTGCGATCGCAACGACCTGCAAAGGTTCACGTCGACCGGCCGCTTCGCCTACTTCCGCCACCTCCTGCGCGTGCCCGACCTGCCGCTCGCGGAACTGTTGGCGGCGCATATCCGCCAGGCCGCTGCGGCGCAAGCGGATCCTGCTGGATGGAGCGGGGACGCCGTCCAGGAGATCATCGCCTTGCTGAGGGATGACTATCCGCTGCTCACGTCGGTCTTGGGAGCGCTGGACCCGGTGATGGCGCCGAAGCGTCAAGACGAATTGGACGCTTAATAGCCGATTATCAGGACAAAAGTCATTTGTCGCTGCCCTTTCGAAATGCTACACTTGGCGCATATTTTGCTCGGGAGACCCCCCAAATGTCCAGCAAAACGCTCCTTTCGGTCGGCGCCGGCATTCTCTTCTTGATCGGCGTCTGCCTTCTGGGCTACGGCGTACTGAATGTCATCGGTTCCACGTCCACCAGCGGCAGCCAGAGCTGGCTGAGATTTGGACTGGGCTTCGGACTCGCGGGCGCCCTGTTCCTAGCCGGTGGCGCCGCCCTCGTGTATGCCGCCATGCGCGGGCAGAAAACCGAGGTCATCCAGCAAGTTACCATGAAGGTCGATCTGCCCGGCGATACTAAGATCTCCCAGGTGCAGTGCCGCAATTGCGGTGGAACCCTCAAGCCGGACAACATCAAGATGGTCGCGGGTGCTCCCATGGTGGAATGCCCGTTTTGCGGCACCACGTACCAGCTTACTGAAGAACCCAAGTGGTGAGGGCTCAATCAACGCGCGAGACGAGTTTAGAGGTTCGGCGGGTTCCATGATCGCATAAACCTGCAGCACAAGTCCTGGTCTGTCCGCGGGAGGGCCCATGCCTCGAAGACTGCTCGTCTCCATACTTGCCCTCGTGGCCGTGTTGGTGCTGCCCGCCAGCGCCTTCGCGCAGGAATACCTTTTCGGCGTCGACAGGGAAACCGTGGATGTCTACTGGAACGCCGACGGATCATCCTCCCTCGAGTACACCTTCCACTTCACAAATCAGCCCGGCGCGCACGTCATCGATTTTGTTGACCTGGGCATGCCTGTCGGCACGTTTGAGATATCGACCGTGTCCGCTGATGTCGACGGGACTCTCGTCAGCGTCTCCAGCGGCGACTATCAGGGAAGTGGCTCGGGCTTTGCGGTTGTCTTGGGTTCACGCGCGATTCAGCCCGGGGATAGTGGGACTGTTCACGTGCTCGTGGGCCGCGTAACCGGTGTGCTGCATCCCGATACGGGCGACGGCAACTATGCCAGCGGGGTCTTTGCGCCGACCTACTTTGGATCCCAATACGTCGTGGGCAGCACCGATATGACTGTGACATTTCACCTGCCGCCCGGCGTTCAACCCGAGGAGCCGCGATATCATCCCGCAGAGAATTGGCCCGGCGCGGCGGAGCCCCAGCCCGGGATCGACGACAATGGGCGCATCACCTACACCTGGTCCGCTCCCATCGCCAGCGCCGCCAGCCAATACACCTTCGGTGCCTCGTTTCCAAAGTCGTACGTCCCCGCCGATGCGATCGTGACGGCGCCTCCGATTGATTTCGGCGCCCTCATCGCCGGACTCTTGGGATTCCTGCTGCCCGCCAGCTGCATCGGCATCTTCGTTCTCATCTTTGTTGGCGTTCCGATCCTGGGCCTCATCCAGGGTCAGCGGCGCAAGCTCCAGTACCTTCCGCCCAAGATCTCCATCGAAGGTCACGGCATCAAGCGCGGACTCACGGCCGTGGAAGCCGCGATTCTATTGGAGCAGCCCTTGGACAAGGTCCTCACCATGACGCTCTTCAGCGTCGTCAAGAAGGGCGCCGCGACCGTCCTGTCTCGCGATCCTTTGAAGATCGAGGTCACGCAACCGCTGCCGGAGGACCTGCACGCCTACGAGAATAGCTTCCTTGGCGCCTGGAAGCTGGATGCGCTGCCTGCGCGCCGGAAGGAACTCGAGGACATGGTCGTTGGCCTTGTGAAATCGGTTTCCGAAAAGATGAAAGGCTTCAGCCGCAAAGAGACTCAGGAATATTACAAGGGCATCATGGAAAAGGGCTGGGCCCAGGTCGAGGCCGCCAACACGCCCGAGGTCAAGGGGCAGAAGATCGACGAGAACATCGAGTGGACCATGCTCGATCGCGACTACGACGATCGGTCCCGCAGAGTCTTCACCGGTCCCATCTACGCGCCGCGCTGGTGGGGCAACTACGATCCAACCTGGCAGCGCCCCAGCGCCACATCCGCCGGGGGCGGGGGCCGTCCTGCTGCACCCTCCCTGGGTGGAAGTTCCGCCCTCCCCGGCGCGGACCTGGCCGCATCGGTGGTCGGCGGCGTACAGGGCTTCTCGAGCAAGGTGCTTGGCGATCTCAACACCTTCACCAGCCGGGTCACCAACGTGACCAATCCGCCGCCTCCTCCCTCGAAGACCAGCTATCGCAGTGGCGGCGGAGGAGGGCACAGCTGTGCCTGCGCGTGTGCGTGCGCAGGCTGCGCCTGTGCGTGCGCGGGCGGTGGTCGGTGATTCCCTTTCCATCCTCGCCGGACCTCCGGTGCAAATGAGATAGCCATGACGCTGCTGGAAAGGCTCTTTGCCTCGAACGTCGAATCCGCTCCTGCGCTGGAGTCGAGGTTGTATCACTATGTCCGGCAGAACGGCGGCGAGAAATCCAGGATCCACCTACGGGTCGACCCGCTCGGCTCAGGCACACTGATCGTCAATGCGGATCGGGTGTTGCATTTGAACAGCACGGCCGCGCTCATGGCCCACATGATCTTCGAGGGCAGCACGGATACCGACATTGGCCGGGAGCTTGCGAGGCGCTCCCGCATCGCCCTGCCGCGCGCGCAGGCCGATGCCGCCGATCTCCGCGCTGTGCTCGATGAACTGGTCCGCCCTGACGGGCCCTGCCCTGTTCATGAACTTGATCTGGACACGAGCATGCCGTTCTCCGCGCGCCCGTCGGCACCCTATCGCATGGACCTGGCGCTCACCTACCGCTGCAACAACAACTGCACCCATTGCTACAACGCACGGCCGCGCTCTGTCCCCGAGCTCGATACGGCGCAGTGGAAAGCCATACTCGATCGACTTTGGAAGCTGGGAATTCCACACATTGTCTTCACCGGCGGTGAACCGACGCTGCGCACTGACCTGCCCGAGCTGATTGCCCACGCCGAGTCCCTCGGACAGATAGCCGGTCTGAACACCAACGGACGGCGGCTCGCGGATGCGGGCTTCGTGAGCAGGCTGGCCGAGGCCGGCTTGGATCACGTCCAGATTACGGTCGAGTCCAACGACCTGGCAGTCCATAACCAGATGGTGGGCTCCAGCAGTGCCTTCAATCAGACCATCCGGGGCGTCCGCAATGCGCTCGCGTCGCCCCTGTTCGTCATGACGAACACAACCATGCTGCGGATGAACGTGGGCACGCTGCCCATGACACTTGATTTTCTGGCTGAACTGGGCGTTTCGACCATCGGCCTCAATGCCCTCATCTATTCGGGTCGTGGGCTTACGGTCGGAACGGGATTGCGGGAGAGTGAGCTGCAGCCGATCCTGGATATGGCTGTCGAAAAAACGACGGCACGCGGGCAGCGTCTCATCTGGTATACGCCGACCCAGTATTGTGAATTCGACCCGACTCTGCACAATCTGGGGGTCAAGGGCTGCACGGCGGCTCTTTACAGCATGTGCATCGAACCCAATGGAGACGTCTTGCCCTGTCAATCCTTCTATGAACCGCTGGGGGGCATCCTCTCCGACCCATGGGAGAGCATTTGGGATCACACTCTGGCCGCGGGACTTCGCGAGCGGCGGAATCTGCCGGAGAAATGCGGGGGATGCACGCTGCTGCCCGCCTGCGGAGGTGGGTGCCCATTGGCTGCCAGCCACGTTGAACTGCCGCTCACCGCTGCGACAGCCTAGTGTGTAAGGACTCTGACATGACATTCTTGGATTGGGCAAGGCAATTTCCAGCTTCGATAACCGTCTGGGATCGTGATGGCATGCTCGTGGAGATGAATGATCGGGCCGCCGAGGTTTGCCGTCCAGACGGGGGCCGCGCCTTGATTGGGAAGAACATTCTGGATTGTCATCCCGAAACGGCGCGCATCAAGACCCAGCGGCTCATGGAAACACAGACGGCCAATGCATGTACCATCGAGAAGAACGGTGTCAGGAAGTTGATCTATCAGGCCCCCGGGTATCAGGACGGAACACACGCCGGGCTCCTGCAGATTTGCATCGAGATCCCGTCCGAATTTCCCCATTTCGTTCGCTCCTAGGTACACTTCTGGAGAGAGCCATGAAGCGTTTCTTCAACTTCACCAAGGTTCAGCCGATTCCCGCCGGCGTGTATCACCGCCAATCAGGGCCGCAGGATCAGCCACCCTATCGGATCCACCTGAGGCTGCAGCCGGACGGCTCCGGCGTGCTCGTGGTTAATGCCGCCACGGTCATGCACTTAAATCCGACCGCCGCCGAGTACGCCTACCACTTCATCAAGGGAACGGGCGCCGAAGCTGTGGCCCTCGAAGTGGCCTCACGTTACCGCGTTGCCAGGCGGACCGCCCTCAAGGACTTCGAGGATTTCGCTGCACGCGTGGAAAGGTTGGTCTCCACCCCCGACCTTGATCCAGTCGCCTACCTCGATTTTGACCGCGTGTCACCTTATTCCGGCAGACTCGGCGCGCCGCTCCGACTTGACTGCGCGCTCACGTATCGTCTCCCTGCTGGTGCCATATCCGAATACGCGCCAACCCGTCGGGTTGAGCGCGAACTCAGCCCTGCAGAGTGGATCCAGATCTTGGACAAAGCCTGGCTAGCAGGCGTGCCCCACGTCACCTTCACGGGCGGCGAGGCCACGCTCCGCGAGGATCTGGTTGAGCTAATACGGCACGCGGAGGGCATCGGCCAGGTTTGTGGCCTGCTCACGGATGGACTGAAGCTTGCCGATAAGGCCTACCTTGACCAGATTCTGCAGAGCGGATTGGATCACATTCTGTTGATCCTTCAACCCGCCAGCTCGGAATCTTGGAAGGCCCTCGAGACCATCCTGCCTGAAGACGTATTCGTGACCGTACACCTGACCGTCACGCATGCGAATGCCCCCCAGGCCGTCACCCATCTGGAAAAGCTGGCCTCTCTCGGTTGCAAGTCGCTTTCTCTGTCGTTCGCCGATCCGGGCATTTCGTCTTCGATCCTGGTCAATACCGCCGCGTCCCTCGGACTTGCGCTCAAGTACGATCTGCCTGTTCCCTACTCGGCAGATAATCCGGTAGCGCGCGAGACATCGCAGGATTCGGTTGTGGATGGTTCGGGAAAGGCCTGGCTCTACGTTGAGCCGGATGGTGATGTGCTTGCGGCCCAGGGCATGGCGGGGAACGTTCTCGGCAATATCCTGCGCGACCCTTGGGACAAGATCTATCGCCCATAGCGAGGCCCCGGGCGGCGCATCGCATGGCCCGAAGATCCTTCTCGGCAACGATCTCGCCGGCCGATTATCGCCCCAGGTCACTTCGCTCTTCCATAGCGATCCTCTGGCAGAACCTCCGGCGACTGGAAGCTCAAGCTGGCGACCCTTGGGCGGTGGCCTGCAATCGCCGGACGCCTCATCCCGAGTTCCCTATCCACCCAAAACGGTCGATCTGAAATGGACTGGCACAAGCGCTACCTCCAGCAGGCATCCTGGACTCGCGAGCTCCGGGCCTATCTGATGAAGAAGGCGGGCATTTCTGGCGCCCGTAGGATCCTGGAGGTGGGCTCCGGTACCGGTGTCATTCTGCGTGAGGTCGCGCAGACCGCCGCAGGTCCGTGCGGTCGCTCTTGCTCCATCCATGGCCTGGACCTCCGTGCAGAGTCTTTGCTGCACTGCAGGCTGCACGAGCCGTCGGCGCATCTTTCCCGGGCCGACGCGCTTGCCCTGCCCTATGCAGATGCGGTGTTCGATATCACCTTCTGCCATTTCCTGCTGCTTTGGGTCAAGGAACCAGGTCAGGCCCTGAGGGAGATGCGGCGCGTCACGTGCCGCCACGGACATGTGCTTGCCCTTGCGGAGCCGGACTACAGCGCGCGCGTTGACCGCCCGGACGCGCTGGCTGTTCTCGGTAAGTGGCAGGAGCGCTCGCTCGCCCGGCAGGGCGCAATCACCGCCATAGGCTCGCGCCTTGCCGAACTGTTTCGAGACAGCGGCTTGGAGATCATCGAGACCGGAGCACTATCCCCTTGGCAACCTCAATCGCTCGGCCGCGATGACTTGGCGGGTGAGTGGGAGATGTTGCGCGAGGACTTGAATGGCCTGGTCCCGGAATCCGAACTTGACCGCATGATGAAGTTGGACGCACAGGCGCGCCAGCGAGCAGAGCGCATCCTGCACGTACCCACGTACTTCGTACATGCTCAGGTATAATGAGCGCCGCATTGGTACGGGAGATGTTCTGGGAATTGACTGTGAACGAAAACGCTTCTGCATCACCATTGCCCGCCGCGGGATCATCAGAATGGAAACGCATTCTGGTCGACCTGCTGGAAACGGTCGTTCTGGCATTCGTCTTGTTCCTGGTGATAAATGCCGTGTCCGCCCGCGTGCGCGTGGATGGTCAGAGCATGCTCCCCACCCTCAAAGACGGGGAATTCGTCCTGGTCAACCGCCTCGCATACCGGGTCGGTGAGCCAACCCGCGGCGACATCATTGTTTTCCGATCGACCACGCAGCTGGATCTGGACCTCATCAAACGCATCGTCGGGATTCCAGGCGATGAGCTCCGCATCGGAGATGGGCAGGTCGTCGTCAACGGCCTTGCGCTCAACGAACCGTACATCAACGCGCAGCCGCACTACAGCGGCGACTGGAACGTGCCGCAAGGCTACCTTTTTGTCCTTGGCGACAACCGGAATGATTCGTCCGACTCGCATGCCTGGGGCCTGCTGCCCATCCAAAATGTGATAGGCAAGGCCCTGCTAATTTACTGGCCGCCCCCCGACTGGGCGATGATTGACCATCTCGACATCGCAATTGCCGCACCATAGAGGTATGCATGACTGAGACATCCGCGCCAGAGCCGCACTCTGCTCCGGTTCCATGCGACGAATGCCAGGCTGGGGTGAAGAATCTTCACTCAATTACGTATTTCACCTGGCTCGGCGACGAGCTGGTCATGGTCCCCAACTTCCCGGCTTGGATCTGTGACGTCTGCGGCCGGAGGGACTACGATGAGAAATCGATTGCCTGGTTGAGCATGCTGCTCAATCCCGACGCGGGAAAACCACCAAAGGCAAGGCCCACCGCGCCGCGCCGGAATCGTCCCCCCGCCTCAAGTCCCTCTCCTCAGTCCTGAACGTCGCCAACTCTTGGAGCATCGTTGGACCACACCGGCATTCCGGGCGTTCTTTTTGGCTGCGTTGCTTGACCCTCGTTCGTCGCAATGATACAATCCGCCCGCTTTCCGGATGTCGCCGCGACAGCCGGAGGCCAGCGCCCCCATCGTCTAGAGGCCCAGGACGCGACCCTTTCAAGGTCAAAACTGGAGTTCGAATCTCCATGGGGGCATCAGACATCAGGACCCGCCGATCACGGCGGGTCCTTCGTTTGTCGAATCTTGTTTGCGTTCTTGAGCTCCGTTTCATGCCGATTCTCTGAATAGGATCGAACGATAGGGAATTACCATGAGGAATCCGATCCCGATCAGGATCTCTCCGCTCAGCACCCCCATGGCCTGCCAGGGGCCGAAGTACGGAATGCCGGGCAGTGGCTGCGAACCCATGCCGGCCACGTCCGCCATCCCGGCAAAGATCGAAATGACATAGCCCGTGCTGACCAGGCGCAGCCCCATGTCGGCGAGGATCGTACGCGGATGACCTTTCCATAGCGCCAGCAAGCCCAGGTATCCACCCAGGCAGATGATCCCCAATCCGATCAGGAAGACGGCTATCTGCACAAACCCGACGACCGGGCTCCGGTCCCAGCCGAACCAGTCGGGCTTGGCGCCGACTGCAAAAATGAACAATCCCACCAGGCTCGTCACCAAGCCCACGCGCATTCGCGCCCCAGAGGGCTGTCCGGCGACGGGTCGCGTCGCGACCGGCATGGACGACGATGGTTCCGTTGCGGGCCGCATGATCGTTACCCCGGCAGGCTCTCCTGCAGCAGCCGTAGCCAATTCAGGCCCAGTATGTTCTCCGTATCTGCCGGCGCGTAGCCGCGCTTTTCCAACAGCGGCACGAGCTTCTGAAGGTCCGCAACCGTATCGATCTCGGGCGGCACCGATTGCAGGCCGAAGCCGCCGTCAAAGTCCGTGCCGATCCCCGAGTGCAGAGAATCGCCTGCCAATTGGCATACGTGATCCAGATGCGCTGCAAAAACGTCCAGCGGGACCTCCTCGCGGCGAGAGCCCTGCTTGCGTGACCAGCCGCTCTTCAGGAATGTGTTCACTGGCACATTGCCGATTATTCCGCCTCGCTCTATGATCTTGCGAAGAGCGTGATCGGAATAGTGCCGATTGGTGGGGAACCCGGGCAGCAGAGAAAGGCAATTGACATGGGTCGCCACCACCGGCCCTTGGTACAGTTCCAGCGCCTCTAGCGCTGCCCTTTCATCCATGTGGCTGAGATCCAGCACGAAGCCGAACTCCGACATGGCCTTCAGCAGGCGCCGGCCCTCTTCTGTCAGGGGTCCGGGGTCCTTCGTGCCGCCGGCATATCGCGTGCCTGCCCACGCAGGTCCGATCAGCCGCAGTCCCAGTCCGTGCCACTCACCCAGCTCGTCGATGCTGCGAACGCCCTCGGCGCCTTCCATGAGCACCACCAGCCCCAGCGGGCGGGATTCCCCTCCGCGGTCGGCCCACTCAGCCATGTGCTCAGCAAGATCCCTCCGGTTCTGGATCAGGCGGAAGCAATCAGGTCTTGAATCGGTGAGCTCATGATAGGTGTCCAGCTGCCGACGGTAAAGCGCGTGTGCCTCGTCGCTATTCCCGTAACACAGCTTGTCCCAGTTCCCCTCCTTGCTCCGACTGGGCGCCGCGAACAGCGTTGCGAAGATTATCGCTACCTGACCGCGCAGATAGTCCGGCCAGCCGATGAGTGTGTCTTCGTTAACCTCGACCGCATGGCCGCCCTTCTCCCGACTTCGGGTTTCAGCCGCCGCCAAGGTATAGTCACGCCCGAAACAATGGATGTTCCAGGCAAGGTCACAGTGGGCGTCGATGAGCAGCGGCATTATCAGCAAAGAGCGCACCCCCGGTGCGCTCCATCTATCGCCTATGGTTCCGGTGTCGACTCCGGCTCGTCGTCCGGTGGGCTTTGCCCAAACTCCTCGATCAGATTCTTGTAGTCCTTGTCGGCGTACGCCCCCGAGTCGACCTTGCGCAAGCTGAGCCCGATTCTGTGTTGTTCGGGGTCGATCCGCACAATACGCAACGTGCGCACCTCGCCATCCTTCAGAACCTCTTTCGGATGTTCGATGCGGTGATCCGCCATCTCGGAGATGTGGATCAGCCCTTCGATATCGCCTTCCAATCGGGCAAATGCGCCAAACTTGGTGAGCCTGGTGATCACGCCTTCCACCAGCTGACCAACAACGAATTTCTCAACGCGCGACTTCCACGGATCGTCTGCCAGGGCACGCAATGATAGCCCGATGCGCTTCTTCTCCCGGTCGATATTGATGACCTTGACCTTCACTTCTTGACCGACTTCCAGCACATCCCGCGGATGCTGTACGCGTTCCCAGGAGAGCTCGGAAAGGTGGACGAGACCGTCTGCTCCATTGATGTTCACGAAGGCCCCAAAATCCGAGAGACTCGTGACCCGGCCGCTGTAGGTCTTGCCCATCTCCAGCTCACCGATGACGCGTTCCTTGATGGATTGCCGCGACTCGGTCGAGGCCGCCCGCTCTGAAAGGATCAGCCGGCGCCGCTCTCGATCGACCTCGATTATCCGCACACTGATGGGCTCACCCACCATCTTCTGCCACCGCTGCTCGGGCGTATCGCCGCTCGCCTGCGCGCGGCGCGCGCCGCTGATTTGCGAAGAGGGCACAAAACCGCGCAATCCTCCGACCATCGCGATCAACCCGCCCTTATTGAAGCCTACGATCTTGCTCTCGTACACGCGGTCCTCGTCGAGCATCTTCTCGACGTTCTCCCAGGAGATCTGCTCCTGGGCGCGGCGCAACGACAGGATGACGTTTCCGTCTTCATCCTCCGGATTCTGCACGTACACTGGGATCTCGGCGCCGACGGTGAGCGCCTCGCGCTCGCTCACAGAAAGCTGCTCGAGCTCCCGGCTGGAGATCACTCCCTCCGACTTGGCACCAATGCTGACCAGCACTTGGGATGGGCCAATGCTGGCAATGGTACCAATGCGGATCTGTCCTGCCTGAGGCATGTCCACACTCAGGTCCTCATTGGCAAGCAAAGACTCCATGCTCTGTGCGTTCTGGTCGCCCTGCTCGTTGGCATCGCTCCCCTGAGGCGGCAGGGTCATGTTCTCATCCGTCACGTGTACACTCCGGTCACAAGAAGATCGTCAGATTATAAAGGCGAATAGTGAACTTGACAACCCGTCGTCCCGTGCTCCTGTATCGCGGCCGCGGCGTCCGCGCGCCCATGCGCCGGACATCCATCGGCGGGACGGACAGGTCGTGGCGGTCCGAGGCATCCACGTGCTCGTTCCTGGTGCGTTTTCCTCTCCGCCCGCCGCGTCTCCAGTGGCCCTTGCGATGCTCCCCCGGCGCCGATATAATCAACGCCGGAGCTTGTATGCCTGCGATCTATCCTTTCACGGCCATCGTTGGACAAGAGCGCATGCGTCGCGCTCTGATCCTGAATGCTGTCGATCCGCGTATAGGCGGTGTCCTGATCCGGGGTGAACGCGGCACGGCCAAGTCTACAGCAGCGCGCGCCCTGGCCGCCTTGCTTCCCCAGGTCAGGGTCGTTGATGACTGCCGTTTCGGATGTGATCCGGACAAGCCTTCGACGTGGTGCACGGAGTGCAGGGAGCGATTCGCCCAAAGCAAGCGCACGCTGCCATTCCACCAGCGCACGACTCCGTTCGTGAACCTGCCCGTGAGTGCCACGGAAGACAGGGTAGTGGGGACGCTCGACATTGAACAGGCCATCCAGAAGGGCGAGCGGCACTTTGAGCCGGGTGTCCTGGCCAACGCCAATCGCGGCCTACTGTATATCGATGAAGTCAATCTCCTCGACGATCACGTCGTCGACGTCCTCCTGGATTCCGCCGCCATGGGCGTGAATGTCGTCGAACGTGAAGGCATCTCCTTCTCGCATCCGGCCCGCTTCATTCTCGTGGGTACCATGAATCCCGAGGAGGGTGAGCTGCGGCCGCAGCTTCTGGACCGCTTTGCCCTCTCGGTTGATATCGTCGGCATCCGTGATGCCCGCGAGCGCGTCATGATCATGGAGCGCAACCTTGCGTTTGAGGGCGACCCGGAATCCTTCCGCACGCTGTGGCTCCCGAAAGAGCAGGAAATATCCAGGCAGATCGAGCGCGCCCGGGTCCTCCTGGATCAGGTGAGTCACACCAGCCGCGACCTTCTTTCGATTGCCGCGCTTACCGCCTCCTTGAATGTGGACGGCCATCGCGCCGACTTGGTCATCCTCAAGGCTGCGCGCGCCCAGGCAGCCTACGAAGGTCGCACGCAGATCAACGATCACGATATCGCCCTGGCCGCCGAATTGGCGCTGCCGCACCGCATCAAGCGCACTCCCTTCCAACAGGCGGAGATCACCTCGGAGCAACTTCAGGAGCGCATCGAACAACTGGCCGGTCATTCGATCCCGAGTGAGTCTGAGGAAGAGCGCCAGCCTCAGGAAGCACAGACCCGGGAAAAAAAAACTTAAAGCTCGAAGATGAGGTTCGCGAAGATGGGCAGCAGGCGCCTCCCCAGCCGATGCCGCAGGATGTCTTCGCGCATAGCGACGCCAAGTGGTGGGAAGGCGGCCAGAAGATCAAGGCCGGCGAGACCTTTCGCCCCCGGCGGCTGAATACGCCCCTGGACAAGCTAGCCCGCAAGCAGGCAGGTCGTCGCTCACTTACCAAGACGGAGCGCAAGCACGGCCGCTACATCAAGGCGCGCCCGGCAAACAACAAGTTGGATGACATCGCCTTTGATGCCACGCTTCGGGCGGCCGCGCCCTTCCAGAAACGCCGCACCGATAAGCGCAAGCGGCTTGCCTTCGCCATCGAGAGGACCGATCTTCAGCGCAAGGTCCGGGTCAAGCGCGTGGCCAACCTGGTCCTCTTCCTGGTGGATGCATCCTGGTCCATGGCCGTGGCCGAGCGCATGAATGCTACCAAGGGCGCCATCCTTTCGCTGCTGACGGACGCCTACCAGCGGCGGGACCGAGTGGGACTGGTCGTATTCCAGAAGGATCGCGCCACGCTGGTTCTTCCGCCAACCAATTCCATACAGCTCGCGCAGCGCGCGCTGGTCGACATTCCCGTCGGCGGCAAAACGCCGCTCTCCGCCGGTCTTCTTCTGGCTGCCGACGTCCTCAAGCATGAGAAGTACGCACATCCGGAGGTTGAGCCGCTCCTGATCGTGCTCACGGACGGGGCCGGAAATGTCTCGATCGGAACTCTTTCACCCCAAGATGAGGCCTATCGCTTCGCCGAAACGATTGCCGGTGAAAAGGTTCGCAGCGTCGTTATCAACATGGAGCACGCCGCCTTTGATCAGGGCCTGGCTCAGCTCTTGGCTCGGCATCTCAAGGCCCAGTGCTTCGCGCTCGGCGAATTGAAGGCCGAGAGTCTCTACCACGCCGTACGGCAGAAAATGGTCAGCGGATCGAAGTAGCGTACGCGCGGCAGACTCCCTCAGGGCACAGACTGAAGTTGAAGGAATTCCTCGCGCAGGTCGTTGATCGGTCGTCGTTCCCCCTTGGCATCCTCGTAGAACCAGTGCTCCCAGCCGTTGCACGGAGCATTCGCGATCTTGCGTCCCACCTGGTGGATAGAGCCTGCGAACCCATCACAGACGATCGCGCCGTCGGCGCCCACTTTGGCCTTGATCTTGCCCTTCCCCCCAAAATACAGCAGCTGATTGGGCTTCACTAGTCCGGCCTCCACCAGGGCGCCAAATGCCACGCGCGGCCGAGTCCGGCGCGACGGGAAAACGAAGGTGTTGTCCGCGAACATGCCCGCGTCCGCGGCCTCGATCCGCTCGCGAGCCAGGGCCGCGTACGCAGTCTCGCGCTCGATTCCGATCCAACGTCTCCGCAATTTCTTCGCCACCGCGCCGGTCGTACCGGTGCCAAAGAACGGATCCAATACCACGTCTCCCGGATTGGAGCTCGCAAGGATGACGCGATACAACAGGGCCTCGGGCTTCTGCGTCGGATGGGCCTTGGCTCCGTGGACGCGCAGGCGTTCCTTGCCGCTGCACACTGCCAGCTGCCAGTCGCTTCGCATCTGCAAGTCGTCGTTCAGTGCCTTCATTGCATGATGATTGAATGTGTACTTGGCGCCTCTTTTTTTCTGGGCCCAAAGCAGGGTCTCGTGGGCATTGGTAAATCGCACCCCGCGAAAATTGGGGGTCGGGTTTAGCTTGATCCACGCGATGTCGTTCAGGAACCAGAATCCCAGGTCTTGCATAATCGCGCCCACTCGATAGATATTGTGGTATGACCCGATCACCCACAGAGTTCCACTATCCTTCAGGATCCGCCTGCACGCCGTCAGCCAGTTGCGCGTGAACGTATCGTACTCTTGGAAATTCTTGAAATGATCCCAGGCGTCGTCGACGCCGTCGACCCGCGTCATATTCGGCCGGAACAATTCATGCGACAACTGCAGGTTGTACGGTGGATCAGAGAATATCAGATCGACCGACTTCTCAGGAAGGGTCGGCAGGATCTCGAGGCAGTCCCCGACCAGCACCTCGCCTGCAGGTAGTCGCCGCCGTGACAATATGCCGTCAAGGATTGCGCCCAGGTCCGCGAAGACCGCGTCTCCAGATGGCCGATTCCTTGTGCTCTCAGGCGCAGGGTCAGGCCCATGCTGTCGGGGCCGCTTCGCGCTAAGCAGGCGGGTTATCCAGCCTAACGCCATGGCCACGCACAGTGTCGATATAGGATTGTTCCGGATCGAGCGCGCTCAGCCTGTCCCTCAAGCGCCGGATCAACGCGTCGAGTGCCTGGTCCGATACACCCGCAGCTTGCTCTTCACCCCAGACGGCCGTCACCAGGTCAATCCGACTGATCACCTGGCCCTGGTTATCATACAGCAATGCCAGCAGCCGGAATTGCTGCGCTGAAAGCGGCGGCACCACTTGTATCTGGTTCACCCACACGCGGCGCGACTTGCCGTCCATGACCAGCCTGCCGGACCTGCCGGCCCCTGCGCCAAGCGGGACGGTCGCGTCCGAGGTGAAGAAAAGGAAGCCCTGGACATAACTAATCTGCACCGCATCGCCGTCCTGGAGTATCACCGGCGCGCCGAGCGCATTGCCGTTGTGATGCGTTCCGTTCTTGCTGCCCAGGTCCTCCAAGATCATCCCCTCCGACGTCGGAGTGATCCGCGCATGATAACGCGACACCTGTCGGTCTGAGATGACCACGTCACAACTGGATTCCCGACCCAATACCAGCGGCCGGCTGACCGCCCAGCGCTGGCCCTTCAGCGGACCCTCGTCGGCCACCAGCATGGGGTACTCTTTTGTCTGAGCCATCGGATCTTGTTGGCAGGATTTCCCCGTTGATCTCTTCGTCGCTCTGCAAGACCTCAGCCTCGCGGCACGCAGAACCCTCTCTCAACTTCCTCCACCGCGGCCTTTATCGCAAGAGTATCCATCGTTGGCATGGAGCCTCCAGAAACATTCGCCATTCCTTAACAAATGCAATTATAATATAGCATGGATTTGGCATCTGTGCAGATACGACGCCGAAATCTACTGCACAGGCGCACGGCCGCGGCCGGGATTGCGTGGCAGCCGTCTCGCCATGCGGGACGCGACGCTGATGATCCGTGGACTGGGTTCGCATGCGCGGACCTGGCTCACACGCTTGCGGCCCGGCACATACAGGGACTCAATGCCGCGTTTTCTAAAATCTGGTGAGGTCCTGCGAGAGCGCTACCGAATCCGTGAAAGGATCGGTCAGGGCGGCGCCGGATGCATCTATCTTGCCGATGATTTGCGTCTGGAGGGACGCCTTTGCGCGCTTAAGGAGGTCGAATACGACCGCCTCCTTCCGGAAAAAATCCGCCACGAGGCGCGTGATCAATTCCTGCGTGAGGCCACCATCCTGGCCCGCTTTGATCATCCCAATTTGCCCAAAGTCTCCGACTTTTTTTCGAGCGGGCCGTGCGACTACCTTGTCATGGACTACGTGCCGGGAGACGACCTGCGCACGATCATGCTCGATGCTCGCCGCAATGGCGTGTTTCTTCCCGAAGATCGCGTGCTGGGCTGGGCCCGCCAATTGGCGGACGCGTTGGCCCACCTCCACGGCCAGCAGCCGTCGGTTGTGCATCGCGATATAAAGCCCAGCAATCTGAAAATCACGCCCGCGGGTCTTCTGAAGCTCGTGGATTTCGGCCTGGTGAAGATCATGGCCTCGGATCAGGAGATGACGATCACCGTCATTCAAGGATTGGGGACCGCCCTGTACACACCCCTCGAGCAGTACGGCAATGATGACGTTCACACCGATGCCCGCTCGGACATCTACTCATTTGGCGCTACGTTCTACCACGTGTTGACCAACGAACCGCCCGTGGACGCCCGTCGGCGCTTCATCCAGCCGTCCAGTCTGGTGCAGCCACGCCAAATCAATCCTTCCATTGCCGGGCGCACGGAACAGGCCATACTTTGGGCAATGTCCCTCCACCCCGACGACAGGCCTGAGTCCATTGAGGCCCTGGTAGGATTCCTCTTTGGGGGTGGCAGCATTTCGTCACGGGCTTCCGTTCCCCCTGCGAGCTTGGATTTGCGCGCCCTCGCGCTTCTGCGTACAAGGACCGATGCGATCCTTGTCTGGGCGGCCGCCAGTCTCTTGTTCTTAAGCCTCATCGCAACCCTGATCCGCTGACTCCAAAATCGGTGGCGTCAGGGGATCCCTTGTCGGTCACACTTGGTATAGCGGCTATGGCATGATAGCCTCCCATATCTTGGACTAAAGAGAGCCTCGGGGTCTTGGAGACTCTCTCTAGTCCAGCATAGAGCAAAGCAATCAGAGATTCTCAGCGCCAAATTTCGTGTGACGCCATATTGGAAATCGATGTGGGCTCGGATTTCATCATGGGTTCATGCGCAATCAAGAGTGGATCAGATCTTTCTGCAGCCTCTTCCTGTATGTCTGGCAAAAAACGAGAATGACTCCTGAGCGTCAGTGAGATATCGGTATGTCCCGATCTCTCTTGCACTCCATTCGAGTCGGCGGGGCAAGAGCGAAAGGCCACGGCTTGGATTTCAGCCCGGCCTGTTTCTCCGACCCCCTCTGGGCGGACGGTTTCACCCTTGCCCACCAGGACGCGGCCATCTGCCATTTGTGGGTGGAACACTGCATCGCGTACCGCAGAATTGGCGCTTGTCTTGGTCAGCGGCTCGGAACTCCGGCCGTGCCGAACATCTGAGTCCCGGATAGCCTCAAGGACACCCTGCCGACCGCCAGACGCCACGTCGGTTGCCGCTCGAACCCCTGGATGCCATCCTAGCCGAAAAGATCGAAGCGCGTCTCAACCTGGACGCGGTCGAACCCTGAGTCTTTGGCATGGGCCTGGAGAGTTGCGCGACCGGTTCGATTGAGGTAGCTGACCTGTGCCCTCAGCCGCAAGATCCTATTGACTCTCGGCAGCGGACACTTCCATCCTACTGAGACTATTGCCGATAAGATTCCTTCGTTCATGCTCTACCTCGAGGGGCTCATGCTGCATGTCAGCCGGGGCGTCCATTGGGACAGTGACCATATAGTGACCTCTACGGATGACCTGCAAGCCATCGCCCGGGAATCCGTCCGCTGCCAGGCATCGGAACGCATTCACATCGGCCTGGATTGCTTCGTTGCCAGCATAGATCGTATCGCTTCCTGGGCGATTGGGGCGTGCAGAACCCTGCGGACGCTGCCACTGGCGCTGCTCGAACCAGTCGAAAGGCTCCAGAAACACGAGGGAGGATGGGATTTCTCCGGCCGCCTGGCCTTGCAGGAGGAATTGAAATCCACGCCGTTCAGCGCCGTCCGGGATGCCTATTGCACCCGTAGGGGCGTTCTCGCGGGCATGGGCTTTGTGACCGGGATCAAAGGGTACGAGGAGCTCGAACTGGCCCGCAGGGAATGATCGGCCAGTCGGGAGACCCTGTGCCAACCCAGGTTTCTGACCAGATGATGGGAGCTTGTCCCAGTTACCAGCCTCGGGGAGATCCCGGAATCGCCTGTGAGTGACTTCCCGGTTCTCCTAGTCTCCGCCCTAGATGAGGATTGACTCTTATCAAACCTAGTCTCAGCGGTCACCCTCGCAACCTGGCAACCAGCGGCAAGAACAACCCGGTCGTCCACCCCCTGCTAAATACGACTTATCGTTCTAGCGGTATCCGCGGTTGCGGATCGAAGAAGCCCCTGCCTCGCGCTGAAAGTGGCGCACTGGCCGGCTGCTTTCGTCCCTATCAACCAGCTCGACCTGTAGGCAGGTCAGGGCAGCAGGTCGCCGAGCTGGTTCAAGACGTACGTTGGCTGAATGGAAGAGGCTGCCAGGGCAGATGCAGGGGTCGTGCCGCTCAGCATCAGCGCGGTGGACATGCCCGCCGCCTGGCCCATATGCACGTCCGTCTCCAGCCGGTCACCGGTCATCAGGCAGTCGCCGGCCGGGAGGTTCATCAGGTTCAGGGCAGCTTCGATCATGTAATGGGATGGTTTGCCGACCACGGCTTCGACCCGTGTATTGGTACAGGCCTCGATGGCGGCAATGATGGCCGCACAGTCGGGTTCACCACCGCCGGGGACCGGGCAGTAGCGGTCGGGGTTGGTGGCGAAGAAGCGCGCCCCGGCCCGGATGGCGTCGAAGGCGATCTGCAGCTTGCGGTAAACAAAGGTGCGATCAAAGCTGGCGATCACCGCCTCGACATGCGGCACATCCTCGACCAGGTCGAATCCGGCTCGGCGCAGCTCGTCGCACAGGGGTTCCTCCCCGATGACGAATAAGCGGGCGCCTGGCATGCGGTTCTGCAGGAAGTCCACCAGCACCAGGGAGGAGGTCAGGACGTCCTCGACGGGGGTCGGCACGCCCAGGCGCGTCAGCTTGTCAGCATAGTCGCTGCGCATGTGGGTCGGATTGTTGGAAATGAAAATCGTACGGGAACCGTGCCTCCGCAAGGCAGTCAGCGTCTCGCCCGCCGTGGGGAGCAGGGCTTCCCCAAGGTAGACTGTCCCGTCCAGGTCGAAGATATAACCGGCGAAGTAGCGTTCCGGAGTGGACAGGCTGCTCAGCGCATCTCCTTCCGGCCGGTCACGTTGATCGATTGGCCGGGCATGTAGCTGGACTGATCGGAGGCCAGCAAGACCACCACATTGCACGCGTCGGCGTAGACGCAGCCGCGTTTCATCGGCACCTGGTCGATGCGGGCCAGACGAACCTACTCCTCGCTGATCCCCCGGATGCGGGCATACTGCCTGGGCAAGGCATTCGGACCTTCGGCATACAGCGGCGGGTCAAGCTGGTTGCGGGGGCAGATGGCATTGACAGGAGCCTCCCGGACAGCATGGCAGGAAGATATCGCAGTGTTTGAACCAATTCACGCAACCTCACGCATGTCCAGCAGAAACTCTTGTGCAATCAACTTCCACCGATCGTTGCTCGGATAAGCTTGTATCCTTCCCTTTCGAAAGCCGATGCGATTGTATCCTGAAGTTTTCTTCCTGGAGTCAAGGCAACCATATAGCCTCCCCTGCCCCCTCCTGTGACTTTCGCCCCCAATGCCCCTTTTTCGAGGGCTAACCTGCACAGGTGGTCCAGAGTTTCGTGGGACATTTCCATAGCGGTCAGGATTTCGTGGTTATTCGACATGATCTTTCCCACGTTTTCCAGATCACCAGCTTCAAGTGCCTCTTTCATGTCATAGGCCTGGGCCGTAATGAGCTTGAGCCGCGTTGCGAAAAGCTCCGGATCAGCTTTCCTTTGCTCGTCGATAAAGACATCCAAGAGGGCCGTATTGGCAGTGATGCCGCTGTTGGCCAATACTATTCCAAAGGATTTTGGAGTTCGGATCTTTTCGAATTGCTGTTCTCCGTTCCTCACTTGGAAAAGAAGAAGCCCGCCATACGTTGAGGCGGTGTTATCAACTCCACTCGCAACCCCATGATAGGGAAATTCCCCCTGCCAGGCTACCCGGTTGATCTCCTCGATCGAACAGCCCAAATTGAATTCTGCGTTCAATGCCCGCGCAAGCGAAACACAACTGGCAGCGCTGGCGCCCACACCACTTCCCGCCAATAGTGTTCCACCATAGGTAATCTTGATCGGGGTCTTTTTGACGTCAACGTTCATGACTTCGAGGACTCTTCCAATTGAGCGCGCCTGCTGCTCCTCTTTCTTCTTCTTGTATCCCGGAACCTCTTTCCGGTTGTCTTCCAGGATCCATCCATCGCCGTCGATCCTTTCCACCGTTGCCACCGTCTCAAAGGGGATTGACGAGACGATCGCCGGAACTTCATCCAGGACAAATTGATCGCCTATCAAGATTGTCTTCCCAAAACCTGCTCCCTTAGCCATTCGATTCTCCTTTCATGATAGTTTCCATTTCCTCGATCAGTTGTCCTTCTTTGCCAATTGCCACTGTCGTGGCAGCCGTCAGACTATGGCAGGCATCAGAGAATCCCCCAAGCCTGGTCGTCGCTTCGGGAAGCAATACATCGAGTCCCATTGCTCTTCCCGCCCGGATTTCCTTTTCCATATATGGAGAAACCCGCATGGAGATCTTCACCTCGTTGAAGGTGATAGCGTCGAAGCCGGGGATTTCATCGGGAATGATCTGAAATCCTGCGATGTATTTATGAGAATCAATGTGGCTCGTGTCCTTGATAGCGTCGCAGAATGCTCCAATCATCTTTACCCCCATCGGAAAGAAGCGTCTTTCGACATGAAACCACTGGATGTGAGGCGCCTCTTTCAAACCGCCTGCCTCGAGCCTTGTGATCTCTTCGTCAAATGCCTTCGTCCTGATGGCCTTTAGTTCTTCAACCATCCGGTCCGACTCTGCTGAAACCCCTTCCAGGCAAACCCTGACCCCCATATCCGGTCCATTCTGGTAGTAGCCTGCTCCTCCCAAGATATCAAGATGGTCGCCCAGTTCAGTGCAGGGAATTTGACCTTTTGAACTTGTCAACAGGTACTGCTCCCCGCTTTCATGTTTCCTGATCTCAACTAGGCCCTGTTGAACGGCTTCCATTGTGACTTCGCGGTTCTGGCTCACCAGCTGGCCGTCCACAAAGAAGCCGTCTCCCACCGCTCCCACGGCCGCGATATGAGCCATGTCGCGGTTGACTGGATCCATGGTCACCGCAAAGAGATAGCATGTTGTCGAAGCGGAAATATCTCGATCCCCTTTCAATCCATAGAGATCAGGGTCAAGATTGTGAACTCTCGGATCGGTCGAGGCTTCGGCAACATGGTGATCCAGGATCAGCGTCAGATTTCTTCCCTTGTTCAAATCGGAAAGCATCGGTGCGATTCTGCCTGCAAAATCCGCAAAGATGAGAATGCTTCCCTCCTGTTCATAGATCTTTCTTACCACCGCGGGATATGGCTTTTCCAAACAGAAACGCCGGACTCCAAGTCCTTGCCTTTCAAAGGCGCGGGTGAGTATGGCGCCCGAACAAAGCCCGTCAGAATCATTGTGGTGAAAGACCTGAACAGTCTTCTCAGGCCATTGCTTGACTTCCCGAATGGCATGTTCCATCGCGTCAATTAGGATATTCATCATCATTCTCCCTTGCCGAGTTTATCACCAAAGAATCCCAAGAGAACCGCTATCAAGATCAAGATGACTGAAATAGCACTGATCTTGGGCCTGATCCCATCGGTCAAGAGTCAAGGTGCTCTGGCTTGTGTCAAGATTGGAATGAATTTTCGTTGGCGAAGGATGTGCGGACTTGCGTTTGCGTTTGACGATGCCCAGCCGTTTGGCATTGGCGGCCAGCTGAGCGACGAGCTCTTCGGCTTGGCTGCGCTGGTGCGATTGAGCAAAGACATGCAGGCTGAGATGGATCATCTGCATGCTGATGGCTGCAAACCGTTGACTAGGCGCTCGGGCCAAATAGTCGGGGAGATCCACCCGAACGGCATGAAGCAATCCGGGGGCCCGGACTTGTATCTCGACAGCGTTCTGGGTACCACACCAAGAACAGGCAAGGCTCAACAAGCCCTGGACGATGGCGTATGCATCCTCAACCCGCCAGCCTTGCCCATGCAAGGCCACCACGCAGGCGGTGGGCGAGCGATCGACGTCCAACTCCTTGCTCACATGCCGATACAAGGTGCCGCGATCGGACACTTCGACCAGTGGGCACTGGAAACCGCAGCGACTTGGGCGTCAATGTGCCTGCCGTTCACTTGGTAGTGCAGCCAACAGCAATCGGAGTCGCCTTTCCTCTTTCGGTTGCGATTCGGCTGCAATTGGGAAATCACGCTGCAGACGAAGTACACAAGCTGGACTCACTTACCCGTAAGTCTGGCACTGTGTAGTGGCTTCTTCGGGCCATATACGCCGTAGACATACATGGGCCGGACTACCGTCAGCGATTCATCAGGGGGCGCGTCACATGCGTCCCGGCAAGCGGAAGCAGCCGGCCCCGCACCTCGACCGGCAGACTGACCTTCCAGATGTTCGGCTTTATGGACCTTGCTCAGTGTGCTGACTGCTTGCCGAGCCCGCGCCACCACATCCAACCGCCCCACCAGCCGGCAAGAAGCCCCGCGGCGCTCAGCAAAATAACTCCCCCAATGCCTGCGTCCGTGGCGAACGCAGGACCGCCAGGAAGACCGAGGGCGAGGTAGTTGTAAGGGATCAGCCCTCCAGCCAGGGCTCCCAATCCCCAGCGGAGGCCCCAAAGCTGCCCGGCGATTCGCCATCCCGCGAAACCGATTACCAGGGCACCCGCGACCAGCAGCAGCATAGTCGCGGCCCATGCCGAGAAGCGAAGGGCGCCGGTCCGGGTGACGAAGTCGTTTTGTTCGGGTACGGGAGTATCGGCGGAGGGCACATCGGCGGCTTCTGTGAGCTGCGGGACGATCACCGTCACGGCCGCCGGCTGGCCGACACTCGAGACGTCGAGCTGCAAGACTTGGGAAACGCGCGCCGGATCGGAAGATACATGGATCTCCAAGAGACCCGGTTTTTCGAGTCCGAAAGAGACCCGCGCGATGCCCTGGGTCGTGATGGCTTCCTCTTGCTGCAGGATGCTACCGCTTTCCCCTCGCAATTCCATGGAGAAGGTCACCACCGTTCCGTCCGGAACGGGATGCCCGTTGTGATCTTTAATTGTCCCGGTCCGAATGCCAATCGCGTCGCCGATCCGGAAAAGCGGAACCGGTGTCGCCTCTGGCGTCGGTTGGCCCGTGGGCGCCTCAGCGGCGGGCAGGTCCAGAGCCAGCGTGATGATCTGGTTTGGATCCGGTGCCGTGATCGATCGCAGGTCGTATCCTAGACCCGGCACCGACACGGGTGACGCACCCACCGGCGTGATTTCCTGGAACAGCAGGCGCGCAGCCACCTCCACGAAAGGCGGCTGCTTGCTGTAGAGCGCGTAGTATGCACTCAGCCGCGAGATATCCGTGGCGTCCAGGTACGTTGGCGCGCCGAATGCGAACAGGACTACGCGCTTTTCACGCAGCAGATCCTGCTCCTCCGCAAGGAAGTTGCTTATGAGCCGCGCCTGACCGCTGCTGTTGTCGACCAATGAAAACACCACCCATGCCGCAGAACCGAGATCCTGATTCAGATAGGGCGGACTCTCGCCGGCCGCGTATTTGTTTGCGGCGCTGAGTGGATAGGATGACAGCCTGAAGGACGAGGTCTGGTTTCCAGCTTCAGGTCCGTAGAGCGATACCACCGCGCGCTGCAGCGACTCGACACCCAATCCTGCCATTTCCGGGCACGTGCTGCACTGCCTTGCGGTTGAAGAGTCCGTGAAGAATACGATTCGGTCACGAACCCTCGGGGGCGCCTGTAGCAGCGTCGAAAGCTCCTGCGGCGCAGGGCTCAGTAGCGTCGCCGCTCGGCTGGCGACTTCAAAGGTGACCGCCGGCTGGGCTGCGGCCGCATCGGAATCGGCCTCCTCCTGCAACACGGTGGCAAGATCGAACCGTCCATACAAATGGTATTTCATCTCCAGGATACGCAGCGCTGCCGCGTCGACGCGTTGCGCGAAACCTGGATCCTCGCGGTATTTCCGGGCGAAGAAGCCAACAATATCGAGCACGGTCGCATAGTTGTCCGGAGCATCGCTTGCCACAATGCTTCCCAGATAGAGCAGATCATTGCCCGCAACGAAGGCATCGCGAGCCACCGTTCTCGCAGGAAACTCGGTGCCCGAAGAGTAAAAGTGCCTCACAGCGTTTGTGCCCAGATTGTCGCTGACGATCAACCCACCGGCTTCCCGCCACGCAGAAAATTCCGACAGGCTGAGGATTGCTGCCAAGGCCTGCGCGTCAAAGCTCACCGGCCTGGTCGTCGCCCGGATGTTGCCTTGCAGTCCCTGGTAGCGGATGTGCGACAGTAGTAGTCCGTCGGCGGCGGCATCTGGATTGGCCGTCTCACGCGTCACGGCAAAGAAGGGTGCCAGTTCGATCTGCTTCAGCTCTTCCAGGCTCTTGCGGACCGTGGCCACCTCCTCCTCCCCCACGCGGTCCGAGCTGCCGCGCCCCGGGAAGAACTTGGGGATTACCAGCAGCCGATTCTGGGCGCCTTCATGCAATCCGAGCACTGTTGCGCTTCCGAGAATGCTCACCCAGAACGGGTCGCCTCCGAACACGCCCGCTCCGAGATCGTTGGCCGAAATCGCGTTTGGGTTCTCCAGTACGTCCAGCGACGGTCCGAAGTACATGTTGATCCCAAGGCCCGAAAGTTCGCGTCCGGTTATGGCGCCAACCTGCTGCGCGAGCTCAGGACTCCAGGACGCCCCGATGGCCATCGCTGAGGGTTGAGGGGTCAATCCTGTCAGCACTTGATCGCCGGGGGCGCCGTCGCCATCCTGGATTGTGGCGATGAACAGCGGCACGTAGGCGCGCGAAACCGGTCTTCCCGTTACTGGATCGTTGGGAGGCCTCACCGAACTGTCCCACTCGACCTGCTGCAGCCTACGCGTTAGATCCCGCGCCCCGTTCACGGTGTCCGGCGCCGCAACAAAGTTGTCGTTGGCCGCCAGGAGCACCAGGCCGCCCACGTGCTGATTGACCAGCAGATCGTAGATTGTGCTCGTGTCACCGGTGTCGGTGCCGGTGAAGGTCACCAGGAACAGCTGGCCGACGCGTTCCTCAGGGGTCATGGTGTCGAAGAGGTCCTGCACTGCCGCAGGTATTCCCGGCTCAGGCGTCCCCTGCGCGTGGACTCCCTCGTGCGGCGCAGCGACCAGCACGCTCAGCAGCAGGATGGAAAGCGTGATCCTGCTCACTTCTCGACCTGCAATGGGTGTCGCGCGATGATTTGCTCGAACACGTCGCGCTGCATGTTGCCCCCGGTCATGATCACGACGCACGGGCGCCCCACGGACGTTCCTTCCAATACTGCCGCCAGCGCGGCGGCCGCCGAGCCTTCGACCATCTCGCCATAGGACCACCATGCGTGCGCAATGGCCCGTTCGATCGCCTCTTCAGATGCAGTGACAATGTCGTTCACGAGCTCTTTCATCATCGGGATAGTGATCGAACCTTCGTCGATGGCACCGCTCAGTCCGTCCGCTAGTGTTGGATCGTCTCGCACCCCCCGCTGGGTCTGATGATGAAACAAGCTGTACGTGAAGGCTGAGGCCTCCGGCTGAACACCAAAGACCGTGGGCCGAGGGCCGAGGCCGGCCAGCGCCGCGGCGCACCCGGATACCAGCCCGCCGCCTCCCGTGGGGAAGACCCATGCCGCGATGTCGCGGAATGATTGCTGGAAACCGTCCTCCAGCTGCTGCACAACCTCCAGCGCGATCGTGCCTTGACCCGCAATGATCTGGCCGTCGTTGTACGGAGAGATGAAGGTCTTGCCGCTTTCACGGGCGTACTCCAGCGCGGCCGCTTCCGTCTTGCCGTAGCCGCCGTTCACGAAGTGGAGTTTTCCGCCCAGGGCTTGAATGGCTTGCACTTTGCCGGGAACCGCGTGTGCCGGCACGAAGACCTCGACTTCCGACCGCGTTAGTCTTCCAGCCAGCGCGACACCCTGACCGTGATTCCCTGCGGATGCAGCCACTAGGCCCGCCGTCCGTTCCCAATCCTCAAGCGAAAGGACCTTATTGACCGCGCCGCGCGCCTTGAACGAACCCGTTACCTGATGGTTCTCCCACTTTAGGAAAAGCCCTCTCTCCGCGTCGTGCGTCAGCGGTGTTCGTACCGTATGCGGCCTGATCCGTTCCTGCGCCCGGTCGAACCACTCGTACGGGATCACAAGCTCCTCCCAAGTGCGCGCAGCGCCGACTTTGGATCGTCGGTAAAGATCCCGTCCACGCCCCAGTCGGCCAGCCGCGTGATCTCCACCAGGTCGTTGACCGTCCGCACGTGCACGCGGCGGCCCAGCCTGTGAACACGTTGCATTTGGTGCGGGCTGGCATCGGTCACGTACGGGTGCAGAGCGATGTAGTCGCCGAAGGTGAACCCGAACGACCGCGCCCATGCCCCTCGCCAGCCGCGCTCGGCAAGCAGGCCTCTGGGCACACCCGGCAGCAAACGAGCCGCCTGGCTGAGATTGGGAGCGTAGAAGGACGAGAAAATGATATCTCCTTGCAGGGAATGCTTTCCAACCAACTCACACACCCGTTTGACCAGGTCATCACGCGGCGTCCAGTAGTTCGTGAGCTCCACGTTGATCAGGACTTTCCTGCCGAGGGCTTCGAACACCTCCTCGAGCAGCGGAATTCGCTCGTCCCGATGCTGCAGTGAGAAATGGCTGCCGGCATCCAGCGCGAGCAGTTCCCCCGCGGTCTTCTCAGCGACCCTGCCCTGTCCATTGGTGGTGCGCCCCAGCGTCCCATCGTGGAAGACGACTACTTTCCCATCTTTCGTGAGCTTGGCATCCAGTTCAATGGCCGGCGCGCCCTCATCCGCCGCGAGCCTGAATGCTGCCATTGTGTTTTCAGGTGCGCGCGCTGAAGCGCCGCGGTGGGCAAAGACTATCGGACGCGGCAGTTCATCCAGCATGTTGGCATTATACAATACCGCTTGTGAGGCCCCCTTCCGCGGAGCGGCCCTGGGGTTTGGCGCGGGCCGGCGCCGGCGGGCCTAGATGTCGACGAAGAAAGCCAGCGCCGCCCTGTCGATCATCTCCGGTGTCATGCTCGGCGAGGTCGAAAGGTACGCGGCGATATCCAGGATCTGATCGCACAGATCGCGTGGATGCGAAGCCCTGAGCTTGCGGTTCCGCTTGATGTACCACTCCTGCAGCAGGTAAGCCAGGCCCTGATCGTCGTATTCAACCTTCTTGTCTGCCGCCACCCGACGAAAGATCTCGCGGTATTCTTCGAAGGTCGGATCGCCGATCTCGACCTTGTGCCGCAAACGGCGCAGGAATGCCTCGTCCACCAGGTCTTTCGGCGGCAGGTTCGTGGCAAAGATCACCAGCACCTCGAACGGCACCTCGACTTTGCGCCCTGTGTGGAGTCGCAGGTAGTCCACTCTGCTCTCGAGGGGCACAATCCATCGGTTCAGCAGGTCGCGAGGTCGTGCGATCTGTCGCCCAAAGTCGTCGATCAACAGGATTCCCCCGTTTGCCTTGACCTGGAACGGAGCCTCGTAGTACTTGTGCGTGTCGTCGAAAACCAGGTCCAGGCCTTCCAGCGTGAGCTCGCCGCCGGTGGCGATGAACGGCCGCCGGATCTTGACCCAGCGTGGATCGCGGCGCGTGGTCGCGCGCGCACTGCCGTTTTCGTCGGCTTCCGAGTCCAGTCGGTGGCTTACGGCATCGTAGAGTTTGATCACCTGCCCATCGAGGTATAGAGCGTACGGGATGTACATGGTCTGGCTCAGCACCAGGTTTCCATACGCCCGCGCCACGCTGGTCTTGCCGTTGCCTGGCGGTCCGTAAAGGAATACCGACGTGCCCGAATTGAGCGCCGGACCGAGTCGCTGAAATGTGCTCTCAGAAATCACCAGCTGAGATAGTATCTGCCGCATCGTGCGCGTCGTGACGGTCAGGCGTCCACTCTTTTGTCGTCGAATGGCTTCGTTGTACACTTCGAACTGCACAGGCGCGGGCCCGGCGTACTGGCTGCGCTCGAGCGCCTCGCGAGCTCGCAAGTTCCCGGCACCTGTGATGCCGTACGTGTAGGCGCCCTCGCCCAGGCCCCCTTGCGAGGATTTGACCTCGATGAGCTTCTCCTGCTTCAGGGTTGTCAGCAGCTGATCGGCTACACCCGCGAAAGGCAGCGTAATGGTCTCCGCGATGCGGAAACCCGTCATGTATCCGTGTGAATACAGTACCTTCAGGGTAAGGTCCTGCAGCCACAGCGCCGAGAGCTTGGTGTCCTCGATATTGTTGATCTGAGGCGGAACAAAAGACCCGTTGGTTTGCGTTGGTCGCGCGCTCGGAGTCGTCATCCTATTCACCCTCTTGGGTGGTGCCCGTTTGAAGAGCGGGCGGATTATAGCATCCGGGCTCCGGGCCGCGCCTGACAAACACATTTCGAATTCGTGCGCTGCTGCAGCCGTGATGCTCGTCCCGCGACACTCCGCCGCCTGGTCGCCGCCCGTTTCGCTCCGCCGGGTATAATCGCCTCGCCATGAAGCTCTCGATCGTCATACCTGTTTACAACGAAGTGGAGAATATTAGGGAAATTATCAAACGCGTGCGGGCCAGCAGGCTCGCTTCGGAGATCATTGTGGTTGACGATGGCTCGCAGGACGGTAGCCGCGAGCTCCTTCGCCGCCTGGCTGGCAAGAAAGGCATCCGCCTCGTCCTGCACCCGAAGAACCAGGGCAAGGGGGCCGCGGTCCGCACTGGCATCGCCGCCGCACGGGGAGATGTCATTCTGATCCAGGACGCCGACCTCGAGTACAACCCGCGCGATATTCCCGCCCTGTTGCAGCCAATCGAGGATGGAATCGCCGATGTGGTCTACGGTTCCCGATTCCTTGGCGGGCCTCGGCGCGCGGTCATGTTCTGGCACATGATCGCCAACCAGCTGCTGACGCTCATGACAAACATCCTGTACAACACGATCTTGACCGATATGGAAACCGGCTACAAGGTCTTCCGCCGCGAGGTGACGCAGGGAATGGTCTTGCGCGCGCGCGGCTTCGAGTTCGAACCTGAGTTCACAGCCAAGATCCTCAAGCGCCGGCACCGCATCTTCGAGGTCTCCATTTCGTTCAATCCCCGCGACTACTCTCAAGGCAAGAAGATCAAACTGCGCGACGCCTTCGTCGCCGTGTGGACGCTCCTGAAGTACCGCTTCGTGGACTGAGCCGCCGGTGGTGCCTTCCGGCAAGCGGACGCGTGCGGCCTTCCGGCCGCGTGCGTCCGCTTTCATCGCTCTGCGCCGAAAGGGCGTAGATTGATCAGCGTCTCAAGGCCTCCACGGCCGCTTGTAGAACGACATCTTCCCCGTTTCCCTCTTGCTTCAGCGTCTCCGAGGTCACGGGCACTTTCACGCCCGGCACCACACCGCGGCCCTCGATATGGATCTTGCCGTTGGCGTCCAAAGCGCGGCCGGTGGTCAGCTGGCAGTAGATCCCTTCGGGCATGAAGAAGGCTTCCACGCTCCCGCCGGCACCCTCGGACGGATACTGGCCCACGATCACCGCCCGGTCCTTGAGCGTCATGTCGTACGAGAAGAATTCACACGCGCTGGCGCACGCGGGGCCAACCAGAACCGCCACCCGGCCCGAATATCGCAGGTCTTCCGGCGCTGGGATCATGATCGATTCGTCACCCGGGTCCAGGTAGAACTCCCCGGTGCTCTTGTCGTAGTGGGCGGTTTTTCCCACAACCGTCTCTGCGCTGAAGAAATAGGCTGCCATCTGGTTCGCCAGCCAGCCGCTGCCGCCGGAGTTCTGCCGCATATCCACGACGACGCCCGGGATCTGGTTTTCATTGAAGAAGCGCATCGCCCGCTCCCACACCTGGATCGAAAGCACGTCGTTGTCCAGGAAACTGCTGATCCTCACGTACCCATACCCGCTGGGCAGCATGCTGAATTCGACCGGCAACGTGGTGGCCGCCTGCCCGGACACGAACGAGGCCTGGCTGAAGCTCTCCAGCTCATTCACGACCTGCAGGCGCTGCGTTTGGCGGGATCCGCCGGGGTTCTGGAACTCGACGTCTACGGCCTCCTTTGTGATCGGAAACCGCGTGGCGTAGCGCAGCTGCTGCAGCCGTTTGATAGCGGGATTGCTGAAGGGTGATGACCACGGCACGTTATTGGAAACCACCGCGCCGATCGGGTCGCCGTCGAACGCAAAGACCTCCGCTCCCCATTCCATGCCGGCTTGGTCTGCGGGCCCGTCTTTCAAAACGTAGCTGGCGATGACCCTTCTGTCATCGGTCTCTCGGATCGCGAAGCCCAGCCCGCCGGCAGTCTCATTCTGGAAATCGCCGCCCAGCAGCGATTGATCGAAACCCACGTGCGTATCCGGTATCGACCACATGAAATCGCGCAGCGCCAGCGCGTACGCGTGCGCGCTGCGTTCCTTCTGCGCGGCCTCGAAAAGCGGCCTGTACTGTGCAGCCTTCGCGTCCCAGTCGATGCCCTTGAGCTCAGTGAAGGCATATTCTTTCCGGAACTTGTCGAGCATGGCGTTGAAGGCCTCTGTGTACGAAAGCCCCGAGAAGTCGTCTTGTTCGGAGCCTTCGCCCTCGATCAGGTCGATCGTCAGGGTCGCGGACCGATCCACCTTGAAAGGCTTCTTGTCCAGATCGACCTCGGACCAGCCGGCGGGCAGGTCCATCAAGGGATCATCGTCGGTGAACAGCTTCTTGTCTGCGCCAAAGCCCGACGGAAATTGCTGTCGATCGTCCGGTGCATAGACCAGGTACTTGCCGCCCACGACCTCCAGGTAACTCTCGCTGTCCTGGCTGATGTTCGTCGAGGCGTAGGCGGACGACCAGCCGCCGCCGCCCTGATCGCGGCGCTCAAGGTACGGATCACCCCAGGTATTCGTCCAGTAGGCCACGGCGAAGACCATCACGCCCGTGTCGCGCTGCCCGTCATGATCCACATCGTTCAAGCCTCCATTGGGCGTCGCAGGCAGGGACAGACTGTAGGTAAAAGGGGAGGTGTAGAAGTCCGAGGTGATCTTTCCCAGCACTTGCGATTCGGGAGGGATCACGAACTTTCGATCGCGCTTGGCGAAGCCGGTCTGGTCTTCGAGGATCACGATCGGCTGCGCCACTCCCCGCGTGAAGAACGAGTTAGTGTATGTGACCTTGCCGCTGATGGTCGTCGGACCGCTCTGCAGCGCCGGCAGGGCCGTGGGCGTCCCCAGGTCGTTAATGCCACACGCCGCCATCGCCAGGCCCAGCGCTGCGACCCCGGCTGCGAGTCGCGTCAGTTTGGTTTTCATCTCGTCCTCCGTCTGTGCATCCATATGATGACCCTGGCGGACTGGCAAACTATCTTGCCACCCGCGAAGAACCGGCATTATAACGCCCGACGATGGATGCAAAACGAAAACAATGAGGAACGATTCTGGGCGGTAGCAATGAAAGTTGACTAGACAGGAGAACGGATGCAACGAGTGGAAGCAGTGCAAGCAGTGGACGCGTTTTGCTCATGGATGTTCCAGGGGAAGACGGACCAGAATGCAGGCGCTCACCCCTACCCTCTCCCGCTGCCTGCGCTGGATGGGGCAGGGATGGGCGATGCGGGCTGGAAGCCCGCTCGCCCGAGGCGGAGGGGAGTTCCATCGGAGAAAGAATGCGCTGGCGGGGAAAGCACCCGCCGCATGTTCTTTCTCCGGTGGATACGCCTGGGCACGGCGGGCACGAAAAAGAGGTTCGAATGGCGCGTCCGCGGGGAATGCACAGCGAGTCCTCGCGAGATCGCTTGAGGTTCGATGGAGGATCGAATCAAGGCTCGCCCAGAGGGGGGCAAGCCAAATCGATATGAACCAGGGAGGCGGCTGGTTGGCATGGGCGCAATATAGCACAGATGTTCTGGCTGGTCAACGGAGCGCCCGCAGCATCTCCGCACGAAGACCGCAACGCTATAATGGGCTGATGCGATGGCGCGCACGCTATGATGCCGAGCTCGAGAAAGCCGAGCGCGCCCGTGCGCGCGGCAACGAGGGCCAAGCGCGCGTGTGCGCCCGCCGGGCGGCTGGCGTTGTTGCTGCAGAGTACTATGCACGTCGCGGCTTTACCCACAAGAGTGGAAGCGCCCTGGATGTACTCTCGCAGCTCCGAGGCGATCCATCCTTGCCAAGGGACCTATTGCCCGACATAGATGATCTTCTCCAGCAAGTGAACGCCGAGTTCAAGCTGGCGCCCGGCGTCGACTTGATAGCCGTGGCCCGGCGGCTTCGTGAAGAACTTGTGTCAGACTAGAGCATGATGCGGGCTATGAGCTACGAAATCACTGGTCCCGCCCAGCGGGCGGGACCAGTAGGTCCATACTTGAAGGTGGCGCCGAGTACTTCCCCCCCCCCTCTGCGCTTGGACCGCAGTCTCGGTCCACCATCCAGAAGACCACCAGCTACCCCACGTGCCTGCGCCCCACGAGATGAAACAGCGCCCTCGCCAACGTGATCAGCATCAACGCGCCGGAAAGTACGCCGCCCAGAACGAGCATCAGGGTCCGCCAGTCCCGCAAGCGGCTCGCGATCTCGCTGCGGTCAGGGATGCGAATCCGGCCACGCAGGCGCTGGATCAGGTCCCGGGGCGGCACCACCGGCCTGAGGGCGCCAGCCAGCTGCCTCTCGATCGCGTCCAATCGCTCCTGGCTACCCAAACTCCGTATCCTTCCGTTCATTCCTTCTCGCCACCCGGGTATCCCCATGCCCGCCTGCTGCTGACGGCCGAACGCTGAGAGTCGCGTTCTCACTCTGCTGGATACAACACCAATCCCACCGTTCCGGGTCCGAGGTTCGCGGCAACCGAGATCGACAAGTCCGTAAGCACGGGCTCGCCCACGACATTGAAGTGCCCGCGCGCCTGCTCCAGCAGCGACTGGCCCGAAGCCCGGTCGTTGGCGTGAACCACGCCCAGGAAGACCGGCTTCTTGCCGAACTCGTTCTCCGCCATGGCGATGATGCGGTTGACGGACGCCTTGCGTGTCCGCACTTTCTCCGCCATGGTCAACACGCCGTCATTAAGCACGGCAATCGGTTTGACGTTCATCAAGGATGCCAAGGCTGCTTGCATGGCGCCTACGCGCCCGCTCATCTTTGCATATTCGAGGGTATCCAGCGTGAGAATGATCCGCACCCGCCCCCGCACGCCTTCGAGGGCCTTGACGATCTCCTCCACGCTCTTGCCGAGGCGCTCCATCTTGCGCGCCTGGCGGCACATGAAGCCAATGGCCACGGATCCCACCATGGAATCAAACGGCAGCACATTGAACGTGCCTTTGAGCTCCTCCGCCGCCTGCACCGCTGAGGCATACGTGCCCGAAAGCTTGCTGGTGATGTGTATCGACAGGATCGTATCCCCCGGCTGCGCCACCTTCCTGTAGAACTCGACGAACTGGTGTGGCGACGGCTGCGAGGTCTTCGGTATCGTCTTGGTTTCGTCGACCATCCTGTAGAAGCCGTTGTTGTCCAGCTCGACGAATTGCAGGAACGTCTTCTCGCCGAACTGGATGTTGATCGGGATCACCTGGATGTCGTATTCCTTCTCCCAGCCCGGCACCATATCCGCATTGCCATCGGTCACTATTCGCAGCATGAGTCACGCTCCTTCAAAGTCCGCATAGTGGTCTCCCAATTCGTCCCGCAGGGCGAGCAGCGTCCGGTGGTACAGGCTCTTCACGGCACCCTCGCTCCGCCCCATGATCTGACCGATCTCGGCATTCGACAGGTCTTCCACGAACTTCAAGATGAGCAGGGTCTGGCGCTCGGACGGCAACTGCCGGATCAGCCGCATCAACGAGTCCTGCTCCTGCGACCGCACCAGATTGGCCTCAGGCCGCTCGTCCTTGGACGGTATGAGGGGCACGTCACTGAGCGGGATCTCCTGCCGGCGGCTGCGGTCGCGGTGCCAGTTGGCCACCAGGTTATGCGCGATCCGGTAGAGCCAGGCCGAGAATGGCACCCCGCGGTCGGTGTAGTTGTGGATGTGGTTCATCGCCCGTTGGAAAACCCGGGCCGTCAGGTCCTCCGCGTCGTGCAGGTTCCCGGTACGGTAGTAGACGTAATTGTAGATGCGTTCAACGTAACGCTCATACAGCGCCCCAAACGCCTCGCGGTCACCCCGCGAAGCGCTGACAAGTATGTCGTCTTCATTGACCTCGAGTTCCGGCAAAGGGTCATCCTGCCGGCGAGGTTCATCTGAAACAACCCCGCCCGCTCTCGGAAGTTGCACGCGTCGCTCTCTCTCGCGTCAGTATAACATGCGCCTCGCGCCGCGCAGGCGCGGCGCAGTTCAACGCTTCGCGAATTCCATGGCCACTCGTCCACGATACCCGCGCAGCCGTCTCGTGCCGTGAATCGACCTGCCCATCGATGCCTCGCATCCCCCACCTGATCCAGCATCCTCCAACCACCAATCACGAGCTGGCAGCCGCCTTGCGGCTCCGCCCACCACAATCATCCCCACGAATCGCCCACGGGCCACCGACAACTGCCTGCCGCCCAGCGCTGGGTCTGTGCGGCCGAGCGTCTAGTGCCCACTGTTTCCCGGCTCACGCAGCTCAATGGCGTTATAATCGTCCACCGTTCAAGAAGGAGATTGGTCTATGCGCACTACACAAAGTTCACTTGGGCGCCAGTTGCTGGTGCCCTCCCTGCTTCTGATCGTGATCCTCACTGCCTGCGGCTCCTCAAACGCCGACGTGACCCCGACATTGAGCGTTGATGCGATCTTCACCGCCGCTTTTCAAACGCTTGAGGCCCAGCAGGCGACGCAGCTCGCCCTAACGCCGCCCACCAGCACCCCCTCGCCTTCGCCTTTCCCCACATTGCCGCCCCCCTCACCCATCGCCACCTTCGCTTTCGCCAGCTCTACTCCCCTTACCGGCGGCGCCAGCCTGTGTGACAATGCCGCCTACGTCTCGGACGTGAGCATCCCAGACGGCACTACCATCAAAGCCGGTGAGAAATTCACCAAGACCTGGCGAATCTACAACTCGGGGTCGTGCGCCTGGACAACCAGCTACAAGCTCGCCTTTGACAGCGGCGACTCGATGGGCGGCGCCAGCACCGTGCTGGCCGCCGCGGTGCCATCCGGCAGTCAAACCGATATCTCGGTGGCCATGACCGCGCCAACGACCAACGGAACCTTCAAGGGTAACTGGCGCATGCAGAACGACAAGGGCCTTGGCTTCGGCAGTGTCGTCTACGTCGAGATCAAGGTCGGCGCAGGCGGCCCCACTGCGACCGCGGGTCCGAGTCCCACCGCAGGCACGGGCCTTGTCACGATCTCAGGGAACGCCGAGCGGCCAGATGTGCTGATTACCTACACGGGTACAGGCAGCAATCCCAGCGGATCCACTACCGGAGACGGCGCCGGAAACTACTCATTTAGCGTCCCTTCCGGTTGGTCCGGCACTGTTGTTCCCTCGAAGGGAGTGTTCACGTTTCTTCCTGTGAACAGGAGCTACACAAACATCGCCACCAACCAAACGAATCAGGACTACGACGCAAACTAGCATTTGACGGATGTGCTGCCCCCCGTCCTTCGCCCCAGTTGTAGATTCGAAAACTGAGAGCGGTGAAGGAGCGCCGAGGCGACCTAGTGCTGCACACAACCGGGCTGGCACCCTCAAAACGGGCCTTTCGCGCGCCGACTGGATCGATCAGAATGAAACCTCACAAGACACTCGCTCCACCCTGTGCAACGTCACCCGGATCTGCCACGCGCACCAAGAATGGCGATATTTCGCGCTGGCTGCTGCACGCCTGCGCTCCTTTGCTGCTGATGCTAAGTGCTTGCGGAGCATCGGGCGGCGATGCTGCTCCCACCCTGGGCCTGGAGGCGATCTCAACTTCCGCCTACCAGACGTTCTCCGCTGAGATGGCCACGAAGCTGGCGCTTACTCCGCCTTCGAACACCCCCGCGCCCTCGCCGTTCCCCACACTGCCTCCCCCCTCACCATTCGCCACCTTCGCTTTCGCCAGCTCCACGCCGTTGACGGGCGGCGGCAGCGACTGCGATAATTTGGCCTACGTGGCGGACGTTACCATTCCGGACAAGACCCGGCTCGACCCGGGTCAGAAATTCGTGAAGACCTGGCTGGTGCAGAACACCGGGACGTGTACTTGGACGACCAGCTACAAACTATCCCATGTGGACGGACAGCAAATGAGCGGCTCAGCTGTGTATGTCCCTCTCCCCGTTCCGCCTGCCCAGCAGGTGCAGATGTCGGTGGATCTCAAGGCGCCGACCTCGCCGGGTGACTACTACGGCCGGTGGCAGGTGCAGAACGAGCAGAAACGGGCATTCGGCAGCTTCCTGACTGTGGTGATCAAAGTAGTGCCCCTCGCACCATAGCAGTCCCCAGAGGCGGTCAGGGCTTGCGAGCCGCCTTCCGTTTCAAAGAGCTGCTTAGACGACCCGCCGTTCGCAGCGTTTGCTGCGCCGGCGCTCCCCCCATGCGGTGCCCGAGATCAGGCGGGCATTCTGAATCTGCCCCCGGGCTCAACCCTCGGCATCGCCAGTTGGACTCGCTGTGCAATCTCACCATAAGAGGCGTTTCCTTTCGCTGTTGGCCTGTGCTCCCGTGCTGTTCATGCTGCACGCGTGCGGACCCTCGAACATCGACGCCACGCCCAGCCTCAGTGTGGAAGCGATCTATACCGCCGCCCATGAGACGTTTTCCGCTCAGGCGGCATCGAAGCTGGCTGCGACTCCGCCGACGCGAACCCCTTCGCCGACGCTGGTGACTGCCGTCTTGCCTGGCCCCACGCTGAGCTCCGGCAGTCACGGCGTCTGCGACGATTCAACCTACGTGTCGGACGTGACCATCCCAGACGGCACGGTCATCCCAGCCGGCAATGATTTCGTCAAGACGTGGCTGCTCCGAAATACAGGTAGCTGCGCCTGGAGCGCCGGATATAGATTGTCCTTCCGCGCCGGGGACCTCATGGGCGGAACCGATGCCATCGTCGCCATGCCTGTTCCCGCAGGGAGCCAGTCGGAGTTCTCCGTTGGTCTGACCGCGCCCACCTCCTCTGGCGTCTATACCGGCCAGTGGCAAATGAAGAATGAGCAGCAGCAGCCGTTCGGCAACATCCTCACCGTCGTGATCACCGTCGCTTCTCCCACCGAGTGCCGCAGATCATCCCGCCTCGAGGTCACAATTTCGGGCCACGCGGGACCTGAGAACGTGACCATTGACTACGGGGTTGGCACGACTGCGACGGATTCCCATGGCGACTATGCCTTCACCGTCGCATCGGGTTGGTCCGGTACGGTGACGCCCAGCAAGGCAAAGGTCAATCCCTGGACATTCAACCCTGCGCACAGGACGTACACAAACGTGACCTGCGATCTCCGCAATGAGAACTACAAGGCAACGCCTCCGCCGGGTGTCTGAGCAACTGGCCGCGCCCAATCTGGGCCGATGGACGGGATCCGTCTGCCCAGACGGCGCCGGATACCTCACGCACCACAATCCCCCCCAGGAGCGCTGAATCTGTGCGGCACCAGGCGGGTATACTAAAGGGTTGCTCGCGTGGCTCAATATGAAACAAATGTGCTAGAATATCCCCGTTCGCAGAGCGGAGCCTCGCCTGTGCTCAAGCTGAAGGCCGGATGCTGACGGCTGACCGCTGATCGCCTCCGACCACCTGCTCCATCTTTCCATCCCATGACCTCCAACGTCATCCGCGTCGTCGGCGCACGGGTTCACAACCTCAAGAACATCACCGTAGAGATCCCGCGCGACAAGCTGGTCGTCATCACCGGGCTCTCCGGCTCCGGCAAGTCGTCGCTTGCCTTTGATACCATCTTCGCCGAAGGGCAGCGGCGCTACGTCGAATCGCTTTCCGCCTACGCGCGACAGTTCCTCGGGCAGATGGACAAGCCCGACGTCGACTACATCGAGGGCCTCTCGCCCGCCGTCTCGATCGATCAGAAGGGCACCTCCCACAATCCTCGATCCACGGTGGGCACCGTCACCGAGATATACGACTACCTGCGCCTGCTCTTTGCCCGCGCGGGCATTCCGCACTGCCCCGTCTGCGGACGTGAAGTGGTGCGCCAGTCCGCGCAAGAGATCGTTGACGCGATTGAAGCGCTTCCGGGCGGCAGCCGCATTCTCATCCTGGCCCCGGTCGTGCGCGGCCGCAAGGGCACCTACCAGGCGGTCTTCGAGGAGATCCGCAAGGCCGGCTTTGTGCGCGCCCGCGTCGACGGAACAGTGCATTCCCTGGACGACGAGATCAGCCTCGACCGCTACAAGCAGCACGACATAGATGCGGTCGTGGATCGCCTGGTCATCTCCAGGGAGGGCAGCGCAGAAGACCTGAAATCCGCTCGCTCCCGCCTCACCGACTCGGTCGAAACCGCGCTGAAGTTCGGCGAGGGGTTCCTTACTGTCTCCTTTCTCGACGGCCGCCATGCTGATGCCTCCCCGCGCAAATTCGACTCTGCCTCGGAATCAAAGTCAGCCTCGGGCGACCTGCACTTCTCGGAAAACCTCTCCTGCCCCGTTCACGGCATCAGCCTTCCCGAGATCGAACCGCGCACCTTCTCCTTTAACACTCCGCACGGCGCTTGCCCGGATTGCCAGGGCCTGGGAAACAAGCTGGAGATCGATCCGGACCTGCTCATCCCGGACAAGGAAGTCTCGCTCAACGAAGGAGCCATCGTTGCCATGGAATGGGGTGGGCCCCGGGAGGAGGGCGGCTTCTACTGGCAGTCTCTGCAGGCTGCCGCCAAGTACTTCGGCGTGGCTCTCGACAAGCCGGTAAAGGACCTTACGCCCGAGCAGCTGGGCATCGTCCTCAATGGCACACGCGGCAAGGAAATCCCGATCAAGTACAAGAGCGCCCGCGGCCACGAGTTCACGTTCGCCCGCGAGTTCGAGGGCGTGATCGGCAACCTTGAGCGCCGCTATCGCGAGACCAACTCGGAATACATCCGTGAACGCATCACGGAATACATGTCCGACAAACCCTGCCCGACGTGCAAGGGCAAGCGGCTGCGTCCAGAGGCCATCGCCGTCACGGTCGCCGGCGCCAATATCATCGAGGTCACATCCTGGCCCATTCAGCGCACCCTTGAATGGATCACGGAATTGGCCGGCCGGAAGTCCGCCCTCACCCGCCGGCAGTTGGCCATCGCCGAACGCGTCATCAAAGAGACCAGATCGCGTCTCGGCTTTCTCGTCGATGTTGGCCTGGACTATCTGACGCTCAATCGTTCAGCCGGCTCACTCTCAGGCGGCGAGGCGCAGCGCATCCGTCTCGCCACCCAGGTCGGCTCCAGACTTGTCGGCGTCCTGTACGTTCTCGACGAGCCTTCGATCGGCTTACACGCCCGCGACAACACCCGCCTGCTCAACACTCTGAAGGGCCTGCGCGACCTTGGCAACACGGTCATGGTCGTCGAGCATGACGACGAGACCATCCGTGAAGCCGACTGGATCATTGACCTGGGTCCGGGCGCGGGCGAGCACGGTGGCCGCATCGTCGCCGAGGGCACCCTCAAGAGCATCCTGTCGGCCACGCAGTCCCTGACCGGGCAATACCTGTCCGGCAGAAAGCAGATTCCCATTCCGGCGCAGCGCCGCCATGGCAACGGAAAGAGCCTCACCGTCATGGGCGCCCGCGCCAACAACCTCAAGGATCTGACCGTCAAGATACCCTTGGGCAGGCTGGTTTGCATCACCGGTGTTTCCGGCAGCGGCAAGTCGACGTTGATGACGGAGGTGGTTTTCAACGCCCTTTCGAACAAGCTTATGGGTTCGCGCACGCAGGCGGGCGAACACAAGCGCATTGACGGCGTCCAGCATTTGGACAAGATCATCAACATTGACCAGTCCCCGATCGGCCGCACGCCGCGTTCGAATCCCGGCACATACACCGGCATGTTCGATGAGATCCGCAAGCTCTTTGCCGAACTTCCGGAAAGCAAGGTGCGGGGCTACAAGCCGGGTCGCTTCTCGTTCAATGTCCACGGGGGCCGCTGCGAGGCCTGCCAGGGGCAGGGCGAACTGCGCATCGAGATGCAGTTCCTCCCGGACGTCTACGTGCCCTGCGACGTGTGCCACGGCAAACGCTTCAACCGCGAAACCCTGCAGGTGCAGTTCAAGGGCTACAGCATCGCGGATGTGCTCGATATGACCGTCGACCACGCCCGGGCCGAGTTCTCGGCCTTCCCCGCCATGCTCAGCAGGTTGACGCTGCTGCAGGAGGTCGGCCTGGGCTACATCCGTCTTGGACAGCCGGCTACCACCCTCAGCGGCGGCGAGGCCCAGCGCGTTAAGCTCGCCAAGGAGCTCTCGCGGCGCGCCACCGGCCGCACGCTGTACGTCCTGGATGAGCCTTCCGTCGGTCTGCACGCGGCCGATGTCCACAAGCTCATTGAGGTCCTCCAGCGGCTTGTCGACGCTGGCAACTCGGTGCTGATCATCGAGCACAATCTGGACATCGTCAAGATCGCCGACTGGCTGATCGATCTTGGCCCTGAAGGCGGCGACCGCGGCGGCGCCCTTGTGGCAGAAGGCACGCCCGAGCAGGTGATGAAGACCCCCGGCTCCTACACGGGTCAGTTCCTCAAGGCGCACCTCAAACATCTACGATCGCCACAGCCAGGCGCTGAAAGCTGATGGCTGGCCTCCACCCCAGCCCTGAATCACGCAAGTTCAAGTAGAATCTTAAGTCGGCCGTCTGCCGCGGCCCGAAAAAGGCAGGTACATGGATCACAAAGGCTCCACCGGCGAAGTGATCGCCGCATACCGGCGGCGGAAACAGCAGGGCAACGTCGTGTTCGTCTACGGCACCGCCGGCCTACTGATCGTGGCGGGGATCGGTCTCTTGGTTTTCTGGCTCACGGGTCCGAATCAGCCGCTGAGCACCTTGTTCGCGACGGATACTCCCACACCCACCTTGACGTACACCCCTACCGTGACCTCGACTCCCACCGAGACGCCGACGGTCACGTCCACGGCTACCTTGACGGCTACCGCGACGGCCTCCGCGCCGTTCGTATACACGGTGCAGGAGGGCGATTCGCTGGCGGCCATCGTCGAAAAATACGCCCTCGGCGAGGATGGCATCCCGCTCATTCTGATGCTCAATCCTTTCAGCGAGGCTGCTGCGACGGGCATTGACCCCGCCACGCAGATCGTTTACCCGGGGCAGCAGATCTTCATTCCAAATCCGGACTTGCAGCTTCCCACGCCCACGCCCATCCCGCCGAACCTCGCCAAAGGCACGAAAGTCAACTACATCGTCAGGTCGGGCGATTCGCTTGCCGGAATTGCGGGGATATTCAACAGCACCGTGGAAGATATCGTCGAATCCAATAAGCTTCCTGACGCAAATGCGATCTATATCGGCCAGTCGCTCGAGATCCGGGTGAACCTGGTCACGCCCACGGCCACGCGCCCGCCGACCAGCACGCCGCGCACGCCGGTGCCACCTGGAACCCCCACCGCCGGCTAGAGACTCCACCGACCGACTTTCGCTCCGCATATTTGAGCACGGCCAGCTCGTCGTCTGACGGAGGGCTCGCTGGACAAACGCCAGCCGCTCATGTACAATTGAGCGCTGCCAGACATGAATGTTGCTGCTCTATGAAGGTGAGAAGCAACCTCAAGTCGCAGCGGGGATCACCGAAGAATCTGATTTGTTTCTACGAAATCGCAGGCCAAATCATTGGAGGAACCAACTTGGCGAACATCCAGTCACAAATAAAGCGCAACCGCCAGAACGAGAAGCGGCGCTTGCGCAACCGTGATTTCCGCGGGGCCGCGCGCAGCGCGGTAAAGGGCGCCCTCGCGGCCATGACCGCCGGCGCGGACTCGCAGGCTGCGGTAGCCACGGCCCTCAGCGCCCTGGACAAAGCTGCGCAAAAGGGCGCCATCCATCAGCGCAATGCCGCGCGCCGCAAGAGCCGCCTCATCAAGCGGCTGTCCGCTCTGGGACAGCGTCCCGCCGTCGGCGCGCCTCCTGGCACCGGCGATCGCACCTCGGAAGCCGCGCAGACGACCCCTAAATCGGCCAAGCGCAGTGCGTCGGCCACCCAGGCCAAGACCAAGCCCGAGGCCAAGAAACCAACTGCGAAGACCCCGGCCAAGAAGGCGACTGCAAAGAAGACCACCAAGAAGTAGGCCAGTGGCCATTTCGGCCCATCCAGGCGGGAGCAGACATTGCTCCCGCTTTTTTCTTTCGCACCATTGCCGCGCGGGGCAGCGGAGTCGAAGGGCCAACACGCCTGCCTCGTGCTGCACGCGCAGGCGTGCAGCACGAGGCAGTTGCCTATTCCGAACATGAAGGGCTGCGAAAGACGACCAACCCTTCATGTTCCGTTCTACTCCGCTCCTCCTTTGCGGCAGGCGTTGTGTATACACTGTCGCGTATTTCGGTGCGGCAACCGCGGCGCGCCCAACCCCGTCGTCAAGATACAAGGAATGCGGATGATATAATCGCCCGGATGTTCGAAGCCGAGCGGCAATTCATCGAAGCACAGATTCGCGACTTCTGTGAGCATGCAGGCATACCGCTCGCGGAGCTCAAGTGGTCTCCCATACCTTTCTCAGGGGAATGGGGCTTCTCCACATCTTTCTTCGGAACAGCAGCCAACGAAGCGCGCTCGGGCGCCGCGAGCCCTGTTCCCGAGCGCGCCCAGCAAATAGCCGAGCGGGTGAAAGACGCCCTCGATCATGGCACTGCCATACAGCGCATCGATGCCGTCCAAGGGTACCTGAATCTCTACTTCACGGCTTCGGACTACACGCGCCGCGTGGTGGACGAGGTGTTGACCAAGGGAGCGGAATTTGGCCGAGGCTATGCGAAAGGCGAGCGCGTCATGGTTGAGTACGCGCAGCCCAATACACACCACTCCTTCCACATGGGGCACCACCGCAACACCGTGCTCGGCGAGTCCCTCGCCCGGATCGTCGAGTTCGCCGGCTTTGACACCGTCCGCGCCTCCTACCCGGGCGACATCGGCCTGGGCGTGATCACCGTCATCTGGGCCTACGACAAATTCCATCGCGGCCAGGAACCGAAGGGGACCCACGAGCGCGGCCAGTGGCTGCTCAAGCTCTATATCGAGGCGACGGCCATGCTCGAGCCAAGAGAGGGTGAAACGCCCGAAGAGCAGGCGCGCAGAGAAGCGTACGATGCCGAGCGGCGCGAGGTCTATCGCAAGTGGGATGCGGGTGATGCGCGCGTCCGCGACCTCTGGCTCAGGACCCGTCAATGGAGCCTCGACGAGTTGAATGACATCCTCCGGCTGCTGGATGTCAAGATGGACGTTTGGTTCTTCGAGTCCGAGGCTGATGTTCCCGCCAAGGAAATCGTTGAAGAATTGATCCGCCGCGGCATCGCGGACGACGAGCGTCCCCAGGGCGGCGCGGTCATCGTCAAAATCGACGAGAAGCTTGGACTCAAGAAGGAGAAGTACCGCACGAACGTGCTCCTGCGTTCCGACGGGACAACGCTCTATCTCACCAAGGACCTTGCCCTGGCAAGGCAGAAATTCGAGAAGTATCACGTCGAGCGCTCGATCTACGTTGTGGACAGCCGTCAGGCCCTGCACCTGCAGCAGGCGTTTGCCATCCTTAAGCTCTGGGGTTTTCCGCAGGCAGAGAAGTGCTATCACCTGGGGTACGGTTTCGTCACGCTTCCGGAAGGGGCCATGTCGGCGCGGCGCGGTCAGGTGGTCCTTTTCAAGCACGTCCTGGACGAGGCTATTCGCAGGGTGCTGGCGCTTGAATCGACTCGCACACCAGATATGTCGGCAGAACAGCGTCTCCGCGTAGCAGTGCAGATTGGCCTCGGAGCCATGGCCTACTCCATGCTCTCCGTCGACATCGGACACGATATCGTCTTCGACATCGACTCAGCCTTGTCATTCGAGGGTCACACCGGACCCTACATCCAGAACGCACATGTGCGCGCGAACAGTATTCTTCGGAAGGCCGGCGACCTGCCCGCCGCAGCCTCGTTTGACTACACTTTGGGGGCACAGGAGGTGCAGCTCGTGGAGCTGATCTCCCGCTTTCCCGAGTACGTGGAACGCGCCGCCGCGGAGTATCGCCCCCTGGTCATGGCGGGCTACGCGTACGACCTGGCCAATGCGTTTCACTCCTTCTATCACGCCATGCCGGTTCTGCAAGCGGAGCAGGCGGGCATGCGCGCATCACGGCTTCGGCTCGTCGCCGCGGCCAAACAGACCCTGGTCAACGCCCTGCGGTTGCTCGACATTCAGGCACCGGAGGTCATGTGACTGTCGCAAAGCAGTGCTTGCGGCGTCTCGTCGGACGGCTTCCGCCGCCCATCAACCTGGCGGCGGCTTCATTCCGCACCCGCACAGGGCAATAAGGAGAAGAGGATATGCCGGTCAAGACCATCATCATGGGCGCAGCTGGACGTGATTTTCACAACTTCAACACGTTCTTCCGCGGCAACAGGGACTACGAGGTTGTAGCCTTCACCGCAACGCAGATCCCGGACATCGAGGGCCGTGTCTTCCCGCATGAACTGGCAGGCGACCTGTACCCCAAGGGGATTCCCATTCGCCCTGAGGAGGAGCTCGCTGAGCTGATTCGCAAGCACCAGGCGGAGCAGGTGGTCTTTGCCTATTCGGACGTGCCGCACGAGTACGTCATGCACAAGGCCGCCCTGGTCAACTCCCTCGGCGCCGACTTCCGCCTGATGGGCACGCGCAATACCCAGATCAAGTCCTCCAAACCCGTGGTCTCGATCTGCGCCGTGCGCACCGGCTCCGGCAAGAGCCAGACCACGCGCCGCGTCTCGCTCATCCTGGGGCAGCTGGGTTACACGGTCGCGGCCATCCGCCACCCCATGCCCTACGGCAACCTGATCCGCCAGGAAGTGCAGCGCTTCGCGGACTATGACGATCTGGATGAGCACGAGACCACCATCGAGGAGCGCGAGGAGTATGAGCCCCACATAGACAATGGTGTGCTGGTCTTCGCCGGCGTGGACTACGAGAAGATCGTCCGCGCCGCCGAGAGGGAGGTCGATATCGTGCTCTGGGACGGCGGCAACAACGACCTGCCGTTCTATGTGCCTGATTACCAGATCGTCGTCGCAGATCCCCATCGACCGGGCCACGAGTCAACCTACTACCCGGGCGAGACCAATGTGCGCTTGGCGGACGTCCTAGTGATCAATAAAGTGGACACCGCCGATCCGGAGAAGGTCCTCGCTGTCCGCGAGAACCTGTATCGCCTGAATCCCAGGGCCATCCAGGTGGAGGCTGCCTCACCCCTCTTGGTCGATGATCCCGGCGCCATTCGCGGCAAACGCGTGCTGGTCATCGAGGACGGTCCCACCCTCACTCACGGCGGGATGGCCTACGGCGCCGGCTACGTCGCGGCCCGCCGCTTTGGTGCTGCAGAGATCGTCGATCCGCGGCCCTTCGCTGTCAAGTCCATCGCCGCCACCTTCCAGAAATACCCGAAGACCGGGCCGATCCTGCCCGCCATGGGTTACGGAGACGCGCAGATGCGCGACCTGGAGGCCACGATCAATGCCTCGGATGTGGATCTGGTCATCGTGGGCACGCCCATTGACCTCACGCGAGTCATCAAGATGAAGAAGCCCTATCAGCGCGTGCGCTACGAGTTGCAGGAACTCGGTGTGCCAAACCTGATGGATCTGTTGACCGCGAAATTCGGGAAGAAGAAGTAGCGGATTTCGCCTGCCCGTGTGTCCTGGGTGCGGCCCGTGGGCCGCACCTTAGCCTCAGCGGGTCAGCAGGTGGGCAATATCCCCGCTGATGGCCCTCAGGCCGTCCGAGGCCAGGAAGATTGCCATCGAGACCGCCATTGTGGCTGGGATGGTCAGGATCCACGCCGTCGCCATCTCCGCCGCCACCTGCCAGCGCACCTTGTTCACGCGCTCCGCTGCGCCGGACCCCATCAGCGAGGTGCTGACAATGTGCGAGGTACTCACCGGCATGCCCAACGCCGAGGCTATGAACACCACACCCGTCGAGGCCGCCTGCGATGCCAGCGCGTTCAGCGGTCGGATCCGGAATACCTTTCCCCCCAGATTGCGGATCTGGCGCCAGTCCCCGCGTGATGCGCCCAACGCCATCGCGCCCGCACAGGCTGCCAGCGCCCACAACGGAATCTCGAACGAGGCCGCACGACCTGCCAACACAAGGCCCAGGGCTATGATCCCCATGGACTTCTGCGAATCATTGGCGCTGTTCGACATCGCCAGCAGGATCGCGGTGAAGATTTGCATCCGTCGGAACAGGATGTTGACGCGCGGCGTTGCGCCGCTCAAGACCATCACCATCATACCCATCAGGAGGAAGCCGACTAGGAAGCCGACGAACGGCGCCGCCAGCAGCGGCAAGACCACGCGCACTACGCCGGGCCCGATGACGGCCTGCGGTCCGTGGATGATCCATGCCGCGCCCACAACCCCGCCGATCAACGCATGCGTCGAGGATGCTGGGATGCCCCGCCACCAGCAAAAGATGCTCCAGAGCGTCGCCGCCTCCATGGCGATCACCAGCGTTCTCAGCGTGATGGTTGCGGCATCCACGAGCCCGGTCGTGACTGCGCGCGCTACCGCAGATCCCACCAGGAACGGCGCCACCAGCTCGGCCGCCGCAACAAGAAGCAGGGCCACGCGTGGACGCATCGCGCGTGAAGCCAGCACTCCCGCAAGTATGCTAGATGAATCGCGGTATCCATTGAAGAACGCGTAGAAGACGGCCAGGCCGACTAGCAGGGAAAGCAACTCTCCTCCGAAGGGCGCTGGATTTTACCATGTCAAGATCACCGACCACTTTGGGCGCACTTGCCCAAAGGCTCCATATGCCTGCGCCGGTCCGTGGCCTGGCTTGAGGCCCATCAGCTCTAACCTGCGACGACTATAATTCCCTCCAGCCTAGGAACAAGTTGCACATCGAAGCACGTATGGAACAAGAACATGCTTGTTGATGAAGTTGAGATTGTCGTCCGTTCCGGATCTGGCGGAAATGGCATGGTCCATTTCCACCGCGAGAAATATGTGCCGCGCGGCGGCCCGGATGGTGGCGACGGCGGGCGCGGCGCCGACGTCGTGTTGCAAGTCAGGGCCGGCCTCAGCACGCTGTACCCCCTCCGTCACACCCCGCGTTACGCGGCCGCGGACGGCCGTGGCGGCGGCCCGAACAACATGTCTGGCAAGGCCGCCTCGCATCTCGTGATCGATGTGCCGCCCGGTACGGTGGTCTACGACGCGGCAACGGGCCAGGAGTTGGGCGATCTGACGACGGCTGGCGAGCGACTCATTGTTTGCCGTGCAGGGCGCGGCGGCCGTGGCAATCAGCACTTCGCCACCTCTCGCAATCAGGCGCCGCGCACCGCGGAGAAGGGCGAACCCGGCGAGGAGAAGCGCCTGCGTCTCGAGCTCAAGCTCATTGCGGACATCGGCATCATTGGCCTGCCCAATGCGGGCAAATCAACGCTGCTGGCCGCCCTTACGAACGCGCGGCCCAAGATCGCCTCCTATCCGTTCACCACACTTGAGCCCAATCTCGGCGTGGCGCGCGTCGATGCTGACACCGCCGTGGTGCTGGCCGATATTCCCGGCCTGATTGAGGGAGCCGCGCAGGGTGCCGGGCTGGGCCATGATTTCCTGCGTCATATCCAGCGGACGCGCGTCCTGATCCACCTGCTTGATGGACAATCCGCTGACCAGGTGGCCGATCACAGCCAAATCAACTCCGAGCTCGCCCTGTTCGACCCTCAGCTGGCGAAGAAGCCCCAGGTGGTGGCGCTGAACAAGATCGACGACCCGGATGTTAAGGAGCGCCTTCCCGGGATCGAGTCTGCCCTGCGCGCGCACGGGATCGAATTCATGCTCGTGTCAGCGCTCGCCCGCACAAATCTTACTGCGCTCTTGACCAAGGCCGTGCGTGAGTTGGCCACTGCACCGCAGCCCGCGCCGGCCGAGGCCGCGCTGCCCGTCTATCGACCCGCCCAGGATCCGCGGGACTTCCGCATTAATCAGGAGGCCGAACACCGTTGGCGTCTTTCGGGCGCGTCCCTCGAGCGGTCCGCGGCCATGACCTATTGGGAACACGAGGGCTCGGTCCGGCGCTTCCAGAAGCTGATGCAATCCATTGGCGTTGACGACGCCCTGCGCCGGTCGGGCATCCAGGAGGGCGATACCGTCGCCATTGGCGACTACGAGCTCGACTGGCAGGACTGAGTTCGCGCACCGCAGACCTCAACGAACAGGCCTCCGAGCTTGGGTTCGCTCCGAGGCCTGTTCTCTTCATCCACGTCAGCGGAAGATCGTCCCCGGCTACTTCCGTCCGCGGCTCGCAGGCGTCTTCCCGACACCCAGCAATAGATGCTCTGCAAATCCCAAAGCTGCCAGCTGCAAACCCACCAATTGCCCGTCTACCGCCTACTTCTTCTTCCCCGTCTCCCGCCCGACTGCATCCATTACTGCTACGGCCGCGATCTGCACGATATTGCTCACCTCGTCGCCGGTCTGCAGGACATGCATCGGCGCACCCATACCCAACAGGATCGGGCCGATGGCCTTGGCCCTGCCCAGGCGCGCCAGCAGCTTGTACGCCACGTTCGCCGACTCGAGCGACGGGAAGACCAGCACATTTGCATCTTTGACCGCGCTGAACGGATAGCGCGACTCCACGATCTCGGGTACCACTGCGGTATCCGCTTGCATTTCGCCGTCCACGGCCAGGTCCGGTCGGCGTGCCTTCAACAGGCGCACAGCCTGCCGCACCTTGTCCGAAAGCGGATGCGGCGTTGACCCAAAGTTCGAGAACGACAGGAATGCCACCCGCGGTTCGATCTCCAGCTGGCTCGCAAAATCCGCCGCCAGCGCGCCAATCTCGGCCAGGTCTTCCGCGGTCGGATCGATGTTGACGGTGGCATCCGTGAACAGGTAGACCCGATCCTCGATGATCATCAGGTACACGCCCGCGGCCCGCGCCACCCCGTGCCGCGTGTGATGGATCTGCAGCGCCGGGCGGATCACGTCCGGATAGTCATATGTCAGCCCCGAAACAAACGCGTCGGCGGCCTTCATCTTCACCATCAGCGGCCCGAACACATTCGGCTCGCGCACCTTCTTCAACGCATCCCCGTGCGTGGTGCCCTTTCGGTTGCGCAGCCCATAGTACTCTGCGGCATATATCTCAATATCCCTGAAATCGCTGGGGTCGACCACCTCAGGTTTGAACTCCAGGGACAGGGTCTTCAGTTGCTCCTCGATCACCTTGCGCCGGCCGATCAGTACCGGCACACCGATCTTCTCGTCTTGGATCTGGTAGGCCGCCCGGATCACCTTTTGCTCCTCGCCCTCCGCGAAAGCGATGCGCTTGACTCCACCGGTTGCCCGCGCCTTGTTCATGATGAAGTAGCGTACCTGCGCCCCAAGCCCCTGCCGGAATGACAACTGCTGGCGGTACTCGTCCATGTCGATCTTCTTGCGGGCTACTCCGGTCTTGATGGCGGTTTCGGCCACTGCCGGCGCTTCCCACAGCAGCACCCGCGGGTCAAGCGGCTTCGGGATAATGTAGTCGCGGCCGTATTTGAGGCTGTCAATGCCGTACGCGCGCAGCACCGAATCGGGCACATCCTCCTTCGCCAGCGCGGCCAACGCCTGTGAGGCCGCGAACTTCATGTCGTCGTTGATCGCCCGGGCCCGCACGTCGAGGGCTCCCCGGAAGATGAACGGGAAACCCAGCACGTTGTTGATCTGGTTCGGGTAGTCCGAGCGGCCAGTGGCAATGACCACATCCTTGCGCGCTTCCTTGGCGAGTTCTGGTCGGATCTCCGGGTCCGGGTTCGCCATCGCGAAAACGATCGGCTCCTTCGCCATCGACTTGACCATATCGGGCGTGAGCACGTCCGCCACCGAGAGCCCGTAGAAGACATCCGCGCCTCGCACCGCGTCGGCGAGCGTGCGCGCATCGGTCTCCACCAGGAAGCGCTCCTTGTACTTGTTCATGCCTTCGGTCCGGCCCTTGTACACCACCCCCTTGGAGTCCACCAGCATGATATTCTCGCGCTTGACGCCCCAGCGGATCGCCAGTTCTGCGCACGAGATGGCTGAAGCCCCCGCGCCCGAGATCGTCAGTCGCACCTCGCTGTGCTTCTTCCCCACCACGGCCAGCGCGTTGGCCAGCCCTGCCGCCGAGATGATCGCCGTGCCATGCTGGTCGTCGTGGAACACCGGAATGTCCAGCATCTTCTTCAACTCTTCCTCGATGTAGAAGCATTCCGGCGCCTTGATGTCCTCCAGGTTAATGCCGCCGAACGTGGGCGAGATGGCCGCCGCCACCCGGATCAGCTCATCCGGGTCATGCGTGTTGACCTCAATGTCGAATACGTCCACGTCCGCGAATTTCTTGAAGAGCACCCCCTTACCTTCCATGACCGGCTTGCTTGCCAGCGCGCCTCGGTCACCCAGGCCCAGGATGGCGGTCCCGTTGGTGATGACCGCCACCAGGTTCCCCTTGGAGGTGTACTCGTAGGCAAGTTCCGGATCCTTCTCGATGTCCAGCACCGGTTCCGCGACCCCCGGCGTGTAGGCCAGGCTCAGATCGCGCTGCGTATCCATCGGCTTCGTCGGAACGACCTCGATCTTGCCGGGCTTCCCCTTCAGGCGGTGGTATTCCAGAGCCTCTTCGCGTGTCACTTTTGCCATGCAGTCCTCCGAAAATTGCCTCGGGAAGCGGTCCCTGGTCGCCTCCATCGTTTCGTTCTTCGTTGCGTCGGGATTATCGCACGGAGCCCGTGCCCCTACCAGTTGCTTTTGTCACCCTTCCGACGTATGCCCTACTTATGTTACCCCGTGCAGCTCGATTCGTTTTGCCCTGCCCGCCTGCCCTTTCCGGTTCTTCGCCCATTGTTAAGAAATCGGGTATACTAGGACGCGGATTCGTGATTCACTTCGTCGCCCTTGCGGCGGCCTGGCTTGCCTACAGAATTCTGGAACTGCACGAAATCCTGGCTTCAGGAGCGTCAAATAGTCGCCGTTGTTCCAACGGATTAGTGTGAGAAAACCGATTCTCGGATTCAACCGCCGACTGGCGTGATCTTCGCGTATCACGCAAAACGTACCTCGTCTCTTCATCGCCGCCAAGAGACCTGGGGCCATTTTCGGCAACCCATGATCTGCGCGCAGCTGAGGCCACCAAGGCAGGCTTACGGCTGCGTGTGCTTTAATGGCAACCATCACCGCCATCGATGTCCAGAAAAGATGCCCTGATCGAGTGAACGTCGATCTCGATGGAGAGTTCGCGTTTGGCCTCGCTGCCACTCTGGCCGCCGGGCTCAGGATCGGCGCGCGCCTCGACCCCGAGCGCGTCGCCGCGCTACAGACACAGGATGCCGACGAGAGCGCCTACCAGCGCGCCCTGCGGCTTGTGAGCTCGCGCGAGCGTTCGGAATCCGAGCTCCGCACCTATCTGCGCAGGCACAAGACGCCCGAGGATGTCCTCGAGCGCACGCTTGCGCGCCTCCGCGAGCACCGGCACGCGGATGACGCGAAATTCGCTCGCGCCTGGGTGGAAAACCGGAACACATTCCGGCCCCGCGGTCGCAGAGCGCTGGCTTGGGAGCTCCGCGGGAAGGGCATCGCGGCCGAGGTGGCCGAAATGGCACTCTCCGGTATTGATGAATCCACGCTTGCACATCACGCAGGACTCAAGAAGGCCAGGCAATTGAGCACCGCAGACTGGCAGGCCTTTCGTACGAAGGTATCCGCCTATCTCGCCCGGCGCGGTTTTCCGACTTCCATCATTGCCTCCACGGTCTCCGGTCTTTGGACCGAGATGCACGCCGGGCAACCCTCATTCCACCAAGAGGACATCCCATGAATCTCATCACGATTGCGATCGCCTTGCTCGTCTTGGTCGTTGGCCTCGGCGCAGGCTATTTGTTCCATCGCTACCAAAACGACCGTCTCATCAAGAATCAGCAGGATAAGGCCGACAACATCCTGCGCGTCGCGAACGAGCAGGCCCGGCTCATTGAGGCGCAGGCCCGTGAGAGCGCCACCAAGATCGTGCAGGCCTCCGAGACGGAGATCAAGGAGCGCCGCATTGAACTCGGCAAGGAGGCGGACAGGCTTGACAAGCGCCGCACCGAACTCGACGGCCGCGCCGAGAAGCTTGAGCAGCGCGACCAGAACCTGAACAAACGCCAGAGCGCCGTCGACAAGCGCACGAACGAGATCGAGCAACTGTACGAGAACCAGATGAAGCGCCTCGAGCAGATCGGCCAGCTCACACCGGACGAGGCCAAGAAGGAGCTCATGGCAGCGGTGGAAAAGGAATCCCGCGCCGACATGGCGCGCATCTACCGGCAGATCGAAGCCGAAGCCCGCGAAGAAGGCGAGAAGCGTGCCCGCAAGCTGATCGCCGACGCCATCCAGCGCGTGGCATCCGAGCACGTAGCCGAAGTCACTTCCTCCGTTGTGCCGCTTCCCAACGAGGAGATGAAGGGCCGCATCGTCGGCCGCAATGGTCGCAACATCAAAGCCTTTGAACAGGCCGCCGGCGTCGATGTCATCGTCGATGATACGCCGGAGGCCGTCACCATCTCATGCTTCGACTCGGTGCGCCGCGAGATCGCCCGCCGCGCCCTCGCGCGCCTCACCGTCGATGGACGCATCCACCCTGCTCACATCGAGAAAATCCTCGAAGAGGAGCGCAAGGCTGTCGACCGGGTCATCGCCGAGGCCGGCGAGCAGGCCGCCTTCGAGGCCGGGATCGCCGGCTTGCACCCGGAAGTGCTGCGCATGATGGGCCGCCTCAAGTTCCGCACCTCCTACGGCCAGAATCAGCTGGCGCATGCCGTCGAGGTTTCCAAGCTCGCCGGCATCCTCGCAGCCGAGCTCGGCGCCAATGTGGAGACCTCCAAGCAGGGCGGCTTCCTCCATGATGTCGGCAAGGCCATGGACCACAATCAGGACGGCACGCATGCCAAGCTCGGCGCGGAGTTCTGCAGGCGCTACGGAGTGAACCCCATCGTCGTGAACGCCATCGAGTCGCATCATCACGAGGTGGATCAGAACACGATTGAAGCCGTCATCGCCGAATCCGCCGACGCCATCTCTGGTGCCCGGCCGGGCGCCCGCCGTGAAGACCTGGAAGCCTACATCAAGCGCATCCGCACGCTTGAGGAACTTTCGCAGTCCTTCGAGGGCGTAGGCCAGGCTTTTGCCATTCAGGCCGGCCGCGAAGTGCGCGTCATTGTCAAACCGGAGAACATCGATGACCTCGCCTCCGCCCGCCTGGCGCGCGACATCGCCAAGAAGATCGAAGAGAGCATGCAGTACCCGGGCCAGATCAAGGTCACCGTCATTCGCGAGACTCGCGCCACCGAATACGCAAAGTAGTCAGTTCCCACTTCCCCAAATTCGCCGTTTCAGTTTTCCCTGGCATGGAGCGAATCAGGGGCGCATTTGGGGGCGGTGGCACGCAGTGCCGGGAGGGGGCTGTCTGCAGTACACGGCCAGATCAAGGTCACCGTCATTCGCTAGACACCGGCCAAGGGGTACGCGAAGTAGTCAGGAGGACACTTGGTCATGTAGAGACTGGGGGAATCCTGGTGATCCACCGTGGTCGGCAAGTAAACGGGGCAGGCGCATGGCCTGCCCCGTTCTCGCTCGGCCAGGGGGCCGAGGCATGCGGCTTGGTACGTGCCCTTGTCAGACTATCCAGGCCTTCATGACGTATCCATAGAGCAGAACGAGGAACCCCACGAGACACAGCGATGCATATATGACCCGGGCAAACCGGCCCCGCACGAGGCGGGGAACGCCAATAAAGACCGGGATTGCGAGATATGCGTGGCGAAACAGGCTTGGAAATGGAACAGCGTTGACGCTCATCGAATAGTCGAGCAGGCTCAAAACGAGGACGGCCAGGGCGTAGGCTCGGTAGGCAAGGCGAAGGAATCTCCACGTCCCGGCCAGGAGCTGGACCACGGCGACATACCCTCCCAGATTGAACAGAACGTTCAGACGCACGAACGGCAGCTTGATGGCCAGGTCGATTGCTTCCTCAATAATCTGCCAGGGCCAGGCAAATGGTCGGCTGAGCACCATCTCTCCTGCGCTGGAGGACACAAGCAATTCAAGGATTGTCGGAGCGAGGTTGGCGTGAAACGTGAAGGTAGGTTCGAAGGTAAGAACGCGGAAGATAGTCCAGCACAAAGCCCAGTGGAATCAACGCAAGTGAAAACCAACTACCCATCGTCTGCCATAGCCCGCGCCGGTGCTTCGATGAGTCAGCCAACAATTCGATGGCCAACGGAATGGCAAGAAGGATCCCGGGTTGTTTGGTGAGAGCCGCGAGCATCCCGGCTAGGCCAGCCACCAGCCAAAGCCTCAGTCTTGAGAAGAGCAGGGCGGCAGCTGCAAAGAAGAGAAAGAGCGATTCCATACAGGGAACATAGAGGATCATCGACATGGGAAATACCATTAACAGGCTCACCGCCCAGTCGGCATCCTCACCGGGCAGGTCCAGCCCTGCCAAGCGGTGGAAAACCAGCAGATACGCCAAGGTGCCGATCCAGGCAACGAGCAGCAGGCTTACGTAGGGGTTCATGCCCACCATATGCAAGACCCTGGCAGACAACGGAAAAAGCGGGTAGAAAGCCAGTTTGGCGACGCCAGAAACATATCCTTGCGCGACGATCCTTGGAAAATGATACATGGCGTCCCAGCGGAACAGCGGGTCCACGAGCGTCCGCTCCCGATAGTCGCCGGATAGCGGGCGGGGAGGCGAGATCGGGACCTGTTGTTCGAGCACTGACACGGGATAGCGCGCGGACGCCGCCAGTACGACCGGAAATGATAGCAGACCCAGGCCAAGCCATGACAACAGCAACAAGAGAGCGCCATACCGATCGGTGTGGGTTCCCCTCATCGTCCATTTCCTCCCCGGCATTGCCGGCCCGCCTGTCCGTGCCTGCACCCTGCCGCAGGCACAGGTGACGGGTTCACTCAGGGGCGTGGGAGTCGCCCAACCCCCTACGCTTCAGACGGCGCAGTCCGCAGATCACGCATGACCTGCTGATCGACACCCGCAAAGCGTGGCAGCTCGCCCAGGCTGGAACGATTGAGGCGCTCGGTCATTTTCGCAAGGATGATTGCGCTCAGGGCAGGCTTGCTCATGAGTCCACGGAGCGTGTCTGCAGGGACCTGAAGGAGGGTGCTGGCGTCAGTGGCAACGACATCGGCGGCGCGCGCCGCACCCGTCAGCGCAGCGATTTCACCGAAGAGATCACCGGCCGTCATGGTCTCAAGTGAGCGGTAATCGCCGCCCTCGGAGGTGAGGCCTGCGACCACCTTTCCGGCAAGGATGAAGTAGGCTGCGTCGCCCATCTCGCCGCGCCGCAGGATCGTTGCACCCTCGGGCACTTCCTGTACCTTCGCCTGCCGCACAAGGCCGTCACGTTCCTTCGCCGTCAAACCTGATAGAGAAGGGAACAGGCCCACAAGTAGGTCGAAGTCAGCAGGTCGGGCTGATCTTCCAGTGCCAAGACCGGGCGCGCCCGGAGCCGCACGCAAGAAACCAAGCGCTTTCTGCCATTCAGAGCGTTCCTGGCGCAGACCCGGAAGGACCATCACAAGAATCGCTCCCAGCAGCAGAATCAGGGCGCTGGCGAGGTATATCAGCCGCACATCAATCGTGTCTGCAAGGCCAGCCGCACCCATGCCAACCAGGAACAGCACATCACGCGAAACGAAGAATACGCTGTTCACTCGGCCGCGCATTTCACGGGGTGTATTGCGCTGCACCACAAGACGCCGTCCAATGGATGAGGGCGCGTTGAAGAATCCGGAGATTGTCACGACCAGGATGGCGAGTGGGATGGAATGCAGGAACGCATAGACAATACCGGCAAGCGCCATGCCTAGATAGCTCACCCCCATCCACAAACCTTCACGCATCCGATCAAACATGCTGGCCATGAGCAGGCTTCCGATAACAAAGCCGATGGACGTCAGGCCCTCCTGCAGGCCGTACTCGAATTCCGTCGCGCCGAGGGCGCGCAAAGCGAAAGGCAGAAGCAACGCATTGGACAAGCCGAATGCCAGAAGAACAGGCACCTGGGCAGTAAACAATGAACGCAGGATGGGGGTGTTGAAGAGCTGACGCACGCCCGCCCGCAGGTTGTTCAGCACAACCGCTGCGCTGGTGCTTTCCTGGGCCAAATAGGGCTTGATCCTGATCTGGTAGATGCACAGGGCTGACACGATGAATGAAACCGCATCCAGATAGAATGCCCAGCTGATGTCTGCTGCTGAGGCGATAAGCCCTGAGGCAGCAAAACCAATAGCGGTCGAACCGAACGAACTGATCGCGATCAACGAGTTCGCCGCGGCCAGCTCTTCATCCGAGGCAACCTCGGGAAGAACGCTTTCATGCGCGGGATCGAAGAATTGCCCGATGGCGCTTGTAAGCATCACCACAATGTAGAGCCATATGACATTCAATGGAACCAGAAATGGGATCAGGAAAACCATCGCCGCCCGGATCACGTCGCTGGCGATCATGATCTTCTTCCGGTCATACCGATCAACCAACACGCCTGCGAAAAGCCCGACCAGCAGACTGGGCGCGGCGGTCGCCATCAGCATGAGCCCCACACTCAACGCCGAGCTCGTTATACGGTAGACGTAGATGGACGCCGCCAGCGACGTCAGCGCTGAGCCCATGGTCGAGACCAGCTGACCGGACCACATAAGCGAGAAGTTGCGGTTACGGAATACAGAGAAAGGGGAAACGCGCGCTGAGTCGGTCATGGGCAGGGCTCCTCAAGATAATCGCTCGAGTTCCGCGAGCATCTCTTCCAGGGCGTCGAAGCCTCCTTGCCAGAAAGTCGGCGAAGTGACATCGAGCCCTGCTTCCGTAAGGACATGCAGTGGAGATTGCGATCCTCCGTAGGAAAGGATGCGCAAGTATCTCGGCCGGAATGCGTCACCCTCCAGTCGGTACTGCTGATAGAGGGCGAGCACCAGGAGTTGACCAAAGCTGTATGCATAGGTATAGAACGGCGAATTGTACATGTGCGGAACGCCGATCCATTCCCACTTGAACTCATCGCTCAGTTCCACGGCATCGCCGAATTGCTCCCTGAGGTTGCCCAGGTAGTGTTCTGTCAGTTCATCCAATGTCTTGCCAGCCGCGATCATGTCATGCGCATCTTTTTCGAAGATCGTGAAGTAGGCCTGGCGCATGACCGTGATGTAGGCATCGTCAAGTGCATTTGCCAGAAGCTCCCGTCGCACGGATGGGTCCTGCTCCTGCTGCAGCAGCCGATCCGTCAGCAGCATCTCCCCAAAAACGGATGCGGTTTCCGCCAGTGGCAGACAGGACTGCTGCGTCAGGACCGAATGCCGATTGGCCAGCAGGTTATGGATGGCATGTCCAAGCTCGTGTGCCAGCGTGGCAATGTCGCGGGCATGCCTGTCATAGTTGATCATCACCCAGGGCGTGAGTTCGGGGATGGCCGTGTAGCAGAATGCGCCGCCGCGTTTGCCGCTGCGTATCTCTGAATCGAGGTGGTTCTCATCGAACACGCGATTCGCCAGAGCCGCCACGTCTGGCGAGAAGGCGTCGTAGCTATCCAGGACCATCTTCTTCGCCATGGAATACTCGAAGGTTTTGTCCGATGGCGTCAACGGCGCATAGATGTCGTAGCGCCGCAGCTTGTCGAGGCCCAGCCAGCGCGCCTTGAGCTTGAAATACCTCTGAAATAGACCCGCGTTCTGACGGCACACAGACAGAAGGGTATCGACCACTGCATCAGGCAGGTCGTTCTCCAGATTGCGGGCCGCGATAGGCGAAGAATATCCGCGCAGCTCAATGCCTTCAGCGTGCCAATCGCGTGCACGGTGAATGTACATTTGGGCCAGGACGGTGGAATTATCCTCATAGACTCGAAAAAGCTCCTGGTAGGCGCGTGCGCGTACATCCGGGGAGGGACTTTGAAAGTGGCTGGATAGCTCATCGCGGGTGAGCGGCTTCTTCGCCCCGTCGATCTCCAGCGTGAACGTGAATGCGTTCGTGATCATCTCGTAGAGATTGACCAAGGCATCAATTCCATTCACGTCCTTCGAGTTTATGATCTTCTCCTCGGCCTCAGTCAGTGTGAAAGGCTTGAACCGTCGAATTGTCTCCAGGAAATAGCGGGGATCGCCGCTCTGTGCCATCAGGCTTTGCGCCGCATCCTCCGGCAGTTCCTTGAACCACAGTTCAAAGAACAAACAGCGATTGCCCGTGTCGGTCAGTACCTGGTCGACACGGTCGCGCAAATTCAAGGCCACGGGACTCTGCGTATTCTCGGCAAAGGAAAGGTCTGCGTAGGCCTCGATCCTGCTTTTCAGCGTAGCGATGGATTCGAGCTGTGCCAGAGCGGTCATGAAGTCCTGCAAAGAGACGGTCCGCGCAAGCACTTCGCGCATCGTCTCAAACTCGGACACCGCCTGTTCCAGCCGGGCCAGAGTTTCTTCCAGCGTTTTCTCTACCGGTTCCGGCAGCAGGTCAATCAGAGACCACCCGGATGGTTTTTCCAGTTGCCCCATGAGTTCCCTTGCGGCTAATTCGCCCGACGGCGCGTATTGGCCGCGCAGGCCATCAGAACGGTCTTGACCTGAAAAGGGGTCAGTTCGGCATGTTTGGAGCGGATCAGGGCGCAGATGCCGGCCATGTGCGGCGCGGCAAAGCTGTTGCCCGTGCAGATCAGGTGCTGCTTCTGATTCCAGGCGACTTTCACATCGATCCCCGGCGCTCCAAATTCCACGGGCGGCTTCGGGTTGTAGTAGTACGTGAACGGATCGTGCCCGTCATGCGCAGCCACCGAGATCACTGAAGAATACAAGGATGGATAGCTGGGCTCCGGTATGTTATTCACCGCCGAAACCAGATTCATGTTCTTGAAATAGGCCTGATCCGCCAGATCATGAAACAGCCCGAAAAACTCCTCGAGCGAAGTGCTCAGGCTAAGATTGACGACCTGGATATCATGCTCGATGGCCCAATCCAGGCCTGCCGCAAATTGGATCGCACGCCCGCACATACTGCGCCCCAGAACACGCACACTATAGATCTCGGCGGCCGGCGCAATGGAATGGATGATCCCTGCACATGCCGTACCATGACCTGAGACGTCTGTCGGTCTATCGTCCGGTCTTATGCGATAGTAGTCTTTTGCCCTCGAGTCGTATTCAACGATCACTCCCCCTTTCACACTTTTCCCCAAGGCCGGGTGATCACACTCAATGCCACTGTCCACCACAGCCACCCGGACCCCCTTGCCGGTGCTGCGCCCCCATGCCCAACTGGGCGTGATCTTGGCGAACGGGCCTTCGGCGACGAGCTGTTGTATGGCTTCCGGCGTGAAATCCTGGGACCAGGCGGGCCGTAGCTGTTCTTCGGACATCTGTTCTATACGATCCTGCGTGTCGATGAACGGCGATATTCGGCAAAGACGCCCAAGACCTGCAAACACGCGCGGCGTTCGGCTTCACCCAGTTCACTGACCTCCCCAAAAAGGCGCGCCAATTCCAGAAGATCGGGCATGCCACCCCTTTCATGCAGGCCTTCTTCCAGCACTGAGATGATTTCGGATGATTCCTGCGATGGATCGGATGAGGCCAGCTGCTTCAACCCCAATATCAAGGCTTCTTCGATCTTTCCGACCTGCTGCGATTGATCGATGGCCAAAGCTGCCTGTCGGGCGAACATGCCCAACAACTCCATGTCCTGAATCCCGAACGACGAGGCGTTGATCTTGTCCAGTACCTCCATGACGCCGATGATACAATCACCGGAGCGCAAGGGGGTCGCCAGGATCGATTCCGGTACGTAGCCCGTACTCTCGGCGAATTCCCGATCAAAGCGTGCATCCTGTTGCACCTGCGAGGTCGCGATTGGCTGGCCGGTCATGACAACGTAGCCGGCGATGCCCTTGTCCAATGGGTACTTTGTGCCCGCCAATTGCTTCCCGACTGGGCCATATGCCACCTTGAATTCGAGCATCTGTTCGGCTTCGTTTACCAGGAGGATGGATGCCGCCCCGGCGCCGAAAATTCGCGCCGCCGCCTCTACGATCGAGTACAGCAGCGCGTCGCTGGAATTGGACAGTACGGTTTGGCCACTGGCTTCGATTGACAGCAGCAGGCGCTTCAATTGTGCCGCAAGGTTTTCTTCGTGGTTGTTCTGGTCTGAGTCCATTTTGCCCGCCATCCCCAGTATAAGATGAAACGTGGATTTTCTGCAATCATATCGACTGCAGAAAATCCACGTACTTCACGTCGCAAGAAACTCGATTGGTATTGCCGAATGAGGTTCCATGCCTCCATGGCGGCATCCGGTTCGGTCTTCCGCCTGGAGGCTCGGCCGCTAGTCCGGAATGGGGTGATATTCCTCTAGGGCCGGATCGAACTCAATGCGGGGTATCGTCGTTTCCGGGTTGGCGGTGTCGCTATCGTTGCCGGGCAATTGGTGGGCCTTCACTTGGGCCTTCCCAGCGGCCTTGCCCGCAGCTTTGCCTGCCGCCTTGCCGCGGAACTTGTGAGCCCTCGCCTGCGTCTTCCCAGCGGCCTTACCCGCAGCTTTGCCTGCCGCCTTGCCGCTGAACTTGTGGGCCCTCGCCTGCGTCTTCCCGGAGGCCTTGCCCGCAGCCTTGGCTGCCGCCTTGCCGCTGAACTTGTGGGCCCTCGCCTGGGTCTTCCCAGCGGCCTTGCCCGCAGCTTTGCCTGCCGCCTTGCCGCGGAACTTGTGAGCCTTCACCTGGGTCTTCCCAGCGGCCTTGCCCGCAGCCTTGCCGATCGCCTTGCCGCGGAACTTGTGAGCCTTCACCTGGGTCTTCCCAGCGGCCTTGCCCGCAGCCTTGCCTGCCGCCTTGCCGCTGAACTTGTGAGCCTTCACCTGGGTCTTCCCAGCGGCCTTGCCCGCAGCCTTGCCGATCGCCTTGCCGCTGAACTTGTGGGCCTTCACCTGGGTCTTCCCAGCGGCCTTGCCCGCAGCCTTGCCGATCGCCTTGCCGCTGAACTTGTGAGCCTTCACCTGGGTCTTCCCAGCGGCCTTGCCCGCAGCCTTGCCGATCGCCTTGCCGCTGAACTTGTGAGCCTTCACCTGGGTCTTCCCAGCGGCCTTGCCCGCAGCCTTGCGGGTCATCTGGTGAGCGGTGGCTTTCCCGAGCACGATGGCATCGAGGACGTCGCGTTCATCCTTTCGCAGTACAGCCCGGACTGCAGACAACTTCTTCAGCACTTTCTTGGAAACATGTACCTTAGTGGTCTTCATTGTGCCCTCCTTCTCGTGGATGATTGGTCCCAACTTCGCCCCCAGTATAGAGCCTTCCCTACCGGCTGTCTGTCGCCTGGGCGACACATGCGTCAATCCAATCTGCCCGTGTCCAGCTCTTCAAGCGCCTTGCGATTCAGGATCAGAATGCGGCCCCGGCCTGTCAACAACCAGCCGTCACGGCGCCACTTGCCCAGTGCCTTTGCCACGGTCTGACGAATCAGGCCGGTGCCGCGGGCCAGATCCTCCTGGGAAGCAGTGACGTAGCCTTTCTCCTGCTCCTGTTCCTCCAACGCCAGAAGGTGTCGGGCCAGGCGGGCTTGGGCATCCATAAACGCAAGCGCCATTTCGCGCCTGGCGCTCTTCTGCAACCGGCTGGCAGTGATGTCGAGGATGAGGCGTGCCAGTCGCGGCTCGTGATCCACTACGCGCAGAAATGGTTCGCGTGGAATCACCAGCAGTTCGCTCTTCGACCGAGCCATCGCGCCGACACTGCGGGTCTTCTTGGTAAGCAGCCCTATTTCGCCGAATATCTCACCCGCTCGCATTTCATCTATCACCATTTCGCGGCCATCAGGACCGTCCAACACGATCGATATTCGCCCTGAGCGGACGACATACGCTGCGTCGGACGGATCTGACTGGAAGAACACGATTTCCCCCTTGTCCAGCCGCCGGAAGCGGCAGGCGTCTGCAAGTGACCGCGCGGAGGATTCGTTCAGCTTGGAGAAGAGCTGGAGACCGTTCAAGTATTCAAGTATCCCAGCGCCGGATGCTCCTTTTCCCTTCATGAAGCGGTCCTCCTCGCATCCGTGACCAATGACATGCCTCGGCTGACCAAAAAAACGGGCAGCGTCACCGGGAGATGCAGTGGCTTCCTGAGGTCATGGGTTAAACGCGGGCGCCCTGCGCATCGGATGAACACGGGTCCATCTGCCGTCCAAGTTTGCGCGGTTTCAGGAGGATTGTACACTGGGGGACACACGGAGTGCTGCCCCCTTTCCTCGAGTTCCGGTCTGGAGCACGCCAATGGCGCCTCACTTGCCTCTTCTGGATCCATGACCTTGCCCGGCCGCGAATTCGGGATCCACTGCCTGCTTGTCAGGGTCGTGGATCGCGCTGGTCTCGTTGCCCAGCGCCGGCCGGCTGCCAGCGACCGTCTCCCAGCAACCACTCCCTCCCAGGCCCTTGACAAATTAGAACATTTATTCTATACTATTAGCACATTAGTTCTAAGGAGGCACATATGAACAGCGTTCGTTCGATGCACGGCATTGGCGATGGTCTGGCAGCCCTGTGGCGCGGCCTCAGCGGCGACCGTCGCCTGAGCCGCGGCGCCGCGTGGGGCCTGATGATCGTCGCCGCCCTGCTGGCCTTCGAGATCTTCAACTTCAGCACCACCGAGTTCGCCCTCCACGATGTCCTCGGCGACCTGGCATTCGCCGGCGTGCGATGGTCCATCGTCCTAGCCATCGCCTTCTGCGCCATGGACTTCGCCGGCATCGCCCGCATCTTCACGCCCGAGCGCGGCAGCGATGAGCCGGCCGAGGTCTGGTATCTCTTCGGCGCCTGGCTGCTGGCCGCCGGCTTCAACGCCACCCTCACGTGGTGGGGCGTTTCTGTGGCCATCACCCAACAGTCCGGCAGCAGCGGCATGAGCATGCTCGGCAGCGACACTCTGACCCGGGTCGTTCCCGTCTTCGTCGCCGTCATGGTCTGGCTCATTCGCGTCCTCATCATCGGGACCCTTTCCGTTGCCGGAGATCGGCTCTTCTCGACCGGAGCCTCGCCTGCTGCCAGCCAGCGCTCCTACGGCCCATCCTCGGGTCGCCCGCAGGTCCCCTCGGCCGCCCTGCGCTCCGCTTCTGGACTCTCGCGCCCCGTCTCCCAAACCATTCGGACGGCCCCGAAACCCTCCTCCTCCGTACCCTATGACCGGATTGAGCCGTCCTACCAGAACATTGCCTTCGATGCCGCTTCACCCGAACTGGGCCGCGACCAGCGGGATCACCGGCTCCAATAGACTGCCTCGCCAGACTCATGCAAGGACGGTCGCTGTCATCAGCGGCCGTCCTTGCACTTGGTCGACCTGTATTCGTTCCTCTTCGTTCCAAGAGAACAAATCACCCTGCGGGTGCGACCATGACCGACCTATCTATCGACCCCGCCGAATTCGAATCGCCCGACGGGCACCAGGCTGCAGGCTGCTGCTCCGGCTACGCCCTCCCGCCCCTGGTCGTCCTCGTGATAGCCGCTGCCGCAATCGCCGTCGCGGCCCGGAATCCGACTTCCCTCCCCAACCCCATGATCTCAACTTCGCTTTCCTCACAGCTATCGATGCTCTTCACACCCGAGGTGCAGTACTGGGGGAGCGCGATTGCCGACTGGGCGGCCGATGCGGGCCTGGACCCAAACCTTGCCGCCTCCGTCATGCAGATCGAGTCCTGCGGCGACCCGCGCGCCCTCTCTCGCGCCGGTGCACTGGGCCTGTTCCAAGTCATGCCGTACCACTTCGCCGCCGTCGAAGAACCGTACTCGCCGTCCACCAACGCAGCCCGCGGCCTGGCCTACTTGGCGCGCGCCCTGGCCGCCGCCGATGGCGACGCCCGCCTCGCCCTTGCCGGCTACAACGGCGGCATTGGCGTCATCGGCACGCCCGAATCCAGCTGGGCCGCGGAGACGGTTCGCTACGCCTACTGGGGAAGCGGCATCTACGCCGATTCCCGCAGCGGCTCCGCCGTCTCGGCTACGCTGGAAGAGTGGCTTGCGGCCGGCGGCGCTAGCCTGTGCCGGCGCGCGCGCCAGCGCCTCCAGATTCCTGAGTGACCGGCCTCAGTCTTCCCCTATTGACTCCAGCGGGTCGCTGGTGCTCGACCGCATGAGAGGCAGCCAGATGGCGAACGTCGTCCCCTGCCCCACCTCAGAGTCGACCTTGATGGTCCCCTCGTGATTCTCGACGATCCACTGCGCGATCGAGAGCCCCAGTCCGAACCCGCCGCGCGCCCGCGTCCGCGATTTCTCCGCCCGATAGAAGCGCTCGAAGATGTACGGCAGGTCCTCCCGCGGGATTCCCGGCCCCGTGTCCCGGATGATGATCCGCGCCTGTTCCCCGATCCTCGAGAGTCCGATCACCACCTCGCCCCCCTGGGGCGTATACTGAACCGCGTTCGCGGCCACGTTCAGCAGCACCTGCTTCAACCGGTCCCGATCGCCCATCATCTGCATCTGATCGATACTCGCCAGCTTCAACCGCACCTTGTCGCCGGCCAGCACGCGCATCTCCTGGAACACTTCCAGAAGCAGGGTATCAAGATCGACCGGCTTCAGCACCAGGCTCAGCTTCCCCGATTCGGCCTGAGCAAGCAGCAGGAGTCCGCCCACCAGACGCGTGAGTCTTCCGGCCTCCAGATTGATGCTCGCGAGCGATTCCTCGTCCAGCCGCCCCATGCGCCGCATCAGGTCGGCGCTGCCTTTGATCACCGTCAGTGGCGTGCGCAGCTCGTGGCTCACATCTGCGAGAAGCCGTCGCTGCGACATAAACAGGGACTCCAGCCTTTCCAGCGTTTGATTGAACGACTCGATCAGCCTCCCGATCTCGTCGTCCATCGGCCCGGTATACGGAATGCGCCGGGAAAGGTCGTCGGCACGGTTGATGGCCTGCGCCGTCTCCGTCACGGTGCTCAGCGGCGACAACGAGCGACCCAGGACCAGCCACGATCCCAGCGCAGCCAGCCCCGCGGACACGATCGCTGATGCCAGCATGATATTGATCAGGTTCGCCCGCGCCGCGTCCACCACCGTCAGGCTTGCGGCCACCTGCATCACCGCGATCTTGTGCTCCCCCAGCTGCAGCGGCACGCTCAGCACCCGCAGATGGATGCCGTTGGTGTTGTGCTCGCGATATACCGGGTCCCTTGTCTGGATACCGATCGGATCGAGTGGCGCGCGCATCGCCGAGATGCCCGGCGAGCTGCTCTTCAACTTTCCGTCTCGCCCCCACACCTGCACATACGTGTTCGCCGTCACGTCCAGCGACGGTAGGCTGATCGCGCTCACTTCGCCGGCGCGATCGACGGCCGTCACCCCGATGATGTCGTGCGCCGTCGCGGCCAGCATGTTGTCAACCTGGTCAAGCAGAATCACACTGATGAGAATGTACACCGCCGTGCCGAAGATCAGCAGGATTCCCGCAACCAGCGTGGAATATAGCAGGGTAAGACGAACACGAAGCGACACGCCGGCGAAAAGGATCCGGGAATTGGTCCCGGCTCAGGGGTCTTCCCGCAGCACGTAGCCCACGCCGCGGACCGTGTGGATCAGGCGGATTTCGCCGTCGGCCTCAAGCTTCTGCCGCAGGTAGCGGATGTACACCTCGAGCACGTTGCTCTCGCCCCCAAAATCGTAGCCCCATACCCGGTCGAAGATGATCTCCCGCGTCAGCACTTGCTTCGGGTGCCGCATGAACAGCTCAAGCAGCTCGTACTCCTTGGCCGTCAGCGGGATCAGTCGGTTGAGGCGCGCCGCTTGCCGCGAGCCTGTGTCCAGCGTCAGGTCCGCGAACTTGAGCACGGGCACACGCTCGGGCTGTGTGCGTCTCAGCAGCGCCCGCACGCGCGCCAGCAGCTCGTCCAGGTTGAACGGCTTGACCATGTAGTCGTCGGCGCCCGCGTCCAGCCCTTGGATCCGGTCTTGCACCGTGTCCTTGGCTGTCAGCATCAGGATCGGGATCGAACCCCCTTGCCGCAGCCGGTGACATACTTCCAGTCCGTCCATGCCCGGAAGCATCCAGTCCAGAATCACCACGTCCGGCGTATGGTCGCGCGCCAAGATCAAACCGCTGCGGCCGTCGGTCGCAGTGTCGACCGTATACCCCTCGTAAGCCAGTCCGCGTTGCAGCAGTTTCAGGATCGCTTGATCATCCTCGATGATAAGTATCCGTTCGTTCATCGCTCCCACTCCGAGAATCGATGATACCACATTTGGTAGAATGCCCTGATGGCGTGGACTAAGCGCTTGTTTGATCTGCTCGCCGCCTCGGTCGGGCTTATCCTCCTCTCACCGGTAATGCTGCTCCTGGCATTGCTTGTGCGCCTGCTCATCGGCCCGCCGATCCTATTCTGGCAGCAGCGTCCCGGGTACAGAGGCCGGCCCTTCCACATCATCAAGTTCCGCACCATGACCGATGCACGCGACGCGGCAGGTCAGCCCCTGCCCGACTCCGTTCGAGTTACTTCCTTCGGCCGCTGGATGCGCCTCCTCAGCCTGGACGAGCTTCCCGAGCTCTACAATATCCTCCGCGGCGAGATGAGCGTGGTGGGCCCCCGCCCACTTCTAATGGAATATCTGCCGCTCTATTCTCCGCAGCAGATGCGCCGGCACGAGGTGCATCCCGGCCTGACCGGTTGGGCGCAGATCAACGGCCGCAACACCCTGGACTGGCCGGAGCGCTTCCAGCTCGACGTCTGGTATGTTGACCACTGGTCTCTCTGGCTGGATATCAAGATCATCGTGATCACGCTCTGGAAAGCTCTTACTCGCGAGGGCGTCAACCAGCCCGGGAGCGCCACCACCGACTTCTTCCGCGGCACCAGGGATTGACTTGTGCAGGCGCCTGCGTATAATGCTGCCCACAAGACAGCGCGAAGTCCAGTAGCTGGCGCCTTGCCGTCCAGCGAACCGCCGGTTGGTGTGAGGCGGTCGGTGGCCCGGCCAATCCCCTTCGCCATGTCGCCCTTGCAGGGATCGCCCGCTGAGGAGCATTGCTGCCTCGGATGCCATCGTAAGAGGGCCGGCAGCGCCCGTTACCGCGCAACCCAAGGTGCGTCCGCTCCGCATTGCATGGCCCAGCCGGCCGTGCCAGCGTGGGACCCGCGAAGGCACAAAAGCAGGTGGCACCACGAGGCGCCCCCTCGTCCTGCAAACGGACCGGGGCGTCTTGTTTTGCCGCCGCAGGCTTTCCGGCCCGCCGAACGTGGAGGTGCAGCGATGCTTGACATCAATCTCATTCGCGAACGGCCTGATTTGGTCAGGAAATCCCTACGGGACCGCCAGATGGATCCCGCCCCGGTCGACTCCATCCTGGCGCTTGACGAAAAGCGCCGGGCCCTCCTCACTCGGGCCGAGAAGCTCAGGGCCGATCGCAACACTGCCTCGAAGGAGATCGGCCAGCTTGCCGACGGCGCCGCGCGCCAGGAGAAGATCGAGGCCATGCGCCACGTCGGCGATGACATCGCCGCCCTGGACCAGGAAGTGGCTTCACTGGATGCGCAGCTCACCGCGGCCACCGCAGCCATTCCCAGTATCCCCGATCCACGTACCCCCATCGGCGCCGGCGAGGACGATGATGTCCTGCTCAATACGGTCGGTGAACCGAAGAAGTTCGATTTCACCCCCAGGCCCCACTGGGACCTCGGCCCGGCGCTGGGCATCATTGACTTCGAGCGTGGAACCAAGATCACCGGCTCGCGCTTCTATGTTCTCAATGGTCCGGGCGCGCAATTGCAGCGCGCCCTCATCGCCTTCATGCTCGACCTGCACTCCCGCCAGGGCTACAGCGAGCGCTACCTGCCCTTCATGGTCAAAACGGAAACTGTCTTCGGCGCCGGCCAGCTGCCAAAGTTCGCCGATAACCTCTATAAGGACCACGAAGAAGACCTGTACCTGGTCCCCACGGCCGAGGTTCCGCTCACCGGCCTGCACATGGATGAGATCCTCGACCAGGCCAGCCTGCCGCGCCGCTACATGGCCTACACGCCCTGCTTCCGCCGCGAGAAGATGAGCGCCGGCCGTGATGTCCGCGGCATCAAACGCGGGCACCAGTTCGACAAGGTCGAGATGTACATCTTCTGCATGCCCGACGAGTCGGACGGTTGGCTCGAGAAGATGCGCGTGCATGCTGAAGAGACCTGCGCGGCCCTCGGGCTCACCTACCGCATCAAGCAATTGTGCACCGGCAGCATCGGCTTCGGATCAGCGATTACGTATGATATCGAGGTCTGGGCGCCGGGCTGTGCCGAGTGGCTCGAAGTCTCGTCCATCTCGAATGTTCGCGACTTTCAGGCTCGCCGTGCGAATATCAAGTACCGCCCGGCCGATAGGGGCAAGGCGCGCTTCCTGCACACCTTGAACGGCTCGGGGCTCGGTCTGCCGCGCACGCTCATCGCCGTGATGGAGAACTACCAGCAAGCCGATGGCTCAATCGTCGTCCCCGAGGTGCTCAGGCCGTGGATGGCTGGCCTCGAGACTATCCGCCCCTCGGAGTGAGCCACGTGCGCCCCTACTAGGGACAAGGTCCTGAAGATCGAATCATCCTCATGCTCACCGATCCTCAGTTCTGGAGTCTGGTCGTCCTGCAGGGCGTCACCCTGGCGGTGCTGCTCATAGGTTGGGCAGGCCTGCTTGTTCCCGTCTTTCCGGGCCTGGTCGTCATGTGGCTGGCCACGTTCGTGTACGCTCTCCTGGAGAACGCGGCCGGCCGCATGGGCACCATCGACTGGGTTCTGTTCGCCCTGATCTCACTCCTCATGGTTATGGGCAGCATCATTGACAACATCATCATCGCCGGCAAGATGCGCGCTCGGGCCATTCCCTGGCGTTCGATCCTGGTCGCGTTCCTGGCAGGCTTGCTTGCCAGCGCGTTCTTCACGCCCCTCGTCGGCATCGCGGCCTCGCCGCTCGCCCTCTACGCCGCCGAGTCCGCCCGCCTGCGCGATCGCCGGCTGGGCCTCGAGTCGGCGCGGCTCTACATGATCGCCTGGGGCTGGGCCTTCGCGGCCGTCTTCAGCATCGGCGCTCTCATGATCCTGCTCTGGCTCATCTGGGCGTTCTTATGATGTCAAAAGGAGTCTCTCATGCCCCCTCTTCTCTATGACCTCTTGGGTTTCCTCGGCTTCCTGCTCCGGGCGCTCGGCTTCTTTGTCGCAGGCCTTGCTCTTGGACGCCTGGTCCTGGACAGCATCAAGGGCGCGGTCTGGCAGGCCCACGTCGCCCTCGTCCTCGGGTTATTCGGCTTGCTGATCGCGGTGACAGTGTTCGCCACGGCCGGTTCATCCGGCGCCTTCGCCCTCGGTGCCGGAATTGCCTACTTCTGGTCGAACATGCCCAAGAACTCAGATTCCAAAGACAAGAAGACCGACTAGCAATCCCGCAGTAGCTGGCTCGCATCCACCCCCTGGCCAATCTCCGGGTGATACGGGCTACGTCTTCGCTGCCTGCACCGCATCGATGACCGTCTGCTTGAACCTGCGGGCAGGCGGCTCCTGGCCGAGCCCGATGAACGCGGCGCCTCTTTCCGAGACATCCGTGAACGAACCGCTCACCTCGAAGCCCGTGTCGGGAACCATCCGCGCAAACTGCGTGGTGGCGTAGTCCTGGATGACGACGTCGGCTAGTCGCGCCGACATTACGGTCACGCCGGGCCGATCCCCGCGGATGGCCCAGATCAGCCAGCGCGCCGTGATGATCGCCACCACCACCACATTCTTCTCGCCCCCTCCAACGGGGTCTTTCTTCATCTTATCCGACGTCGTCTCGACGCACATAAGGCTGCCAGCCAGGACATCGCCCAGGTTGTAGTCGGCAATGTGCTTGCTGATCGCCCCCCGCATGTCCTGCTGCAGGCCATCGAAAGCGTACTCGCGGGTTGATCGCTTCCAGTCTCGCATCTTGGGCTCAGTCCAGTTTCGGCAGTGTTCGCAGCATCGCTACGATCAACTTCACCGCGTTCTCGACGTCTCGCATGTCCACCATTTCCGAGGCGGTATGCACGTACCGGCACGGGATTGACACACATCCCACCGGCACGCCGCCTCGGACCAATTGCATCGCCCGCGCGTCGGTCGTGCCCCCCAGCAGCACCTCGCGCTGGTAGGGTATGCGGTTCCGTTCCGCCGCCCGCACCATCCATCTTACGATGCGCGGGTCGGATAGCATTCCCCCGTCGCGGATCTTGATCGCCGGACCCTTCCCGAGCGCCATCTCGAAATGGCGCATGCCCGGTGTGTCGCCCCATCCCGTCACATCGATCGAGAATCCCAGGTCCGGATCGATCCCGTAGGCCGAGGTCTGCGCGCCGCGCGTGCCCACCTCCTCCTGCGTCGTGAACACAAAGTATACATCGTTGGCCGAGCGGCCCAGCTTGCGCAGCGCTTCGATTGCCACCGCGCATCCGATCCGGTCATCCATCGATTTCGCCGCGACCCGTCCTCCCAGATCAAGGAACGGCCGCTCGAATCCTGCCACATCTCCGGTCTTCACGGGGCAGTCCCTGTTTGACACGGCTCCCACGTCGATGAACATCCTGTCCAGCGACGGCACGTCCGAACTGTGATCGGTCGGCTCGAGCCCGATCACGCCGGCCATCCCGTTCATGAATCGGACCCTCGAGCCGGGCAGATTGCGCGGGTATACGCCGCCGACGGAGGCGAAGCGAATGAATCCCTTGTTGTCCACGTGCGTTACGCTGAGGCCGATTTCGTCCATGTGGGCCGCGACCATCACCTTGCAAGGCTCTCCCTTCGATCGCCCCGCGGCGCCTGCTCGCTTGCGGACGATCAGGTTTCCCAGCGCATCGGTCCTGATCTCATCCGCCAGCCCGCGCACTTCCTTGCGAATCAAGTCGCGGATCGCATCCTCGTGGCCTGAGGGGCCGAACGCGTCGGTGAGTCGTCGGAGCAGCTGCTTCATCGTTTTCCTCTTGGATCCATGAATGCGTATCTTCAACTCGGGTCGCGGCCCATCAGCCTGACCTCACGGCTCACCCGCCTGCGCCTCGCAGGACATCCGGCGTGATCCTTCTCAGCGCGGCGTAGAGCAGCGCGTGCGTGTTGTGCCAATCTTCGATCCGGGAGATACTCATCGCCGTGTGGGGGTATCGGTGCGGCACCGATACCGAGATTACCGGGACGCCGGCCACCGTCCTCTGGATCGCGCCGGCATCCGTTCCGCCTCCGCCCGGTTGGCGCACCTGGAAAGGGATTCTCGCTTTGGTCGCCGTCTCGGTGAAGAAGCGCACCAGGCGCGGATCGTCGATCGCGGACTGATTGGAAACGTAAATGACCGGACCCAGGCCGAGTTTCGAATTGTAGAAGCTGTTCTCGCCTTCCCTTTGCATCGGCAGGTCATTGGCTGGCGTTGCGTCGATCACAATGGCCAAGTCGGGCTTGAAGTGGTGGGCGGCGACCTGTGCGCCGCGCATGCCAATTTCCTCCTGGACCGTGAATGCGGCCTGAACGTCCACGTTGGCCGGTGCGCGCTTGATCAGCTCGATCAGGATCGATACGCCGAGCCGGTCGTCCAGCGCCTTAGACATGATTGAAGGTCCTGCCCGCCGGAAGTTCGGCGCGAAGCTGGCGCGGTCACCGACCGACGCCTTGCCGCTTGGGCCGAGGTCGATGCGCAAAGCCTCTGCGGAGATCGGTCGCTTGAGGTCCTCGGCACTCATCAAGTGGATCGCCTTGGCGCCCACCACGCCCGGTGTGTGTTTGTGTCCGACCAGCACCGGCTTTCCGGCGATCCCCCGCGCATCCAGCTTGCCGATGGCTGTGAGCTCATACAGGCCGTCGCCGTTCTCAGCCACGAGCATGAAGCCGACCTCATCCATATGCGCGTCAAGCATCACGCGCAGTCGCCTGCCCCCTCTTCCCTTCCGGGTGACCAGTACGTTTCCGAGCGCGTCAACTTTGATATCGCTCGCCGTGTCCTTCAGCTCCTGCATGACGATCTTCCGCACCTCCCCTTCATCGCCTGATACCGCCACGGCCGTGCACAGCCTCCGCAGCAGAGTCAGGCTTGGAGCCGCGGCGCCCCGCCTACTTGTCGCCATCCTTGCCCTCCCAGCTTATCGTGGACACAAAGTCCGACTCCAGCTCACTGATGAACTCGGCCAGCAGCCGGCCCACGCGCTGCACATCCTTGATGGCGACCACCTCGACTGGCGTGTGCATGTAACGAAGGGGAATGCTCAACAGCATGGTCGGGATTCCCTCGCGCGCCACTTGCAGCGCGTGCGCGTCGGTGCCGGAATGTTCCGGTGCCAGATCCACCGAGAACGGGATCTCGAGCCTCTTGGCAAGCTCCTCGAGCCGCCGGTGCAGGAATGGATGCAGGTTTGCCCCCCATGCCAGTGCCGGCCCCTTGCCCAACCCGACTGTCTGCCAATTGTCTGCGCCCGGGCCCTTGGCGTGTGCCACGTCGACGGCCACCGCAAGCGCCGGATGCAACGCGAACGCCGATGTCGCCGCACCGGCCAGCGTTTCCTCTTCCTGCACCGTCGCCACCGCCCACACGTCCCAGGCGTGCTGCTTCTTCTTCAGGTCCTGCAGGCACACCGTCAGCGCAGCAACGGACGCGCGATTATCAAGGCTATGCCCGCTCAGGGTCTCTCCCGCCAGTTCCATTGGCTTTGTGTCGAAAGAGATTAGATCTCCCACGCGCACCAGAGCCTGCACGCTCGCCGGCGGCAGGCCCACGTCCACGAGCAGATTTCTCAACCCGATGGGATCCGTGCGTTTGTCCTCGGGCAGAGTCAGCAGCGGAGGGATCGCCACAACGCCGGGCAATTTCCTCTGGCCGTGGACCACCACCGGTGCGCCAGGCAGGATGCGCGCATCCACGCCGCCGATCTCTCCCACATGCAGCATGCCCTCTACGATGCGCGTCACCATCAATCCGATGGCATCCATGTGCGTCGCGATCATGATCGCAGGACGCTTGCCTGGTCCGCTGCCGCGCTTCAGGGCATGCAGCGAGCCAATCCGGCTGGTGGACACCTCGTCCACCAGCGGCATCCATTCCTTCTTGATGAGCAGCAGCACCGGATCTTCGTATGCCGAGAGACCCGCAACCGAGATCAGTGATTTGAGAAAAGGCAGGATGTCAGTCATGGATGGGCGTGGTTGGTCCAGTTTGGGGCATGGCGCACGCCTGACCCGCGCATCGTGGGCGCAGATTGAGTCACGGGCCTGGAGGCGGAGAAGCCGAGGTTTCGGTCGGACTTGGAGTGAACGTCGCCGTATCGGTCACCGTTGCGCTCGGCGTAGGCGTGTCCGTGAGCGTCGGGGATGCAGTGAAAGTGGATGTGGGCGGTACGAGGGCCGTTGGTGAGAAGGACGGCGTCAGGCTCGGGCTAGCCGTGGCAGACGGAGTGTTCGTCGCCGTGGTCGTGACTGTCATCCTCGGGGGCGCGGTTGCGCCCATCGTTCCCGTCGGCGTCGCCGTGATTCTTCCGGCCTCGGGCGCAAAGGCGAGCGCGATCGCGCCCATGCAGTAGCACGGCAGCGTCGCCAGCGAAATGGCCGCGAGTATCATGCGCCGCCGCGCGCGTGCATCCTCCGCCTCGAACATCCGCATCATGATATCACAGATGCTTCGCGCGCCTCCGCGTTCGCATCGTCTGTAGCCGCGCGCATGAACGGCAGGCATCTGTCCAAGCTCAAATGCTCGCCAGTGTCTGCTCATCGTTCGCGCCTGTCGCCGTCGTGTCGCATGCTGACGGTATAATCTCGTCGGTGATCCCCCTCCGCCTGCGCATTTCCGGCTTTCTTTCCTATCGCGATCCAGCAGAACTGGATTTCACGGGCTTTGATCTGGCCTGTATCTCTGGACCCAATGGTGCCGGGAAGTCAACCCTCCTCGATGCGATCACCTGGGCCCTTTTTGGGCAGGCACGCCGCCGCGATGAGGCATTGATCAATCTGCAGTCGGATGCAGCCGAGGTTGCCTTTGAATTTCAATATGAGGGCGCGGACTACCGCATCCTCAGAGGTGTGAGGCGCGGCAAGCCTGGCAGCCTCGAGCTTCAGGTCGGGCGGGTTGCCGAAGCGGCCTCAGGCGTTGATCAGCCCGAGCATACCGTCTGGGTGCCGCTGACAGAACGCACGCAGAGAGAGACCCAGTCCCGGATCCAGCAAATTCTGCGCCTCGACTACGAGACCTTCGTCAATGCCTCCTTCTTCTTGCAGGGTAAGGCCGACCTCTTCACGCAGCAAACTCCCGCCAGGCGCAAGGAGGTCCTCAGCAGCATTCTCGGTATGGAAATCTGGGAGGCCTACAAGACACGCGCCGCCGAGATGCGCAGACAGCGGGAGGCGGATTTGGCGTCCGTTGTCGGGCGGTTGGGCGAGATCGGCGCCGAGCTGTCGGAAGAGCCGCAGCGCATCCAGCGGCTTGCGGAACTGGAGACTACCCTCTCGAGCCTGATTGCTGCCCGCAAGTCGCAGACCTCCGCCCTCGAGGCTGCCCGCCAGGCGCACGAGCTGTTGGACCGGCAGCGCCTACTGCTCGCCGAACAGACCGCTTTCCTGGAGAACCTGCGCCTCGATTTGGGCGCCTTGCAGGCCAGGCTGGCGGATCGTCGGGCCGCTCGCTCAGAAAACGCCGCGCTCACCGACCGCGCCGATCAGATCGAATCGGTCTACGTGGCATGGCGCACGACCATAGCCGATCTTGAACGCTGGGACCGGGTGGCCACCGCATTTCGCGACCAAGAGCGGCAGCGGGCGCCACTCCTTCAGGAGATCGCTACCGAGCAGGCGCGACTCGCCCAGGAACAATCCCAGTTGCTCGCGCGCCAGGAGCAAATGCGCGAGAAAGCTTCATCGGTGGTCGCCCTCGAGTCCGAGCTGCAGCAGGCGGCAGCATTGCATGCGCAGGCCCAGGCCGCCCTGCAGGAACGCAATGGGCTTCAGGCGCAGCTTGCACAGGCGCGTGAGTCCGTGGCCGAAAAGGCGGCCGGGAACAAAGGCCTCAAAGACAAGATGGATGAGATCAAAGCCCGCATCGAAGCGCTGGAGGCGGCTTCAGGCGCCGCCTGCCCGTTGTGTGGGCAGCCCCTGAGCGACGCACATCGGCGCTCCACCTTGGAGAAGCTGCAGCTCGAGGGGAAACGGCAGGGCGATCAATTTCGCTCCAACGCCGCGGCCATCCAGGATCTTAGGGGCATCGCCGCCGATCTCGAGTCCCGCTTGACCGCCCTGGCGGGGCTGGATGAGGAGCGCAATGCCCGATCACGATCCGTGGCGCAGCTCTCTGAGCGCCTCGGTGCCCTCAAATCAGAGCTGGACGAGTGGCAGGCCGTGGGGCACGGCCGGCTTGAAGAACTCTCGCGCATGATTGTCCACGAGCGATTCGCGCTGCCGCCCAGGCGGAAATTGGCTGTGCTGGATTCCGACCTTTCCGCCCTTGGCTACGACGCGGCCGACCACGACGCAGCGCGCCTCCGCGAGGCCGAACAACGCTCCGCCGAGCAGGCGCACGCGCAGCTCCAGTCTGCGCGCGCCGCCCTCGAACCTTTGGAGAACGAGATTCGCAGCCTGGAAACCCAGGCCGCCGAGCGCGCAGCCGCGATCGCCCGCCAGGAATCCGAACTGCAGAACGCGCAGGCCGCACTGCAATCCCTTGCGAAGGACATCCCCAATCTGCGGCAGGTCGAAAGCAGCCTCTTCGAGCTGCAGGAACAGGAGAACAGGTTGAATCAGGAGGTTGGCGCCGCGCGTCAGAAGGTGGGCGTGCTGGACGATTTGCGCGCCCGGGTCGCGGAGCTCGAATCATCCCGTCAGTCATTGGCGCTTGGCGTCGGCCAGCACAAGATGCTTGAGAGCGCCTTCGGCAAGGACGGCGTCCCTGCGCTGCTGATCGAACAGGCGCTACCCGAGGTCGAGTCGCGCGCCAACGAGATCCTGGACCGCCTCAGCGATGGCACGATGTCTGTTCATTTCGAGACGCAGGCGGCGTATCGCGACCGCAAGCGCGAAGATCTGCGCGAGACTCTGGATATCAAGATCAGCGATGGCGCGGGTCAGCGCGACTATGAGATGTACTCGGGCGGTGAGGCTTTTCGCGTGAACTTTGCCATCCGCCTCGCCCTGTCCCAGGTGTTGGCGGGCCGGAAAGGCGCCCGATTGCAGACGCTGGTCATCGACGAGGGCTTTGGCTCGCAGGATAGCCGGGGCATTCAGCGCCTCATCGAAACCATCAACCTCGTCCGGCATGATTTCGCCAAGATCCTGCTCATTTCCCACCTGGACGAGCTAAAGGACGCCTTTCCCACGCGCATCGAGGTCGAAAAGACCGAGCGCGGCAGCGTATTGAAGGTGAATTAGGGCGATCAGCCGCCTCATCGTACCAATCGTGGCGGTCTGGTTCCCGGGGTCCTAGGGCGGCTTGCCGCCCAGGATCAGCTTGTCTACCCCCCTGTCGACCTCCCAAGGATAAAGCATGAACGCATCCGTGACTGCCGAATAGTAGTCCGGCCGCACCGTTCCGAACAGGCTCCGATAGGGATTGAAGTGCAGCACGCACGTCTCAGGAAATCCGCCTGCGGCCGAGACTCTGTTTTTCACAGCCGTGATCGTGCGCCCGGAGCCCCAGACATCGTCGACGATCAACGTTGGACGGCCGCGAAGTTGGTCGTCTGCGGGAAATTGGATGAATTCCGGCCAAGCCAGAAGCGCGGACCTCTCGTGGCTCGACTGCGCCGGGAAATCCACAGCCGCGGTCAATATGTGCGTGATGTTCATCGCCTCCGCCAGCATTCCCCCGGGCACGATCCCACCCCGCGTAACAATGACCATGGCCGTGAATTCGCGGCGGAATTGAGGGATCAGGTGATCGATCAGCCGATCGATCTCGTCCCAGGAAATGAGCTCGCGGCGTCGTTCTGGCGGATTGGAAGGCATGGGTCCGGCCCTACGCCCGGCTCAGCGCGGCCTGCAACGGTGCCGGAGCCAACACGGCGATCGCCTGGCCCTCGGCGCGCGCCTTCTCTACGTCACGTGCCCAAAGGAACAGGCAGGTGTGGTAAGCCGTTGTCGTATACGAGTTGACCAGGCTCGAGACGACCACAAAGCCGAAGAAGATCAGTGCGCCCACTCCGATTCCGATGATCAGGCCCGTGGTCGAGGAACTCGAGGCTGCGATGATGCCGTAACCCGCAGCAGCACCAGTGGCCAGCCCCACCATGCCGCTCACGAATCCGATCAGCCCCGTTACCCAGCGCACTCCAACGGTGCTTACGCCGATCAGCAAGAGATTGCCCTTGACGATCTGGGTTGCGCGCTTGATCCCGGCCGGCAGGTTCGCATCCTCGATCATGATCGCCGGCAGAATCAAGTAAGAGGCCTCCGTCCACATGGTTTCCATGATTCCTGCCAGCAGACCGCGCACGGCCGCTCCGCCCCCGCGCTGATCCCGTTTGCGCAAGCTGTTCGCCACCAGCTTGACGAATGTCGATGCCGCTGCCAAGCTGACGATGTCCCAGAACTCACGTCGCATCTTGTTCCAGGCAGCATCCAGTCGGCCATCGCCCTCCGCCAGGTAGCCATAGATCAGGTAGACCGTCATGCCTGAAAAGACGTAGCTCACGACGTACTGTGCAAAGAGCAGCAGCGCGCCTGTGGCTGCCATCACTGCCTGGCCAACGCCCGTGCCTTCTCCGAGCAGCAGGCCTGCCGCGATCAGCGGTATCAGTCCGAGTATCGTAATGATAGAACTGACGATCAGCGCGTAGATCGATGGCTTGAGCAGATCACGGTCCCTGAAGGCCATCTGCCAGGCCTGCTGCAGGAACGACCACCCTCGTGTCAGGCTCTGCATTGTGCTCTCCTTCGTTCTGCGCGGCTTGTCTCGTCCATGGGCTGATTTCCGTTTTCGAGGTCCTCGGGCCAAGCGGCTCAGCGCGCCCGGTCCTCATGCCGCCGCTCGGACAGTCCGTCGCATTATAGCAAACTCACCGGATCGATCTCGATGCGCCAGTCTGCCAGGCGCTGCCCTTCGAGCTGCGCACCCGGGTCGCCTCCGCGCAACACGATCTGCCAGCGATACTTGCCATCCACCTTTGAGAAGAAGCACGGCGCGGGCCCGATCACCGCGGACTTTCCATCCGCGGTCTTCGCCGCCTTGCGCTCCAGGCTCTCAGCCATTGCGCGCGCCGCCTCCTCTGCCTTCAGAACATTGTGGTGCCGGTACTCCAGCCGAAGTAGTCGCGTGAACGGCGGGAATCCTAGTCGCCTTCGTTGAGCGACCTCATAAGTATGGAAACCGTTCACATCGTGCCGCTGCGCGGCCTGGATGACGTAGTGCTCCGGCACGAACGTCTGCAGGATCACCCTTCCGCCCAACGTCGACCTCCCTGCCCGCCCCGCAACCTGCGTCAGCAGCTGGAAAACCCGCTCCGCCGCGAACGGATCCGGCAGGAACAGCCCCACATCGGCCATCACGATGCCCACAAGAGTGACCCGCGGCAGGTCCAGTCCCTTGGCCAGCATCTGGGTGCCGATCAGGATATCCGCGCGGCCGGATGAGAAATGGTGCAGGATCAGTTCATGGGCATCCTTCTGACGCGTGGTTTCCCAGTCCCAGCGCAGTGTGCGCGCCTTAGGAAATGCTTGCTGTATCTCCGTCTCCACTTTCTCCGTGCCCAGGCCGTAGGCCCGGATGTCCCGGCTACCGCATTCGGGGCACACCTTGGGCAGCCCGCGGGCATATCCGCAGCGATGACACTGCAGCGCCTCTGCGCTCGAAAGGTGATGCGTGAGCGGCGTCTCACAGCGCGGACAGCGGATCACGCATCCGCAGTTCCGGCAGAACACGTGCGTGGATGTGCCGCGGCGGTTTAGGTAAAGGATGGCTTGCTCCCCGCGTCGCAGCACCTCCGCCACCTCCGCGTTCAGCTCCCGGCTGAAGCTGCCGCGGTTGCCGGCCTTTAGCTCCGAGCGCATGTCCACAACCTGGACCGGCGGCAGGTCGAGCGCCGGGGAAGGAGACGCCTGCGAGGCCGCCGCCAAGCGTTGCGTGAGTTGCAGGTGAATGGATTCGCCGATGTCCGCCCCGTGGCGTTGCACCACGCTTGGGGTCGCGGAACCCAGGATGCACACTCCGCCGCATAGGCGCGCATACGCCTGCGCAGCCGTCACCGCATCATAGAATGGCGGCTCGGCCTGATGGTACGAGGCATCGTGGCACTCATCCACCACCAACAGGCCCACACGCGGCAGCGGCGAGAACAACGCGCTGCGCGGACCGATCACCACGCTGAGCGCCCCGGCCCGCGCCCGTCGCCACGTGTCGTAGCGTTCTCCATCCGAGAGCTTCGAATGGATCAATCCCACCTGCCCGGGAAAGTGGGCCAGGAATCGCTGCACGGTCTGTGGGGTCAACGCGATCTCGGGCACCAGGACGATCGCCTGCCTTCCGTTGCGAACGGCCTCCAGGGCCGCGCGCAGATACAACTCGGTCTTCCCCGATCCCGTAACGCCCTGGAGCAGGAAAGGCGCGGCGGTCTTCCTGCCTCCGGGATCAGCCATGGCAGTGCGAATAGTCTCCCACGCTTGCTGCTGTTCGGCGGTGAGCACGATCGGCGAAGGCGCCGCGGCATCCGGGGCCGGTCTGCCCAGCGGATCCCGCCACACCTCCTGCTCGCGCAACGCGATCAGCTCACGCTCTGCCAGCTCCTGAAGGTCCGCGAGATTGCCCCCGCTCTCGGCGTAGACCCACGCAACATTGACCGCCCCGGGGCGCTGCAGCAGAAACTCAAGTGCTTTTCCTCGTCGCTGGCGCGTAGCCTCGGTGCTGCCCAGATCGTCCAGCACGGCCATGGCCGCCTTCGGTGGAACGGCCAGCTCCGCCGTGCGCACGAATTTCGGTCGTACCCTCGCCGGCGGCAGCACTGGAGTTGCACTCAGCGTGCCGCCTCGCACCAGAGCCTGCGCCGTTCGGCGCCACTCGACTCTCGGAATCAGCCGATCGATCTGCCTGCCGCGCAGCGGGCCGCGAGAACGCAGCATGTGGAGCAGTCGTGCGCCCACCTTTGTGCTGGTTGCTCCATGGTCCCCCGCCTCACCTTGTGCGCGTATCTCGTAGAACGTATCCGCTTGCTGCGCCAGGCCCGGAGGCAGGAAGAGCCCAATAATCGCTCCGATTGGCGCAAGCGTCCTGGAGGCCATCCATTCGGCCAGGGAGATCTGCGCGGCTGTCAGCACAGGCTCGGGATCCACCAATTGGGCGATCGCCTTGGTTTTCGCAACGGCTGCTACGCTTGCCAGGCTCAGCACCACCCCTTGCACGCTGCGGTAAGCGAATGGCACCACGACCAGATGGCCCGGGCCTAGGCGGCCTTCCAGCCCGTCCGGCACCTCGTAGTCAAACGCCATCATGGAACGCGGGCCCGCCTCGTTTTCGCTTTCAACGAAAACGCCCGCCAGAGACGGGACGTTTACTGCAATTCGAGCAAAGGAGGTCATTGCGGCTCAGTAGGTCTTGATGATTGCCGCGGCCCCATATCCGACCACAGCCGAATAGTCGCCTGTGATGTCTCCTGATGTGGCGTGGCGCAGTATCTCCACCTTGTTCGCGCCCAGTTCGCGGGCCGCCCACATCACGGCGGCCATCGCCCCCAGCCCGCAGGCTGAGCCTCGGCCGCTGCGTTCCAAGTCGAACAGCGTCTCGGGCTCGAAGGCCTCCACTTGTGCCAGCAGGGCGCGATCGAGCGTGAGTGCCATCTGTTGTTCGTGGTAGTGCGAAAGATCCGTACTCGCCACCATCAGTGCCTTCCGCTCTCTCAGCACGTCGGCCAGCGCCTTTCCCAGCACTTTGCAGGTTGGGGCGTCTTGCGCCCGCACCATCACCGGGAGCAATTTCCATGTCGACGTCAAGGCTCGCTGCAGGAATGGCAGCTCGATCTCCAGAGAATGTTCCGGGTCATTGGATATTCGCGTCAGCACCGGACCACCCGCCGCAGCCAATTTCGCGTCCAGGTCGTCCACGGCCTGGCCATCGATCGGAATGTTTCCCAGCGGTGTCACGTATCCGTCGTGGGCCGCAGTCAGCAGCGGGGCATGGTGATAGTTGTGGAATGGGGAGAGGACCCCCACCAAGTCCGGCGCGGAGCCGCGCACCGCAGCGAAGGCGTAGCCTGCCACCGGACCCGAGTAGCGATGTCCGGCGTGCGGTGCGATCACCGCGATCACCTGGCCGTTCAGCGCCGGCAGTTGCACTGCATCCAGGTATGAATCCACCTCGCGCGCCAAGACCTTGCGTTCGCCCTCGTACCACAGGCCCGCAATTGGTGAAGGTCGCAGGTGAAGTTCCATGCTCGGAATTCTAGCATAGAGATGGCTGCCATGAGTATGCCGGGGGACGGCGGAGGCGCTCCCGCCGCAGGCGCGCCGCCGGAGATCGATGGAACCGGCGCGGTCTGGGCGATGTACACTCTAGGAATTCAGTCCGACGGCGAGTGATCGTGGGCCACTCATCCAACCGGCATGCGCGGGCGGCGCAGGCCCGTGCGAGGCCCATCTGCGCCTCGACCTCCGGGTCCGGCGGCCAGCCCATCCCGAAGATCTGGGCGCACCGGACGTGGCCAACTATCAGGACAAGCTCGACATGCTGGCGCTCGCCTGGCTCGACCCGGATGATCCTGCTTTGGTAAACCTGAGCCTGTACGAATTCGTCTTGTCCATCCCATCGTCAAAGGGCTCGAGCCGCAAGATCGCCGCGTCGATCAAATAGGGCGCGGCCCGAGTGCCCATGAATGCACGCACATTGAGTGCTTGAATCAAGAGGAGAGATGAGATGATCGCACGATCCAGATTCAACGTGATCTTTGCCTTGCTGCTGATCGCCGCGTTCGCGGCATGCGCCTCGCCCGCCGCGGCGCCTGCAATGCCTGCTATTGGGCCGTCGGCTACCGCGGCTGCAGCTATCTCCGAAACGCCGCCGGCCTCGGTGCCGTTCTCGCTAAGCGCGTTGGCCGTGCAGCGGGCATCCGACTCGGACCGGCTACTGCTCTCGCCCGTCGATCCCGAAACCGGCTACGCGCTGTCAGGACACACGCCGATCGATCTCGGCGTGAATTTCTACTACCGGGTCACCCCGGACGGAAAGACCCTGATCTTCTCCAGCTATCCGTCTGCACAGCCATCACGCGCGGCCGTGCGTTTCCTCGACCTGAGCGGCTGGAGCGAGACGGTCGGGCTTCAGCTGACCTCTCGCGGCTGGACCTCCGCCCTCGCCATCAGTCCTGATGGAAGCCGCCTTGCGCTGGCCACGGTCGAAGCGCGGCAGAGCAGCCTGTGGTTGGTCGATATCGACAATCACATCCTGCTTGCGCACATACAGACACCGCTCTTCATCGCAGGCATGGATTTCACGGCCGACAATGAGGGCCTCATGCTCTACGGGCGGCAGGAGCGCACCGACACGGGCCTGAGCCAGGGCCCGCCGGTTGCCGAGTTCCGCTCGGCGCAGGACCTTGAGCTGCTTTGGTCGAGGACCCTCAAGAGCGTGCGCGACGGCTTCGAGCCCAACGCCGAATTCAAGGGCGATTCGCGCGAGCCAGGCGCGGGCACGACGTACCGCCCCGCGGCAGTGTTCGCTCCCTCGGCCCATACGTTGTACATTGTGCACGCGGACTCGGACCAGCTGACCCGCGTCGACTTTGCCCGCAAGAGCACGTTGACGCGCGACATCCAGCCGGGGCGTTCGTGGTTCGAGCGGCTGCTGGCCCTCGGAACAGGCACCGCCCACGCCAAGGTCCAGGATGGGAAGGAACGCCAGGCCGTCATCTCGCCGGATGGCAAGATCGTGTATTCGCTGGGCGTGCAGAACGAGCTCACAAAGAAGTCGAATGGGACGTGGAAACTAAAGCAGACGCCCCTACAGCTGCAGGCCATTCGCGTCGAGGACGCCATCGAACTCTTCCGTTCGCAGGCCGCGGGCGACTCGCTCAGCCTATCGGCTGATGCACCGACTATTCTCGTCCACCGCTGGGATTACGCCAGGGGTGAGGTTGGCGGAACGGTCGAGGTCAGCGCCAAAGGTGGGGTGGTGATCCGCGAGGCTCCGGGACTGGAGCTGCGCCCCACGCGTCGCCTGGACGGCAGCCCGCTGCTTGTGTCCGCGGCTCTCAGCGGGGGCGGCCAAGGAGAATCCATTATGTCCACCTTCGACCTGGAAATGACCTTGCTGGGCAGCTGGAAGACCGCCGGCTACGGCGACTGGATCATGCTTCCCTGAGGTCGCCCGGTCACCCATCCCCGTTGATGCCTCCTTCGCCCGCAGGGATGAGGGAAAGAAATCGATCCGCTCGCTCGGTATGAAGCTGTGACCCCGCCGATGCCTTGACCACAAGTTTCCGAGATCTGACGGAGAGCGTTCAGTCATCCTTAGTCGCCGGTCGGGAGACCGTGTGCCATCAGGCTCCGCCATCCAACGAAGCGACCGGCTTGCGCCGGTCGCTTCGTTGGATTATCAGTGGCTACGGAACCCGATAGCTCTCGATCACCTGATTGAGCACGTCGGCGTACTGCTCTTCGTAGTCATCGTCCCACACGACCGTGAACATCAGCATCGTAGTTGGCTTGCGGATCTCAAAGTACGAGATACCCGAATAGCTGCCGCCCTTGGATGACCAGGTCAGGCGCTCACTGCCGTCCTTTTGGATGCTGTCATTGCTAATGCGGATATCGCCCTCTTTACCCGTGCTGCTGTAGTTCTGGTGCAACCATTGCAGGGCGGTCTTTCCGCTCTGTGAGCCCACGAAGGGCGTGCCATCGTCAAAGACGATGCTCTCGATCCTTGCGTTTCCATCGGGGGCGGTGAAAACGTCCCAGTACCAGTAGTCGTTCTCGCTATCCACAGTCTGGCTGTGTTCCCAGTCCCCAGGCAAGTCGAGGGCGAGATAGTCGCTCTGGTCGGTGAAAGTCACCATTTCGCCGCCGCTCGAAGCGTCCGCTTCTGTCGGAGCAGGCGCAACGGTCGGCTCTGCGGTCGGCCCTGCGGTCGGAGACGGTGAGCCGCAAGCCAAACCCACAGCCAACAGCAATGCCATCAAACCAAATAGGAAACGGAAACCACGCGTGTTCATGCAGTCCTCTCTCCCATTGCGAAGTTGAGCGATTATACGGATATCGTTCCCCAGGCGCAAGAGGGATTATCGGTGGATGGTGCTTTTTTTCGCAAGCAATTGCAGCACGGCTTCCGTGGCACGGAAGGCCAGATCCGGCGGATGGCGCGGATCGAACCACTCGGCGCGATCGGCGTCGTCGCCCGGCGAGAGCTCGCCCGAGAGGATCGCAGCCGCGAACACGATGACGAAGTCGGCGCCGCGTGGATGCTCGCGCCCGGCAATAACGTCGATGACCTCCGTTGCGCGCACGGTCAGCCCGGTCTCCTCGAGGCACTCGCGCTCCGCGGCCCGCCGCGGGTCCTCGTCCGCGTCGACGAATCCGGCTGGCAGCGTCCAGCGACCCCGAAACGGCTCATTGACGCGGCGTACGAGCAGGACTCGGCCCTGGTCTTGCAGCACGATGCCGGCGGCCACCTTTGGATCGGCAAAGTACACCCATCCGCAGTTGGGACAGACCGGCCGCAGCTGCCCGAACTGTTCGGCTGAGGTCAGCCCCGTGCCACAGATGGGACAGAAGCAGATGGATGGGTCTCTCACCCATCCCCCCTTGATCCCCCCTTCCCTCTCAGGGAAGGGGGGAAAGAAAACGCAATAGGGAGATGTGAAGGGGAGAGCTCCCTTCCCCTCTCCTTATTGCGCGATATCGTGGAGTGAGGGTCACTTCTTCGGTTCGAGTGCGATTTGCGCAAGACCAGGCGGATCATCCATCCCCTCTTCCCTCTTAGGGAAGGGGATGGCACCCTTCCCACATCAATCTTGCGCGAGGTCTCAGGCTGAGAATCGATGCTTCCGCTCGCGCGCAGTGGGCGCAGGCCCGGAAACGGAACGCTCATTTCTCGAGCGGGTTACTGCGGAAGTTCCGCCCTGTGAGCCGGTCCAGGTACCAAGACAGTCCGCCGAGCAGGATAGCCGCGATGGCGAGGACGAGCACCCAAAGGGCTGGGATGGGCGCACGCCCGGCCTGCCGCGCATCGGGTGCGGACGCCTCTACGGGGGCCACACCCTTGGCAAAGGCCTCCGCGGTCGGCGCGGAGAGCTCCTGCGGCGCCGCGGGCGCTGCCAGCATCGGTGTGCCGGCGGGCGCAATGGCCAGCGATTCCTGCGGTGCTTCCACCTGGTCCTCACCGCCGCCCATCCCTCCGCCCACGCCATAGCCGGGCGGAGGCGCCGCGGCCAGGCTCCTCGCAGCCAGCGGCGCGACGCCGTTCACCGCGACGGTGACCAAGAACAATAGCGAGGCCAGCGCGCCCGCGAAGCGCAGCACCGGAACGGCCCGCGGCTGCGGCGCGCGCACCCGGGCGTCAAGCGGGTTGAGCGTGAAGTTGCGCGGGGCCTTCCTGCGCGGCACGCGGCCCAGCAGACCCTTGGCGATCCGGAGATCGTCCAGGACCTGGCTGAGCCCTGCATCCACGGCCAAGCGGCTCTCAAGCTGCGCGGTCTCGGACGGGCCTAGCTGCCCGTCGAGATGTGCTGAGAGGTGCTCGGCATCGCGGAAATTCATAAGGGTCACGAGGTCGGCTCGTGATGTAGACGGAACATGGCGGGCAAAAGTTCCTCGAAGCCCTGCAGGCAGTCGCGCAGTCGCAGGCGCGCACGCGCCAGCCGCGACTTGACGGTTCCGAGCGGCACGCGCACGGCCGCGGCCACCTCGGCGTAGTCAAGCCCCTCGACGTCGGCCATGACCACGACGGCGCGATACTCGAAGGGCAAACCCTCCAGGCAGTGCTCCATGGCATGTTCGAGCTCGTGGGCTTCGGTTGTTTCCTCAGGTGAAAGGGTCGGATCCGCGAGCCAGCGCGGCTCGTCAATGGCCTCGGGGTCCTCACCATCAGGCTCCAGCGCAGTGGTCGGACGACGCTTGCGCCTTCGAAGTTCGTCGTAGGCCGCGTTGGTAACGGTGCGCATCAGCCAGGCCTTGAACGACCCGCCGCGGAAGGTTCTCAGACTGCGGAAGGCCGAGATGAACGCCTCTTGCGTGGCATCCGCCGCCAGCTCATCGTCGCCGAGTATGCGGCGCGCGGTATTGAACAGCGTGTCCTGGTAATGCAGCACCAGGGTGTTGAACGCGTCCAAGTCGCCGCGCTGCGCTTCATTGATGAGGGCAGTCTCGTCCATCGGGGGCATTCTATCACGAGGGTGGAGGCGGTTTCCCCGGGAATGCGGTAGTGCCCGCCATTGTTGTGACTCCAGATGCCGCAGCCATGAAGGGCCATCAAAACACTCGTCGCAGATCAGGCGGGGGATCCCGTGGCCAGGCGCTGGGAAAGAGACTGCATGAGAGTAAATCCGGAGGTGAATAGCAGCCCGACGGCAAAGAACAGTGAATAGGTCATCATGAGCCAGTGGTTTGTCTGCCAGGCGAAAGATGTAGTCCACAGGGCGAAGCCAGCCAGCGCCAACTCGAAGAGCACGACGAGATCGGTCTTGACCCGGTAGCGGTTGTTGCGCCAATCCTGCCGGCGCTGCAGGATCCCGTATTTCGGCGTGCGCTCAAAGGGAATGACCTTGCGGCGAAGGATTTGAAGCGCCGCAGAAAGCGTGTTAAGCATCAGGCCCGAAGCGAGGACGGTCATGATCAGGATCAGCGGCAGCCGCGGTAGCCAGCGTCTGCCAAGCAGATGCTGGCCGATGACGAAATACACCGCGGGCACGAAGAACATGATGTTGGCGAACAGCCCGATGCCCAGGGGGTCGAGCAGGGCGGGATAGTACAGCGACAAGGCGAGCAACAGCGGAAAGATCATTATCAAGCCCAGCGTCAGGAAGTGCGTGCAGTAGGCCGTGAGGTGCAGACTGGCAACGAGCTTGCGCAGCACGGGGCCATCCGCGCGCCAGATCCGGGGGAGGAAGCGACCGGCGCATTCCATGCTGCCGCGCGCCCAACGATGCTGCTGGCGGCGAAACGCATTGAAACTGACGGGCAGCTCGGCCCGAGCTTCGACCTCCCCGGCGTAGCGCGCCGTCCAACCGCGTAAGAAGGCGCGGTACGAAAGGTCCAGGTCCTCCGTCAGCGTGTCCGCCCGCCAGCCGCCCGCATCCAGGATGGCCGCCGTGCGCCAGACGCCCGCGGTGCCATTGAAGTTGAAGAAATGCCCGGCGCTCGAGCGTGCCTGTTGGTCAATGGCGAAGTGCGCGTCGAGCGAGAGCGATTGCAGCACTGTCAGCAGGGAGTACTCCCGATTGAGATGTCCCCAGCGGGCTTGGACGAAGGCGACGCGCTTATGGTCAAAGCGCGGCATGATCCGCCGCAGGAAGTCGGGCGGCGGCAGGAAATCCGCGTCGAAGATGGCAACGAATTCGCCCTTCGCGACAGAAAGGCCCTGCGCCAGGGCGCCGGCCTTGAAACCGACTCGTACGTCGCGACGAATATGGACGATGTCGATGTCCCGCAGGCGCTGCCGGGCCACCTCGGCGGCGACAAGCTCCACAGTCTGGTCCGTGGAATCATCCAGCACTTGGATCTCCAGCAGGTCAGGCGGGTAGTCCAATGCCGCCGCGGCCGACACCAGGCGAGCGGCCACATAGAGCTCATTGTAGATCGGCAGCTGCACCGTGACCCGTGGCCACGCCATCGGCTCGGCCGAGGCGGGCGCCTGGGGCCGGCGGTGGGACTTCAGGCTCACGAACGCCAGATACAGATAGTTCAGCATGTAGACGGTGAGCATGAACATCAACAGCAGATAGGTCACGACCACGGGCATCAGAAGAAGACTCTGCCAGCTCATTCGTGCGCCTTGGCCGGCGAACGCGTTACGGCGTCAGCGGAGGCGCGTTGATCGGTCTGTCGCGGCGAACACGAGCACAGCACACTGAGTCCGCATGGTTCCGGCGGAAGAATTGTGAAAATCCTCATAGGGTGAGCCCTGATTTGTCGCAATTGTGATGATCGTCCTGTTAGAATCGGTTACTGCCTGCAGGCGGCATCCCATCTGTAGATGCACCGCGGCACCGGAATGTTACACCCTTCAACGCTCCTTGGGATACGTGCGCGCAGCTCACGCCGGCGTGATTCATCCAACTCTAAACTGCCGGGTGCTCCGCAGCCGTATCCTTCGTCCTCGGCCTACGATGAGACCAAGCCGGTGTGAAAAGCCCAATCGAAGTGCCCGTACACTCCGCGCCCGCAGCCCCTTCCGTTGACTTCAGGCGAGTATCGGGGCACGATCTGCCCATCCTGCTCCTGAGCATTGCGATCCAGCTTGTGCTCGGCCTGTTGTTTGGGCACATCTACGATATTCGCATCTTCATGGCCGCGGGGCATCAGGTAGCTTCGGGTCAGAATCCGTACATCGCCCAGGATCTCAGCTCCGTTTTCCACAATCTTGCATTTCAGGGGGCTAGCACGGTCGGATACCCACCGCCCTGGCCCCTGATGCTTGGCGCCATATACCGTCTGGTCTATGCAAGGCTTCCTGATCTTCTGGCCTACAACCTGGCGATCAAGCTCCCGCTTATTCTTGCCAACGTCGCCCTGGCCTACCTGACGGCCGCGTGCCTCAGGCGCCTGGGCGTGGAGCCCAGGCGCGCCCGCGCGGCACGGACCTTCATGCTCCTGAACCCGTTCCTGGTCTACGCCTCCGCCGCATGGGGACAATTCGATTCCATCGTCGCCCTGCTGAGCCTGGCCAGCATCCTGATGCTGGATTCGGGAAAGCGCCTCAGCTCAGCCGTCCTGCTCGCACTGGCGGTATCCTTCAAGCCCACAGCCATCCCGCTCTTGTTCGTGCCATTTTTCTACTTGTGGGTGAGAGGCGCGGGTGAGATCGTGCGGTTCTACGCGGTCCTAGCCCTCAGCGGGCTGGCTTTCTGTGTGGCCCCATTCGTAGTGCTCGGCTGGGACCCCAGTCCGATCCTGCAAAACTGGAATGCTCACTTCGTCGTTGGCGGCGGTCTTTCGCCACTGGCAGCACTGGAGCTCTGGCAGACGTCCTATCGATTGACCGGCAACTGGTGGCTGCTGGGATTGTTGTGGATCCCGGCGCTCGGCATCGCCAGCCTTGCAGTGCGGCCTGGCATTGCAGATTTCAAGGACCTGCTGAAAAAGAGCGCGGCGCTGATCATGGTCTTCTTCCTGACCCGCGCGTGGTTGTCCGAGCCGAACGTCATTCTGGCCCTGCCCTTTGTGCTGATCCTGACGACGATCGGCGAGCTGCCACGGCCCTGGCTGCATGCCATCTGGATCCTGCCTCTGCTCTTCGGCATCGTGAACGTCTCGACCGCTCAGCTCTTTTTTCCCAGCATGCCCCAGATTATGGATGCCCTGCTGAGGCAGATGGAGGAAGTCCACACGGCCCGTTTGATCGCGAAAGTCATGGTCGTCGTTCCGTGGCAGTTCGTCGGCTGGCGTGTTGTCGTGCGTTGCCTGAAGCGGCCAGAGGGCGTCTTGACCAGCCTTCCAAGTTGAAGAGCGCAGCACTATGCACACCGAAATCGCGCTCGCGCATGGCCTCTCTCTGAAGATCAGTGATGCCCCTTCCGGGGGGCAGCCGTTTGCCACCTCGCGCCTGCAACGGGGATTGCTGCTGGTGGACGCAGGCCAGGAGCTGGCAGAAGAAGCCGTCGGCTTTGGCGTTCCGGTTCTAAAAAGAGGCCTTCAGACCATCTTTCCCGGGGAGGCCGCGCTGACCTCGCTGCACAGAGGTTCAAGCTGGGATATCACTGCGCTCTTCAAGCTCAATCTGGTCGAAAGATTCTCCGGAGCTGGGAATGAAACCGTGGAGAATGAGCTGTTCTACGCCGCAAAGGATTTTTCGGCCGCCGCAATCCGCCGCTTGCCTGTGCTTGGGGGTCTGCTGACCGCCACTTCCAGCAGGCTGAGGCAGATGTTCGGTTGGGAGACCACGTACGTGGACGCCGGCTTCTCGACGGAGGTGGAGGTAGTCTACAGCCTGGAGGAAGGAACAGGAAAGATTACAGTTGAAATCGATTCGAATGCTCTGCCTCCAGGCATAACCGAAGTGGTTGCGATGAATGAACAAGGAGCCCATCACTTCGACCGCTATCTCGATACCTCCGGGGTTTGCCTCCGGGGGCAGGAGATCGGCCGTTGGGATGAAGTCAACGCCGAAGAAGCCTGGTTCGAAAGCAGATCTCGCCGGGCCGCATTCAGGCTCGGTCGGGTCAAAGGGGCGCGGCTTTTTCGGGGCAGGGAACTGGTGGGCTCTCGACTGGCCTGGGCAGGCTTTGGCTATTCGTTTCCGCCGTCCATGAAGGGATTGCGGTATCAGATGAGAATCGAAAGGCTTGCATGACCTCGGTAGTGCTCATCTACCCCTTTTTCAAACCCCGCCGGGATCGGTCGGTTTTCCGATTTCCGCCGCTGGGCATCAGCTATGTCGCTGCCAGCCTGCAAGCCGCCGGCCATGATGTACGCGTGATCGACTGCACGTTCCTGAATAGAAAGGAGGCGCTCAGCAAGGCGTTGGAGGTGAAGGCCGATGTGGTCGGCATCTATTGCATGGTTAGCATGATGGATGAATGCATGTGGTTCGCCCGGGAGCTGCGGCCTCATTGCCGTTTGTTGGTCGCCGGCGGCCCGCTGCCGACATGCGATCCGGAACCATTCCTTGAGCAGTTTGACGTGGTCGTCCGGGGCGAAGGGGAGCGGACAATGCTGGAACTCCTGCAGAAGGACGCGCAAGGCTCCGGCCTGGAGGGCACCGCGGGGCTCGTCTATCGTACAGCGGCCTCGGGGCAGGCAGAGGCCAGGCTGGTCCACACGGCGGAGCGGCCCTTCGCACGGGAGCTGGACGGGGTGCCTTTTCCAGCCCGCGACCTCCTGCCAAATGCCGATTACATCAAATACACAAAGAAGAAGTACGGCTATTCGATCACCACGGTGATGAGCACGCGCGGGTGCCCGTTTCGGTGCGAGTTCTGCAGCAACGTGGTCTTTGGCGGCTCATACCGCGAGCGCTCGCCCGGGAACGTGGTGGAGGAGATTGAGGCCGCCCTCAGGCTGGGGTATGACCGCATCTCATTTGCGGATGACGTATTCACTATGAAGAAAGACCGGGTCATCGCGGTCTGTCGCGAGATCCGGCGCAGGGAGCTGCACTTCAGCTGGGAATGCCTGGGGCGCGTCGACGCCCTGGACTACGCCACCGCGCTGGAGATGAAAGCCGCTGGCTGCAGGCGCATCTTCTTTGGGATCGAATCGGGTAGCGACGAGATCCTGGAGCGCATGAACAAGAAGATCACAACCGACGAGGCAGTGCGCGCGGTCGACGCCGCGCGCCGGGCAGGACTGCAAGTGGGGGCGTTCTTCATCCTGTGCTATCCCGGGGATACGGATGACACGGTGCTCAAGACGCTGCGCTTCGCCACGCGGCTGCCGCTCAATTATCTCGGACTGAGCATGCCCTATCCGCTGCCGGGAACAGACCTGTACGCGCGCACGCGGGAGCAGATCACGCGCGACTGGCGCCCGGACACGAACCACTTCGGTGGGCACGTCGTGATTTTCAAGGGCGGTTTTTCCCAGGCGAAGATGTGGTTCGCCTTGCTGAAAGGCCGGCTGCAATTTGAGATCCAGCGCAGAGCAGGGCGATTGGCCCCGCCCCTGCTGTCGCTCTTCGAGAAACCCAGCGACCTGATTTTCAGACTGCTGCGATAGCTGGACGACCCCAGTTTCCGGGGGCGACTACCTGCCTTTTTTCCTGTCCGCGAAAGCCTGCAGGGTCTCACCGATACGCTGGCGCAGCCAGCTGGCATCGAACTCCGACGCGTAGACGAAACTGACCTCGTTCTCTTCATTCCAGTCCTTGTCAGTGTCCACGGTGTGCAGGCGCTCAAACAGCGGCGAGCCGGGCAGCGGGAATGGCACGTTGAAAGATATGTAGTCCAGCGGAAGCTCGAGCGCCCACTCCAGTGTCCTTTCGACGGAGCTCACGCCCTCCCCCGGATACCCAACGATGAAGAACGCCGCCACTTCGCTGCCGGCTTCGTGGAAGAGCTTAACCGCGTTTTGGCCTTCCTCGAGGCTGGCTTGTTTCTTCATCAGCCTAAGGGTTCCCGGATCGCCTGTTTCGAGCCCCAGGTACACCCGCCGGCAGCCCGAGACCTTCATCAGCCCCGCAAGCTCGCGCGTGATTCCGGTCACTCGTGAGAGGCAGCTCCAGCGCATTTCACTGGGCGCGATTCGCCGGCAAAACTCCTTCAGATAACGCAGGTCCAGCGTGAAGTTGTCGTCCGCGATCCACAAGGTGTCATATCCGAGGGCGCGGACCTGCTCAATCTCCTCAAAGACAGAATCGAGGTCGCGGCGGCGAAATAGGTTGCCGAAGACGGGCCGTGAGCAGAAATCACAGCTGAAGGAACATCCCAGCGTCGTGATGATGGAAGTGGTCTTCGATCCGTCCAGCTCGGACCATGCCTTCTGGTACGCCGCGTGGTCAAAGTCCCCCCGATACGGCAGAGGGAATGTAGCCAGATCTTTTTCCGGGTAATGCACTGTCGGATTGTCAATATGAAATCCGTTCCAGTGCATGAATAGTCCGTCGTAGCCCGTCAGCGGCAGATTGGCAATTCGATCACGCGAGCCCCCCAGATCGAAGAGCTCGCGGCAGAAGCGCGGAAAACCAAGATCCACCTCGCCGCGAAATACGGCATCGAAGGCACCGCTGTACCGTTCCGGATACAAAGTAGGAAGCGGTCCGCCGGCGATAAGCGTGGACTCGGGCAGGCTGGCCCTCACGGACTCCGCAATGCGAAATGCATTTCGGCTCAGCGTGATCATGGAATAGACGCCCACGATATCCGGCTGGTAGGCCTGCAGTCCCTCCTGGATATCGTCGAAGGTGCTGAATGTGCAGTCGAATATCCTCGACTCAATACCAAGCCTTCCAAGCTGGCTCGCCAGGCTGGCGGCTCCGAGCGGGGGAAATAGCAGTTCGGTTGCGGACCGGGTGCGAAAGTACGGATAGACGAGGGCGACTCGTGACATTAATGTCCTTTCCCGGAGTGCATCGCGCCAAAGCGCCTTACCGAGCGCTTTGAGCAGGCGCGCCTGCGGATCGATCGGCGTCTGTCATTGCGGCGGGCGGCTTCAAATGCCAAACACGAATACCAGAATGTAAACCGTCACGCCCAGCAGGGTGGCCAGCATGTAGATTGTATACGAGGTCCGCATGAAGGTCCTGTAATTCTTGAAGCGCAGTGCCTTTGGCACCAGGCTGTTGCCCCGTAGAACGACGAAGACGCCGAGCAGCAGGGCAATTGCTCCGACCACGGAGTGCAGCATGGACACGCCGTAATCGCCCTCCTGCAGCCTCGATGGGACGCCGGGCAGGATGTGCGTCACGAACGATCTGGCCATGAGGGTCAGCGCCACCAGGGTGCTCAGTGCTACCGCGCCGGTTTGGACCCAGCGATGGGCCTCATAGCGCTTGAGCCGCGCCAGCCGCCAGCCGACAGTTAGCAGGACGGCGGCCAGGGACATCATGACCAGCGACAAGTCCGAGATGAACGGGGCGTTCGTTCCCAGAAACCCGGGGCCGTAGAGTACCTCCTGCAAAGCGCCTCCGATCATTTGCCTCTCTTGCGCGCCTAATGACTTTCACAGGTACGAGACTCGCAGGTTGGGCATAGTGGATACACGGATTCTAGCCTTGCTGCGACAACCGGACGCGGAAGGCAGCCTTTGGCAAGTGTTGTGCAGCATCCGAAACAAGAGGCGGCGGGTATGTCGGTTGCGGCTGCTGGTTCGTTCAATCAGGGCGGGTCACCCGACCCGCCGCCGTCCGCGCGGTGCCTTCAAAATCGGGCTGACGCGCCCTTGGCTAGACTACTGTTCCACCGGATACCCCGCGTGGACCCAGGCCTGAATCCCGCCGCTCATGCACGTGGCGCGGCTGAACCCGGCCTGCCGCAGGATGGTGACACCCTCCTTGCTGCGCGTGCCTGAGCGACACACCACGACGATGTCCTGGTCTGCCGGGAGCTCGCTCAAGCGGTCCGGCAGCTCATCCAATGGAATGAGCACGCTGCGTGCGATGTGTGCCTGATCCCACTCATCCTGTGTGCGCACATCAATGAGCAGGGCCCCCTGCTGGTACATCTCATGCGCCTGGCCAACATCGACCTCGGCAGGCAGTGTGTTCTTCGGGATGAGCAGCACAACCGCCGCGGCAATGAGCACTACCGCCGCCAGAGCGATCAGCGGAGCGGCCGGGATCTTCAGCCGCCGCATGTGGGCCGTAGCGGTCTTTGCCCTGTGGTGTCTCTTCGGCATCTTTCGCTCCCTCTTGTCTATGATCAGATAGCACAACAAATGGCTGGCTGCATGGCCGGAGCCTAGTTCCCGGGCTTGCCCACCAAACCGAGCATGCCAAACGCCCACGGCGCGCCGGCAGAGATCCACAATCCCAGCGCAACGTAGCGAACGAGACGCAAGCTGTTCCCTGAGAGCGAATCCTCCGCTGGGAAGATCGCCTTCAGGCCAAAATGCAGAAGCGCAACGCCCACAAACCCTACAATGAAGCACAGCTCCCGCTTCCACAGCGGGCCGGAGGGCTGGAAGCCTCCCCGGCGTCCGATCCAGAGAACACCCAGAGACAGGCCGATGAGCGCGCCAGCGGTAGTGAGCATGCCCTGCATCGAAATCTGAGGCGGCAGGCGCCCGCCCGCGCGTGCGGCACTGGACGCCCACTCCGGAGGCAGGAAGTAGCCGGGCAGTGAGTTCACTAACAGGGCTTGCGCAAGAAGCAGCGTGGCAGCGACAGCGAGGATGAGCAGCACCTGTCGAAGCGGCGACAATCCGCCAACCCAGCGGGCGATGGGCTGCGACAATGCGAGGAACGCCCAGAGGGTCAGGCATCCGAGCAGCCACCCGGCGAGCACATCGTGCGGGAAGTGCACACCCAGATAGAGCCTCGAGAGGCCGATAAGAAAGATGATGCCCGAGGCGGCGATCCAAGCCCACAGGCGGTGCAGGTTTGCGGCGATGGTTCCCCACACGCCGGCAGCAAGCTGCGCGTGTCCAGACGGCAGACCGAACGTGGGTTCGGCTGCCAGCGCCTTGACCTGCCCGCTCATCCAGTACGGGCGCGGCGAGTGGAAGGTCAGCTTGGCGATCTCATTGAAGGCATTGCTGAACAGAAGGATGAAGGCGATGCGCATACCCAGGCCGGCATCGATGCACCAGTAGATGACCGGCAAGACCAGAAAGAAGAACTCGGCGGTCCCGAGAAAGGTGAAGAAACGCATCGGCGCTTCCAGCCAGTCTGCTGCCTGCAAGACGGCGATCAGCCCGAGGCCGGATGCATACACATAGTCCACGAGCTCTCCTTGGCTGCCGAAATCGGTCGCACGATCAGCCGCCGAGCTTGACGCCGATGAGCCGGCCAATGCCGAAGGTGATGGCCGCGGCCGCAAGGCCGAATACAACTTGCCGCGTTCCCGAATAGAGGACGCTGCGGCCGGTGAAGAGGGTGATGCCGGATCCAATGACGAAGAGCCCAACTGCGCTGAGGAGCATGCTGGCGGTCACGGCCGAGGTTCCCTGAAGCAGCGTGAACGGGATGACCGGGAGGATCGCGCCGAGCGCGAAAAGTACGAAGGAAGTCCCCGCCGCGACCCAGGCCGAACCGCCCAGCTCGGCGGGATCGACATTGAGTTCTTCGCGCGCCAGGGTCTCCAGCGTGGCACTGGGGTCGTGGCTGATTTGCTTCGCAAGCCGGCGCGCATCCTCAGCCGGCAGGCCGCGGGCCTCGTAGATCAACGCCAGTTCTTCCTCTTCCTCTTCCGGCGCGGCGAGGATCTCGGCCCTCTCGATCTCGATCTGGTGCTTGTACAGCTCGCGCGAACTCTGCACCGAAAGCCATTCACCAAGCGCCATCGAGAACGCGCCGGCCAGCAAGCCAGCCAAGCCCGTGATCAGGATGGCGCCATTGCTTAATTCAGCGCCCGCCACACCCATCACGAGGCTCAAGTTGGACACCAACCCGTCGTTTGCGCCCAGGACCGCGGCGCGCAGGGCGTTGCCGCCGCCGGCGCGATGCCTGCCTTCCAGCTGCGCCAGCTCGACGCCGTGCATGCCGCCCTGCATGGTCCCGGCGGCCTGGCGCAGCAGCCGCGCGTGCGAGCGCTCGTCCGCTGCCATCCGCCCAGCACCCGGCGTGCCCTCATACTTGCGCGAGTCTTTTTGCTCGAGGCCGGTGATGGTCGGCAACACCGCCGCGCTGCCAAAGCGCCGCGCGGCCGCTGCCAGGATGAGCGTGCGCCAGTTGGGTTTGAAGGCGGGGATCTTCTTGCCGTCCGCTTTGAGCCTTTCAACCCATATGCCCGCATGCTTCCGCTCGGCGGCCGCCATACGCCGGTAGACTTCCGCCAGACGGGCGTCCTTCTCCGCGCCCGCCAGCGCATCATACAAGTAGGCCCCGTTTAGCTCGTCGTTGAGGCTGGCCTTCGTCGTGGCTTGCATGCTCGTGTCCATCAGAGTTGCCCTCCCATTGGCGTGTTGCCCTGCTGCCTCCACGTAGAGTGAACTGGACTTGCCCCGTCGCCGGCCCTCAAGGGAGGGGCCTCGGATCCCCCGCCGAGCCATTACCCCCAACTACAAGACCACCGAACCACCAGACAGCCGGAATGCCTGACTACCCGCCTTCATTCCTCAACGCCGGAAACAGCAGCACTTCGCGGATCGAGTGCTTGTCTGTCAACAGCATCACCAGCCTGTCCACGCCCATGCCGAAACCCCCATTGGGCGGCATGCCGTACCGCATGGCCCGCAGGTAGTCTTGATCCAGCGGATGCTTCTGCTCGTCATCGGCGGCGTAGTCGCGCGCCATCTCGATGAAACGCTGCTCCTGGTCGAGCGGATCGTTCAGCTCGGTGAAGGCGTTGCACAGCTCGAACCCGGCCGCATAGCCCTCGAACCGCTCAACCGTTGTCGGATCGCCGGGCTTGGACTTGGCCAGCGGCGAGATGTCGCGCGGATAGTTGAACAGGAACGTCGGCTGGATCAGGGCCGGCTCGAGGTATTCACTCAGCATGAAATCGATCAATTTGCCGCGCGTCGCCTGCGGGTCGGGCGCCTTGCCGGCCTTCCTCAGGGCCTTTAGTAGCGTATCGGCCTTCGGATGCTCGGCGATGTCGATGCCGCTGACTTCCTTCAGCCCCGCGCGCAGCTCCAGCCGCTTCCAGGGCGGCGTGAAGTCGATCACCTGCCCCTGGTAGCTGAGCTTGTGCGTACCACGCACGCGCTGCACCGCGCTCGATACCATCTGCTCCGTGAGTTCCATCACCTGCTCGTAGTCAGCATAGGCCCAGTAGAACTCCAACTGCGTGAACTCCGGATTGTGCTTGAACGATACGCCCTCGTTGCGGAAGTCGCGCCCGATCTCATATACGCGTTCAAGGTTGCCGACCAACAGCCTCTTGAGATACAGCTCGAACGAGATGCGCATGTACATGTCCTGCTGCAGCTCGTTATGGTGCGTGACGAAGGGACGCGCGGCCGCGCCGCCGTACAGCGGCTGCAGGATCGGCGTCTCAACCTCCAGGAAGCCCTTTCCGTCCAGGAAGTCGCGCAGCGCCCGGATCGTCGCGGCCCGCATGCGGAAGACGTCGCGCACATCCGGGTTCACAGCCAGGTCCGCGTAGCGCTGCCTGGCCCTCAACTCCGGGTCCTCCAGCGCGGCGTGCCGCAGCAGCGTGCCATCGGGCAGCGCCTCATCCTTGGCCGCCGGCAGCGGGCTGACCGCCTTAGCCAGCAGCACGAATTCCTGCACCTGCAGCGTCACCTCGCCGGTCTTCGTGCGGAACATATTCCCCGAGGCCTGCACGAAGTCCCCGATGTCGAACATGCGGTTGAACAGATCGACCTTCTCCTGCCCCAGCTCATTGGCCCGGAAGAACAACTGCACCTTGCCAGCGCCGTCCTCGATGTGCGCGAACGAGAGCTTCCCCATCGGACGCACGGCGCGGACGCGGCCCGCCAGCGTGACGCGCACCTCCGCGCCCGACTTTTCCACCCCCTCGAACTCCCCGATCGCCTCGACGCTCGTATGCGTTCGTCTGGCCCGGGTCGGATATGGATCGATCCCCAAGGCACGCAGCTCATGGATCTTCTGCAAGCGTATCTTCTCAAGCGATGTGTATTCGGTCATTTATTCCGTCCTGCCGATGCGCTCACGTCAGCGTCGGTGGGGAAAGCTATCGCCCTTCGATTGCCCCGGAGAGAATGCCGGCCCCCACTGGGCGATGACGGGATGCCCAGAAGCGCACTGTAACCCACTTTCGTCGGCGTACGTATGCGGTGAATTGCCTTCCCAGGGTCCCGCCAGACAAAGAAAACGGCCCCGCGGCCCGCCCCCATGGGGGACTTAGGTGCGCGAGGCCGCTTTGCTTGCGTCTACGGGCGGACTGCACCGGCCCGCCTCTACTTGACCTTGATGATCTTCACCTTGTACAGGCCGCTGGGGGTCTCAACCGTCACCGTGTCGCCAACCTCCCGGTTCAGAATGGCCTTGCCGATGGGCGATTCATTCGAAATCTTGCCCTCCCGCGGGTTGGCTTCCGCCGCTCCCACGATCGTGTACGTCTCCGCGTCGAAGCCCTGCTCCTGAATGGTCACCGTCGCACCGATGGCCACCACGCCCTCGGGATGATTGGCCGCCTCCGGCTCGATGACGCGCGCCGTGGCCAGCAGCATCTCCAGTTCCTGGATGCGCCCCTCAACAAAGGCCTGCTCGTTCTTGGCAGCTTCGTACTCGGCGTTCTCGATCAGCTCGCCGCCTTCCATGGCCTCGTGCAGACGGTCGGCAACCTCCTGCCGCTTGACCGTCTTCAGGTGGTCCAACTCGTCCTGAAGCTTCTGGAAGCCTTCCTTCGTGAGGAATTTCGTCGCCATCGCGTTGTCCCTACTATAGAAGAATATGCATCCCATAGGGATGCAATGTCAACCTCTATCAGCACCAAAGGTGAAATAAATATATCACGGTTTTGGGGTCAAATCAAGCCCGGCGAGCCCCAGATCCCCGCCGTGTTAATAGCATCCTCACTCCCACACCCGCACGCCCCCCTCCCGCGCGCACCGCTCACGAATGCCCTCGAAGAGCGGATCCCACATGTCGCGCAGCGATCGCAGCTGTGAACCGTACGCGGCCACAGAGGCGATCCAGGCCTCCACTCCGGCCACCGAAACCAGACGTGCCGTCGGAACAAGCCCGACAGTTTTGGCCTGCACCGATTCGGGGTGCCGGAGCACGTACGGCATATCCGCCACGTACAAGACCGGTCTCTTGAGCAGTTCGGCGGCCCGGCGCACAAGCACGTGGTCGACGTGATCCCCGATACCGAGGAGACAAACCAGCCTGTCATCGGGGCGGAGCTTCGGACGCAGCTCTGCCGTCAATTGCGCGGGAAGCGCCGCATCGGCCGGATTGACCGGCGCATCCACGGGGTCGCCATATAGTGCCTCACCGTCAGGCCCGCGGCGATAGAGGGCATCGATGAAATCGAAGTGGACCACCCTCGCCCCGAGGACTGCTGCAGCCTGACGATCCTCCTCCCGGCGCAATTCGACGGTCTGATGCGCGCTCGTTGTCAGCCACTTGGCGTGCATCTCCGCGGCAAAATCCGAGAGCGCCTCGGCCTCCGGTACGCCGGCCATCAACGTCCAAGTTTCCACCTGTTCGCCGTCGTGCGCCTGGTCGTAGATCAGTCCACCGGCGCACAGCGCGGCGTCGTCAGGGTGTGGCGAAAGATAGATCCAGCGCATGCGGCCGATTGTATCCTGCCCGAGGCTCATCTCCCCGAGCGGAGTGGCGCAGCCGCGCAGTCGAGGGGCCTGTTGCCCTCTCCGTGGTGCTTGCGCCGGGAGATGAGGCCGCCAGCGTGAAAACCCCGCCTTTCGGCGGGGTCTGTTCTTCCATTATCAGGCCACATGGGCGCGGACTTGAAGCCCAGTTGGCCGAGGATGGCCTTGGCCCAGCAGGTCTGGGGGACTCATCGGCACGTAGGCTCGGCGGTTGGTTGCGAGTTGAGGAGCCCGGAACGCGCTGTGATCAGAGTTGGGCCTCTGATCACAAGGTTGGTAATCGCCCTCTTGTAGAAGGCACAATTGTGGCCCAACTGGAATTGAGCCTGAATAGGCTTGGTCGCAGGTTCAATTCGCGCTAAGCCGGCGACCACGGTGTGGCCTTGCAGCAACTTCAACTGAGCACGATGACCCTGTGAGCATTCATCCTGGCCCGCCGGCAGCTCGAGTCGCCGAGTCCATGCCGCGCCTTGCCAATATATCCCCCGGTCCAGGCGCCTCCTGAATTCAACAGCCCCAGGTCGCCCTCGTCCTTCCAATCGGCCGCAACTACGCCGGGCACGATTGCGGCCACAATAGCCGAGACCGTGAGGCGAGAGTCTGCATCCTGCCGCTGGATTTCATGAGCTTGCCCTCTATGCATCATCGCGCGCTGACGAACGCGCGCCAAGCATGTCTTGTGCCACTTGCCACAAAGCTGTGCCCGCACCGACTGGCCTAACCTGCCAGCAATTCGGGCGGCAAGTGAATCGCGAAGCGGCAGCGCATATCTCCTCTCAGGTGCGATTCCAGCACCTCCACTCTGAGCGGCCGGTCAAAGATGACTTCCCAGGGTTTCTTGTGGAAACCACCGCTGCAGTAGCAGAACGTGTCGGCCAGCTTGACGCCGCCATTCTTGATGGCGTCCCGCGCCCAGGGACAGTGACAGCCATGGTAGCGCTTCAGCACCGGATTCGTCTCGGCTAGGTATTCTTTTGTCATGTAGGGAATCTTGGTCTCGTAGATCACGGTACCCTCGCGCCGCCCGCCGCCCATCTCCGGCTGGCTACGAACAAAATCGACCACCTCGGCCGTGATCTCCTGGGCAAAGAACAGGCTGCCTTCCCGCAGACAATCCTCCAAGCGCGCGACGAATGCTTCCTTGCGCCGGCGGAGGTACTCATCGATATTGCCAGCCGTGCGATACGCTTCCCGTTCGGGGAGGTAATCCCCTTCGGGCAAGTCCCGCATGCAGGCGGATAGAAATTCGTTGCAGGCCTGCTCCCCCACCTTGGCTCGAAGTCGGTGAATGACCGGATGCAAGTAGCCGGGCTTTTCGGGACTGGGCGTGCCATAGGGGGCGACGCCGATGCCCAAAAATACTTCGTTACGGATCTTGGCACCGAATTTTTCGCCGACCATTCGAAACAGGTTTTCGCCCACCTCACTGCCGTCAACCAGTTCCAACAGGGCGACCAGCATCTGATGGTTTCCGATGAATCTGCAATAGCGAATCAGCGTCACGTAGTTGACTTCGTTGTTCTTGCCTTCGTCAATTAGCAGGCGGGAAAATGCCCAAGCGGTGGCTGCCGTGGGCGGGCGAGCTTGCCGAACCGCAAACTCCTCGAATCGCTGAGCCAGCGCTATAGACGCATCGATCTGTGCCTCACTCAGACCCAGCGAGTGCAGCTTCCCGCGAAAACCCTTCGTATCCACGCATACCTCCCCAAGCAACGGAGTCTCGCTTCGGCGGGTTGGGGCCATTCGTCCGCCCTGCCGCGTCAGTGCTCAGCCTCACGCGGCGTCGATTCCGCCTCGTAGGAACCCGTGCAGAAGCACTGCGGACCGATGAAACGGATCACTCCGCGCGCACCTTGATCCACCGATGCAGACTATACGCGGCTTTTAACGTGCTGTCACTCACAGGACGCGGGCCGATGGGCCTTGCTCGACAAATCATTCCGCACCAGGGTCAGGCCCGTTCTGTTTAACGCCTCCGTCGAGTCCGAGATCGACCATTATTGCCTTCGCCTACGGCCTCGGCCCGACCCCGCTGCCGACGACCATGCCTTCGATCTACGGCTTCGGGACCCGCACGAATGAACAGCTGCTATCCCGGTTCTTTGGCGTTGAATTGCCGGCGGTGGACTTGATACTTTGGCTCGCCAGAAACCTCGCAGGCGCCACAGCGCGGCCGGTGATCACAGGAGGCCTGATCGCCGATGGCGTAGGCGCGCTCGTTTCCATCATGGGCGCACCGAACGGCGCTGTGCGGACTGCCGGCTGGTCTTCGGCGGGGGTGTACGTGCTGCTCGGGAAAGGCATCGCCTACTTCGGGCTCAGTGCGCCAGCCGAGGAGCGTTTTCGTCATCCGCCCGTTGCTCCGCGAGGAGCGCCCGCCGTGCCTCGCCGTCGGCAGCTGTCCGAGGCCAAGGATCATTCGTTCTGTGCGGGGGCAAGAGGGCTGTTCACCAGCACGTTCGGCGTCGCTCTCCGCGGAGCTGGAAGATCATAGCCGAACTGGACTTGAGCCGGGATACACTTGACCGTTGGTTCTCCTGGAGGTGCTGGGCGATAGATCCGGCGGGTGCTTCGCCGAAAGTTCCGTTCTAGGAGATGAGCCATCCCCAGCCCCTCCGGCCTGCATGCGACCAGCCCGGAATTCGCTAGAATCGGGCACGAGACCAAAGCGTCTCGCCAACGTGCCTCTGCGCCCGAGCCAATACCCTGCGCGCCGAGTCCGCGCTGTGGACGTGGACTATTGGAGACACTCGAAGGAGCCGAATACGTGCTTTCCGTGAACAAGTACACCCGGGCGAATACAGACACCTGCCGTTCGAAGGTGGCCGCGCAAGTCTCCGCCTACCAAACCTTGGTCAGGACGGCGAGAATTCAGCGGTCGGCTGACAAGGCGCGTCTCAAGGCCGCAATCGAAGTCTTTGAAACCCTATTCTTCGGCAACATGGTTCTGGTCTTGGACGGCTATTTCGTTCATCGAATGAGGGCCATGGAAGGGAAGGACGGCAATCCACTGAACGAAGCGAGGATGTTGTGCAATTCCATCATGCATGACAACAACATCCTATCCGCGGATAAGACGATCAAGCATGATTCTGACAGATCCGTATCGAAATACCGGGTGGGGGATGAGACCAAATTGAGGGAGGCGGACTTTACACGCCTTTCCTCGGCCTTCTTTGCCGAGATGGGGAAGAAGTTCTCATAGACGGAGTGCATACACAGCATATTTCGATACGACCTCGACCTCGTGGCCGCTGAGTTATGTCGCACTCCCAAGGTTGGCGGTATCGTATCCCAACAGCAACTGAAGCTGCAACCGCTTGATCGCGGGCTCCGATCATGGCGGTCTACCTCCCCATTTTTTTCTTGCCTACAGCCGCTTTCCGCTTCGCGATCGCCTTGGGCTTCCGGGCGGCCGGTTGCCTCGTGGCCGTGGGCTTCTTCACCGTCAGGTTCTTGGTCGCGACCTTCCTGACCATCCCCTTCACTAGCGATCTTCTTGTCACCTCCTTCTTCCCTGCTTTCCTTACTCTTTCTTCCTTCTTCGTTCCCTTCGTGCCCGTGGTTACCGTCGTGTTGAGAATCACCTCCCTCATGTCCTCCATCATCCTCTCCACCGATTCCGTCCCCGCGCCGTTCAGCGCGCGGCAGGCTGCCTCCCACTTCGCCCCGTACACGATCCGCCAATCCAGAAATACCTGGTGCTGGTAGGGCCCCAGTTCTGCATACATGCCCTTGTCCCACAGCTCGGCGCAGTCGCGCGCGTACTCAAGGCGGGTCGCGATGTCCGTGAACACGGCGAACCCGCTGCGCGGCAGGTCCAGCGCCTCGGCCAGTGAGCGCTGCACGAGGCGGCCAGAGCCCTTGTCGAGAGCTGGTGACGAACTGCTCAGCCGCCCGTGCGCCTTGGCGGATTTGTTGTTGTACAGCACGAGCGCCCGTTCGCTCCCGCGGCTGTTGGAATAGGCCAGCACGTTCTCGCTGACGCGTCCCCCGGCCGTGGAGAAATCGAATAGGTGAAATCGCTCGGTGCTGGCGAACAGGCTGCGCCGGAGCAGCAGCGGGAAGATCATCCGCTCGTGGGCCCGGAGCACGTCTTCATCGGGCTGCTCGTCCAGCCTGGGCGCGCGGAACTCCATGCCATAGCGCTCGCGCAGGCCCTCCACCTGGCCGTGCGCGAACATCGGCGTGCCCGGAAGCGTGGCCATGAGGGTGCAAACGCCGAAGTACTTATCGCCGCCGTCGAATTGCGCGACGGTCGTCTCCTCATCCGGATTGCTCATAAAATTCACGTGGCGTTCTAGGATCTGCGGATCGAACTCCAGGGTGTTCTTGATCAGCTGTCGATACTTGGCGTTCTCCTCGTCGCGCAGCATGTGCATGAAGGCCGAGTTGTATACCCGATGCATGCCCAGCGTGCGCACGAAGTACCCTTCCATCATCCAGAAGGCCTCCGCCAGGAGCAGCGTGTCCGGCGCCTCGGCCGCCACCAAGTCCACCACCTCGCGCCAGAACTCGTTCGGCATCGCCGCCTCGAACTCCGCCCGCGTCATGCCGTGCTCGGCCCGCGTGGGGATGGCTCCTCCGGCTCCAGGCTCGGGGAACCACAGCCGCTGAATGTGTTGCCTGGCCAGCGTCATGGCCGCATCGAAGCGGATGATCGGGAAGTTGCGCGCCACATGCAGGATGGTCTGGATCACGGCCCGGCGCACGTCGGGGCGGGAGTAGTCCAGCTGCGCCGTGTCGTTCCACGGGAAAGCGGTACCATCGTTGCCGTGGTATATGTAGCGCACGCTCCCCGTCTGGGGATCGCGCCGCTTGAACACGATGGCTGTTTCCGTGTGATCGTAGTAGTGATCCTCCAAGTAGATCTCGGCGCGTGCGTCCTGAGACAGGTTCTCCGATCTGAACGAATACTCCGGGTACGGCGGAGAGTCGAGCGACAGGAACCGCTCGGGATGTTCGATCACCCACCGGGAATCCATTCCCATGTGATTCGGCACCATGTCGGCCGACAGCCGTATGCCTCGCTCGTGCGCCCGCCCTTGCAGGTTGGCCAGTGCCTCCTCACCGCCGAGGTCGACTGCGACCGTGTAGTCATAGATGGAGTAAGCAGACGCCGCGGCGTCCGGCTGACCCATGCGCTGCTTGATGCGCTGCGAAGCACGACTTCTCTCCCACAGGCCTATGAGCCATAGGCCCGTGAGTCCGCGGTGCCTCAGCGTGTCAAGCTCCTGGTCCGGTATGTCGGCTAGCGTTTGGATCTCGCGCCTGTATGCCTTCGAGAGCTGCGCCAGCCACACGTGGGTGTTCTTGGCGATCAGCACCAGCTCCGGCATCCACTCGAGGTCGGCGCTGAAGCTCGCTCGGGTCGGCTCGCCCCGGTAGTCGGGCACGCGCCTGGGTGGGCGAATTGTTGCACGTTTTGTTGGTGGCATCATATCCTCACGCGCGGGATCCATTGCCCGCGGGATGCTGTGAAGAGGGTCCGGCCCCGGGACCTCGCGCCAGTGACCGATCAGCAAGCGCGGCTGCCCCCCAGGCGAATCTCACGGTGCCCTCGGCGGCGCGAGCATCGTCTCCGTGAACAGCGTACCGGCACCATCGAGCGATGTGCAGCTCACGCACCGGGAGCATGCGCCAATCATATCCCCGAAGCGCCTCCGTTCTCGACCAGATGGCGGGCAGCGGCCCATGCCGCGCTGAAAGTCTCGCCACCGCCCCGGGTCCCCGCGATCCCCACCTGCGCCGCAGGGGTCCCGCCTGATCCGAGTAGCGTCCGCCGCGCGGTCTTCCTTTGGGCCGCCTGATGGCCGTGTGCGACCGCCGCCGCAGCTCGGCAGGGCATCGTCTCCAGCCCGTCGCAGCCTGCCTCCGATCCCCCACCCCCTATCTGGACCGGACAACCGGCAGTTAAGAACAGCATTAGAACCTTGACGTCCCAGACGAATGGCCTTATATTCCCATCGCTAGATGCCAGTACGTTATGGTTTGGAACCAGAACTAGGTGACCCGAGGGCTCTGAGCCGGGTCATTTCGTTTTGCCCGACCGACGAACGTGCGACATCGCCGCAAATCTTCTTTCTTTCGTGCCAGAAGGAGGCAAGTAATGTCCGAGCGTATCGTCGGAACGGTCAAGTGGTTCAATGCGGAGAAGGGCTACGGCTTCATCTCTCGGGATGGTGGTCCTGACGTATTTGTCCACTACTCGGCGATCCAGAGCGAAGGGTTCCGCAAGCTCGTGGAAGGCCAGAAGGTAGAGTTCACGGTGGAGCAGGGCCCCAAGGGACCCCAGGCCGCCAGCGTCATGCCGCTCTAATCAACCCGCGCATAAAACAACGAAACCCCGTCCTTTGGACGGGGTTTTTTGTTTGGCATTTGGCGCCCCGGCTAGATCAGCCGGCGGTAGACACGGTGATTCTTGTACTCGACGCCGTTGAGGTTCTTCAGGTCGGCGCGCATTTGGCGCGTTGTCTCGGCGACCTGGGTCATCTCGATGTGCTCGAACTGATTGAACGCGAAGACTGTCTTGCCCAGCTCATTGTAGAGCAGGGCATTGCCACCGGTACCCTGGAATTCGGGCAGGATCCCCATGCCGTTGCCCGAAATGGTCTTTGTGCGCTTCATCTCCAGCAAGATGTCCAGGATCCCAAAAGGAAAAAGGTGCCCCCTGGCCCGCTGCAGCGCGGCAGACACATCCGGGAACGCGAACACGAAGCCGACAATTTCGTCGCCGTGCAAGACGACTTTGATCAGGCGATGATCGGCGAAGTTGATCACGTTGTCAACCGCATACTGAACGTCGCCTTTGGTGAAAGGGTAGTACTCCCAGTTGTGGATGAACGTCTTGTTGTACGCCTCACCAATGCGCCAGGCCCACTGGAGCAGCTCCTTCTTACTCTTGAAATTCTTGACCACCAGGTTCCCGCGCCTCATGGCGCGTGCTGCGATGCGCTCCACACGCTCCGGCACGCGAAAAGCATCGGCAGGCAGGTAGCAAGATACAAAGTCGACCTCCTTTTCGAAGCCAAGCGCTTCGACCAATTTCGGATAGTAGTCATAGTTGTAGTTCATCATCGTCATCATCTGACGATGCTCGAAGCCTCCGATTTGGATGCCGTAGCCATCGAACGGGGAGAGCCCCTTGGGGCCGATCATGGTATCCAGCCCGCGGGCTCGCGCCCAGTCGAAGGCGGCGTCGAAGAGGGCGCGCGCCACCTCCAGGTCGTTGATGGTGTCAAAGTCGAAGAAATGAGCCTTGCGGGTCTTGTGGTACTCGTTGAACGGGCGATTGTCTGCCGCGCAGATGCGCCCAACCACAGTGCCGTCGCGGACGGCGATGAAGAAATCGGCGGCGGAGTGGTCGAAGAAGGGGTGCTTCTTCCGGTTCAGAGGCAGGTAAGCATCCATAAACACGGGCGGAACGAACTGCGCGCAATCCTTGTAGAGGTCATAGTAGAACTGCACAAAACGCTTCGTCTGGTGCCTGTCGTTGGTATCCACCTTCTCAATGCTGACCATGCCCTGCCTCCTCGAAAGGGTATCGACACTCTTCCAACATGTATATCACATCGTGTGCGCTCCGCGCGGGAACCTTGCCGTCAGGCTGCGCCCGGCGCGCGGCAAGCCAGATCTCGAGGCCCCAGCCGGTTTTCAGGTATGCTTCGCCGAATGTCTGGGTTTCGCTCACGGTTGGCGCTCTTTGCAGCCGACCTGCCCCCGGCCTTCTGGTTCCTGTGGCTCGGGACGATCGTGAACCGCCTGGGCGGTTTTGTGATCCCATTCCTCAGCCTGTACCTGACCTCGCAGCGCGGCATCCCGGTAAGCCAAGCCGGCCTGATCGTGTCGCTTTTTGGGGCAGGCTCGTTCGCGGCGCAACTTGCCGGGGGCGAGCTGACCGACAGACTTGGGAGGCGGCCGGTTCTCTTGATGAGCCTTCTGGGCGCGCCGCCCCTCATGGCAGCCCTCGGGCTTGCCCAGGACCTGGCACTCATCGCTGCCCTGACGATGATCCTGGGATTCTTCACCGACCTGTATCGCCCAGCGGTGAGTGCAGCCGTCACGGACCTCGTGCCGGACGCCTCCAGGACGCGGGCCTTCGGATACATGTACTGGGCCATCAATCTGGGCGCGGCGCTGGCGCCGATCGTTGCGGGTTTCATGGCGCACATCAACGTACCTGCTACTCTTTGTTGGCGACGCCCTGACTACGCTGGTGTACGGACTGATCGTGCTGTGGCGCATCAGGGAAACCCAGCCAATCGAAGCCGTGCACGCGGCCCGCGTGCCGCTCGGAAGCCGCATACGACTGGTGGGCAGGGAGCCCATACTGCTGGCGTTCACGTTCCTGGCCCTGATCTTCGGTCTCATTTACATGCAGGGCATCGTCACGCTGCCGCTGGATATGCTCAGGCATGGTCTGGGCCCGGCCGACTACGGGCTGGCGAGCGCAGCCAACGGCATCGTCATCGTCTTGGTCACCATCCAGCTCAGCAAGGTGATCGCGAGACGGCAGCCATTCGGTGCCATGGCACTGGCTGCAATCTTCCTTGGGGCGGGATTCGGCCTGAACGCGTGGGCGGCCAGCCTGCCCGCGTACGTTCTGGCGGTCATCGTTTGGACCGTGGGCGAGATCATCGGCGCGGCGGTCGCGCCGACGATCATCGCGGAGCTTGCGCCCGTGGAGCTCCGCGGGCTTTACCAGGGCATCTTCGGCTCAGCGTTCGGATTGTCGTTCTTCATCGGGCCGCTGCTGGGAAGCTGGGTTTTCGATCGGTACTCGCCGGATAGCCTGTGGCTTGGTTGCGCGGTGTTGGGCGGATTGCTGGCGCTCGCCTATATGTCACTTTCCGAAGCGGCGCGGCGGCGCCTTGCCCGCCGATAGCTGGGCGAGCCACGAGCGGCCGAACCCACCGCGCCCGTTCAGGCCCTGTGATGCCACGCGTGCGCGCCAAATCCTGCAGGGACGCCCTCTGTGCGATAATTGCGGCAGTTCACAGCCAACATCGCCGATCGGAGCCAGCTCATGTCTGACAACTACACTCTGGATGGGAACGCGCCCAGCTCGCATCAACGCCGGCCAGAGTACGCCCGGGACGAGGAGTGGATACGGGCGCTTCTGCGCCGGGGGCAGGTGGCGCACATCGGAACCCGCTGGGACCAGCAACCCTTTGTAACACCGACCAACTACTACTTTGACGAGGATGCTCACCGGCTCATCTTCCATTCCAACATGGCCGGGAGGCTGCGGGCCAACATCGAGCGCCACCATCAAGTCTCGGCAGAGGTAAGCGAGATGGGCCGCCTGCTGGCATCCAATATTGCGCTTGAGTTTTCCCTCCAATACCGCTCCGTGATGGTCTTCGGTCAGGCTGAGATAATCCAAGATGAGGAAGAACAGCGGAGGGTACTGCATGCCCTCATCGGCAAGTACTTTCCCGGGATGGAACTGGGCATAGACTACAGGCCAGCCACGGACAAGGAACTGAAGCGCATCACGGTCTACGGGCTGCGAATCGAATCCTGGAGCGGCAAGGAGAACTGGAAGGAGCAGGCCGACCAATCGGACGAATGGCCGGCACTGGATGCGAAGTGGTTGGCGCCGGGGCCGTAGGGAATGATCAGCATCCAGCATTCGGCACTCAGCGTTCGGCGTGCAGCGATCAGCGTTCAGCAGTCAACGTATTGCATTCAGCGCTGAGCATTCAGCGTTCAGCAGTCTGCATTCAGCGATGAAGCACCAGGATTCGGAGAGCGGCAAGAGCAGCTGCTGAGACAAGGCAGAGAATGGAGGCAGGATGTCATCGGAACGGTTTCGCACAGAGGAGTTCAGGGTAAGCGGCGAGGAATTGCTGGCCAAGATCAAGCAACTCATGCATGAGGGGAGTATCCGCCGCATTGTGATCAAGAACAAGGAGGGCGGCACATTCATGGAGATCCCACTTACGGTGGGAGTTGTGGGTGCTCTGCTTGTACCAACGCTGGCTGCGGTGGGGGCACTCGCGGCCCTCGTGACGGAAGCGACGGTGATCGTCGAGAAGGCCGAAGACAGCTAGCCTGGACCGATGGGATGGGGCAGAACGCTGGGAGATGGAATCGCATATGAGGTCGTTCCGCAAGGAGCTCACCTTCAACGTGCCTGCGCGTCGGGGTTTCATCAACATCACGCCGCAGGTGAAAGAGGCGCTCCGTGAAAGCGGCATTCGGGAGGGCCTGTGCCTGGTCAACCCGATGCACATCACGGCATCCGTCTTCATCAACGATGATGAGGGCGGCCTGCACAGGGACTACGAAAGATGGCTTGAAGGAATTGCCCCGCACGAGCCGATATCGCAGTACGAGCACAACCGCACTGGTGAAGACAATGCGGATGCGCACATCAAACGGCAGATCATGGGTCGTGAGGTGGTGGTCGCCGTGACGCAGGGCCGCCTGGATTTCGGCACTTGGGAGCAGATCTTCTACGGAGAATTCGACGGCCGCCGCAAGAAGCGCGTGCTGGTCAAAATCATCGGGGAGTAATCCGGCATGGCCCGGCAGCCCGCGGCTGCCGATGCGCTCGTGCCGCATAGTCATCGAAACTGATCTTGTAAGGGATGGTGAATGGCTGATCCACGCGTCGTCAAACTCGCAGAAATCATGGTTGACTACTCGCTTGCACTGAAGCCGGGCCAACAGGTCTGGCTGCGGACCTCGCCGGTCGCCCAGGAATTCAACCTGGCGTTCTATGAGCTGGCTGTGCGAGCCGGCGCGTACGTGCTTGTCGATCAGTCGATCCCCGGCGCCGAGGAGGCGTTCTACAAGCATGCCCCGGACGCGCTGCTGGAATTCGTGCCGCCCCAGCGGAAGCTGGTGGCCGAGACCTTCGATGCGTCTCTGCGGGTGTGGGCGGATGAGAATACGCGCTCGCTGGCAGGCGTCGATCCAATGCGCATTGCGCGATCACGCAAAGCCGGCGCGGAGATATTCAAGACCATGATGCAGCGCAGCGCGGAGGGAGCGTATCGCTGGTGCGTCACCGTGCACCCCACGGCCGCGATGGCGCAGGACGCCAACATGAGCCTCGCGGACTATTCCGACTTCGTCTATGAAGCCGGAATGCTGAGCGCGGTGGATCCGGTAGCCTTCTGGCGCGCGGAGGGCAAGAAGCAGGAGGAGTTGGTCGGGTGGCTCAAGGGCCGCAAGAAGGTCGCGCTGAAGGGCGCCAATATCGATCTGAAGCTATCCATAGACGGACGCACTTTCGAGAAATCCGATGGGCAGTTCAACTTCCCGGACGGCGAGATATTCACAAGCCCGGTGGAAGACTCAGCCCAAGGCTGGGTGCGCTTCAAGTATCCGGCCATCTATGACGGCCAGGAAGTGGAGGATATTGAGCTGCGGTTCGAAAGCGGCACGGTCGTGAAGGAGAAAGCCAGCAGGAACCAGGAGCTGCTCAGCTCGCTGCTCAACACCGATGCCGGCGCGCGCAGTCTGGGCGAGTGGGGCGTCGGTACGAACTACGGCATCGCGCGCTTCAGCAGGAATATGCTGTTCGATGAGAAGATGGGGGGCACGGTGCACTTTGCGGTCGGCCAGAGTTTCCCCGAGTGCGGTGGGAAGAACGAGTCCGGCCTGCACTGGGACATGCTGTGCGACATGGCCGACTCCGAGATCAAGGTGGATGGGGAGCTGTTCTACCGAAACGGCAAATTCGCCCTTACGTAGGGGCTGGTTGTAGGTTGGCCGCCCTGCCGCTCGAGCAATAAGACAAAGACGATGCATCTGGGCAGACATCCGGCGCGGCAGGATGGCCGAGGGTCAGGTGACAGGCCGAGAGGCTGAAGGCGGCGGTTTCACGGCGGAGCCCCGGGAAGGCGAACGGCCCAGGCGGCCGTTCGCCTTCTCCTTTGCGCGGGGGCAGGGGCGCAACCGGAGCAGATCACCAGCGTAGATACTTGTGTGCAACAGTTGCTATTCTGAAGGAGGATGCAATGTCAAAATCCCAGAGACTTCTCACGACCGGGCTGCTGGTCTCGCTGCTGCTGATGACAGTGGCAACGCCCGCCAAGGCATTCGACGGCCGCGGTGGCGACACGGTCACGATCCCCGCGAGCGAGGTTGTGAATGACGATCTTTACGTTGGGGCGAACACCTTCGTTCTCGACGGGACCGTCAACGGCGACGTCGTGTCTGGCGGGCAGGCCATCACGATCAACGGCACCGTAAACGGCAACCTCATCGCCGCAGGGCAGACGATCGTCATCAACGGGAGCGTTGCCGGCGATATCCTTGCAGCGGGCTCCGTGCTGTTGTTCGGCGAGCGTGCCAAGGTCGGCGGGGATGTGATTGGCGCGGGCTACAGCCTGGAGTTTCGCAAAGGCAGCAGCGTGGGGCGCGATGCCGTGCTGGCGGCGGCACAGATCCTGCTTGCCGCGGATGTGAGCCGCAACGTGAAGGCGGGGACCGGCGCTCTTGAAATCGGCGGCACGGTCAGTGGAGACGTCCAAGCCGCGATCGGTGAAGCGAATCGGGTCCAGGCGGGTCCGCCTCCGACCGTCTTCATGCCGCAGTCGACCGTCCCGGTGCCGGTAGTCCAGCAGGGACTGACTATCGATCCAGGGGCAAAGATCCTGGGAGATCTGGAGTACACGCAGAACAGTGAGCTTTCGTTCCCCTCCGGCGCGGTGCAGGGTCAAGTGACACGACTGGTGCAGCCCCAAGAAGCCGGGCAGCACGAGCGCGAGCCGACCACGGGCGAGAAGGCCGCCCAGTGGGCCCTTCGATCCATTCGGTCGCTGGTGACTCTGGTGCTGCTGGGCATGTTCATGCTGTGGCTTCTCCCGGGCTTCTTGCGGGGGCTGGCAGACCATTTGCAGACCAAGCCGTGGCCCAGCCTGGGCTGGGGCGTTGTGGCCTATGCCGGATTCTTCTTCCTGGTGCTGCTCACCCTGTTCGTGATGATCGTCGGCGCGGTGGTATTCGGGCTATTCACGCTCGGAGGGCTGAGCGCCACCATCGTGTGGATCGGGATCCTGGCGCTGTTCGCGCTGGTCCTGGGCTTCGTGCTGGCAACTACGTTCCTGGCCAAGATCGTCTTTGGCACTACGCTCGGAAAGTGGATGCTAGCCAGCGCCCATTCTCCGCTGGCCGAGCACAGGTTCTGGCCAATGATCATCGGCGTGGCCACTACAGTGGTCGTGATCGCGCTGCTGACCTTCCCGCTTGTTCCGGGATTCCTGGGAGGGCTGCTGAATTTCGCCATCGTGCTGTTCGGATTGGGCGCTCTCTACCTCTGGCTCCGCCAACTCCTGCAGAAGAAGGCCCCGGCCGCGGCGTAGAGGCTATCGCAGATCCGTAGAACTTTGAGTTCGATGCAACAAGCTACGGACGGCGCATAGGCCGTCCGTAGCTCTCGTCTTCAGCCCGAATCGGGATCTCAATCGGAGCAGTCGATCGTGTAGGTGACTTGCTTGGCGATCTTGGCGGTCCGTCCGACGGCATCACCCATTTTGTTGATGCCAACGAACTGATAGTCGAACCATGCCCGGTGGCTGCGCAGATCTGGATCGACGCGGGAGGCCGGGAACGCGACGGTGAAGTTGCCCTGCTTGTCCGATTCAAGCGACCCGCCGAACTGCCAATTGCTGATTGAGACGCTGAGCCGATCCTGGATCCGGTAGTAGAAGTCAACGCCGCTAACGTATGGATTACCGGTTGACACCCCGAAGCTGAGCGAGTCGGGCTGGCAGCGCAGCGTGAACTTATCGCCGGAGCGGGTGAGGTTGGTGAATATGTCTCCGCCCGGATTGGGCGGCAGCGGAGCCGTTGCTTCTCCGGCCGGCACGGCGGTGAGAGCGGTGCTACCAGCGGCAACCTGATTGCCCGTGGCGGTCACGACAATCACCTGAGGTGTGGCGCTCGGTGCCAGCGTCTGTGTCGGGATCGCGGTGACCTCTTGAGTGGGAACGGCCGTCACCAGGACCGTCTGAATGATGACGGCTGGGGTGGGCGTATCGGGCGCAGCAACGGGGCCGGTACCAGGCAACGCGCTACAGCCTGAGAGCGCCAAGCCAAGGATGAAAAGTACAGCTTTCTTCACAACAACCTCCTTCGCAGAGACCCACAGGCCAGCCGCACAGCAGCAAATGCTGCCTGAGACCAGCGTCCGTCAGTCTTAAGCATATTCACCATCTACTCGGTTCAGCCCGGTCCTACGGACTGCGCGCGATTATAGGTTTCGTGGGTCTCAGGACTCCCGACTTTGCATATTTGATAGTTCTTGTCGCCATTCAGTTATAATGCCCTCATGCTCTCCCCCCAAGAGATCGAACTGGCTCTCGAGCGGATCCTGCTGCAGGTGCAGAAGCCGGGTCGCTATGTCGGCGGCGAGCTCAACATCGTCACCAAACCTTGGGAGCAGACCGGCTTTCGGACGGCGCTGGTGTTCCCCGACATCTACGATATCGGAATCTCGAACGTCGGTCTGAAGATCCTGTATGACCAGATCAACCAGCGTCGAGATGCGCTGGCGGAGCGCGCGTACGCGCCGTGGACAGACATGGAAGCGCTCATGCGAGGCCACGGGATCCCGTTGTACACGCTGGAATCCAAACGCCCGCTTGCGGACTTCGACCTGGTGGCGTTCTCGCTCCCCTACGAGACCCTGTACACCAACACGCTCAACGTCCTGGACATGGCGCGGATCCCGATCCGGTCCACAGAGCGCGACGAAACGCACCCGATCGTCATCGCGGGCGGGCACGCCGCGACCAACCCAGAGCCGATGCACGCCTATGTGGATGCCTTTGTAATCGGAGAGGGCGAGGAGGTGATCCACGAGATCATCGACGTTCTCCTGGGCCAGAAAGCGCGGGCCGACGACTCAGCCCGCCGGTACCGGTCACGCGAGCAGGCATTGCGGACGCTTGCCAGGCTGCGGGGCGTGTACGTGCCGAAGTACTATGCGGTCCGCTATCTGGAGGACGGAACGATCCAACAAGTGGAGTCTCTGATTGAGGGGATCGCGAATCCCGTGGTGAAACGCATCGTGGCGGAGCTGCCGCCGCCACCCACGAAGTTCATTGTGCCGAACATCGAGACGGTCCACGACCGTGTGTCGGTTGAGATCATGCGCGGCTGCACGCGCGGCTGCCGATTTTGCCAAGCCGGGATGATCACCCGGCCGGTCCGTGAGCGGGAGCTGGACGAGATCGTACAGGCCGCTGAAGAGGCTGTGAACGCCACTGGCTTCGAAGAGCTTGCGCTGCTTTCGTTGTCTTCCTCCGATTTCGGCCATATCGTGGAACTGACGAACCGCGTTAGCGAGAGATTCAGAGGGCGCAAACTCACGATCTCGCTGCCCTCGCTGCGGATCGAGTCCGTATCGGCTGACCTGATGGACAAGCTTCGAGAGCACTATTCCGGAGGGTTCACCCTTGCACCGGAGGCGGCCACCGAGCGAATGCGTCGAATCATCAACAAGTACATATCCGATGAAGACATCCTTTCGACTTCGCGCGAGATCTACCGCCGAGGCTGGACCACGCTCAAGCTCTACTTCATGATCGGCCACCCGTCGGAAACCCTGGAGGATGTGCGGGCGATCGCGCACCTGTGCAAGCGCGTGATCGAGGAAGGGCGCAGGGTCGCGGGATGGAAGGTCAAGCTGCACGCGGGTGTAGGCACTTTCGTACCAAAGCCGCAGACGCCCTTTCAGTGGGTCGCGGTGGATCGGCGCGAAAGCATCGTGGCCAAGCAGGCGCTGCTGAAGCGCGAACTGCGGGATCCGAACATCAAGCTCAGTTGGACCGATCCTGATGACACGCTGTTGGAGGCCTGGCTTTCGCGCGGCGACCGCCGTATGGCAGAGGTGATCTTCAGCGCGTGGAGCAGGGGCGCCAAGTTCGACGCCTGGAACGACGAGCGCAAGGCCGGGGTGTGGGCAGCGGCGTTTGCCGACCAAGGCTTGGAGCCCGCTTTCTACACGCATCGCCAGCGCCGAACGGACGAGGTCTTCCCGTGGGATCACATCACGGCTGCGATCCGCAAGAACTTCCTGTTCCAGGATTTCCGGCAATCGCTTGAAGGCCAGATCCGTGTGGACTGCCGACTGAATTGCTTCGCGTGCGGCATCCTGCCGACCTTCTCCGATCTGCGACGGGCGCATCCCGGCGAGGGCTGGAAGTGCCCGGAGGTAAAGAGCCCGAGCCGAGTGCAGCCGCCGTCGCGGACCGAGGTTGAATTGCCGGTGGCGGGCTATTGAAGCCGGCCCTGCAGAACCGCCATAGGATTCAGCCGCTCTTGCTCGCCCAATCCATGCGCGTACGCATCATATTCTCGAAGACCGGTCCGCTCATCTACATCGGCAACCTTGACCTGCAAACAATGTGGGAGAGGGCCGCGCGACGTGCCGGCCTGCCATTGGCCTATTCCCAAGGTTTTCACCCGCAACCCAGGATACACTTCGCCGCACCCCTGCCATTGGGATTCTCGTCGCGCTGCGAAGTGCTGGATGCGCGGCTGAACGAGGCATTGGATTGCGGGGGCCTGGCCCCCCGGCTCAACGCGGTCCTGCCAGACGGCATTCGCGTTCTCGGCGCGGAGAAGATCGAGGACACTGCACCCGCGCTGCAGACACAAGTCCTGTCGGCAGACTACGAGATCGCGCTGCAAGGGGGATTTGAAGCGGGAGACTTGAAACAGCGGATCGATGATCTTCTGAGTGCCGCCGCCCTCCCCCGGGAACGCCGGAACCGACGGTATGATCTTCGGCCGCTGATTGAGTGCCTGCGGTTGTCCAAGCCGACGTCAGAAACCGCCGGCCGCATCCAGATGACCCTCAAGGCGCAGGAAGGGGCGACTGGCCGTCCCGACGAGGTCCTGGAGGCACTGGGCATCCCGCGCGAAGTTGCCCGCATTGAACGAACCGCCTTGACGTTCCGACGTCTGGACGTGGAATCCAACCGCATAATCACGGGGTGAGGCGATGGCATTCGCGGCTGCGATGCTGCTGGCTTTTGTGCCGGCGTTCTCGATGGCTGGTTTCGTCTACTGGCTGGACCGTTACGAAAAGGAGCCGCTGGTGGTCCTGGGCGCGGCGTTCTTCTGGGGCGCCGTGGTGGCGGCCGGCGGCGCGTACATTTTCAATACCGTCTTCGGGATCGGGATCTATGCCCTGACGGGATCGGGTGATATTGCCGACCAGGCCACTACCTCGCTGGTGGCGCCCTTTGTGGAGGAGGCCCTGAAGGGCGGGGCACTCCTGATGATCTTCATGGCCTTTCGAAGCGAATTCGACTCGATCCTGGACGGCATCATCTATGCCGGCGTGACCGCGCTCGGTTTTGCGGCGACCGAGAACGTGCAGTACATCTATGAGCATGGTTACGTGCAGAACGGCTGGGAAGGCTTGCTGCAATTGGCGTTCATCAGGGTCCTGGTTGTGGCCTGGCAGCACCCGTTCTACACTGCGTTCACCGGTATCGGCCTGGGCTTTGCCCGCCTGCACAAAGGGCTGCCGGTGAAACTCGTTGCGCTGGCAACCGGATACTCCTTCGCCGTCGTCGCGCATGCGTTCCACAACAGCTTTGGCAGCATCATCGGCGGGCTGAAGGGCTTTGCCCTTGGAAGCCTGATCGACTGGATCGGTTGGTTCATGATGGCGGTGTTCATCGTGTTCATGATCGGCCGCGAACGAGGCCTGCTGCAGAGGCAGCTGAAGGATGAGGTTGGCGGCGGGATCCTATCGGCGGCCCAGTACGAGAGGGCTTTGTCACCGTGGACAATGACGCTGGCGCTTGTGACCGGGGGACCGGCGGCGGCGAGCTTCTACCGTCTGTGCGGCGAACTGGCGCACAAGAAGGAACAGCTGATGCGGCTCGGCGACGAACGAGGGAACGAGGCGCTGATCACGGCACTACGCAGCGAGCTCTCAGAGCTGGGCACCAAAGTACGATAGGCGCGCGTCATCGAAAGGCAATCACGCCGTCCAGGAACCGATGCCGGTGGCCGGTTCGCGGTCAGTGCGAGCGGCGCCTGCAAATGTCTGTATAATCGTTGCTGCAACCTGCTGGCACCGCCCAATCATCGCCGGAGCCTGGTGGGTAAATCGCCGGGGCGGGCTCGATAGTGTTCACTGCATCGACAAAGAAGATCATCCTCCTAACCGGTCCGCTGGGATCCGGCAAGTCGGCCGCGTTGCGTCGGCTGGCCGAACTGGGTCACGCCGCGGTGGACGCGGATGAACTCGCACACTCTGTGCTGCGAGGCGGCGGTTCCGGATACCAGCAGATCATCGACCGCTTCGGATCGCAGATCCTGGATCAGGATGGCGAGATCGACCGCCTGCTTCTGCATCGCGCGGCGCGCTCCAGCCCACGCGCCAGTGCCGAGATAAGGTCGATCCTCTTTCCGCTGGTTCGCCGTGAGCTGGAAACGTTCGTTGCCGCGGCGACGCAGCCATTCGTCTTCATCAAGACGCATGACCCGGAGGCCTACCAGGCGCGAGGACTTGCCGATCAGGTGTGGATCCTATCCGCGGACCGCGAGGACAGGATCGAGAACCTCGTTGCCCAGCATGGGTGGAGCCGCGAGGCGGCAGCCAGGTTGGTGCACTCAGCTCCGGAGAGGGCACTATCTGCGTACGGGGCGGACCGCGTGCTCAAGAGCGCCGGTTCGCCGGCCGAGCCGTGGGCGCAGCTTGTGGAGGCGTTGCGGGCGCTCGGCTGGGAGGACCTCAAGGTCACGGAGAACACCGTCAGGGAACCCGACGAGGGATTGCCGAACGCCGCCAAGCTTGCGGAAGATGGCCTGCCGGTATCACCAGGGCTGTTGAAGGGCCCTCCGCAGGTTGAAGCACATGCGATCCCGGCGGCGCCCGCCCTCATCTCGTTCCGAGCGGCTGCAGCACGAGCCGAGTCCCCACCTCCGAGCGTTCGCGCACCTTCGCTGGGCGTGCGCGAGCTGCGCCTGGTCGGCCGAAGAATAGCGGGCAGCATCCTTATCCTGCTGGCCATCGCCTTTCTTACGTCCTGGGGGTTGATCCTGGCGGAGTACGGCCGGCAGCACCTGCCGATACAACCGCTGCAGGCAGCCTGGCAGGCGCTGCGCGATACGGCGCAATACATCCTTGCACATCCATCCAGCTACTACTGGGCAAAGAGCCAAGTTCCCTGGGTTGAGTTAGTGGGTGAGACACTTGGGCACAGCGCCGGACTGCTGCTGCTTTCGATGACGGCTGCCGCGGCCCTCGGATTTCCACTGGGCATGGCTGCAGCCAGGATCCGCCGCGGGCCGGCCTCAGCTCTGATCGTGCTGCTCTCCGTGGTGGGCGCTTCGACGCCGAGCTTCCTCTTCGCCATGATGCTCTGGGTGGCCAACATCTGGGTCCACCGCACTTTCGACGTCAGGGTCCTGCCGGCAACGGGATTCGGCTGGGATGCGCATCTCATCATGCCCGTGCTGGTACTGGCGATGCGGCCGCTGGCACAGGTGGCGCAGATCACGTATGTCTCCGTGCGCGAGGCACTCGGCCAGGACTACGTCCGCACGGCGCACTCGAAGGGACTTACCTGGCGCGCGGTACAGAACGTGCACCTTCTGCCGAATGTGCTCATCCCGATCCTGAATACGCTCGGCGCATCTCTGCGATTCTCGCTGGCCAGTCTCCCGATCGTGGAGGTGTTCTTCAATTGGCCGGGCGTGGGAATGCGGCTCCTGGATGCAATCGATCTGGGAACGGCCCCGCTGGTCATCGACCTGATCCTTTCGCTGGGCATGTTCTTCCTGATCGTTAACCTGCTGATCGAATTCTCCTTCCCGCTAATCGATCCCCGGCTCCGAGCGGATGCGACCGAGGAGGCCCGAGCGGAGTCCGGAACGTTCACCGATTGGGTGCGGCAGGCCGGAGAGATCATTTCCGCCTGGGTTCGGGAGATCGTGAGCCGAATACGGCGGCGCGGCCCGCCCGACCTCCCACCGCTGCCCTCCGCGAGGCAATTGACCGGGAGGGCTCCTGAAGCCCCGTCAGCGCCGAGGCAGCCGTCCGTGCTATGGAACACGGTGCGAAATCCCGCCTTTGTGGTCGGACTGCTGATGCTGCTCGTCTTGGCCTGCCTGAGCGTGTTCGGTGGGAGACTGCCGGATGTGGATCCGTATCAGATCCACGGCGTGATGGCCGTTGGCGGGGAGTATTCAGCGCCGCCGTTCAAACCTTCGCCCGAATTCCCGTGGGGCTCGGACCACATTGGGCGCGACATTCGGTCGCTGGTGCTTGCCGGCGCGGGGCGCACCATGAGCCTGGTGCTCTTCGGAATGCTGGCGCGGCTCATCATTGGGGCTTCATTCGGACTGCTGGCCGGCTGGCAGCGCGGCAGCTGGTTCGACCGCCTGGTCTTGGGCGCGACCGGTATCTGGGCGGCATTCCCGGCAACACTGTTCGCAATGATCGTGATCCAGGCACTGGGCATCCAGCAGGGGATGTGGGTATTCATTGTTGCCATCTCAATGGTCGGCTGGGGAGAGGTGGCGCAGATCGTCAGGGCGCACGTGGTGACGCTGAAGCCGCAGGCATTCATCGAGTCGGCGCACTCGATCGGGGCGCGTGCGGATCAGGTGCTGCTGCGTCACGTCCTGCCCAATCTGGTCAATCCGTTGACCGTGCTGGCGGCGCTCGAGATGGGCGGGATCCTGATGCTGCTGGCGGAGCTGGGGTTCCTGAACATCTTCATGGGCGGCGGATTCCGGGCGATGATCGGTGAGGCCGGCGCGATGGTGCCGGTAGTGGCCTACTACTCGGATGTGCCGGAATGGTCTGCGCTGATCGCCAATGTGCGGGCCCACTGGCGCAGCTATCCATGGATGGCGTTCTATCCGGGGATGGCCGTGTTCCTTACGATCATGGCACTCAACCTGCTGGGCGAGGGGTTGCGACGCTTCCTGGAGGACAATGCCATTGGGCTGGGCCGGTTCCTCAACCGCTACACTTTCGTCGCGGCGGCGGGCGTTGCCGTGGTGGTGGCGCTAGTGCTGCAATCCGCGGCACCGATCAGCCTGTATCGCGCCGAAGGGCTCAAATTCGATGCATCCCGCGCGCTTGCGGACACAAGGATCCTTTCGGATCCCATGCTCCAGGGCCGCGAGACCGGGACATCCGGCGCGGACCTTGCGGCACTGTATATCGGACAGCGCATGGCCGAGATGGGCCTGTTCCCTGCCGGTGAGCGCAACAGCTACTACCAGCGCCTGATCCAGCCGCGCTTGCACCTATCCGGCATGCCCGCGATGGAACTGCTTGATCGGTCGGGCGAGGTCGTCCTGGAATTCGCCTACCGGCAGGACTTCATCGAGATAGCCCGCAATCCGCAGAGTCGCGGCCAGGCTGAGGGCCCGCTCATGGGTGCCGCGTACGGCCCGATGCTGGAGTCTGAATTGAACACGCAATTCGGCTTGAGCAATACTGAGGCCATGGATCACGTGCTGGTCGTACGGGCCGAGGATGCGCCGAAAGTCGTATCAACCCAGGTGATGGCGGTGCTGGTCGTGGCCGATGATACGGGTGATCTCAGGCGGCGCGATATTTACCCGTACGTACCCGCTCGGTTCGAGGACAGGCGTCCATTCCTGCTGATCTCACCGCAGGTTGCGGATCTGCTACTTCAAACGACCGGAAGCAGCCTGGCTGAGCTTGACGCGAAGCGGGGATCCCTGGCACCAGGCGCGCTCGCGCTGACATCCGAGGGCGCCGCAGTCCGCGTCTCTGTGCCGGCCGAAACATCCGAAAACATGCTGGATGAGGCCTACGTGAACGTGATCGGCGTGATCCCGGGGCAGGGTTATCTCATGGGTACGGAGGAGCAGGTAATTGTCGTGGGCGCCTACTACGACGGCCTGGGGACCGGCCCTGACGGGGTGATGTATCCCGGCGCCAATGACAACGCCAGCGGCGTGGCCGTGCTGCTGGAGCTGGCTCGCCTGCTCAAAGGGAGCGCCTATCAGCCCGACAAGACTGTTCTTTTTGTGGCTTGGACAGGCGGAGAGCGCCGCGAGGGGCTTAGCACGGTGAACATCTTGAATGCGCGCGCCGGCGCCAGCGAGCTGACCGTGGAGTCGGTGATCGAACTTGCGGGCGTCGGATACGGAACGGGAGAGGCGATGTCGATAGGAAACGACAGCAGCTTCCGTCTGGTCCAGCTCTTTCAGGAGGCGGCCACGCGCTACGATGCCCCCACCACCACACTCGGACGCGGTCCGCATTATGATCTTCCGGTAACGTCCATCTTTGGGGGTAGGGACGCCACTACACTCTCGATCTCGTGGGCCGGCTCCGATGCCATGGCCCACACGCCGGAAGATACCGTGGCGCTGATCGACCCGGAAAAGCTGCGGCAGGTTGGGCGGTCTGTGTACCTGACGCTGCTGGTGCTGAGCCGCGAGACTGACTATTGAGGCCGGGGCGATGTGCCCGGAGCTTGCTTCGAAGGCCGCATAGATGCGGCGCTATGATAGAATCTCTGCGCACACCCCTGTAGCTCAGTGGATAGAGCGTCGGCCTCCGGAGCCGAAAGCGAGAGTTCGAGTCTCTCCAGGGGTGCTCATGCAGCTGGCGGTTCCATAGCGGATCCGAATCCGGTGGATCGCCGTGCAATTTCCAAGTCAGTGCGCAACCAGCATCTGGAATAGGCAAATCGGCAGCTGATACGCCTCGCGGCTGCAGGCCATCACGGCCGATTACAATTGTCGCGTGCACAGGTACGCTATGTTCACTGGGTTGACGGTTTTTGTGCTGCTGGGCTGCGCGCCCGCCGCAGCGCCTGAGCCGATCACGCCCACGCCGGCATTCGTGACGGCGACGCTGCCGGCGACGCCCGCGCCGAGGTTGACTGAGATCCCTTGGACTCAAACGGCGAGCACAACGCCCACGGCACTCATTGGAACAACCACAACACAGATCAACGTCCGCGCAGAGCCGCACTCGGCGAGCTCCGTGCTGGGCCTTTTGGGCGCATCCACAGCCGTTCAGATCCTGGGCAAGGACCCAAACGGCAACTGGTACCAGATCGTATACGAGGTTGGCGAAGCAGGGACCGGATGGGTTGCATCGGAGTACGTCAGGGTCGAGAACACGGGAGCGATTCCGGTGGTCGGTGGCAGCGATTCGGAGGTCACGGCTTCGGTGCGCGAGCAGATCAACGTGCGCCGCGGCCCAGGCACAGACTTCGACTCGCTGGGGACACTCAATGCACGCGATGTTGTGACCCTGACGGGCAAGGACGGCCTCGGAGCATGGCTGCAGATCGCCTTCAAAGCAGGCCCGGGTGGAAAAGGATGGGTAGCGGCCTCGTTCCTGGAGGCGCCAGCGACTGACGGGCTGCCGATCGTAGCCGAAAGCGGCGAGGTAGTCGGCACGAGTACGCCGACAGGTGTTCCACTCGTGCCAACCCAGACCCTGGTCCCTGCCAGGGACGACGGGGACTCGGCCGAGGTGCCGGCTTTCGAAATCGCGTTTGGGCCGTCCGGAGTCGGATCGACTTTCTATTCGAGCGCTGTATCAACGCCCGAAGGCGACGCAGTGGATTGGATTCGATTCACCCCTTACTATGGGAATATTACGATCAGCCTTGCCTGCACGGGCAACGGGCCGCTTGCGCTGGAGCTGCGTCAGGCGGGTGAGGTCCTTGCGGAAGGTCAGTTGCTGACTTGCGGAGAAACCCGAGAGCTCACTCTAACAGGAGGCAGCGCCTATACACTCAGGCTGACGCTCGCCGCCGGCTCTTTCGAGCTCACCTACTCTCGATACACCGTCAGCCTCTACGGCGCAGCGAGCCGCTGAGCGGCGCTTCGAGCCTTTGGGAAGAAGCTTGGCGCATTTGTGCCGAACTTGTGTGTAATTGCACGAAACCATCTTCTGTGGTAAATTGCTGCTGACGCCGGGAAAGGGGTAGGGACTCATGAATGCAGACAAGATACCCGACATCATCATCGGGCGGCTCCCGATCTACCTGAGGGCCCTGCAGCGCATGTCCGCCCAAGGCATGAAGACCACGTCGTCACAGGAGCTTGGAGACTACGTGGGCATCTCTGCCGCACAGATCCGCAAGGACATCTCGCAGTTCGGTGAATTCGGCAAGCAGGGAACCGGCTATTCGATCCCCTTTCTGCTCGAAAAACTGCGAGAGATCCTGAAGGTCAACCGCACGTGGGATGTGGCAATCGTGGGCCTGGGGGACATGGGACACGCGCTGGCGCGCTATGGGGGCTTCGGTGAACGCGGCTTTCGGGTGGCCATGCTGTTTGATTCGGATCCAGCCAAGATCGGCGAGCAGGTGGGCAGCTTTGCAATTGAGGATGCCTCCCAACTGGTGGAGCGCCTGCGCATCTGCAAGATCAAACTGGCGATGTTGGCCGTCCCAGCGGCGGCGGCGCAGGAGGTTGCCGACATGCTCGTGCAGGCCGGGATCAGAGCGATCCTGAACTATGCGCCGACCATGCTGAACGTTCCGGAAAACGTCCACGTGCAACACATCGATCCGTCGACACACCTGCAACGCATGACGTTCTACCTGGACTGAGGCGTACACGCAACCACAGAATCAACGAGAAGAGCGTGCGGGAGACCGGTCTCCCGCACGCTCTTGTTTCGCGGCAGCAGAGTCTAGACTTGCGGCAGGTTGCGGCGCAGGATGTTCATCATCCCCAAGGCGCGTACCGCGCCTTCGACGACGCACGTCATGGGATTGTCCACCAGATACGCAGGGATGCCGAGCGTCTTGGTGACCAGCTTATCGATGCCCCGCAGCAAAGCCCCACCACCGCAGAGCGCAACGCCGCGGTCGATGATATCCGCAACGAGCTCGGGTGGCGTGCGTTCCAGCACTCGTCGGCAGCTTTCCGTCACGTCGCGCAGGGGATCCTGCAGGGCCTCGACGATCTCGCCAGTCGTGAGAGTGACCGGACGCGGCAGGCCGGTAACCTGATCCTGCCCCTGGACTTCCATAGTGTTCTCGGTGTCCTGCGGTACAGCGGCCCCAATTTTGAACTTGAGCTGTTCCGCGGTCAGCTGCCCGATCACGATCCCGTATTTACGGCGCACGTAGTTCACGATTGCATCGTCGAGGTCAAGCCCGCCCTTGCGCAGTGTGTCGGCCGCCACGATACTGTACATGGCCATGATCGAGGCTTCGGTGCAGCCGCCGCCCAGGCAGATGACCATGTTCCCCGACGGCGAGCCAATCGGGAGATCGATGCCCAGCGCGGCCGCGAGAGACTGCTGAATGAGAGTGGCCTCCCGGGCACCCGCCTCCATCACTGCTTCGTAGACGGCGCGGCGCTCAACGCTCGTAACGCCGTATGGCACGGAAATCATCACCCGTGGCCGGAAGACGCGCAGCGAGCCGCTGACGCGCTGCAGCATGTAGGAGAGCAGCGTCTCGGTGATCTCGTAGTCGGCGATGACGCCGCTGCGCAGCGGCCGCGCCACCTCGATGTTCTCGGGCACGCGGCCCGACATGTCGAGGGCCTCGCGACCGACGGCCACCATCTTTTGCTCGTCCACCTCAATGGCAACGATCGTCGGCTCCTGCATTAGCACCTGGGTGCTGTCGGCCAAACGCACGAACATTGTGCCGAGATCGACGCCGAGGTCTTTCGAGAAAAGGGCCACTATGATTGTTGTCCCGGAAAGCGGTTTTGCGATTTGCGGTAGCGGCGCGCAACGTCCAGGCGCAGATTCGAGCGCCGCAGCGCTGCTTCAATGCTGAGCAATGCATCGGATTGTGGCGGAACGCCCTTGGTCAGGGCCTCTTCGGCCCGCTTCCTGGCAAACTCGGCGCGTTGCACATCGATCTCCTCGACGTTCTCCGCGGCATCCGCCAGGACGGTTACCAGATCCGGCTGCACTTCGGCGACGCCGCCTGCTACTGCAAAGACCTGATCGTTGCCGCCGCGCCGCACCTTGACGACGCCGAACTTCAGCGTTGTCAGCACCGGGGCGTGGTGCGGCAGGACGCCCATCTCGCCGCCGGCACCGGGCAAGATGACCATATCGGCCTCACCCTGATACACAACACGGTCCTGAGAGACGATTTCGCAGCGAATGGGCATGAAGTCTGCGGGCCAGTTCCAGTAACGTCCAGGTCGAGTGCGGCAGCGGGCTGAAGGCGTGGGTCAGACCCCCGGTCCGAGTCCCATGCGGATGCCGCTCCCCGTTCAGGAGCTGTTCTCCAGCTTCTCGGCCTTCTCCCTGACGTCCTCGATCGTGCCGGCCATCATGAAGGCCTGTTCGGGCAGATCGTCGCAGCGCCCGTCGAGGATCTCGCGGAAGCCGCGCACCGTGTCCTTGAGAGGGACGTAGCGACCCTGAATGCCCGTGAAGCGCTCCGCCACGAAAAATGGCTGTGAGAAAAAGCGCTCGATCTTGCGGGCGCGTGCCACAATCAGTTTATCATCTTCGCTAAGTTCGTCAATGCCAAGGATTGCGATGATGTCCTGGAGATCTTTGTACCGCTGCAAAACCCTCTGAACCTCCCGTGCCGTCGAGTAATGATCAGGCCCCACGATGTTCGGATCTAGAATACGCGACGTCGACGTAAGCGGGTCGACCGCTGGGTAGATGCCCTTTTCCACAATCGCGCGCTCAAGCGCAATGGTGGCGTCCAGGTGAGTGAAGGTCGCGACCGGCGCCGGATCCGAGTAGTCGTCGGCCGGCACGTACACAGCCTGCATGGAGGTGATCGACCCTGTGCGCGTGGAGGTGATGCGTTCCTGGAGCTCACCCATCTCCGTGGCCAGGGTAGGCTGGTATCCGACGGCGGACGGCATGCGTCCGAGCAGTGCAGACACCTCGGATCCCGACATGGAGAAGCGGAAAATATTGTCAATGAACAGAAGCACGTCCCGACCGTGGTCGCGGAAGTATTCCGCCATGGAGAGGGCGGTCAGCGCCACGCGCAAGCGTACGCCGGCCGGTTCGTTCATCTGCCCGTAGACCATGACCGTGTCTTTCATCACGCCGGATTCGAGCATTTCGCGATAGAGCTGGGTGCCTTCGCGGGTGCGCTCGCCCACTCCAGCGAACACGGAGTTGCCCTGGTGTTCGCTGGCGACCGACCGGATAAGCTCCATGATGATCACGGTCTTGCCCGTTCCTGCGCCGCCAAAGATGCCGGTCTTGCCGCCCTTGGTGAACGGGGCGACCAGGTCGATGACCTTGATGCCGGTCTCAAAGACATCCACGCGCGTGACCTGTTCCGAAAACGGCGGGGCCGGGCGATGAATCCCGTAGTATGCGGCCGCCTGGACATCCCCCTTATCGTCCACGGGCCGGCCGAGCACGTTGAAAATCCGGCCGAGCGTGGACTCACCCACAGGGACGAGGATAGGAGAGCCTGTTGCGCGGGCCACGGCGCCGCGCTGCAATCCGTCGGTGGCATCCATGGCCACGGTCCGCGCCCAGTTGTTCCCAAGATCCTTCTGGACCTCGAGGATGAGCGGGACCTGGCCTGCCCGGTCGACCTCTATTGCCTCGAATATATCCGGCATCCGGCCCTCGGGGAACTCCACGTCGACGACGCCCCCAAGGATTTGCACGACACGACCCGTAGATTCTGCCACAGCCTAGTACCTCCACCTTCGATCGCGCGCCGGCCACATCGGAGAGACGCGATCCTTGTGCCAATGTTGTTTGTCGTCCGCCATCCGCGGTCCACCCGGCAGCGGCCTCACACCGCAGCCAGCGCCTCTGCTCCACCCACGATATCCAGGATGTCGTTGGTGATGGTTTGCTGCCGCATCTTGTTGTATTGGAGCTCATAGGCACCCGCCAACTCCCTGGCGTTGTCCGTGGCGCTGTGCATGGCGACCATGCGCGCGGCGTGTTCACTGGCCTGTGACTCCAGGATGGCTTGATAGACCTGGAGGGCGGTGAAGCGAGGGATGATCTCGTCCAGCAGCTCGCGCAAGTCGGGCTCATAGTCGTAGGCGGCCACGGCGCCGCCTTTCTGCAGGTCCATGACCTGGTGACCAGCCTCGAGTTCGAGCGGCAGCAGCTTCTTCATGGTCGCAACCTGGCGCGCCATGTTGATGAAATCGGTGTACACCAAATAGACCTCGTCGACATTGCCGGCCTCGAACTCGGCAACGGCCATGCGGCCGATGGCGGAGACATCCGCAAAAGAGGGTGCGGCGGGCAGGTTGCTGAAGTCGGCCAGCAGCTCCTTCTTGCGCCGCACCAGCAGATCCCGCCCCTTGCGGCCTACAGCCATGTACCTGACAGGAGTGCGATGAGAATCAAAGCGTTGAGCGATGAAACGAATGATATTAGTGTTGTAGGCGCCGGCGAGGCCACGGTCACTGGTGACGACGATCGCCAAGGTGGAGCTGGGATTTGGGCGCTCTGTCAGCAGCGGATGCAGGCTGTGGCGTCCCGGTTGCGCAGCCACGTGCGTCAGTACCTGCCAGGCCTTGGTGGCGTATGGCCTTGTGGCCGCCACGGCCTGCACCGATTTACGCACCTTGGCGGCGCTGACGGCCTCAAGGGCTCGCGTGACCTGCGAGATGTTCTTGACGCTCTTGATGCGCAGCCGCATTTCGCGGGCAGAAGCCATGCTCTATATTCTCCAGGCGTCGCGGAAGGTTCGCAGCGCCTGCATGAGGCGGTCACGAATCTCGTCCGTGATGATCTTCTTCTCACCGACCTCACGGCCGATCTCCGGATGGGACGAGTCCATGTATCTCAGGAGGTCCGCCTGCCACGCGCCCATGCGCTCAACCGGCACCTGGTCGGCGAAGCCGTTCGTTCCGGCGAAGATCACGATCACCTGGTCGGCCAGCGACATGGGGGCGTATTGCGGCTGCTTGAGGATCTCCTGCATGCGCTGCCCACGCCCCAGCTGCTGCTGTGTGGTCTTGTCGAGGTCCGAAGACATTAGGGCGAAGGCCGCCAGCTCGCGATAAGAAGCCATGTCAAGGCGCAAGCGTCCGGCGACCTGCTTCATCGCCTTGGACTGCGCGTCCCCTCCCACGCGCGAGACGGAGATGCCCACATTCACGGCCGGCCGTATACCGGCGTTGAAAAGATTCGATTCGAGATAGATCTGCCCGTCGGTGATGGAGATGACGTTGGTGGGAATGTAGGCGGAGATGTCTCCCAGGAGCGTCTCAATAATCGGCAGGGCCGTCAGCGAGCCGCCCGAGCCCTTGAGCTTGACAGCCTTGAACCCATCCGGTTTCTGCATGCCCTTGACGACGCGGGCGACATCATCTCTTGCCGTGGGCCCGCCGTAGACTTTGCCGTCGACAGCGTCCTTATCGGAGGCCAGTGGCTCCTCGAAGGAGGCCGGGGTGATGACGAACTTGTTTGCCAGCCGCGCCGCCCGCTCCAGGAGCCGCGAATGCAGATAGAACACGTCGCCGGGATACGCCTCGCGACCGGGCGGTCGCCGCAGCAACAGCGATACCTGGCGGTAGGCCCAAGCGTGCTTCGAGAGATCATCGTAGATTATGAGCGCGTCACGGCCGGTCTCCATGAACTCCTCACCGATGGAACAGCCGGCGTAGGGGGCAATGTACTGCAAGGCGGCGGACTCGTCGGCTGCCGCCACGACGACAATGGTGTGATCCAGCGCCCCGTGACGCTGCAACGTGCCCACCGTTCGCGCCACGGCCGCTTTCTTCTGCCCGATGGCCACATAGATGCAGACCAGATCTTTGCCCTTCTGATTGATGATAGTGTCGATGGCCAGGGCGGTCTTGCCCGTCTGGCGGTCGCCGATGATGAGTTCGCGCTGCCCGCGCCCCACGGGAATCATCGCATCAATGGTCTTGATGCCGGTCTGCACCGGCGTGTCCACGTCCTGCCGCTGGATGACGCCCGGCGCGATGCGTTCGATCGGCCGGAAGCCACTGGAGGCGATCGGCCCATTCCCGTCGATCGGCTCGCCCAGCGAGTTGATCACACGTCCGATCAGGGCGTCACCGACGGGCACCGAGGCGATGCGCCCGGTTCCGCGTGCAGTCATCCCTTCCGTAATGCCTGAGTACTCCCCCATCACAATGACGCCCACACTGTCGCGCTCCAGGTTGAAGGCGATGCCCATCATGCCGTTTGCGAACTGCACGAGTTCCTGGGAGCGGATACTTGGCAGTCCGTGCAAACGGGCGATGCCGTCCCCGGAGTCGATCACGGAGCCAACGTCGCTGACACCGATTTCGGGTTCAAAATCCTGGATCCGCTTGTGCAGACCGGCGGTGATTTGGCTGATCAGATCCGTCATTTTGCCTCCACCTACACTACGTAGGCCCCCTGTCCATGCCCCAGCCGATCAGTGTCCATTACGAAGACACACCCGGATAACGACCTTATCCGGGTGGGTTGTGTAATCGGTAACAATCGGCCCAATGATAACGGAAAGCATCCATCTTGTCTAGTTTGGCACCCCAACAACGACGGTGGCGCCCTTCGCGAGCGCCAACCAGCCGGAGGGAGTCACGAGGACGGCGCGAGGAACGGAACCCCGTGAAAGAATGCGCGGCCGCTTCCAAGCGGCCGCGCATTTGAAGTCGGTGTGGGTTGCAGCAAGCGAATGGAATGAGGATACCGCTGCCAAGTTCCGGGGTCAGGCAGGCACCAGGTTGATCCTCAGTTGTCCCGAGCAAGCCGGTGCAGAACCAGATGGCGCGTCCTAGGGATCCGCCTCAGGCTCTTCTGCCTCGCGATCCTGGGAAGACTCGGAGTCCTCTCTGGATCCCGAACCCTCGCCGCCGCTGCCCTGCCCCTCGTGCCGGCCGTCATCGTGGCGAAGGTTCGTTGTTGATTCTATGCGTGTGGCCACGAACGTGCCGTCACGTGCATAATAGCCTTCGAACCAAATCTCACTGCCGACCTTGATGCTTCCCAGGATCGCGGCCTCTTGCACAAGGACCCGCTGCCGATTGATCTGCCAGACATTGGTTCCCAAACGTTCCACGATGCCCGTGAACTGATAGGTCACATAGGCCGGCGGCCCGTCCGAGAGCGCAGAGTCTGAGCGAGGCGGCTCGGTTTGAGACTCTTGCTCATCATCATGAACCATGGACGGTGCCAGCGGCGGCAGGGCGGCTCGAGGCGGAAGGAGCGTAACGCGCTCCGCCACGACGACACCATCACCTTGAGTGACGCCGAAGACCAGCACCGGCTCTCCTTCCACGATGGTTGTCGCCGGAAGAATGGTCGAGCCAGTGATCGCAACCGGGATGCCGGAAACGAGCCAGTTCCCGTTCTGCTTGAGGCTGACGACGCCTGAGAATCCGATGGACGCGGCGTTGCCCTCTGCGAGAAGTTCCTGGATCTCGTCCAAGCGCTCCTGCTCAAATTCGCTGGCGAGCATGTATCGTATTTGAGGCTGAACGCTCAAGAGTAAGCGGAGCCCCTCCCAAGAACGCTTCACGCGATACAGCTGATCGCCCGGCACGGTTGCTGAAGAGGCGCGCACGAGGCCGGTGCTCGTCAATGCCAATGCAAGCACAAGTCCAAGGGTCATCGCTAGGCGCGGAAACGGATGCATGCCCCACCGGGGCTTGGCAACGCCTGCAGAGCGCAACTCCGCCGCGCGATCCAGAAATGCCATCCGGAGTCGACGACTGACGTCCACAGGGATTTCCGCGCCACCCTCCTGCTGCGCGGCCGCCGCTGCCCGCAGAAGGGGCAGCAACTCCGCCCGCAGGTGCGGAAAATCCGCGAGGGCCGTATCGATGCTCTGGCCCTTGGCAAGAGCCTGCACCGCGGTCTCCAGGGCGTCTTCTGGCCTATTCATGAGGGCTCTCTCCGATGTTGCGCTGAATGGCCTGCAGTGCGCGAAATTGAAGCGCCTTCACGGCGTTCACGTTCTTCCCGGTGATGGCGGCCGTCTCTTCGAGGGAGAGTCCCTCGCCAAAGCGAAGGGCCACTACATGCTGCTGTTCGTGGGTAAGCTGTTGGTACGCGCGCTGGAAATCGCGCGATCGCTGCCGCCGATCAAACTCATCATCCAGGGACCGCCCCGCGTCGGGATGCTCGTCGTCAAGGGACTCCGTAGGTCGGCGATAGGCGCGGCGAAGGTGATCGGTGACGATGTGGCCAGCCGTCGCCAGGAGCCAACCCTTCACGTTTGTTCGGGGACCGCTGCCGCGCTGTAGCGATTCAAGCAGGCTGAGAAAGACTTCACTCGCCACGTCCTCGGCCATCCGGTCATCACCGAGACGGTAGCGCACGTATTTGTAAACCGCCACGGAGTAATGATCATACACGCCGGCCAAAGCCTGCGCCTCAAGGTTCCGGAGCTCGCCGGCGAATTGCTGCTCTTCCCGGATTGGCATGAATGTACCTGCCCCCCACCCACCAGACGCAAGGCTAATGTAAGTGTACATGTTCAGTATATCATCCGCCCGAGCGTCCATCGGCGTGCGCCGTCCGGGATGCGAGCCCTGAACCGCACGCACACGCTCTGGCCGCGCAGCTCAACGATATCGACTGACAGACAGACTCAGCCCGCCCAAGCAGACGCTACCCAGGCCGTCATCCCATCGATGATGCGGGTGGTTCCGTCCTTGCTATCGTCTTCATCATCCTTCTCAACACCATCACTTCTGTCGAAATCCTGGTTTTCCTTGAGCTCAACGGCATCCTCAGCTTCGGCCGTCTCCTGCTCGTCAGCTTCATCCAGCTCCGTGGCTTCCGGCGTCTCAGATTCCTTCACGTCGGGCGACTCAGTCACCTCGGGGGTTTCGCTGGCCGCGCCCAGCGACTCACTTGCACTGCCGATGGTGAGCTCATGCAGCAGATCACCCACTTGTAGTCCTGGCGCGGCGGCTGCAATGCCATACGCACTCAACGTGAATGCCGCGAACAACACGGCGACGACGAATATGACTTTGGATGCCATCTTCATTCAATCCTCCGATATTGCATGGTCTCAGCTACTATGTCGATGACGGTCCATGAGAGTTACGGGCATCCGCCAGGCAGTGAGTGTGGTTATGCGCATGGCCGAATCCTAGCTCGGTGAGGGTTCCACTGGATTTGCGAAGCTCTCAGGGAATTAGGGGCGCCGGATGCCTGCCCGGGGACGCACGGGCGCCAACAGGCGGGTGCCGGAGCTACGGTGTGGCCAGAGCGTAGACTCGTTCGAATTCGCGCACGGCCTGCTCCGCGATGGCCCGGCTGAATATCACCAGGACATTCTCGTCGTTCGTCTCGCTGGCACTACGCGAGAAGTTGTACGAACCAAGCACAACGACCTGTTGGTCGATGATCATGACCTTCTCGTGCATCTGCCCGGGATTTCCATCGAGACGCACGTCCAGGCCCGACGAACGAAAAGCGGTGAGCTCCGTTCCGAGATTCGACACCGCCTGCTCCTGATCCATCACGCCACGAACATCGACGCCGGCCTCGTCAGCGCGCCGGACCGCCTCACCCAACGGATTCGACGTGAAGGAATAGGCAAGGAAGTAGATGCTGTCTTGCGCAGTATCCAGGAGATTCACCATGGCCGCTTCCACGCCATCATCCGGAGAGAAATAGATGTCCACCGGGGTCCCGGCGATATCCACGCGCGGATGCGGCGTGATCCGTCCGGCCTCCGGGCCGAACTTGTCATCCTCGAACATCTCGGCAAACTCCGCTTCATAGTCCGCAGCCAGGTCCGGTGAAATGATGCGCATCAGAACGTTGTTGTCCAGATACGTGCCACTCACCGTGAAATTCATGGAGCCGGTCCACACCTCGGTGCCATCGATCACGATGAACTTGTCGTGCATCGTGCCCTGGCGGCGATCTCCTAGCACCGTGACCCCCGCCTCCTTGAGCCGCTGCAGATCTTCGCCGTCGAGGTTATCACTGTCAGTGACCACTCGGACCTCAACGCCCCTTCGGTGGGCGCGAATGAGGGCTTCGCGAACGTTGTTGAGACTGATGTTGTAGATGGCCGTGTGGACAGAGAGCCGCGCGGCATCGATGGCGGCGACCAGCCGGTCGTCCACTCCTCCCGTCGATTGCGCGCTGGCGGGATTGGATGGGTCGGTGAAGTAGAGCTCGAACCACGGGCCTTGAACGCCATGCCCAACGTGCAAAGGAACCGGGACGATCGCCTCCACGGCCAAAGGAGCGGGTGTACCGGTCAGTGCGCCGTTTAGCATGAGGTGCTCAGCGGTTGATGTCAAAGTCACCCCGGCGGGCATGAGGGGAAATGAGGCACAAGCCATCATTAGTAGAACGATTGCGGGAACGGTGAGTTTTAGATTTCTCGACATTGGGGCCGAAACGGCATTATAGCATCCGCGTACAGCGCGGCGCTCCAACGCAGCTCTTGGAAGGTGGCTGCGCGCGGCTGCGGACCAAGCGCACGATCAGCAGCGCCCGCGCGTGAGGCCGCTGGCGGAAGCAGTATAATGCGCGCGCTCCCATGGACGACGCATCCAATCCCTCTGACGCCGATCACCAGATCGCTCGCGCCGCCGGCACGGTGATGGCAGCGATCGTACTTGGCCAGCTGTTGGGGCTCCTCAGAGGGATCCTCGTCGCCAGGGCCTTCCCTGCTGGGGACCTGGATGCTTTTTTCGCCGCCAATCGCGTCTCGGAAACGTTGTTCATGTTGATCGCCGCGGGCGCGCTGGGTTCGGCATTCATCCCAAACTTCACAGGTATGCTTGCACGCGGTGAACGCGCGGCCGCCTGGCGTCTGGCCGCATCCCTCGCCAATCTCATCTTGGTGATCCTGAGCGCCTTGGCGATGCTGGCGGGGGTCTTCGCGCCCGCCATCGTTCGCTATCTGCTGGCACCGGGCTTCTCCGCCGACCCCGCCCTTTTCGATCTCACGGTCGAGCTGCTGCGCCTGCAGTTGGCATCGGTGATCTTCTTTGGCCTCGGCGGCCTGCTCGTCGGCGTCTTGAATGCCCACAGCGTATTCTTCGTACCGGCGCTGACGCCCTCGATGTATCAGCTGGGGTTGATCTTCGGTGTCGTGATCCTTGGCCCGCGCATGGGCATTCGCGGGCTGGCGTGGGGCGTGGTGGCCGGCGCGTGTCTGTACTTGCTGCTCCAGTTGCCATCCTTGTTCCGCGTTGCCCGTGCAGGCGGCCGGGCCTCAGTACGCGATTGGTACACCCCCACCTTTGGACTGCACGACGGTTCTGTCCGGGAGGTCCTGCGGCTGATGCTGCCGCGCATGATGGGAATCGGCGTGGTGCAGCTGAATTTCTGGGTGAACACGTGGCTGGCCTCCCAAATGCAAAGGGGAAGCGTGACGGGCTTGCAGTACGGGTTTTCGCTGATGCTGATGGCGCAGGCCGCGATCGCCCAATCGGTCGCCATCGCGGCCATGCCGACGTTCTCTGCACAGCATGCGCTTGGGAAACGCGATGAACTGCGCGGCTCGCTTGCGTCAGCCCTGCGGGGCGTCGTGCTGCTGGCTGCTCCAGCCACGGCGGGACTCATCATCCTGCGTGAACCCATCGTGGCCCTGCTCTATCAACGGGGGCAGTTCGGTGCACAAATGACGGCCTTGGTGTCGTGGGCCCTGCTGTGGTACGCCGCGGGTCTTGTCGGACATTCCATGCTCGAGGTGCTGACCCGGGCATTCTACGCCCAGCGCGATACCAAGACGCCGGTGATGGTCGGCGCGACCGCAATGGGGCTCAACGTGGTATTGAGCCTGGCGTTCGCGGCGGTGTTCGCCCGCGGCGGGTGGATGCCTCACGGCGGCCTTGCGCTGGCCAACTCGGTTGCCACAGCACTAGAGATGGCGGGCCTATACATCCTGATGCGCAGACGACTGGGGGGGATGGACAGCCGGCGCATTGGCAGCGGACTACTGCAGGCAGCGGTGGGCAGCGTGGCACTGTGCGCAGCGGTCGTGGCGTACCGGCAATTGGAAATGCCGGCCTGGTCCGCAACGATCGGCGGCATGACCCTGGGTGCGGCGGCTTACTTCATCATTATGTGGATGCTGCGCGTGCCCGAGCTAGCGGCCCTCTTGGCGGGAGTCATGCGGCGGCTCAGGCCTTAGCGCCAGGGCCTGCGGGTCAGGGCCAGAGGAACCAGATGACGGTTGTAACAACAAGCCCCCAGAGCATGCCGCCAAGCACCTCGAAGGGACTGTGTCCGAGCACCTCGCGCAACTCCTCTTCGTTCCACATGTGACCCTTGAGCAATTCATCAAACAGTACGTTGATACGCTCCGCATGCATGCCGGCCTGGCGCCGCACGCCGGCTGCATCGTACGTGACGATCATGGCGACGGCAACCGCCAGCGCAAACAGCGGTGTGTTGTACCCGATGTACAGGCCAACCGCGTTGGCGATGCCAACGATGAGGGCGGAGTGAGAACTGGGCATGCCGCCCGTCGTCAGCAGCCAGCCCCAATGCCAGCGGCGGGTCCGCAGGTACTCGACGGGAACCTTGATGACCTGCGCGCTTCCCCAGGCGGCAAGGGCGCAGATCAAGACACGATTCTCCAGCAGGCCGACGAGGGACATCCTAGTCCTCCTCCAAATCGACGAGTCCCGATTCGGACAGCCGCTTGACCTTCAGCTCGGCCTGTTCGAGCAGCTGGGTACAACGCCTGGCCAGGGTCTGGCCACGTTCGAAAAGCGACATCGCCTGTTCAAGCGAGTCGGGCTCTCCCTCCAGCGTGGACACGATCTGCTCCAGCTCGGCAAAGGCAGCTTCGTACGCAAGCTCTTCAACTGGTTTTGGTGAGGTTGACTTGGCCATGTGGGGTCCTCGGGTCGCTCGCAAAGTCCCGGCTGGTCATCCTAGCTGCCGCCGTCGGCGACTTCAGCATCGAAGCCGCCGTCGGATACGCGCACGTGGATTCCGCCGCGCGCTTGCTGTACGCGGCGGATGACGGCGCCATCAGAACGCCTAGTAACCACGGCATATCCGCGGTTCATGACTTCGCGCGGACTCAGCGCCAGCAATCGTTTGCGCCAGCCGTCCAGCGCACTGGTCTGCAGCGCCAGCCGGTGCACCTGAGCAGAATGGAGCCGTCTCCCAAATTCATCCAGGCGCTGGCGGTCGGTCTGAAGGCGCCGACCCGGCGAGTAGTACCTGAGTTCGTTGATGGCAGCCGAGATCGCATCGCGATGCCGAGTGATCAGCCCCAGGATTGCGTTTTCCGCCTGTATGGCACCGGTCCGGGCCCTCTCTCGCAGCTCGGATACCGTGATCTGCGTCGCCAACTCCGCCGCAGCCGTGGGTGTCGGGGCGCGAAGGTCGGCGGCAAAGTCCGAAAGCGTGAAATCGGTCTCATGCCCGACCCCGCTGATCAGCGGGACGTCCAAGGCGGCGACAGCGCGAACGACCTGGCTGTCGTTGAACGCCCAAAGGTCCTCGATCGAACCGCCGCCACGGACCAGGAGGATCACATCGGGCCGCGGCTTGAGGGCATTCAGCCGGCTCAACGCCTGAACGAGCTGCCCGGGCGCGTCTTCCCCTTGAACGGCCGACGGCGCCAGAATGACCTCCGCCACGGGCAGGCGGCGTCGAAGTGTGTTGAGGACGTCCCTCAACGCGGCGCCGCTTACAGAGGTCACGATTCCGATGCGTCGCGGCAGCGCGGGGAGCGGCCGCTTGCGTCCGGGGGCGAACAGACCCTCGGCCTCGAGCACCGCTTTGAGCCGCAGGAATTCCTGAAAAAGTGCTCCTTCCCCAGCAGGGATCAGTCTATCCACATAGAGTTGGTACTGCCCGCCTGCCTCGTAGACGCCGATCTTGCCGTGCGCGGCCACTGCCATTCCGTCCTGCACGCGAAGCTCAAGGCGAATCGCGTTGGACTTCCACATGGCACACTTCAAGGCGGCCCCCGAATCCTTGAGCGTGAAGTAAAGGTGCCCTGAGGCAGGCCGCGAGATATTCGAAAGCTCGCCCTCCACCCAGACATCCTGCAAACGCAGGTCGGACTCGAGCGCATCGCGGATGTGCTTCGTCAGGGTGGAGACGGTCCACTGCGCTGCCGAGAACAGGGAGGGCTGCATTTGTAGGTAGCATACACAATCGAGGCGGGAATGTCAACGACAGCGGCGTGGCGACCGTCCAGGCGGTTGCTTGCAGTGCGGCAGGCCATGTGCAGGCCCAGGGTCGGATGATAGAATTGGCGAAGACAGCGGCATGGATCACATTTGGTCGCCCTGGCGCATGGAATACATCGAGAACCACGGCAGGCAGGACGGTTGCGTGTTTTGCAGGGCTCTGGCTCTCAAGGACGGGCCTGAGAACCTGATCGTGTATCGCGGCGAGCATGCCTTCGTGATCCTTAACCGCTACCCGTACACGAGCGGACACGTGATGGTGGTTCCAATCCTGCACGAACCGACTCTGGAGAATCTCGGCCCTGTTGAGCGCGCCGAAATGATGGAACTGACCTCCCACGCGACGGGCGTCCTGCGAAGGGTCTATCAGACCCTGGCATTCAATATCGGGATGAATATCGGCGAGGCAGCGGGTGCAGGCATCAAGGAGCACGTGCACATCCACGTGGTGCCGCGTTGGGTGGGTGACACCAACTTCATGTCCACGCTGGCTTCGACTCGCGTTCTGCCTGAGACGCTCGCCGATACGTGGAAACGCATCAGCGCGGGATTCAACGATCACGCGGAATAGGAGCAACGGCCCAGCCTGTGCCCCAAGAGAACAACTTCCAAAAGTGAAAGGGACTGCGCCCGGCCTGCAGGCGTGCTTCGCAGTATCCTTGGGGAAGCGCGCGGGCGGCCGATCGTAGTGTGCCCATGCTCTACGCCCGTTGCGACCCGCAAGCCACATTGCGGGGATCCGCCCAACCATGCTTCGCAAGACATTGTTCGCCCATGCGCTTACGGCCGCGATCCTCAGCGGATGCGCCGCGCCGGCGGCGAACGCCTCGAGCGTGAGCCAGGTCGCGACCGCCTCGGCCACCGCCGCGCCGGTCGCTAGCACCCAGGTTCCGCCGGTGCCGAGTCCGACGGCCCAGGCGACCGCGACACCCGGTACCTATGGTCCTGATTCCGACCGGTTCCCGCCGAACATCAATCCGATGACCGGCCTACCGGTCATCGACCCTGAACTGCTGAAGATCCCGGTGGTGCTCGTGTCGATTTCCCATTTTCCAGCCGCGGGACGACCTCAGGCCGGGCTCTCCTTTGCCCCCTTTGTGTACGAGTTCTCCATTACCAAGGGTGAAACGCGCTTTCTGACGGCATTCTACGGCGAGTTTCCAGAGCCGGAGAATCCTGCGGAGGGCGGTTGCACCGTCCGGACCGGCGCATTTCGGCAGACTGCGGCAGTTCTCGGGAATCTCGTGTGGCTGGATGCCAACCAGAACGGCGCGCAGGACGTCGGTGAGCGAGGCATACCTGGAATCTGCGTAAGTCTGCGCGATGATGAAGGCAAGATCATTCAGACCACCACGACCGATACCAATGGCATCTACGGATTCAATGCAGAAGCAGGCCGCTCGTACAGCCTTGAATTCGTGAAGCCTGCCTACTTCGACTTCACCCAACTGGATGTCGGCAATGAAGATTCCGACAGTGACGTTGATCCTGCCAGCGGCAAAACAGTTGCCTTCCCGATCGGGCAGGGGACAAGGGACTGGGATGCAGGAATGGTCTTGAACGCCTCCTGGCTCCCGGCGGCGCCCGACACGATGGCCATGCCGGCAGCGGAGGTAGGACCCGTGCGCTCGGGGCGCCTGCTGTATGCACATGTCGCTGGGTCCTACACTAACAGCTGCCTGATCTACGCCTTTGCCTCCCCGGAGATCCTGGAGAAGCTTCCCCACTGCGCCTTCGTCTCGCATGAGGAGGCCAACGGCGGCGAAATGATCTCCACGGAGCGGATGAGGGCAGTGGCCGAGGACAACATGCGCCACACGGCAGGCCGTCCGTTCGACTACTCAAGCAACGCGTACTCCGAGGTTCCACCGCCAGGCGGAACGCCGGCTTCCCAGCTCGACGTCTTCTTTGGGAACATCAATCAATCAGGGTGGATCTACGATCCGCTGTATCAGGCGTACCTGCGCCAAGTGGACGATGCCGACATGAATGCCCGCGGTGTACTGCACGCGGATGTGGATCGGCTGACGGGGCGGCAGCTGCACTTCGAGAATGTGATCGTGCTGATGGCCGACATCGAGGTCGTGACGCGCACCAATCTGGACATTCACCTGGATGCGGGCAATACCGGTCCGGCCAAACTGCTCCGCAACGGGCAGGTGTTCTCCGTCACCTGGAGCACGCGCGGCGGCGAGTATGAGAAACAGACGGGGGTTCGCAAACCGATCCAATTCTTGAATCCGGATGGTTCACCGGCCGCGCTCAAGGCCGGGCGCACGTGGGTGATCATCGTGACGCCTTTCAGCCCGTTTGAGCCGCAGGGCAACGCGACCTACTTGATCAAGTACGCGCCTCCTGCGGGCGAGGCGCAGTAGTCGACACATCGGACGAGCCACTGTTTGGGCGGTGGACGCTGGCCAACCACGACTATGAGGGTGCGCGTGGAGCAGAGGCCGTGCGCGTAGTGCGCGACCTCGCAGATCGTGACAGGCAGGGGCGTCCACACCAGCACTACTATAATGCTGGGGTGGGTCGACATCAAAGACGCATTGGCCTCCTGGTGGTGGTCCTGACCGCCTGGTGGTCGACGGCGTGCGAAAGCGCACCGCGGGAGGTCGCGCTGCCGACGGCATCCCCGACTGCGCCGCCGGCCGCAGCCACGGCTACGCTGCCGCCCCAGCTTCCGACGAATCCGCTTTCTGGGTTGGAAGTCACGAACCCATCACTGCTCAAGATCCCCGTCGTACTGATCTCCATTTCGCATTTTCCAGCCACGGCGCGCCCACAGGCGGGCCTGTCTTTTGCTCCGTTCGTCTACGAGTTTTACATCACGGAGGGCGCAACCCGCTTCCTGGCGGCTTTCCACGGTGAATGGCCAGCAGCGGAGATCCCGATGAGCGGCAATTGCGAACCGCGGATCGGACCGTTTGACCGCTTGGCGACACTGCTCGGCAACCGCGTCTGGTTCGACGCCGATACTGATGGCGTGCAGGATCCTGGCGAGGGCGGAATCACGGGCATGTGTGTGGACCTGTACGACGAGTCCGATCAACTGATGGCGCAGACGACCACGGACACGAATGGCTTCTATGGTTTCAACGTGCCACCTGGTCGTTACACGGTGGAGTTCGTACGGCCTCAGCAGCTCGCATTCGTGGCGCGCGATGCGGGGCAGGACTCCCGTGACAGCGACCCGGATCCCGGAACTGGCCGGGTCCAGGTTCAAGTAGGCGCGGACGAGCTATCCGTCGACGCAGGGTTGACATCCTCCGCGGGTCCCTCCTCCGTCTCCGGGCCGGCCCCGGAACTGCCTCTTGCACAGGTCGGACCGATCCGCTCTGGCAGGCTCATCTACCGGTACTTGGCCGACTCCTTCCAAGATAGTTGTCTCATCTTTGCCGGCGCATCGCCGGAGGTCCTGGAGCGCCTTCCACAGTGCGCGGTAGTGTTCCATCAGATCTCCGGGGGCGGGTACATGATGGACCTGAGCGAGTTCTGGTCAATCGCCAAAGCCAACAAGCGGCGATCCGGATCGGAGCTTGACTATTCCGGATATCAGTTCTCCAATGCGCCGGTGCCAGACGGCGTGCCGGCGACGGCACTGCAGGTGTACTTCTCCTATCAGAATCAATCCGGCTGGTACTACGATCCGCTGAGCGAGTCGTACCTGCGCTATGTGGACACCTCTGAGCGCCAGCAGGCGGGCATCCTGCATCCCGAGACCGACCGCCTGACCGGGCGTCAGCTGCATTTCGAGAACCTGATTGTGCTATTCGCCAGGCACCAGGTTGTCTCGCCGACCAATCTGGATATCCATCTCGACCCCGGCAGGACTGGGAAGGCCATCTTGTTCCGGGACGGTCTTGCCCTCAACATCGATTGGAGCAATGTGAGGGATGAAGAAAGCGAAGGCGGCCGCCCGATCAGGTTCCTTCAGAAGAACGGCGAGCCCGCGCTCCTGAGGCCCGGACACACGTGGGTGATCGTGGTGACGCCCGAGACGACGGTCGAGAAGATATCGGGGAGCAGCTGGCAGCTCATTTTCGCGGCTCCCCCGGGCGCCAAGTAAGAACGCTGCGGGCCTGGCAATACTGCAGACTATAATTCGCCTGTATCATAGAAGGGAGAGCGCATGGGCAAAGACGCAGAGGCTGTAATCCTAAGCGCGGCGCGTACGCCGAGCGGAAGATTCCAGGGCGCGTTGAGTGGGATACCGGCAACCCGTTTGGGGGCGACAGCTATCAAAGCCGCGATCGAGCGGGCCGGCGTGGATCCATCGGAGGTTGAAGAGGTCATCATGGGCAGCGTGGTCCAGGCCGGCGAAGGCCAGGCGCCTGCTCGCCAGGCGAGCATATGGGGAGGGATCCCGCCCTCGGTGGGCGCCACAACCATCAACAAGGTCTGTGGGTCGAGCCTCAAGGCGGCCATGCTGGCTTCGCAGGCTGTGCGCGCCGGCGACGGCGACCTTTTCGCTGCGGGTGGATTTGAGTCCATGAGCCGGGCGCCGTTCCTTGTCTCCGGGCGATCCGGTGAATTGAAGTTCGGCAATCAGACGCTTACCGACGCCCTGCTTCACGACGGACTGTGGGATCCATTCGAAAACTGGGGTATGGGCATGGCGGCCGAGTTCATCGCCGACGAATACGAGGTCACGCGGGAAGCCATGGATCGCTTCGCCTTTCAGAGTCATCAGAAGGCGATCGCGGCCCAGGAGGCAGGCAAATTCAAGGCCGAGATCGTGCCGGTGCAGATAGCCGGCCGAAAGGGGGAGACAGTCACGATCGATCTGGATGAAGGACCGCGCAAGGACACTTCCATCGAGTCGCTGTCCAAGCTCAAGCCCTCTTTCAAGCCGGATGGCAAGGTGACCGCAGGGAATTCATCCACCATGAACGACGGGGCTGCGGCCGTGGTGATCGCCTCGCAGCGCTACAGCGAAGAACGCGGCCTGAAGCCGATGGCCCGCGTTGTGGGCTACGCCCAGGCCGCGGTCGAGCCAAAGTACCTTTTTGCGGCTCCAGCCCACGCGCTTCCGAAGCTGCTCAAGAAGATTGGCTGGCGGCTATCCGACGTCGATCTCATCGAACTCAACGAGGCCTTTGCGGCGCAGGTCCTTGCCGACGGACACGCCCTAGCCGACCAGGGTTGGGACTGGGACAAGGTGAACGTTAATGGTGGAGCGATCGCCCTCGGACATCCGCTGGGCGCCAGCGGCGCCAGGCTGTTGACCACTCTGCTGTATGCGCTGAGGGACAGGGGGCGAAAGAAAGGCATCGCCGCCCTTTGCCTGGGCGGCGGAGAGGCAGTCGCCATGGCGGTCGAATTGATGTAGATTTGCAGTGTTCTGCGTGGGCATTATGGGTAGCCGACTACTGGAAAGGAGCATGGCGCCATGAATGCGGAAGAACGGGGACGGAAGATTGAAGAGTATGGCCGGGGCTATGATCTGCTGGTCGCGGCCCTGGCGGAGATCCCACGGGCGTCCTGGAGTTTCAAGCCCTCGGCAGAGGATTGGTCAGTGCATGAGATCATCGTGCACATGGGCGATAGCGAGTCCATGGCCGCGCTACGCATGCGCAAGCTGATCGTCGAGCCCGGCACCACACTGATGGGATACGACGAAGCCGGGTGGGCCGGTGCTCTCAACTATCAAGGCCAGAACGCGGATGACTCCCTGCAGCTCATCAAGCTTGCACGCCAGACAACGTACCGCCTGCTCAAGTCCGTATCTGCCGAGGTCTTCGCCCAGTCGGTGACGCACCCAGACTACGGCGAGCCGTACACGTTTGACACGTGGCTCAACATCTACGCGCGCCACATCCCTGACCACGTGGAGCAGATGAAGAAGACCTACGAAGCCTCGAAGCGAAAGTAACCGGTCGTCAGCGGAGGAGGGCACATGACCATCAGGCATATCTTTGTTGTGGGCGCGGGGATCATGGGCAACGGGATCGCCCAGGTGGCGGCGACCTCAGGCTATGGCGTCACCTGCATGGACGTCGTTCCTGCGGCCCTGGACAAGGCGAGAACGACCATCGGGAAGTCGACAGCCAGGCTGCTAGAAAAGGGAGCACTCACGGCCGAGCAGAAGACGAACGCGGAGGCCATCGCCTTCGTCCCTGATCTTTCTCAAGCATCCGCGGCCGACATCCTGATCGAAGCCACGACCGAGACTCCGGACCTGAAAATCAAGCTGTTCAAGGAGATAGATGCGGCGGCGCGCCCGGAGGCCATCCTGGCAACCAATACATCTTCGATTTCCATCACGAAGATCGCAGCGGCGACACGCCGGCCCGGCAAGGTCATTGGCATGCACTTCATGAACCCCGTGCCACTGATGAAGCTGGTGGAGGTAATCCGCGGCCTGGGCACCTCCGACGAGACGACGAGCGCGGTCACGGAGCTGTGCAGATCCATGGGCAAGGAGCCGGTGGAGGCCAACGACTCGCCGGGTTTCATTTCGAACCGCATCCTGTGTCCCATGATCAATGAGGCGATCTTTGCCTTGCAGGAAAACGTCGGCACGGCTGAGGCCATCGACACCGTCATGAAACTCGGCATGAACCATCCCATGGGCCCGCTGGCACTTGCAGATCTGATCGGTCTGGACGTGGTCCTTTTCGTGATGGAGGTCCTGCAGCGCGACCTGGGCGAGGACAAGTATCGCCCCGCGCCTCTCCTGCGGCGCATGGTTGACGCCGGCTATCTGGGTAGAAAGTCGGGCAAGGGCTTCCATAGCTACCAGGCCTGAAACATCGATTCGGGCGCTTCCGCCAGTCAGCCTTGGGCCGGAGGTCACGTGGGCAACATCGAAGAACTCACGCGCGCGTACGCGGCTGCACTGGACAACGCCGATCCGCTGGCCGGTTTCCGCAGCCGTTTTTCCAGCCCCGACCCCGAACTGATCTATCTGGACGGGAATTCGCTTGGACGACTTCCACACGGTATTTCTGCGCGCATGCAGCAGGCCGTGGAGCACGAGTGGGGCGCGGACCTGATCCGAGCTTGGAACAAAGGCTGGTGGGAAGCACCCGCGCGCATCGGCGAGATGATCGCACCACTGCTGGGCGCCGGGCCGCGACAGGTGATCGTCAGCGATCAGACTTCGCTCAATCTATTCAAGCTGGCGGCCGCGGCCCTGAAGCTGCGCCCTGGCCGATCCCGGATCATCACGGATACCCTGAACTTCCCCTCTGATCTCTACATCTTGCAAGGTATTGCCGATATTCTGGGCGGCGCGCATGAGATCGTGCGCATCGGATCAGTCGACGGGGGCATCGCTCCGGACCTGCAGGCGCTGGCCGCGGCGATAGACGAGCGCACAGCCTTGGTGACGCTGTCACACGTGACCTTCAAGAGCGGCTATCTGTATGATATGCGGGCCGTCACCGAGCTCGCACATCGGACAGGCGCCCTGACACTCTGGGATCTGAGTCATTCAGTCGGCGTGGTCCCCATCGAACTGGACGCCTGCGACGTCGACTTCGCCTTGGGATGCACCTACAAGTATCTCAACGGCGGTCCAGGCTCTCCCGCGTTTCTCTACGTCAACACCCGGCTGCAGCCAGACGCGCTGTCACCGATCTGGGGATGGTGGGGTGAAGCGCAGCCGTTCAGCTTCGAGCTGGACTATCAGCCGGCGCCTGGCGTCCGGCGTTTTTTGACGGGCACGGCACCGGTTCTATCCATGATCGCCCTGGAAGCCGCCTTGGCACCCGTGGTGGATGCCGGCCTGGAACGCATCCGGCAGAAGTCGATCGCTCTGACCCAGTATGCGATCTCCCTGAGTGAGGCGCGGCTAGCGCCGCAGGGCTTCTCGCTCGGCTCTCCCCGGGATGCCGAGCGACGCGGATCGCACGTCAGCTTGCGCCACCCCGAGGGCTACCGGATCAACCGCGCCTTGATCGATGAGCTGAAGGTCATACCGGATTTTCGGGAGCCGGACAATCTGCGACTGGGCTTTGCCCCCTTGTACGTTTCTTTCCAGGATGTTTGGGAAGGAATGGACCGGCTCGGCCGGGTGGTACAGGAGCGGCGCTTCGAGAAATACCCGCAGCAACGCATGCTGGTCACGTAGAAGGATCCGCCTAGCCCCCAGCGAATGGGCCGCCAAGGAAGGCGGATCGATACGCCTCCCTTGTTTCTTACTTGCGGCGCTTTACATATTCCCGCACCGCCTCGCGCATGAAGGCCGCGAGGCCCGGCTGCATGGCTTCGTAGTTAGCCCGAAAGCGCAGGTCCGCATGGTACAGGTCCGCCAGGCCGAGCAATTGCTCGTCATTGGGCGACCAGAAGTCCTGCATGTGCGCGTGCCAGCGGGCAAGGATCGCCTGGACCTTGGGGCTTGACGATCCTTCGGGCATGGCAGATATCAGATCCGAATGCAGGGTGTTGCCCTCGTCCAAAATTCGCTGCCGCTTCTCGGGCGGGTACTGCTTCCACCTGGCATTGGAGGCACGGACGGTGTCCGCGTCCCAGCGCTGCGCGGCTCCATCGGCCATCTTCTGCTGTTCTTCATCGCTGAAGCCTCCAAACAACTGCGGGTGACTCATGGGGACCTTTCCTTTCAGGTGCTGGGTGGTGACATCGACCGTGCGTATCAGGCGCCTGATCCTCTGCGCCGCCGCCTGCAGTGCGGAGCGGTGGGGCTCAAGCGCCGACAGCACGTCGAAATCCCGACTGCCAACCAGGCGCTTGATCTTTTCCAGCGGCACGTCGAGCTCTCGGCATGGTACATTCGAGTCGATGGATATCCTGCACATCGACGAAACGTTGCTGGTGGTCAATAAGCCTGCCGGCCTGCCTGTGTTGCCAGACGGCTGGCAGAAGGATTCGGCATGCCTTGTGAAGCTGCTCGAGGCTGAATACGGGCGCATCTGGGTGGTGCATCGGTTGGACAAGGTCACATCGGGAGTCATGGTGGTGGCGCGGACGGCCCAAGCGCATCGATCACTGAGCATTCAGTTCCAGAAGCACGATGCCCAGAAGATCTATCATGCGATTGCAAATGGCGTGCCGGCGTGGGATGAGCGGACTGCCAGTCAATCACTGCAAAGCAACGTCGGCCACAAGCACCGCACGGTCATCGATCCCCGCCACGGAAAAGCATCAACGACCACATTCCGGGTCATCGAGCGATTCCGCGCGCACGTCTGCCTCGAGGCTCGTCCGCTGACCGGACGCACCCACCAGGTGCGCGCACACGCCGCGGCTGTGCACTGCCCGCTCCTGGGAGATGAGCTATATGGTGCGCCTGCCACCGAGATCATCGCGCGCCCCGCGCTGCACGCTGTATCCCTGTCGTTTGAGCATCCGGAAAGCAGCGATTCGGTCACATTCACAGCATCCTATCCGCAGGACTTCGCGCACGCGCTGGAAGTCCTCAAGGCCCACGCACGTTGACCCTAAGGGAAGAAGTCCGACAGCGCGCCGTGCTCGGCCGCGCGCTGTCTGAAGTGCGAATTCGCGGGGCCTGCTTTCAGCCGATTTTGCGAGCCTCCATGTAGAAGCGTTTCTCGCGCGCCTCCCCCATAGAGAAAGTCTTCCGCGGCAGCGCGCCGTCCAGGATGACGGTCTTGAAGAGCGACGATTTGCTCATGCGCGGCAGGTAGAAGCCCGCGTTCCCCGGCTGCGACCCCAGCCGCTCCACGACGTCACCGCCGTGTACGTAGTCGATCTTCGCCGCCCCGGCTTGCTGCATGAAAGCATCCAAGAATCCCTGCAGGGTTCCCACGGGCAGGTTCGAGGGCGGTTGCGCAATTTCGACCACGCCGTAGCGTTCGCGGCCCCCGGCCTGGACCAATCCAATGACGTGAGTCTTGCCCGCAGCTGAGTCGACGGCCCTCCGCATTTCTTGCGCCGAAGCCATGGCGCGATGCGTGAGACTTGCACCGAAGTGCGTCCGCAAGGTCAGCGCCAGGTCCAGCTTGAGGCCGAACAGCACTCGATGTATGGGTTCAAAATCCAGGCCCTCATCGTGTACGTTTTCGATCTCCACCAGCGCGTAGCGGCCGGGGTGCTGCATGCCGGCCTGCGGCTTCATCTTCTCCCAGACCGCTTTGGCAGTTGCCAGGGAATGATTCCCATCGCCCATGGCGAATAGCAGGACGGATGCGTTCTTGAGATCAAGATCGTACGCTTGGCGGAAGGTATCCGGTCTGGTGAGGTTGCGCAGCGCGTCGATCACGGCCTCCTGCGCTGCCGCACGCAGGCCGTATCCGGTGAGGTGCCCGCTCTCGAGCATCAGCTCGAAGTCATACAGGGGTTCCTGGCCTCGAGCATCGGTCTCAATAGGCTCGATCACGGTCCGACCCGGATCGTCGATCAGCACCAGGATATGAGGTAGTTCCAGGGCCGCGCCTTCCCGGATGGCCATGCGTGGCGGCAGGCGCTCGATGATCGTTCCCTCGGTGGCGCGGATCAAGCTCGAGGAGCCCTTGCTGTAGTCATAGCGCTCCAGATCAAGGCACAGCAGCAGCCCCTTGCGGGTCTTCCGGCCCACGCGGCGCTCGACGTAGACCATGCCCTGGCGGGGTTGAAGCAGGCCGCTGTGCAGATACTGATGCATGGTTTGCCGGATGTTGCGGATGCGAACTTCTTTGCCCTGCGCCTCAAGGTCGATCTCCGGGAAGACCAGGTGGAGCGTCGACGGCGCCTCACCCACCAATTCCCTGACCTTGCGCCAGTATTCGGGCTCCGAGGTGAACTGGTCGCAGGCGATGACCGCCCACTTCTTCAGATCGGTGCCGGCCCTGGGTAGGTAGATCTCGGGGATGCACACGCCGATATCATCGTAGGTCTTCATGTCTCATCCTCGCGCACTCAATCGGCCGGAGAGCCGCACATCTCAGCGCCCGCCCGATTTCGCCCCCTGCCCGAAGCTCAGGCTGGCTCCATGTTCCTGGCGAATTCGATCAGCTTCTGGGAAACTTCGGCGCCGACGCGCCCCTGCGCCTCTTTCGTGGCCGCGCCGATGTGGGGAGAAGCGATGACGTTGGGGAGCTTCATCAGATTCCAGTCCATCGGCGGCTCCTCGGCGAAGACATCCAGTGCGGCGCCGGCGACCTTGCCGGCGGTCAGGGCCACGTACAGCGCCTGCTCATCGACGATGCCGCCGCGCGCACAGTTGATGATGCGCACTCCGGTCTTCATCTTGCCGAAGGCGTCTGCCCCAAGCATGCCCGCCGATTCCTTGGTTTTGGGAAGATGCAGGCTGATGTAGTCGGATTGCTCCAGCACGTCATCCAACGAGGCCATTTTCACGCCCTCGGCGGATTTTACATACGGATCGTATGCCATCACGGTCATGCCCAGGGCGTTTGCCCGCCGGGCCACCTCCCTGCCTATGTTGCCGATCCCGATCAGACCCAGCATCTTGCCACCCAGCTCATCACCCTCGAACAGTTTCTTCTCCCACTTCTCGGATTTCATCGAGGCGCTCGCCTGGTAAATGGAACGAGCCAGCGCGAACATGTATGCGACCGCCAGCTCAGCCACAGAAGCGGAGCTTGCCAGCGGCGTGTTCATAACCGTGATGCCTTTGGACCTGGCGTAGTCCGCATCGATCGTGTCCAAGCCGACACCGCCGCGCACGATCACCTTCAGTTTGGGGCAGGCATCGATGAGAGGCTGGCGCACCTTGGTCCGTGACCGAACCACCATGCCCTCGTAGGCAGGCAGCACGGCGGGCAGCTCCTCGGGTGTGATGTCGTCCCGAACATCGACTTGCAGCCCGGCCGCTCGCATCTGCTCGATGGCTTCCTTTTCGGTCTTGTCGCAAATCAGGATCTTCATCGTGACCCTCCTGCTCAGCCTGAGAAGAGAATAGCAGGAACCCGCACGGCTCCCGTCGCAGCGGAGTTCGTTGACACGCGATTCATTCTACCGACCGGCATGTAGAGTGTCAACGACGTTTTGCAGGGCGGAATCGTGCCGATTGCTACAGCGCTCCGGATCGCCTGCACAGCTATAATGGCTATTTGGAAGCTGTGACTTGAGGGGGTGGTGCCGCGGCAGGACAGCCCGCGCCTGCCGTGCCCGTCTAGGAGGCCCGTCGATGACAGCCAACGTTAATCGTGTATACAACTTCAACCCAGGTCCCGCCGCCCTGCCACTCGAAGTGCTCCAGCAGGCGCAGGCCGAGCTGGTGGACTACCGAGGCACAGGGATGTCGGTCATGGAGATCAGCCACCGATCGAAGGAATTCGAGGCGATCATTCAGGGAGCCGAGGCCGACCTTAGGGAGTTGCTGGGAATACCCGCAAACTACAAGGTCATGTTCCTGCAGGGCGGCGCCTCGCTTCAGTTCGCGATGATCCCGATGAACCTGCGGGCTGCGGGCGCCTCCGCCGACTACGTCGTCACGGGTACCTGGAGCAAAACTGCGGCGAAGGAGGCCTCGAAGCTGGGCTCCACGCGTCTCGCCGCCGACCTGGAGGCGGAAGGATTCAACGACCTGCCGGCCAAATTGGATCTGGACCCCAAGAGCGCCTACTTGCACTTCACCTCCAACGAGACCATTCACGGCGTGGAATTCACACGCGCACCCGTGCCGCCTGCCGGGGTGCCCCTGGTCTGCGACGCCTCTTCGGATTTCATCAGCCGCCCCATCGACATCTCCAAGTACGCGCTGATCTACGCCGGCGCGCAGAAGAATGCCGGTCCGGCAGGTGTGGTGATCGTGATCGCTCGTGACGACATCCTTGAACGAGTACCGGCGGATCTGCCGGCCCTGCTTGACTACAAAGCGCTGGCCGCCAGCGGTTCTTTGCACAACACGCCGCCGTGCTACGCCATCTACATTTCGGCGCTCGTGTTCAAGTGGGCCAAGCAGCTCGGCGGACTGCCCGCCATCGCCAAGCGCAATCAGGAGAAAGCCGGCCTGGTATACAAGACCATCGACGAAAGCGGCGGCTTCTATCGCGGCCACACAAAGACCGGCGCGCGGTCGATGATGAACATTCCCTTCCGCCTGCCGAATGAGCGGTTGGAGGAGGCATTCGCATCCGAATCCAAGCAGAGCGGCCTGATCGGCCTAAAGGGCCATCGCTCGGTCGGAGGCATGCGCGCCTCACTGTACAACGCCCTGGACGTCAAGGCGTCCCAAGCGCTCACAAGCTTCATGCGTGAGTTCCAGAAGAAGAACGGCTAGGCTGGGGCGCTCCAGCCTCCCTGGCAGCGCAGCTCGCCAAGCTCGCCCGGGGAGAAATGCGCACGACGCTGCAACGTCGTGCGCATTTTCGCTTGGTTATAATGCCTGCATGGATTTCTTCTTTCCCCAGGATGATCTGCAGCGTCTGGCTCCAGAGGAGACACACATCGCATCCCTGGAAGTCGAACCGTATCCTGACGGCGCCCGCGTGCGCGTGAACCTGCATCTCACGCCGTTCCAAGTGCGGCCCCACATCGAGCTCACGCTGACGGATGCCAAGGGGGACGAAGTGGCCGCTGCCAGTATCGTAGAGCCGATGAGCTGGAAGCTCGAAGTGACCATGCACCTGCGCGGCGCATCGGCAAGTCCATTCACCATGGAGGCGCGGCTATTCTATCCCGACGGGCCGCAGGCCGAGCCGGTCTCCAAGGTCTTTGAGGTTGCTCCCGACAAGTGAGCACGCGTTCACAGGGTTATCGATGGATCGACTGCGCGAGGCTCATGGCTGCCGTCATGGCCTTGTCCGTGCTGGCCGGCTGCGTACAGTACACCACCGCGCCGGCCATCGATCCCGTTCTGGCCGGGAGTCTCACCCCGATTGCCTCCGTCCCGCGGGGCGTGCCCGTATCCAACACCGGTCTCGCAGGATCGTGGGTGCTGCTCTCGGTTGAGGAGAGAGGCTACGCGCACTTCTTCGCCCTCGACCTCGCGTCGGCAGAACTGAAGCGCCTCACGTCGGGCGACTGGAACGATATCACGCCGTCTTTGAGCCCAGACGGGGACTCGATTGCCTTTGCCTCCGACCGCGGTGGGTCCTGGGACCTATACACCATGGAGCTGGGTACGGGAGCCACGACGCAGGTAACGAACACGCGCGACTATGATGGATCGCCGGTCTGGTCGCCGGACATGGCTTGGATGGCCTACGAGACCTACAACAATGGCCAGATGGACGTCGTGATGCGATCCATGACCGACCCAGGCGCCGGGCCGGTGCTGCTTACGGATGACCCGGCCTCTGATCACTCGCCGGCCTGGTCGCCTGATGGGCGCGAGATCGCGTTCGTCTCCAGCCGCAGCGGTGATGCCGATATCTGGCTGGCCGACCTAGATACAACCTCCGATCGCTTTGTCAACCTGAGCCACACACCGCGGGCCGCCGAGGGTCATCCGATCTGGAGCCGCGACGGGTCGCAGCTTGCATGGGCAGCGGCGGCGCAGAGCCCCGGCTTGCCCGGGATCTACATCTGGGACGCGTCCCGTCCCAGTATCTCGGCGACCTGGGCAGGCGGCGGCACATGGCCAGCCTGGAATGCCGACGGCAACCGGGTCGTCACCGTGCTCGATGCGCCGACACAGCAGCTACTGAGCGCCTACACCCTCGCAGGCACACCCCTGATGCTCCCTGCGCCCCTCCCTGGACAGGTCCGCGGTCTTGCCTGGCCCGCGTTCTCGCTGCCAGACCCGCTTCCAGGGGAATTCCTCAGGGCCGCGCAGATCGACGCGCCGTCATTGCCAACCGCCTCGGTCACGGCCCTGCCCGATGTGCCCTCGAAACGCTGGTACATCGTGCCGCTCGATGATGTTCAGGCGCCGTCGGCCGGTCTGCATGCTCTGGTGGCGTCGTCCTTCCGGGAGCTGCGCCAGCGCGTCACCACCGAGGCCGGCTGGGATCCGCTGGCGAGCCTCCAGAACACGTTTGTGCCATTCACCACCCCTCTGGAACCCGGCCTCCAGCAGGACTGGCTGTACACGGGCCGTGCCTTCGCCGTCAATACCCTCATGCTGAACGCGGGATGGTTGTCGGTGCGGCGCGAGGATATCGGCGATCAGACCTACTGGCGCATCTATGTTCGGGTCCAAAATCAGGACGGCTCGCGAGGGATGCCCATCAAGGATCCGCCATGGGATCTCAACACCCGCTACCAACTCGACCCACAGGCGTACGAAGCTGGCGGCAGCTACGCTCCGGCGCCGCCGGGGTACTGGATCGACCTGACTTCCCTGGCTGAGCTGTACGGCTGGCAGCGGCTTCCCGCGCTTCCGGGCTGGCGCACCTACTATGCCGGCACGCGCTTCACCGAGTTTGTCCACGCGGACGGTCTGGATTGGTACTCCGCCATGTTGCAGTTGTATCCGGCGGAAGCCCTGCTGACTCCCACAGCTGTGCTTCCGCCCACGATCACACCCTCGCGAACACCGCGCCCCACGGACACGCCGTATCCCACGTTGACCCCGCGCATGACTTTGACCCCGAGCCTTACCCCGACTCCGGCTCCACCAACCAGCACACCACCGCCAACGCCGACGCCGCCGACCGTGATCCCCACCTTTCCCTCGGCCACGCCGTGAAGGCCTACCGTAGCGCCCGGCCCAGCATGGGGCCGGGATACAACCGCGCCGACAGGACGGCCAAGGGGGCTTGGTTGCGCCGCCGTCTCGCATCCCGGTCTCGGCGCCGGTTTGCGGCGTGCGTGTGCAGCTCCGCACTCGCTCTCGCTGTTGCGGCCTGTGGCGCGTCTAGGGTCGTTACAACTCGTACTCCGGTGATCGCCGGACCGAACGCGGGGGCCGTTGATCCTTCCGAGCAGACTGCACCGACGCTCAGTCCCTTTCAAATAGAACTCCCCGCCCAGCATTCGCCGCCGGTGATCGACTGGCGACCTCCCCTGTACCCGGTACCCTGGGCGATCGCACCCTACGATCATTTCTACTTTACCCGACCCATCGCCGCCAACGAGATCAATTGGCCGTTGGCGAGCTACCGATATGGCGGAGTGTTCTTCGAAGACGTCGTGCACACTGGCGTAGACATCGATGCGCCCTACGGGACCCCAATCCTGGCGGCGGGTCCGGGCACTGTGGTCTGGGCAGATTGGGGGCTGTTCCTGGAGGCTCCAGGCGTGCTCGAGGATCCATACGGCATGGCCGTCGTGCTGCGCATGGATTTCGGACATCTGAATCAGCCGCTCTACTCCGTGTACGCGCACATGAGCGAGCTCATTGCGGTTCGCGGCCAACACGTCGAGACAGGCGATGTGCTTGGATTGGTGGGCGACACGGGCGCAACCACCGGTCCGCATGTTCATTTTGAGGTGCGCTGGGCGGATAATTCCTTCCATAGCACGTACAACCCCGAGCTGTGGATGGCGGCCCCTGAGGGCTGGGGCGTCCTGGTCGGCCGCATCACCGATTCGCACGACGACACGCTGCAGCTGGTGGACGTGCAAGTTCAGAATACGGTTTCCGGTGAAAAGCGATTGGTGCGAACCTATGGGCTCGGCGCGGCGAACCCGGATCCATACTATCAGGAGAACATGGTCCTGAGCGATCTGCCGGCCGGCCTATACAAGATCACGTTGCGCTGGGAGGATGCAGAACGGCAGGAGTGGATGCGTATCTACCCGGGCCAGGTAACCTATTTCAAGTTCCGCGGCACAGAGGGCTTCGCACTCGGATCCCCGCCCAAGCCGCAGATCGAAGGCGTGCCGGCGGCGGCACCTTGAGCACCTGAAGCCGGCGCGCTAGAGGGCCTGCTCGAGGATACCGTTCAATTCCTCTTCGGATAGCGCAACTGGGTTTCCCTTCATGCTGCTCGATCGTCGGGCCTGCGCGACGAGCTCCGGAAAATCCCTAGGAGTCATCCCGTGGGATCGCAGCGGCGGGATGTGCAGTTCTGCACACAGGTCCTGAAGCCAGGCTGCTCCACCTTCTGCCCTTGTGTCCTCGGCCCCGGTCAGCAACCTGCCCAACTCATCGAACCGCGCTAGCGAAGTGGAGTGAGGCTCCCGCTGGCGCAGCGCGAGCAAGTTCGTTCGCAGGACGATTGGCAGGAGCCTGGCGCAGATCGACCCGTGAGGCGCCGCGAAGAGCCCGCCGATCGGTCCGGCAAATCCATGCACCGCCCCAAGCTTCGCGTTCGCAAGCGCCATGCCGCTCCACAGAGCCGCCAATGCCATGTCCGCCCGCGCCTCCCTGTCGGAGCCGTCGTCGTATGCGCGCCGGAGGGAGCGCGCCACGCGCCGGATCCCGTCCCGGCACAGCGCGTCCGTAATCGGATTCGCGGCAGTGGATAGGAACGGCTCGATCAACTGAACGAGCGCATCCAGGCCTGAGGAGGCCGTGACATCCCTGGGAAGATCATATGTCAGCGCGGGGTCGACGATCGCCAGCCGCGGCAGCATGGAAGGGCCGCGCAGGCTGACCTTTGCGCGTTTCTCGGTCACGGTGAGTACAGCGTTGCGCGTGACCTCGGATCCGGTGCCGGCCGTCGTTGGAATGGCCACAAAGGGAAGCGAGGGGCCCGGCAGCGCTCGTCCCATTCCAACCACTTCGAGATAATCATGGATCTCGCCTGGGTTGGGCAGCAAGGCCGCGATGGCCTTGCCCGCGTCGATTGGGCTTCCGCCGCCCATGGCCACCACCATGTCGCACTGGCGTGAGCGCGCTGCGGCAACGCCTTCCTGCACGATAGCGACCGTGGGCTCACCCAGGACGTGGAAGTCAACCGTCTCGATCCCAACTTCGTGCAGTGCCCGGATGGCGGCCGCGGCGCGTCCAGTTGACCTGCCCACCACAAGCAGCGCCTGACGTCCAAGGGACGAGGCGGCTGGCGCCAGTTCACCAATGGATCCTTCGCCGAAGATGACCCGGCTCGCTGTGGCGAATTCAAATCGCATCGGCTTCCTGTTCCCAGCCGGATTCTTGTGGAAATGCACTCTGGTAGACTATGCGCGTGCGTGGTTCAGCCAGCAGGGGCTCAACGGCCGCCGCCCAGCGTTTGTAATGCGCGGTCTCCTTGTGAAGAACCTGGTCCTGCGCCTGCCTGTACACCTCCACAAGCAGGAAGCGATTTAGATCCTCCGCATGGCGCAGCACGTCGAAGCGCGCGACGCCTTTCTCCTGCAGGCTTTCCCGGAGGTTGTCGCGGGTTGCTGCCAGGAATTCGTCGATGGTCTGGGCTCTGACATGGATGGAGACCAGTACAATGTGCATTTGGCCTACCTCGGGGTGCGGATCTCGCTGTTGCCAACATGATACACCGTCCGTCTCCGTCGCCGGCCGCCGTGACCGTCGACGGCTCTTGACGAACTGAACATCTGTGCTATACTGCTTGGGTGATAATAGTTGGATGGACGTGCAGCCCATCGAGCGGACAATTCCGCAAGTATTCGTTCCTCTTCGTTCCGCGAAACGATTGCGGGAGGGATGCGGCCGACGGCCAGCTCCACCAATGGACCTCGTTTCGAGCATCCTTAAATTGCTGGCCATGAAATCATCGACTAACCCCACTTCCTGGAGAGCCTAGATGCCCCCACGCAAATCGACCGCTACGAAGTCAGCCGAAACCGCCGCCCCCGGGCCCGATAACGCCAAACGCCTGGTGCTTGAGAAGGCTGTCGGCGACATCTTGAAGCGCTACGGCGAAGGATCCATCATGAAGCTCGGAGAGGCCCTGCACATGCTGACGACCGACTCGATCTCGACCGGCTCGCTCTCTCTGGATATCGCCCTGGGCGTGGGCGGCGTTCCGCGCGGCCGCATCACAGAGATCTTTGGGCCCGAAGCCTCCGGCAAGACCACCCTGTGCCAGCACATCGTCGCAGAGTCCCAGCGCCGCGGCGGCACCGCGGCCTTCATCGACATGGAGCACGCGCTGGATCCCGGCTATGCGGCCAAATGCGGGGTCGACATCGACAATCTTCTCATCTCGCAGCCTGATACGGGCGACCAGGCGCTCGAGATCACCGAGACGCTGGTGCGCTCGGGTGGCGTCGACGTCGTAGTGATCGATTCCGTCGCGGCCCTTGTGCCGCGCGCCGAGATCGAGGGCGACATGGGGGATCCCACCATGGGCCAGCAGGCACGGCTGATGTCGCAGGCGCTGCGCAAGCTCTCGGGCGCCATCAATCAGACCAAGACCACCGTCGTCTTCACGAATCAGCTGCGCCACAAGATCGGGGTCATGTTCGGCAATCCTGAGACGACAACCGGCGGCCAAGCTCTCAAGTTCTATGCCTCGATCCGCCTCGACGTCCGCCGTATTCAGGCCATCAAACTGGGGGCGGAAGTCATCGGCAACCGCACGCGCGTGAAGGTCGTCAAGAACAAGGTGGCCCCGCCGTTCCGGACGGCCGAATTCGACATCATGTACAACGAAGGCATCTCGAAGTCCGGTGATGTGCTCGACCTTGCGACACAATTCGAGATCGTGCAGAAGCGCGGCGCGTTCTTCTCCTACGGTGATACCCGCCTTGGACAGGGCCGCGAGAATGCCAAGGAGTACATACGGCAGAGTCCCGAGCTCCTTGCGGAGATCGAGAGTGTTATCCGCCAAAAGGCGCTAAGCGGAGAGGTCGCCCTCCCGCTCGATATGGGCGCCGATGCTACCGACGAGCCCGCCGCCGGCGACTCCGTGCAGGAGTAAGACCCCTGCCCGGCCTTTTGTGCGGCGCTGCACGCCGGGTTACTCCTGCGCAGGGAGACGCGGGTTGATGCCAATCACGAGCCAGCTGGTTCTGACGTGCTCGGCTGGGATCCTTCTCTGCAGCTGCGGGCCGCAGGCAACCCCAACCTATTTCATTCCACCGACGTTGGTGCCTGCTCCGCCAGCATCCGTTCCCGGAACTCCCGGCGAGGGCGCCACTCCCACGCCTGAGCCGCTAACCGTTCCCACGTTGGCGCTGCCATCTCCAACCCCTCCGTGCACCGATGACCTGGACTACCTCCAGGATCTTACCATCCCCGATGGATCGACCGTCGCGCCTGGTCAGCTAATTGACAAGCGCTGGCAGGTAAGCAACAGCGGCACGTGCAACTGGGATGAGCGCTATCAACTCCGGCTGGTCAACGGTGATTCCATGGGAGCAGGAATCTTGCTGCCGCTCTATCCTGCGCGGGGTGGAGCTGAGGCGACGCTTCGTATCCGGTTCACGGCACCGCCTGCCGCGGGAACCTATGAGTGCCAGTGGCAGGCGGTCAATCCCGATGGCGTGTTTTTCGGCGATGCTTTCTACATGCAGGTCGTGGTTTCCCCGTAGCATGCGAGCCTGGCGGGTGCGGAGTTTCCCGCCTCGTCCCGCGGGAGGTCGCCATCTCCAAGGTCGATATTTATCGCCGCCGCTTGCGCGGCCTCAAGGACTGGACGCCGTTCCTGTTGAAAGAATCCGGACTTCCCGGTCCGCGCGGCAACCTCGAACTCGCGCAGGCGGCCGCCCAAGAGGCCGACGCCGATCAGATCAAGGCATTTCTCTCGATCCCCGCGGAACAGGCGCCTGAGAACACAGCTCGCGTCTTCGTCGTATTCTGCGGCGTGTTGGCACTGGGCAAACTGCTCGCTGCGGGCGACCGGACGCAGCTTTCGCGTCTGCGCGGCTACGCCTCTGACCCGCGCTGGCGCATTCGCGAGGCCGTGGCTATGGCCCTGCAGACTCTCGGGGATGAGGACGTGCGCTCACTGCTGAGCGAGATGCGACTTTGGTCCGCGGGCAATTGGTATGAGAAGCGCGCTGCGGCCGCGGCTCTGGCTGAACCGCGCCTTCTGAGGACGGCCGCAACAGCTGGCGCAGTGCTGAAGGTACTGGATCGCATAGCGGCCTCGATGGTCGCAGCAAGGGACCGGGGCGGCGAATCATTCAAGACCTTGCGGCAGGGCATGGGTTACTGTTGGAGCGTGGCGGTCGCAGCACTTCCCGACGCCGGCAAGCCGCTTTTCGAAAAGTGGTTGAGAAGCGCGGACCCGGACGTGCGCTGGATGCTCAGGGAGAATCTCAGGAAGAACCGGCTGGTGAAGATGGACCCCACGTGGGTCAAGGCTTGCCTCGCACGCCTAGGCTCCTAAACGCGCCATGCACCCAATTGCCAAGCACGCGGTCGGTTGATATTTCAGGATAGAATTGGCACCGGTTCGCGGCATTTTTCACCAACTTCGGGCAGGCCGGGCGGGGAAGGTCAGGCTGCCGGAGCGAAGGCTCAGGAAAAGCGCGGGCTGGCGCGCCTCGGCCGAGGATTGAGGGGAAGGCGGGCCGAGGAGGCGGTTTCTTCTTGAGGAGGGCTCATGGATCCGATCCTACTCTCACGGTGGCAGTTTGGGCTCACCACCGTGTACCACTTCTTCTTTGTCCCGCTGACGCTTGGCTTGGGCTGGTTCGTGGCCTTCATGCAGACACGCTACTACCAGACCCGGGACGAGACCTACCGGAAAATGTCGAAGTTCTGGGGGAAGCTGTTCCTGATCAACTTTGCCGTCGGCGTCGTGACCGGCATCGTCCAGGAGTTCCAGTTCGGCATGAACTGGTCGGAGTATTCCCGGTTCGTGGGCGATATCTTCGGCGTGCCCCTCGCCATCGAGGCCTTGATGGCGTTCTTCCTGGAGTCCACATTCCTCGGCGTGTGGATCTTTGGCGAAGGCAAGATACCCGAGAAGATGCACCTGGCTTCGATCTGGCTTGTGGCCATCGGCTCGAACCTCTCGGCCCTGTGGATCCTGCTGGCCAATGGCTGGATGCAGCATCCCGTGGGTTACGTCATCGACCCGGGCACCGACCGCCCACTACTGAACGATTTCTTTGCCCTGATCGCTAACGAGAAGGGCTGGATCTTCTTCTGGCACACGATCTCGGCCGGCCTGGCGACGGCCAGCTTCGTTATTCTGGGCATCAGTGCATATCACATGGCTCGCAAGAGCGATCTAAAGCTCTTCAAGGCGTCCTTCCGGATGGCAGCCATTGTCGGCTTGATGGCCGGGGTGCTCATCTTCCTTGGCGGGCATACGCAGGGGCAGTTCGTGTACCGTACGCAGCCCATGAAGATGGCCTCGATCGAGGCCCTTTGGGAAAGCGAGCAGCCGGCCTCGTTCTCCATCCTCACCATCGGCGACCTGACCGGGAAACGCGAGCTGTGGTCATGGCGGCTCCCGGGCTTCACAAGTTTCCTGGCCTGCAACAACTTCCTGTGCGAAGTGCGGGGCGTCTATGACATCCAGACGGAATACGCCTCGAAATTTGGATCCGGCGACTACATCCCATTGATGGTGTTCACCTACTGGGGATTCCGGTTCATGATGACCGTGGGCCTGGCAATGATCGCCCTGGCTGCCTTTTTCCTCTGGGCGCTGGCACACCACATCGAGCGCACCCGCTGGCTCAAGTGGGTACCCTGGGTAATCGTCCTTCCGTATATAGGCAACGCCAACGGATGGATCCTGACGGAGATGGGCCGTCAACCGTGGATCGTGCAGGGCCTGCTAACCGTAAAGGATGGCATCTCACCGAATCTCACGACGACGGATCTGCTTATCAGTCTTATTGGATATGGGCTGCTGTACGGCGTCCTGGCCGCGGCCGACGTGTATCTCATGAAGACGTACGCCATAGCCGGGCCCGCGGCTGCCATGCGCGAGTCTGTTGACCTGGCCCCGGCAGCCATCGGCTCGCAGGACTAGGCAGGAGGACGCGATGTCTCACGAATCTCTGCAGACCCTCTGGTTCATCCTCATAGCCGTCCTCTGGATCGGGTTCTACTTCCTCGAAGGCTTTGACTTCGGGGTCGGCATGCTGCTCCCCTTTCTGGGCAAGAAGGATGAGGAACGGCGGGCCATCATCAACGCCATCGGCCCATCCTGGGACGGCAATGAGGTTTGGCTGCTGACGGCAGGCGGCGCGACCTTTGCCGCATTCCCCCACTGGTATGCGACGATGTTCAGCGGCTTCTACCTGGCGCTGTTCCTGCTTCTCGTTGGACTGATCCTGCGCGGGATCTCGCTCGAGTATCGCTCCAAAGACCCCAGCCCTCGATGGCGTCGGACGTTCGACTGGCTCATCGCCAGCGGGTCATTCCTTCCCTCGCTGCTGTTCGGCACGGTTTTTGCCAACCTGGCGCGTGGCGTGCCGATTGACGCGAACATGATGTACACGGGCAATCTCTTCACGCTGCTGAATCCCTACGGCCTGATCGGTGGGCTGGCAATGGTCTCCGTGTTCCTGCTCCACGGCGCCAACTTCCTCACGCTCAAGCTCGACGGCGAACTGCGAGAACGCGCCCGCCGCGCAGCAAGCCGCACCTACTGGGCGGGGGCGGCGACGGTGTTGCTGCTCGCTGCAACGACATACGTCTATACGGATGTCTCAACCAAGATCGGAGTCGACCCGGGGATCACCCCGATCGCCTCCGTGGTCGTCCTGCTCTTCACTATCTACTTCATCAATCGCCGCCGCGAAGGTTGGGCGTTTGCCTGTACCGGGCTGCATATCGTGCTGACCCAGGTGGTGTTCTTCACGCTCATGTTCCCGCGGGTTATGATCTCCAGCACCAATCCCGCCTGGAGCCTGACCATCTACAATGCCTCCGCGTCCCAGTACACGCTCGGAGTGATGAGTATTATCACCCTGATCTTCCTACCCATCGTCCTTGCCTACCAGGGTTGGACTTATTACGTGTTCCGGAAACGGATCACAACCAAAAAGGCTGCCCTAGTGTACTAGGCACCAAGGCCCATCGTTTTGCCTGCCCGCCGATCGACGCCGTTATGACCGCTGCAGCGTCCTGCAGGCCGCTGCAGATCCGTCTTCCGCCCCAAGCATGCACCGCCGGCTGATCCAACTGGCCCAGACTTCCCACCTAGCATTGTCCGTCGGGATCCTGTGTGGCGTGCTCGCCGGACTCTGCAGCCTGGCGCAGGCCTACACCCTCAGCGCCACGGTGGACAGCGTTTTCCTGGGCAAACAGGGCGTCGCCCAGGTGTGGCAATGGCTCCAGCTGCTCCTGGGTGTGATCGCCGTCCGTGGCCTACTACTCTGGCTGCAAGAGATCGCCGCGAACGAGGTGGCAATTCGTGTCAAGCAGGACCTGCGCGAGCGGTTGTTTGCGCACCTGCTGCGACTCGGTCCCGCCTTCAGTCGCCGCGAACGCAGCGGAGAGCTCACGGCGACAGCCAATGATGGCATCGAGGCGCTGGATGCGTACTTCAGTCAGTACCTCCCCCAGCTAGTGATCAGCGTACTTGTGCCGGCAATCATTCTGCTGGCTGTGCTTGACCTCGATCCGCTGTCGGGCGTCATCCTCTTTTTCACGGCTCCATTGATCCCGTTCTTCATGTACATGATCGGTCGCACGGCCCAGACGGCGACCGCCCGTCAATATGAGACGCTCGGGCGCCTTTCCTCTCACCTGCTTGATAGTCTGCAGGGACTGACTACGCTGAAGGTCTTCGGGCAGTCCGCCGCGCAGGCCAGGAATATTGCCCAAGCCGCGGACCGATTCCGAGTCATCACGTTGAAGGTGCTGCAAGTGTCATTTCTCTCCGCCTTCGTTCTTGAGCTTATAGCGACGATAAGCACGGCGATCATCGCGGTGGAGGTCGGCTTGCGGCTTCTGTACGGGCAGATGGCGTTTCGGCAGGCCCTGTTCTTGCTTATCCTAGCTCCGGAGTTCTACCTGCCACTACGAATGCTCGGGGCTCGCTTCCATGCCGGTATGGCGGGCACGGCAGCGGCACATCGCATCTTCGAGATCCTGGATGCTCGGGCTTCGGGGACGGCCCGCCGGACATCAACAGCTCTGTTGTCGCGTGCCAGAGGCCTTGACGGGCGCGGCGCACTGGGCGACCCGATCGAGCGGGCCCCGGTGATCGAACTCAAGGATGTATCCTTCGCATATCCCGGGCGCAGCACGGCAGCGCTTTCCAACATCGACATCGTTGTCCAACCCGGGGAGCACATAGCGCTGGCCGGCGCGAGCGGTTCCGGAAAGACGACGCTGGCAAGCTTGTTGCTGGGCTTCATCAGACCGACGGAGGGAGCCATCCTGCTTGATGGAGAGCAGCTAGAGGGTCTGTCCTCGCGCGATCGGAGCACTTGGATCAGCTGGGTACCACAAAGTCCGCACCTATTCCACGAGTCGATCGCCGATAATCTGCGTCTTGGGAAGCCAGATGCTGGCGAGCAGGATCTGCAGCGTGCAGCGCGCCAGGCGCACTTCCACGAGTTCGTCGAGTCGCTGCCTGAGAGCTATGGCTCCGCGGTCGGCGAGGGCGGCGCACGCCTGTCCAGCGGGGAGGCACAGCGGCTCGCGCTTGCACGCGCGTTCCTTGTGGATGCCCCGGTCCTCATCCTGGATGAGCCAAGCTCCAGCCTTGACCCTGAGAATGAGGCGCTGCTGGCGGAATCACTGCAGAGCTTAACCTCTGGCCGCACGGTGATCACCATTGCACACCGGCTTGAGACCGTCGCTCGAGCCGACAGAATCCTGGTACTCGATCAGGGGCACATTGTGGAGCAGGGAACGCACAGCGAGCTGCTCGCGAGCGGGGGTGTCTACGCGCGGCTCCGTGCGGCAAGTGCGCCAGGAAACCCGGGTCCCACCGCCCCGGATGCGGAGGTGCGGCCGGGTGGCCGCCCCGATCCGAGCTCGGGTGTTGTGCGCCTGAGCGACCCAGCGGCGTCAGCGCAGGCGCTGTTGGATGAGTCGCAGCGAGCCGGCGGTGAACGGCTCTGGCGGCAGCTGCTTGGCTTTCTCAACGGCTCTTGGGGAATGGTGGCCCTTGCCGTGCTGCTTGCGGGCCTGACCATCGGCAGCAGCGTTGCCCTGATGGGCACGTCCGCCTGGTTGATCTCCACTGCCGCGCTTCGTCCATCGATCGCCTCACTGCAAGTGGCGATCGTGAGCGTTCGCTTGTTCGGGATCACCCGGGCGGCCTTTCGCTACCTGGAACGCCTGACCTCGCACGGGGTGACATTTCGACTGCTGCGCAACATCCGAGTGTGGTTCTACTCGCGCCTCGAACCGCTGGCGCCGGCACGATTGTTGGATTTTCGCGCCGGCGATCTGGTGGCTCGTGCCATTGCCGATGTGGAGACACTGGAGAACCTGTTCATACGCGTCCTTTCACCGCCGATGACGGCCCTGTGCGTGGCTGCCGGCGCCTGCATATTCCTCTTGTTAAACGGAGCCGCAGATGTGGCCGCTGTACTGGCCGGCTTGTTCTTCCTGGCTGGATTCGCCATGCCCGTGTCCGCTTGGTATTTGGCTCGCCGTCCCGGAGCTAGGCTGATCGCCGACCGCGCCTCCCTGCATGCGCAGCTTGTGGACGGAATCCAAGGAATGGCGGATATCCTGGCCTTTGGCCGCGCCAACGATCGACTGAGGCGATTGCAGGCCACGGGCGCGTCGTACGCGGCCGGACAGCGCCTGATGGCCGGGATCGGCGGTCTGCATTCCGGTATGTCGTCCATACTCATCAATCTCGGCCTTTGGCTCACGCTGCTGCTCGTGATTCCTGCGGTGAGCGCGGGCCGCATCAGCGGCGTCATGCTGGCATCGCTGGCGCTCGTCGTGCTTGCCTCCTTCGAGGCGGTTTCCGCCCTGCCTCTGGCCGGGCAGATGCTACCTGGCACACAGGCGGCTGCAAAACGGCTTCTGGACGTGGTCAGCATGGAGCCCGCGGTGACGGCGGCGCCGGAGCCGTCTCGCAACCATGAAACCACCGCGGCGGACAAACCGCCCGAGCAACCGCGCCAGCGGCTGCCCTCGCTCCGATTCACCAACGTGTCTTTTGTCTACCCCGGCCGCGTCCATCCTGCCTTGAACAGGCTCTCGCTCAAAGTCGAGGCCGGTCAGTTCGTTGCCGTAGTGGGTCCAAGCGGCGCGGGAAAATCCACGATCGCCAATCTGCTGCTTCGATTCTGGGAGTACAACTCCGGAGAGATACGCCTGGGCGGGACATCGATTCGGGCGTTGACTCCGGATGAGGCGCGCGCGCAGATCGGATATGTTTCCCAGGATGCCTACTTTTTCGACACGTCGGTGTTCGAGAACCTGCGCCTCGCTCGACGAGGCGTCACCGCCGGGGAGGTGGAACAGGCCGCGCGACACGCGCAGATCCATGACCTGATCGTCAGCCTGCCGAACGGCTACGACACGCTGATCGGCGAGCACGGCGCACACCTGAGCGTCGGGGAGCGGCAGCGGCTCGGCATCGCCCGCCTTGTCATAAAGGACGCCCCGATCTGGATCCTCGACGAGCCGACCGCGAATCTGGATGCCCTTACCGAGAGGCAGGTCCTCTCCAGCCTGTTCGCACTCATGGGCTCCAAGACCGCCTTGCTGATCACTCACCGCCTTGCCGGCCTGGAACAATTCCGCCAGATCCTCGTTATGGACCATGGGGCGATCGTCGAGCACGGGGAGCACACCCGGCTGCTGGCAGCGGGCGGGCTCTACAGTAGGCTGTGGAACCTCCAGAACGGTCAACGGAATGAGGCTTGAGGGCCGCTTGTCAGCGCGGCCCGAAAGTGATATAATCCTGACAACTTCCCCGCTTGGAAACAGTCGAGTGGCACGACGCGGCAATCCGGCGATTCACCCTGTAGTTTCACCTTGAATCGAAACCCCAAGATCATGATCCCTGTGTAACCCGCGCCCGCAACCACGGGGGCAGGTTCCATTCCAATATTTCCCAGAAGGCATCCAAAAACATGAAGATACTAGAGCTCGAGAACGAACCGCTGGCGAGGCTGCGTACGGTCGCCAAGGATCTCAGCGTCACGAATTTCAATCGCCTCAAGAAAGAAGCCCTCATTGTGCAGATCCGGCAGGCGGAGGCACAGAAGGAGGGCGTGGAACTGCGCGGCGGCGTGCTTGAGATCATGAGCGAGGGCATTGGATTCCTGCGCGCGGCCAACTATCGCATCAGCGATCAAGATGTATACGTGTCCCAGGCCCAGCTGCGACGCTACGAATTGCGCGCCGGGGATCTCGTTATTGGGCACGTTCGCGCGCCGCGCGAATCAGAGCGCCACTATGGCCTGCTCAAGGTTGAGAGCGTAAATGGTCTGGACCCCGAGGAGGCCTCCCGCCGGCCGGTTTTTGAGAATCTCACGCCGATCTTTCCCGAGAAGCGCTTCGACCTCGAGATCGATCACGACACGCTGTCGTCGCGGCTCATCAACCTGGTGGCCCCCATCGGGCGGGGACAACGCGGTCTGATCGTTTCGCCTCCCAAGGCTGGCAAGACAACAATTCTGAAGCACATAGCCAATTCGATCTCCACGAAATATCCTGACGTGCACTTGATGGTCGCGCTGATCGGCGAACGACCCGAGGAAGTCACGGACATGGACCGGTCGGTTGATGCCGATGTCGTGGCCTCCACGTTTGATGAGCCGGTCACTTCGCACGTGCGTACGGCGGAGATCGCGTTGGACCGAGCCAAGCGCATGGTCGAGATAGGTCGTCACGTGGTGATCTTGATGGACTCCATCACGCGGCTGGCGCGCGCCTACAACCTAGTCGTCAACCCCTCTGGGCGGACACTGTCCGGCGGTATGGACCCGTCTGCGCTGTATCCGCCAAAGCGTTTCTTCGGCGCCGCCCGGAATATCGAGGAGGGCGGTTCGCTCACGATCATTGCCACCTGCATGGTCGATACCGGCTCGCGCCTGGACGACGTCGTCTACGAAGAGTTCAAGGGCACCGGCAACATGGAGCTGCTGCTCTCCCGCAAGCTGCAGGAACGCCGCATCTTCCCCGCGGTGGACATCGAGCGCTCATCGACCCGCCGCGAGGACCTACTGCTCGGACCGGATATCCTGCAGCGGGTCTGGCTCATGCGCCGCATGTATGCGCAGATGGTCAGCCCCCCACCGGCGGGCGCCGGGATGGATCATACCGTGGCGACCGAAGCGATCCTGACACGCCTGGACCGCGCCAAGAACAACCAGCACTTCCTGGAAACGCTGACGGAAGGCACCTAGTAGAATACGGACGATCCGGCCCCGCCTGCCCAGCCTGAGGTATTCCGCCAGGCGTCCGGACACACAGAGGCCAGCGCGTCAATCAACAGAAGCATGGGCACACTCATCCAGACACTCAACCAGCACCGGTTCAGCGTGCTTTCGTGGGCCGTCACGGCCGCGATCGTCGTTGCGTTGCTCGGGGCCACCCTCTGGTGGACGGGCCAGGGCTCGACCTCCGTCGGAGGCCCTCCACTTGCGCCGGTAACTGCACCGCAGGATCCCGCCTCCATCGAGCTCCCGGCATCGGCCGCCAGCCAGCCAATCAATGCCAGCATCACAAGGAGCCTGGCGCTCAAGACGACGGTCACGGGGCTGGCAAACACCGAACCAATCGCGTACCGGGTCATGCAGGGCGACTCTCTGTTCGCCATTGCCAAGCAGTACAACATCAAGCCAGACAGCATCTTGTACAGCAACGAAGCGACGCTTAACGACAACCCCTCCAATCTGACGCCGGGAATGGAACTCATCATCCCGCCGGTGGACGGACTGACCTATGCGTGGAAAGGGGACGACACCCTGGACAGCGTGGCCAACCAGTTCAAGGGGGATCTCAACGAGGATGACAAGATCGACGAGTTGGATGCGCAGCTGCTGCGCGAGGCGATCGTGAGCTGGCCCAGCAACGATCTGGATCTTACCGATCCGGTCGTGAAGGTTGGCCAGGTCATCATGGTTCCTGGCGGGCATCGCGAGCTGGTATCGTGGTTGGAATTCGTCCCGACGATCAACCGCGACGGGTCGACGGCCACATCAGAGCTGGGCGGAAGCGCGTGCGCTGCCGGCCCCGGTTCCCCGCCCGGCATCTGGCCCACGGACGGCCCGCACACCATCTCGGGCAACAACTACTCAGGCAGCCACCTCGGAATCGACATCACCGCGTCGACGGGCACGGCTGTCCTAGCCTCGGGCGGCGGCGTTGTGGTGTTTGCCGGCTTCAGTCAGTACGGGTACGGGAATGTGGTGCAGATCGACCACATGGACGGTTTCGCAACCGTCTACGGCCACCTAAGTCAGCTCAATGTCAGCCAGTGCCAGGTCGTGTATGGCGGTCAGGTGATCGGCATGGCAGGCAGCACCGGCAATTCCACTGGCGTACACCTGCACTTCGAGGTTCGCCAGGGCAACGTCAACATGAATCCGTGGAGCATCGTGCAGTAGCCTTTGACGGAGCCGCAATCGAGGCCGCTCTGAGTGAATTTCCTCTGGGCGGCCTTCGTGTGTTCCGGCGCCTTGGCTCCACCAATGACGAGGCCCTGATCTGGGCAGCGGCAGGCGCGGCGGACATGTCACTCGTGATCGCGGATGAGCAAACAGCGGGCCGTGGCCGCGCTGGAAGAGCGTGGCTCACACCGCCCGGCACGGCCCTGGCACTGAGCATGATCCTGCGGGAGGAGGCCGGTTCTGAGGACCCTTCCGGCAGACTCGCAGGTCTGGGGGCAATGGCGGTTGCTGAGGCATGCGACTCGCTGGGGCTACAGGCAAGCATCAAGTGGCCCAACGATGTGCTGCTGAAGGACCGGAAGGTGGCGGGGGTCTTGGTCGAGGCGCAGTGGAGCGGCGGACAGTTGGAGGCAAGCGTGATTGGCGTGGGGGTGAATGTTCTCAGGGGCTCCGCCCCAACGGACGCGACGGTCCGCTATCCCGCGACCAGCATTGAGGAGAGCCTGGACCGCGGCCCCAGCCGCATCGAGGTACTGCGGGCGACGGTGTCCGCGATGACTGCATGGCGCCCGAGAGTGAACACGCAGGGGTTCGTCCGGGCGTGGGAAAGGCGTCTGGCATTCCGAGGGCAAGAGGTCAGACTAATCCATGATGGGCGGGCCGCCATCGCGGGTCGGCTGGATGGCCTGGAGCAGGACGGAAGCCTCCGGCTGCTCGCACGCGGCGAAGTGATCCGCGTTCACATGGGCGAGCTGCAGCTGCAACCCACTGATGATAGAATGGGCTAGGTGCCAGAGGTGCCAATGTTCGACAACCTGCGCGATTCAGAGAACGACAAGCAATCCTTCCAGGAGGCGCTCGGGCTTGGGCCAACTTCGAGCCTCCAGCCGGAATTGCCACCCAGGCCGGCCTCGCGCGGCCTCTTGGGGATGTCGGCAACTCAGCGCCTAGTAATTGCGCTGCTGCTGCTTCTGGCGGTGAGCGTGCTCGGCACGATGTGCCTGCTGATCACCGGTCGCATCAGCGCCTTCTAGCCCATCAGGCCGCGGGCGGACTTTTGCCCCCGACCTTAGATTGACCTTCGGCAACCCCGGCGCCTTCGGCGCCGGCTTTCTCTAGATCCTCGGCGGCTATGCGTGCAACAGATGCCACATAGTCCCCGGATTGCGGCTTGATAAGGTGCACACCCTTTGTGGCACGACCGGCCTCTTTGACCGCGCTCACCTTCAGGCGCAAGGCAACGCCGTTGCCGGTGATGATCGTTAGATCATCATCCTTTTGCACCACCCTGGCAGCCGCGATCTTGCCGATTTCCTTCAGGGCCTTGCGGTCGATCGTAGCCACACCGCCGGTACCACGACCCTTCGCGGTGTAGGCTTTTAGCGGCGTCTGTTTGCCGTAACCGCCGGTCGTTACAACGAGCAGCGCGGCCTTCTTGTCCACGATATCAACACTGGTCACCGCATCGCCCTTGGCAAGGCGGATGCCGCGCACTCCGGCGGCCTGGCGCCCCATGGATCGCACCAGCTTCTCACCGAAACGCAGCGCCTGACCTTTTTCGGTGACTATGATCAACTCGTCCTTGCCCGACGTCGGCCGCGCCCAGCCCAAGGTGTCTCCCTGCTCCAGACTCATGGCGATCAGCCCGGAGGGCCGAACATCGGCGAACTCCTGCATGTTGACGCGCTTTACTTTCCCCCGCCCGGTGGCCAGCAGGCAGAACCCGTGCTGGGAGAAGTCCGAGACCGCGATAGCAGCCGTTACCCGCTCGTCCGCGGCGAGGGAGAGAACATTCACAAGCGGGATCCCCCTGCCTGTCCTCTCTGCATCCGGGATCTGATACACCTTCTCAGAATAAACCTTGCCGCGGTCCGAGAAGAACAACATGGAGTCGAGGCTGCGCGCCGGGATGAGCATGACGACTTCATCCTCGTCCTTGGTGCTGTGTCCCAACACGCCCCGGCCGCCCCTGCTCTGCTGGCGAAAAACGGTGGCCGCAACGCGTTTGACATAGCCGCGTTCGGTCAGGCTGATGAGCACGGCCTCATCCTGAACCAAGTCCGCGTCGCTCAAGTCCTCTTTTGCTTCCGCGGCGATCCGTGTACGGCGGTCATCGCCGTACTTCTCGGCCACGTCTTTCAGATCCGATTGGATCAGCGCCAGGATCTTCTTGGGGTGCGCCAGCAGATCCTCCAGGTAGGCAATTTGGTCCGTCACCTGTTTGTGCTCGTCCTCGATCTTCTTACGCTCGAGTGCCGCCAGGCGCCTCAGTTGCATTTCCAAGATGGCTTGAGCCTGCAGCTCGCTGAGCTGGAAGCGTTTCATCAGGTTGGTCCTGGCCGCGTCGGCATCCTGGGATTCCCGGATGGTCTTGATCACGGCATCCAGGTGTCCGAGGGCGATCAGGTAGCCATCGAGGATGTGCAGGCGGGCGCGTGCCTTGGCAAGCTCGAAATTCGAGCGCCGCACCACGACGGTCTGACGGTGTTCGATGAATATCTGAAGAGCCTTCTTGAGGGCCAGGGTGCGCGGCTCGCCATCCACGAGGGCGAGCATCTGGACGCCGAAGGTCGATTGGAGCGGCGTGTATTTGTAGAGCTGATTGAGGACCTTTCGCGGCTGTGCACCGCGCTTGAGCTCGATGACGATGCTCATGCCGCGCTGGTCTGACTCGTCCCGCAGGTCGGCGATCTGATCGATCTTGTCCTGCCGCACCAGTTCCGCGATCCGCTCGATCAGGCCAGACTTGTTGACCTGGAAGGGGATCTGGGTGATGATGATCTCATGTTTGCCACCCGTGCCTTCTTCAATGTGCGCGGTTCCGCGCACCACGAGCCGGCCGCGACCGGTGGCATAGGCCGCATCGATGCCTTCGCGTCCGACGATGATGCCGCCCGTGGGGAAATCGGGACCGGGAACGCGCTGCATCAACTCCTCGACCGAGACCTCGTCGATCCGGTCGTAGTTCTCGATCAGAAGGTCGATCGCGGCCGCGAGCTCGCGCAGATTGTGCGGCGGGATGTTGGTTGCCATGCCCACCGCAATGCCAGAGGCCCCGTTCATAAGCATATTCGGAATGCGGGACGGCAGCACCAAAGGCTCTTCCAGCGACTCGTCGAAGTTCGGGCCGAAGTCGACCGTTTCTTTGTCGATGTCAGTCAGCATTTCTTCGGCCAGCCGGTGCAGCCTGGCCTCCGTGTACCGCATAGCCGCGGGCGCGTCTCCATCGATGGAACCAAAATTGCCCTGGCCGTCAATCAGCATATAGCGCATGGAGAAGTCTTGTGCCATGCGCGCCATGCTTTCGTACACGGCCGCGTCCCCGTGCGGATGGTATTTTCCGAGCACCTCGCCGACGATCCGGGCGGATTTCTTGAACGCGGTGTTCGCTCGCATGCCCATGTCCTGCATGGCATACAGAATGCGCCGGTGGACAGGCTTCAGCCCGTCCCGGGCATCCGGCAAGGCGCGGGCAACGATCACGCTCATCGCGTAGTCGAGGTAGGCAGCCCGCATCTGGGCGTCGATATCTACGTGTTCAACGGTGCCGATATCCATAGGGGTTCCTGACCGGGGCACGAAAAAGACACGAAGACTACGGGAGCTTGGCTTCGTGTCGCGTTAAATGAAGGGCAAGCCAACAGCAAGCGAATTATACCATCGGAGCGTTTTGACCTTGCGCAGCCGGCAAGAGGCTGCGCCGCGTCGCAGCTACGGAGACTGGGAAAGGCCAACGTAGGGGCGGGCGGCCGTCGTCGCGGGGAGGTCCTCTGGCATCACCAAGTCGGCGGGCCCGGCGCTGGGCTTGCCGGGCCGCGCCATTCCGGCGCCCGAGAAAGTGCGGATTGGCCAGAAACGAGGAGTGCGAAGGGCGGTACTGCCCTTCGCACGTGATCCCGTCCGCGTGAGCCGGTCAGATCCTGGCTGCCCGGATGCCTACCAATAGTGCCGAAGGTGGGACTTGAACCCACATGAGGGAAACCTCACTACGCCCTGAACGTAGCGCGTCTGCCAATTCCGCCACTTCGGCCCGCGTCCCGTATTCTATCTCAAACAAGCGGGCTGTCAACCATGCGGGTCGCGCAGGGGGGCGCTGGGCGAGCCGCCCGTCCTGCACCGGCTTGCCTTTTTGCAAGGAACTTTTCGCCATCTGCGACGTTATATATGCTGGATGGCACGAGAGGTACTACCGATGTTCACCATAGTAGCAATCGCGGGTTTGCTCGTGCTCCTGGCCCTCGCCGGAGCCGATCTTCTGCTCTCGGGCATCAGCTCAGAGGACCGGACCCGCATGGGCCTTCAACAATAGACGTGCCGATAGAACCTCCAGGGCACTCGGCCCGGCGCGCCGGCAGGCAGGCGCGCCGGGTTCTTTGTTGGGTCGGTGGGGTAACGGGAGACAGGCCCAACAGGATTTCGATGCCCGAGAGTCCCATTACGATATAATCCAGGCATGGATTTCTCGCTTTCCGAAGAACACGAGATGGCCCGCAAGACCGTGCGCGACTTTGCCCGGAAAGAAGTCGCTCCGGTGATCAAGGATTTCGACCGCAAGCAGGAGCCCATTGCGTGGGTGCTCGAGCGCATGGGACACCTGGGAATCCTAGGCCTCCCGTTCCCGGTGCGGCTTGGGGGACAGGGCATGGACTACCTGAGCCTGGGCCTGGCGTGCGAGGAACTGGAGGCGGTCGACACTCACCTTCGAGTCGCCATGTCCGTGCATGTGGGCCTCTGCGCCATGACGATCTTCCAATGGGGTTCCGAAAAGCAGAAACAGGATTTCCTGATACCCCTTGCCCAGGGCCGCAGGATCGGCTGCGGTGCCTTCACGGAGCCGGGGATGGGCTCGGACGTGGCGGCAATGCGGACGTCGGCGAGACGCGACGGCGATCACTACGTTCTGAATGGGGAGAAGATGTGGATCTCCCTAGCTTCAAAGGCGGACTACGCGCTGGCTACGGCCAGGACCAACGCCAAGCCCACGCGGCCGTCCGACGGGCTGACGGCGTTCATCGTCGATCTATCTTCGACGGGCGTGACACGCGGCGATATCCATGGCAAGCTGGGTGTACGCGCCGGCAGCACGGGCTGGATCAACTTCCAGGACGTGCGAGTGCCGGTGGACAACCGCATTGGTGAAGAGGGCGAGGGATTCAAGATCACGATGTCCGGTTTCGACCACGGGCGGTACACGGTGGCATCGGGTGCGGCAGGCATCATTCGTGCATGCCTGGAGGCCAGCGTGGAGTATGCCCGGACGCGCACCACGTTTGGCAAGCCGGTGGCGGAGCATCAGTTGATCCAGGAGAAGATCGCCAGGATGTCCCAGGACTATGAGATCGCGCGGCTGCTCTATCTCCAGGCCGGGTGGAGGCAGAACATGGGGCGGCGCAGCACCCTGCAAATCTCATACGCCAAGAAATTCGCGACGGAGGCCTCCTTCAGCGCGGCCAACGAGGCGATCCAGATCCATGGAGCCTATGGCTACAGCGATGAGTACGATGTCGAGCGGTACCTGCGAAACGCCCGGGGCGCCATGATCTACGAGGGCAGCTCCGAGATCCAGACACTGGTCCAAGCGGGCTACGCGCTGGGAAGCCGCCAGGATCGGCCCTTGCGGTGTGAGCTGCCGGCATACGACGCGGCTGCTTGGCAGTAACGGGAGGCGGGATTGTTCGACGAGATCGAACCGAGACACACGAAGATCGCGAAGGTGATCGAGGTCAGCACGGGCCGAGCGATCCTGGAGGACCACACTCGATATCCATATGCGGAGTCCAATTTGTACTTCCTTTCCCGCAGCGGGGAACTGGTGTGGCAGGCGGAACGCCCGGCGCCGAACGCCCACTTTATTCGGGTGCGGCTGAACGAGGACGGGCACTCCCTGTCGGCTTACACGACGGGGCGCCATGCGTGCGAGATCGATCTGAAGTCTGGCAAGCTCCTCAGCCAGATTGAGTTCAAGTAGGACTTCGTACGTCCCTCCCCACGCGGCCCGCATGCCAAACCGCGGCCTCAGGGCTTTCCGAGAGGCCGTTCGGGCAGCATCTTAAGACGAAATCTGCACTAATCAGTGCCATCCGTCAAATCCCCGGCCGGCCCGCAGCCCTTATAATCACGGGCGGTAGACCGCAGCACAGGCCATTTTCCCCAAGCTGCCGTTGTCGTGCCATCGCACTTGTCCATGCATCTTCAAGCCTGCTGGGTCGAACGAAGTCAGGCGGATCACCAAGACAGAAACCGGTTCCATCTCCCGGGACCAACTGGGAGGGGAAGACAAAGCCATCTCTTCGCGTGGAGGTGAGTTGTGAAGATCATAGCCTGCGTCAAACAAGTGCCTGACTCAGAGGCCAAGGTGAGCGCCTCCGGCGGGCAGATCTCGTGGGGGGAATCACCGTTGGTGATCAACCCCTTTGACGAGTACGCGGTCGAGGGTGCCCTACTCCAGAAGGAGGCGCACGGTGGCACCGTTACGGCGCTGTGCCTCGGACCCGAGTCCGGCAAGGAAGCGCTGAAGCATGCCCTGGCCATGGGCGCGGACGAGGCCATCTTGATCAGCGACTCAGCCCTGGAGAGGCTCGATACTCAGTCCGCGGCACGAATCCTAGCGGCCGCGATCACCAGAATCGGCGGCGTGGATATGGTTATGTTCGGCCGTCAGACGCTTGATGATGGATCGGGCCTCACGGCCGCGCAGACTGCGCGGGTGCTCGGTTGGCCAATGCTTGGATTCGTTGGGCACATAGAGCTTGAAGGCACGGGCCTGCAGGTGACCCGCGTGATCGAGGAGGGTCGGCAGAACGTGAGGGCGCCACTCCCCGCGGTGCTAAGCATCGTGCAAAGCATCGGAGAACCTCGCTACCCATCCTTCATCGGAATACGCAAGGCTGCCAAGGCGACTATCCCGATGTGGTCTCTGGCTGATCTGGGTGCCTCCGCCCCAGTCGCCATCGTGAGCCGCACTGGCCTGATCACGCCGCCGACTCGGGAAATCAAGTGCGAAGTGATCGGGGGAGACAGCCCCGCGGCCATCGCGAAAACGCTGGTGGACAAGATCCTGGCGGAGAAGGTCCTGTGAAGACACTAGTCTATATCGACCACTTCAAAACTGTCGTCCAACCTGCCTCGTGGGAGGCGCTAGGCGTCGCCAAGACGCTAGGCACCGCCGCTGCAATCGTGTTCGGAACCGGCTTGGACGAAATCTGCAAGACGGCTTTCGAGATGGGCGCGGACGAGGTGCTCCTAGCCGAGGACGCCGGGCTTGTGGATTACCGGGCCGAGGCATTTGCATCCACGCTCGTCTCCATCTGCGCGTCGCAGAGTCCGGACCTTATTCTGCTGCCGACGACCACGCGAACCCGTGAGTTCGCGGCCATGGCGGCAATCGACCTGAGCACGGGCGTCCTCGTGGACCTCACGAGCCTTACTGCCGAAGGGGGACAGCTGAAGGCAACCAGGCCCATTTACGAGGGAAAACTGGAGGAACAAGTCGTGTGCTCAGGCAAGCCGGTGATCGCCACACTGCGAGGCCGCGCCTTTCCGCGGCCGGCGCGTGATCCTGACCGCGCTGGCACACCCAGCAGACTCCCGGCCAAGGCAGAATCTCCCACTTCGGTGGTTGGGTACGAGGTGGCCGAGCAAGCTCTGAACGTTTCTGACGCAAGCGTCGTGGTCTCAGGAGGCCGGGGCGCGTCGAACAACCCCGCCCTAACACCGCCCTCCGGGCTCGACGAGAGGGGTTCCGAGATCTGGCGTGCACAGCAAGGCTTCAAGCTCATAGGGGATTTGGCTGCGGTCCTAGGAGGCGCCGTGGGCGCCAGCCGTGCGGCCGTCGACGGCGGATACATTCCGTATAGCCACCAGGTCGGGCAGACGGGCAGGGTGATCGCTCCGGATCTCTACATTGCCTGCGGTATCTCAGGCGCCATCCAGCATATCGTGGGTATCCGGTCGGCGAAGCTCGTGGTGGCCATCAACAAGGACGCCGAGGCGCCGATCTTCAGGGTGGCGCGCTACGGCGTAATCGGGGACCTGTTCGAGGTCGTCCCCGCGCTCAGCGAGGCTTTCAAGAAGAAGTTGGGCAAGTAGATACGCCCCCGAGAATACGGGCACACAACATAAGACAGGGTTGCGGCGCTGCAACCCTGTCTTATGTATTGAAGCCGACTACTGAACCAGGACAACGTTGGCGGCCTGCAAGCCTTTCGGCCCCTCCTCTACTGAAAACTCGACCTTCTGCTCGGGTTCCAGCTTGCGGTAGCCTTCCATTTGCAGCGCCGCGAAGTGTACGAATACGTCCTCTCCCTGTTCACGCCCAATGAAGCCGTAGCCCTTGGTGGCGTTGAACCACTTGACGGTGCCGATGAAACGTTCTGACATCGTTCATTTCTCCTGCAGAAGAAATCGTCCGGGTGCCCGGTGACGTTCTGGCGTCGGACGGCACGGGAAGCGGGCGCAAGATTATCATGCGGCGTGGGACGTGTCAAGAATGGAATGAAGCCGTTTGCGGATGACCGCGTAGCGAGAGCTGAAATGGATCCACGGCGGCGACCAGCGCGTGAGCGGGCGACCTTCACGAATGACCCGGCGCAAGCTGGCAGCCGTGTCAAACGGCGGCAACAACAGAGTTGAGCGCCCCAGCTCCCAGCAGGTGTGGGCATCGGAGCCCACCGTGCCGGCGATGGAATGCTGGTCGGCGAACTGTCCGGCCATACGATTGTGGCGGGGCAGCAAACACCTGGAATTGTAGGTCTCGATCGCATCTACAAGCGGCAGCACTTCGAGCATATGTTCAAGCTTCCAGGCGCCCTTTCGATGTACATCGAACGGATGCGATAGGCTGATGAAAGCGTCCTGGCGGCGCAGGCGGGTGATGGTCTCTTGAGGCGACAGTCCCGGTGGAATCTCGGATCGGACGAACGCCGCCAGGACCTCACCACGCGTGGTCATGATCTCCTCTCCAACTATGACGCGGTCGGGGTCCAACGATTGAGCAGCGAGTGCTCCGGCGATGGTATTGTGGTCGGTCACCACCACGCGATCGATGCCTTTTCGAGCGCAGCATTGCACGAGGCGCCGGGGCGAGACGAGGCTGTCCCTTGAGAAGCTGGTATGGCAGTGAAACTCCACTCGGAGCATGGGACTCATTCTAATGCACGGGCGTTGCCCAATTCTCCCTTTTCTTATACAATCAAATTGGATGAGCCCGATCCCGTTCCGCCAGCAACCGGCGTTTCGCGCAGTCATCTTCGCGGTCGTGCTGGCCGCCACGTGGGCATACGATTTCTTCCTTGGGGATGGCTGGTCGGCCAGTCTGGCTGCTTCTGGCCTTGACATAGCCCTGCTCAGCCTTCTGCTCCTCGGCTGCCTGTTGTTCTCCGCACAATTCGTGCTTCCTGTCCGCACGCTGCAGGACCGCCTGCGAATCTGGGGCCGGATGCTATTGCACGCGCGGAACGCCCACGGTCCGACCATATTTGTGGAAAACGGCCGCAAGGTGGAGCGACGCGGCGAGAGCAGTAGATCCGGCCCGGGCCTGCTTTGGATCGACACAGGTAGCGCGGCCATGACCCGTTCAGAGGCCGGTCCAAAGCGTGTGCTGGGTCCCGGAATCCACTTCACGGCTTCGGGGGAACGTATTGACGCAACCTTCAGCCTGCACGCGCAGACCTGCTCGATCGGGCCGGCCCAGGACGAGCCCATATTCGGTAAACTAGCCGAAAGCGCTGACGAGGAGGGCCGAAGGCGGTTCGCCTCCATGCAGGCCAAGCGGCAGGCGGTAAGCGGCCTTACACGGGACGGGAATGAAGCAGTCCCTGAGATAAGGGTCGTCTTCAGACTGGACGGCTATACTGCGCCGCCCGGCAGACCGGGTTCGCGGTTTGGTTTTCTCCAAGAATCCGTCGAACGGGCAGCTCGCGGCGAGGGGGTCAACGTGGATCCGGTGTCTGCGCGGCGCCTTCACGTCGCCTGGAACCAGCTGCCCGGCCTGATCGCCGTGGATCTATGGCGAGAGTACCTGGCAAAGTTCACGCTCGATGAGCTTTTCAGCGCGCGGTTTGCGGCCATTCCGGATGTGCTGCAGCCTGAGGAGGCTGTGCCGCCAAGCGCATTCCCGGCGACGCCCCTTGTGATCCGGCGCACTTGGACCGCCCGATTGCTTTGGCGCCTGAACAACTCCCTCGAGCGACAGCTGCAGGCAAGTCTCAACCCGGACGAAGAGAGGGCAGATACCTCCTATCCACACAAGCCGTCGGTGGAGGCCAGGCAAATCCAGGGGCGCGAATACACAGCGCTGCAGATCATCGCCCACATGGTAAAGGCCCGAATGACACAGGCGGCGGTCCCCATCTTGGACGAGTGCGGCCGGTGCCTCAAAGGGCACGTCCTGAGCGAGGAATTCAAGAGGCTCAGGGAGCGGGGATTGCGGATCCTGGATGTGACGCTGGGCGGATACCGTTTCGATCCGGCCGTGGAGGACCAGATCGTCCAGCAGTGGAGAACTGCCTGGCTTTCGAACGCGACAAACGAAAGAGCCCACGTAGAACAGCTAGAGGTCCTGGCATCGGAGGCCGGCAAACAGAAGGCAATTCTCGAGCACGCAAGGATCCTGGCCAGAGCCCTGCGCAGCGAACCGGCTGGAGCGATCCCCACCGCCCTGCGGACTCTTCTGCAGGCCTCGCAGAACGAGATCCTGACAGATGAACGGCTGCACGGGCGCGGCAGCACAGAATCGAACTCGCTCTCGGAGCTTTCCAAGTGGACGGAGTCACCCGGCAATGACTAGGTTGGACAGCGGGCGCGGGCAACTGCCATCCGGTTGGGAGGTCGAGCGCCGGCGCTTCAGCGCGCTGTGGCAGAGCTATCTCACCCGGCAACTCAATCAAATCTTCAGTCTGTCGAGCGCGGGCAGCGGACGGCGCCGACTCCAGACTCTGTTTTCCGTGCTGGTGTTCGCTGTAGCGTCCTTTGGAGCGCACGTTGCGCTGCAACTGCAGCTACGGTCCTTCGCGGGACCGGTGATGGATCTCGCCGACCTGATGCCGGTCGCCTTCATCGCGGGCTTGCGGATCATCCTGATCGTGGGCATCGCGGCTTCGATAGGATTGCACATTGCTGGCCGCTTCCTGGCCGACATCTTCGAGCTGAAAGATGCGCGCGTGGCCTGGAGGTATGTGGGCCGGCTGGCGGCTGGGACGGGCGAGGAGGTTGTCCATCTGAGGGAAGGGCGAATCGCCGATGCCGATAGGCAGTCTCCCATCCTCCAGATCGGGGGACCCGGACGCGTATTCGTGGATTATGACACCGCCGCCCTATTCGAGAAGGCCGATGGAACGCCGCACGTTGTTGGTTCGTCGGATGGATCGGCCAACGGTGCCGGCGGGCTGGCGACAGGAACAGTGCTGGAGGGATTCGAGCGGCTGAGGGAGCCGGTGATCAACCTACGCGATCAGTACATCGGAAATCCCTCGGGCGAGCCTCTCACCGTGGTCGGCCGAAGCCTGGATGGAATGCCGATCAGCGTCACGGACGTCCGCGGGGTTTTCAGCGTGCGCCGTGAAACGTCAGCTGCGGACCGGCCCGCGTCGGTGGAGCGCCCATTCCCGTTTCGAGCACGGGATATCGAGAGCCTGATATACGGCCAAACAGTGCCTGCCCTGTCGATTGGAGAACACCCGTCGGGCGTCCCCGGAGACTGGACGACTGCGATGCACGTCTTGATCCGCGAATCGCTGCGCGACTTCATGAGCCAGAATCGACTGGCGGAGTATCTGGCAGGCGTCGGCGCGCACGAGACAGAACGATCCGAGTTCCGCGCCGATGCCATCCTGTCCAGGACACTGCAAGTCTCCAGCGAGGCGCCCGGTACGGGCTCATCCGCGGTTGTCTCGGCGCCGCGGTTTCACCCCCGAACCGAGCTCAGCGGGAAGTTCAAGAAGTACGGGAGCGAATTCTCGACCAGGGCGCAGGAACTAGGGCTGGAGTTGCACTGGATCGGCGTGGGCACCTGGAAGATGCCGGATGAGAGCAGCGAGGTGGCGGTAAGCGAAAAGCATGTGGAGGCGTGGCGGCTGAACCGCGAGAACGCGCAGCGCTCCGAACCACAAGCGCTGGAACTGGTCGCCGAATCGGCTTTGTTGGGTCACAAGATACGTCTGATCCAGGAGGTGCAGCTGGCGCGCCACGAGCGGAATCAGGCCAGGTACTCGGACAAGGCAGTACTCATGGAATGCATGCTTCAGGACTTCTGGGAGCAGCTTGGCGAAGCCCTGGACATCCATTACCGCAACGGGACGCCGTCAGCGGACTTGCAGGAGTTGGAAGAGGCGGTATTGAAAGTGGAGGATCTGCTGAGGGTCGCCCAAATGGGGCACGTCCTGGGCGGAGGGCCGATGAGCCGCGTGCGAAAGCGGGCGGAATGGGAAATGATCACGGATGCGCCGCCGGCGCCAGCCTCGCGCACGGAAGCCGCAAGATACCAGGTCCTGTTGAGCAAGCTGCAGGGAGACTACAAGGTCGCGGAGGCGATGATCGCGAACGAGGGGCGTCGGCACGCGGAACTCAGCCGTGGGCAGCTGATCGCCCGCATCGTTGAACGCTTCGAGCGGCATGGTCGCTAGTGGAAGGGGCGGCCGCGAGGGAATCGTCCTCTCGCCCGAGGTGAAGAGGGCACTGCTGTCCCGAGCGCCGGTAGTCGCCCTTGAGTCCGCGCTGATCACCCATGGCCTGCCCTTCCCGCGGAATGCGGAGGTGGCCCGGCAGATGGAAGCAATGGTGAAGAGCGAAGGCGCGACGGCCGCCACCGTGGCAGTGATCGACGGTCTCATTCATGTGGGCTTGGAGGCGGAACAGATCAGCGCCCTGGCCGAGTCCAAGTCGTGCCGCAAGATCGGGCTGCGCGATCTCGCAGCGGCGGCGGTGCAGAGAACCTGCGGCGGGACGACGGTTAGCGCGACGATGTTCGCGGCGGCGCGGGCCGGGATCCCGGTGTTCGCGACGGGCGGAATAGGCGGAGTTCACAGGGAGAATCCGTTCGATGTTTCAGCAGATCTTGCGGCGCTGGAGAAAACACGAATGATCGTGGTCTGCTCCGGGGCAAAGGCCATCCTAGATATTCCGGCCACCCTGGAGATGCTGGAAGCCATGAGCGTGCCGGTGCTGGGTTTCGGAACCGATGACTTCCCGGCCTTCTATTCTCGCGCGAGCGGTTTCACGGTCACCGGGCGACTTGACGCGCCCAGCGAGTTGGCGGAATATTGGGCGGCGCATTGCGCGCTCGGGATCACGTCTGCCCTGCTGGTCGCGAATCCGATTCCCGAGGCAAGCGCGATCCCCCAACCGGAGGTGGAAACCTGGATCACACGAGCCTCGAATGAGGCCACCGAGCAGGGCGTACGCGGTCAGGCGTTGACGCCTTTCCTGCTCCGACGGGTGGGCCAACTGAGCAATCACCGCGCGCTAGCCGCCAATGTGGCATTGCTGACCAACAATGCCCAGCTGGCTGCCAGAATCGCCGTTGCGGTCGTAGAACGCGAGAGGAATCAGGAGAGCCAAGCATGAAACGTAAATTCAGCGTGTCGGTTGAACTTGCGGCCACGCCCGAGGTGATCTTCCGGGCCTGGCTTTCCAGCGAAGGGCATTCCGGGATGACCGGCAGCCCGGCCAAGGTGGAGCCTCACGTGGGGGGCAAATTCACGGCCTGGGATGGATACATCACGGGCGAAACTCTTGAGCTGAAACCCTACACGCGAATCGTGCAATCCTGGAGAACCAGTGAATTCGCTGATCCCGATCCGGACTCCAGGATAGAGGTGGCGCTGCAAGCGGTGAAGGCCGGTTCGAAGCTTACGCTCACACATTCGGCAATTCCGGATGGGCAAGCGGAGAGCTATGAGGCCGGCTGGCAGGAATGGTATTTTGCGCCGATGCAAGCGTACTTCACCAAGCGAGGGTGATCGCCACGAGCGGCAACGGAGCGGTCTCTCAGTCCCCGGTTCGCTGAAGCAGTTCCAACACCAGGCTGTCCGGTACCTGGGTGGCCACCACTAGGCCGCGGACAGTGATCTCCCCATTGGCGATGATCCATTCCTGGACGACCACCTTGCGCCCGCGCACTTCCTGAACCCTGCCCCGTACTTGGAGCGTAATGCCCGACGGCGTGGGCTTCAGGTAATCGACGTGCAATGAGGCAGTCAGGTACCGCAGCGCGGGCTGTGAGTCCATCGGTCGGCGCTCGGCGCGGTATCCCGCTGCCGCGGCCGTGGCCGTGCCGTGGCAGTCGATCAGGGAAGCCAACATTCCCCCGTAGACGTAGCCGGGGATCGATATGTATTTTGGTTCCGGCTTGAACAGGCAAACCGATTCCTCGCCGTCCCAGTAGCTCTTGATCTGGTGCCCCTCATCGTTCAGGCGCCCGCAGCCAAAACAGTGGGCCAGGTGATCAGGATAGAAGGATTGGACGTGACGCTGTCTCATGGCGTCGATGCTCCTGCGGCGGTCGAAGTCAGGAATGGTCCCAGCGTGGCGGAGGCAGAAGGCGCCGACGGGAGAGCGAACGCGGGAGTTAGCGTGGCGGTGGTCGTGAGGCTGGGAATCAGCGTGGGCACCTCGCCTTGCACGAGGAAGCGGCCACTTACGATAAACGTGTCGCCGACGAAGAGTTGCACATTGTAAATCCCGGGTTTCCATTCCTGCGGCGATGGATTCCATTCGGTGAAGTATGCGCCGCCGGTGCCGCCATCCCAAGGGTAGCTCTCGTAGCTGATGAGCTCTCCGTCGCGCATCCATAGTGCGGTCCACTGCACCCCTGGAACCATCCCGTCGTAGGTGAAAATTCCAAACATATGCCCGACCGGATTCTGGAACACAGTGCCAGGGCCAGCCGCCGGGTAGCTGCCGCCGGTCGTGGTGAACTCCAAGGGCGAAAAGACCACATCCGGATTGGGCGTGACCGTGCTCCGGAAGAGGGCCTGGATGGGCGCGGGGATGTGCGGTGTGGCGCTGGCAGTAGGAGTGGCCGACTCGACGGGGGTGTCTGTGATAGTGGGGCTGACGGTTATGGTCGGTGACAGCGTGATCGATGGGATGGGGGTGATGGTGAGCGTTAGCGAAGGCGTTGGTGAAGGCGGGAAATACTGATATGCCGCCGGCAATCCGTAGATGGGCACCGCCATGGCCAGAAGCAACAGGAGGACCGAAAGCCCAAGCTGGCGCCACCCCGAGCCCTCGCGGCGTTGCCTGAGGTGGTAGAAGGTCATTTTTCGTGCCCCGCGGATTGTGCGCAGGCCACTTCGCACCGTCAGAAGCGCGAACAGCACAAGCAGCAGTACGATGGCAATGGTTCCGGCTTGGAGATCCACTGGCGGCATTATACTGCCTGCACTTCAGAGCTCCGAGCTCGCGACGCGTGGATGCCACCTCTCGACGGTTGAGGCTGAACATTGTTGCGTCCTCCAGGTCACGGTAGAATTGCGGCCATGGATGGGTTGGTTTTTCTCAAGCTGGGGGGTTCCCTAATCACGGAGAAAACCCAGCGATACACGCCGCGACTCGAGAAGCTGCAGGGAGTGGCACGCGAGATCCGTTCGGCTCTCGCCGAGATGCCCAGATTGCGGCTCGTCCTCGGCCACGGCTCGGGATCATTCGGGCACTACGCCGTCCATGAGCACCTCAACCCCGAATCCTTTCCCGCCTCGGCTGAAGGAAGACCGCGATCGGATAGCCGTTACTGGGAGGGATTCGCAGAGGTATGGTATCGGGCCTCGCAGCTGAATCGGCACGTCATTGATGCGCTACATCAAGCCGGGGTGCCCGCCGTATCACTGGCGCCATCCGCGGCGGCCGCGACCTCCGGTGGGGAGATCGTTTCCTGGGATCTCACCCCGCTACGGGCAGCCCTCGACTCCGGCGTGCTGCCGCTGATCTTCGGTGACGTTGTCTTCGACAGGATCCAAGGGGGCAAAGTGTTGTCCACGGAGGCCCTAATGTGGCATCTGGCCCACCAACTGCGGCCGCAACGCATCCTGCTGGCCGGCCTGGAGGCCGCCGTCTGGGCCGATTTCCCGCGTCGAGAATCGCCTATCCAAAAGATCACCCCGCACAACCTGATGTCGTGGGCGGATACGATTGGCGGATCACACGGGCCGGACGTCACAGGCGGGATGAAATCCAAGGTGGTGGAGATGCTTGCCCTAGTGCAGGCCGTGCCGGGTCTGGCTGTGCAGATATTCTCGGGAGAAGAACCGGGCAATATCCGGAGGGCACTGGCCGGGGACACCCTAGGAACCCTGATCGCAAGTGACTAAGGTAATGCCGACGGCGGAAGGATTGCCATTGTGAAATTTTTCCATAGTAGGCTACAATCGCGGAAAAGGAGCCCACATGGCACTGAAAACCACGAAACGCAGGAAGGCCTCGCCTGCCGGGAAAAGAGGCGCAGCAGCCAGAACCAGGCCGGCTCAGAAGAGACGGACAGGAACCCGATCTGGCGTGGCAAAGAAGGCGGCCCCAAGATTTGTGCCGACGAGACTGAACCTACGGCGACCGGTGCCTTCGGACATCGAGATCGCCCAGGAGGCCAAGCTGAAGCCGGTCCTCCAGGTGGCTGAAGAACTGGGAATCCGCCCGGATGAACTGGAGCTCTTTGGCCCGTACAAGGCGAAGGTCAAGCTTGAGATCTTGGAGCGCCTAAAGAACAGGCCCAATGGAAAGTACATTGACGTGACGGCCATCACTCCCACGCCCTTGGGCGAGGGAAAAACCACGACCACAGTGGGGCTTTCGCAGGCGCTGGGCGCCCACCTCGGGAAGAGGGTAATGACGGCCATTCGTCAGCCATCGCAGGGTCCGACGTTCGGCATCAAGGGCGGTGCGGCGGGCGGCGGATACGCCCAGGTCATACCGATGGAGGATTTCAATCTGCACCTGACGGGCGACATCCACGCCATCACGGCGGCGCACAACCTGTGTGCGGCGGCGCTGGACGCCCGTGTGATGCACGAATCACAACAGGACGACGCGAAGCTCTTCGATGCCCTGTGCCCGCCGGACAAGACAGGCAAGCGCCGGTTTTCGCCCAGCATGCTCCGGCGACTCAAGAGACTTGGCATGGCCAAGACTAATCCCGACGAGCTCACACCTGAAGAACGCAGCCGCTTCGCCAGACTGGATATCGATCCGACAACGATCACGTGGCGGCGAGTGATCGACGTAAACGATCGCATGCTGCGCGAAGTCGAGGTGGGCTTGGGCCCGGATGAAAAGGGTTTCGAACACCGGTCAGGCTATGACATTGCGGTTGCCAGCGAGATCATGGCTATACTGGCGCTGACCGCCGGCCTCGAGGACATGAGGGAGCGACTGGGGGCGATGGTGGTAGCGACGAACAAGCGTGGCGAGGCCGTGACTGCTGAGGACCTGGGTGTGGCAGGTGCCCTCACCGTGCTCATGAAAGATGCCATAAAGCCGAATCTGATGCAGACTCTCGAGGGCACGCCGGCGTTCGTGCACGCCGGGCCGTTCGCCAACATTGCGCACGGCAACAGCTCGATCCTGGCCGACAAGATCGCCTTGAAGCTCTCGGACTACGTCGTCACGGAATCCGGATTCGGCGCCGACATTGGCATGGAGAAGTTCTTCGACATCAAGTGCCGAATCAGCGGCCTGGTCCCCCAGGTGGTCGTGCTGGTGGCCACGGTGCGCGCGCTGAAGATGCACGGAGGCGGCCCCAAGGTAGTGGCAGGGAAGCCGCTGGCACCAGAATACACAGACGAAAACCTGGATCTGCTGCGCAAAGGTCTACCCAACCTTGAGCGGCATGTGCAGAACGCCCTCAAATACGGCGTAAACGTGGTCGTGGCAGTGAATTCGTTCGCAGCGGATACGCCGGCCGAGGTGGAGCTGGTACGCAAGGCGGCCCTGGAGTTCGGCGCTATGGACGCAGTGGTATCGACGCACTGGGCCGACGGCGGCAAGGGCGCCATCAAGCTGGCGGAGGCAGTCGTTCGAGCCGCCGAGAAGCCAAGCAACTTCAAGTTCCTGTACCCGGTTGAGATCCCGATCAAACAGAAGATCGAGACCATCGCCAGGGAGATCTATCGCGCGGACGGGGTGGACTATAGCCCGGAGGCCGAGGAGCAGATCGAGCGCTGCAATCGGCTGGGCTTTGACAAACTGCCGATCTGCATGGCAAAGACGCACCTGTCTTTCACGGCCGATCCGGCCGTGAAGGGCGCCCCAAGCGGATTCCGGATCAGCGTCCGCCAGGTGCGGGCATCAGTGGGCGCGGGCTTCATATACCCGCTGCTCGGAAAGATGAGCACGATGCCCGGGCTACCCACGCGGCCGGTTTTCTATGACGTGGACCTGGATCTGAAGACCGGGAAGGTGCTCGGGCTCTTCTAAGGCTCAACAGATTGACTTCGCGATCAGCCCCCGTCTGAGACGGGGGCTGATCGATTCTCCGGCGGCCACCACACTGACCTATGGGCGCGGCAGCGGGCAGGCGCCAAGCTCGACGCGGACAACAACCGATCCTGGCGCATCGGCTCCAACGGGGGCGCAGCACTGCTGCCGGGCGTCAAAGCCGTAACCCTCCTGGCACTGACCCGTCCCGGTCTGCAGGTCGGCACCACCGCAGGCAGTGTTGCTGAGCTTGAGATCAAAGGTATACAGCTCTTTGCCGAAGCATGTCAGCACGGTTTTTCCTTCGGCGACGCTACCGCTGTCGTTGCACGTGAACTCGCCGGATTTGTCCAAGACCTCGAAGGCTGTACCCGGCTCTACGAGCACATTCGTGTAGGGCATCTTGTTCACGCATTCGATCTCATGCTGTTCTGCGGTCGGGACTTGGCATGCCGTGCCTCCCTGACAAAGAGGTGCCAGCTGCAGAGCAGCAACTGGCTGGCCCATGTTGCCGCTTTGAGGTTGTGCTGGGGCGGTTGTGGCGGGTGCGCAGGCCGCGGCAGCGACGACCACCAGCACGGTGGTCGCTACAAGCAGGACGTATTTTCCATTCATCTCAGTCTCCTTGTGACCTTGAGTGATGCAAGCAAGGTACTTCATAACAGGGAACACCGAGCGTGGAAATAGGAGAATGGTCCTACTTGTGCCGTGCCAGCCGGCAGACCTTCCGGGCAGGTCCTACGGTCGGCAAGGGCTCGGCGCAATGCCGTGCCGCGGTGTCGATCCACAATCCCTGTGGTACAAGGCCGCTGCTTGAAGGTTAGTCCCACTGGTGCACAGCCTGCAGCGCTGTGCGTGCATTTGAGCGACGACCAGCTACGGATCAGCGAACGCTGAAAACCTGTCCGGTTTCATCTTCGAAGAGCAACTCAAGATCAGCAATGCTCACGAGCTCATCCGGTGCAACGATGTGGTGATATTGATTGGGCGTGAACCAGATGATGTACCCGCTGTGCTCCGGCCAGTCGGGGAAGTTCTGCTTCAATGCCTGTACGCGTTGGTCTCGCGGCAGGCTTGCGTTTTGAAACGGGAGGGATTCCACCGGATGGTGGTAGATGAACCAAACGATGTTCAGATAGTTGCTGTAGACCAGTGCTCCGGGATCCTTGTCCAGGATAGGCTGGGCAGCCTTGACCACGTTCATCTCCCGGAAGTTGGCGGAATTGGCGATGTTGTAGTTGGTGGGCTCGCCTTGCACAAGCGCCTGCTGCAAGTAGGACTGAAGCGCAAACAGAGGATACACAGACCAGAGCGCCAGGAGGCCGGTCAACACAGCCCTTGTTCTCCCGGGACTTCCGACGAAATGGGCAAGAACGAGACGGTCCAGACTGATGAAGAGGAGCGCCACAACGACGGGGAGCAGGATGATGTAGTAGCGATCCGAGGTGAGATCGAGGTGATCGGCAGTGACCACCGTGAAAGCCAGGAGCAGGAAATAGAGACCGGCAAGGAGCAGCCCGGGCCAAACAAGGTCGCGGGAGAGCTCCCCGAGCCAGGTCAACCAGTCTCGCCTGGTGTTGATGGTGATCAGTACCACCGCCAGCAATAGAAGCGGCAGCCAGGGCCGCAGGAGCAACCAGTCAAGAACGCCCCACCGGGGTATGAACCACCACAGGATCTTGGTGAGGGACAAACTCATGTTCTGCAGAGGCAGCATTGCCCCGAGCTCGCGCGGTCCGAAAAGCGTGCCGCTGATCGGATAGTTGTGCAACACGGTCCAGGCGGCGATCGGCGCGGCGGATGCCAGCCAGGGAATCGCCCCGCGCAGGACACCGTGCAATCCTTCGCGGCGGAGTACGACGATGGCGGCCACAGCCAACAACCCGACTCCCAGGTAGCGCTGAAAGGTTGCCAATCCAGTCGCCGCGCACATGACCCACAGGTCGCGGCGAGATCCGCCGTGCAGATATCCGGCCGCGGCGAGGAGAAAGAGGAGGATGAGGGTCTCGAACAGCGGCTCCGGGGCGACATTCGCGTGGATCCTGAGCATCGACCGGGAAAACAGCACAATGAGAGCCCCGGCAATCGCGTAGAACCGCCTGTCTCGGAAGACCGAGTACAAGAACCATCCCGCCAGCCAGATATTGATTCCGTAGAGGATGACGTTGAGGAACCAAGCGACGTGGAATGTATCCAGTGCCGTGATGAGGCTGAGCCCGGCCAGGAGGAGAGGATACAACGGCGGCCAAAGGACGAGCGGAGCGCCCACCATGTCGACAAAGCCCCTGCCCATCAGCAAGCTGTCCGCCGTGGACAGATTGCGGGCCGCATCCGAGGAAACGCCTGCGCCGTACTTGGAGGTGGCAACCAGGATGAATGCGAGGCCAACAAGCGACAGGCACCAGAGGAACACATGGTGCTTCGCGTCAGCAGCGAGAGCCCTCAACATGATGAAACATTATAATGGAGGCGATGCACTCAACGCACTCGCTCACGCTGCACGAGGCCATCGCACGCATCCAGGCGGGAACGCTTTCTTCCGGCGAGGTGTGGAAAGCCTGCGCCGCTCAGATAGAGCATCTGAATCCCCAACTGAACGCTTTCATCACTCTGATGGAGCCAACGGGGACCGGCGAGCCCCAAAGCGAGATGAGCGGGGACACCACAATCCCGCGCCTTTCCGGTCTCCCAATTGCCGTGAAGGATCTGTTCGAGACCGCCGGCATTCGCACCACAGCCGGGTCGCTGTTCTTCAAGGACTATGTCCCGCATGAGAATGCGGTGGTAGTGACGAAGGTGCGGGCGGCGGGCGGGCAGATCATAGGCAAGACAAATACGCACGAGATCGCCCTTGGGGTGACGACGGTCAATCCGCACTTCGGTACATGCCGGAATCCCTGGGCCTCGGATAGAGTCTCCGGCGGCTCCTCGGGCGGCTCGGCGGTGGCCGTCGCCACCGGGATGGCGCTGGCGGCGTTGGGCACGGATACGGGCGGCTCGATCCGAATCCCTGCCTCCCTGTGTGGCGTGGTGGGCCTCAAGCCCACCTACGGACGAGTCAGCTTGCGGGGCGTATTTCCCCTATCCTGGAACCTGGATCACGCCGGCCCGCTGGCGCACTGCGTGCAGGATGCCGCGCTGTTGCTGCAGGTGATCGCCGGCTACGACCAGGTCGATCCCCATTCTAGGAACGTTCCGGTGGACGAGTACGGCCGCCAGCTCCAGGACGGGGTGCAGGGCTGGCGGATTGCCTTGGGGAGCGGCAGCTACGTTGAGGACTCGGATCCGGAGATCCTCGAGGCGGTGCGCCACGCGGCCGCGTTGTTCGAGAAGGTCGGTGCCCGCGTCGAAAGAGTCGATCTGTCCTACCTACGTGAGGCTGCCCTTGCCAATGGCCTGATGACGCAGGCCGATGCCGCGGCATATCACCGCCAGCGCCTGGCCGAGCATCCCGAAGTGTTCGGAAGCGACGTACGCAGCCGGCTAGAGACGGGCCGTGACACTCCTACGGCGGACTATGTTCTGGCGCGGCGAACACAAACCGAGATGATGCGTCGACTGGGGATGCTGCTCGAAGAGTTTGAGATCATCATGCTCCCCTCCACACCACTCACGGCGCCTCTTATCGACGGCGTGGATGCCCTTGAGCACGCGCGCCAGCTGACACGCTTTACCGCCCCCTTCAATCTGACGGGCCTGCCAGCCGTATCGGTTCTGTGCGGATTCAGCGGCCAAGGATTGCCGATGGGCCTGCAACTCGTGGCCGCCGCGTGGAATGAGGGCAAGCTTCTGCGGGCAGCCCGGGCCTATGAGCGAGAGACGCTGTGGGGAGAGCAACGCCCGCACGGCGTGTGAGGCCAAGCGCACACCAAACTTCCGACAGTGGCGCCCGAAGATGGCGCTATTTGGGGCGGCAGAAGCCCTGGCGTTCCATCCAGCCGCAAAGAGGATCGCGTTTGCAGATGGCCTCATTCGTTATGACGCTGCAATGATCCTCAGGAATCAGCTCGCAGCGCGCGATATTCATGCTAACCGTCACGCAGCCATGTGAGCTGACACTGATCTGATGCGGCACGCAGGTGTTCTGGGTTGCATCGAAGGCGAATCCCAGCGGGCATCCTGGGTATGCGCCACCCGCGGTTGCCTGACAGCACTGGTAGCCTGCATCATACGTGTAGCCGGCCGCGCAGCCCTGGAAAAACTGGGAGGCCGCCGCCGGATCGTTGATACCATAGGGAGCCTCTGCACCGGCACCCGGCGAGACGCAGGCACCATATTGCCCATCAAAATACGTGCCCGGCCCGCACTGGCCATTCTGGTTCAGACCGACGGCGCAGATCTTGCGGGCACCCCTTTCGATCAAGTTGTAGCCAACGGGACATCCGGAGACACCCGCCTCAAAACCAGTCGGGCCGTAGAGGCATGCGACGGTCGACGCATCGAGGTTGTAGCCGGGATCACAAACCACGGGTGCGCCCGTTTCACTCGGATCGCCTCCACAGGCAGAATTGCATACCGTCAGCTTTCCGCTTGAAAGGTCGGGGCCTGAGCAAGTAACCAGTCGCTCACCGTTTACGATGGCATCGCTGCAGTCATAACCCGGGGTAGTGATCCGGTACGTGGAACCCTCCGGGATGGTGATGGTGGTATAGCCCTTGCGACCGGCGCAGTAGTTGCGCTGAATGCCCATTTGCGGAAGTTCACAAGTACCTTCTGAGGGACCCGCGCCCGTCGGGATGTAGGAGCTGAGCTGGCAGAACGGCGCCAACGGCTTCGGCCGGGGCAGGGCACAGCGGAATCCCAATTCGCTGCTGTGGTATCCCGCGCCGCCGAAATGGCGCACCGCCGATTGCAGGAGGGCAACCTCGGTCTCATAGCTGGAGCCGCGCAGCACGTGCGAGTCACCGGAGGCCGGGCCGGCTGGATTCCTCGGATCCATGCCGTCGTAGGCGTGTTCGCCATAGAAGTCATTTACCCACTGGAAGACGTTGCCGGCCATATCATTGGCACCGTATGGACTGCGGCCGTCAGGAAAATCGAGCACTGAGGTCGTGTGGCCGAGACAGCCTTTGAAGTTGAGCAGGCTGCAGGCAGGGTCCGCGATGCCCCAAGGAAACACGGCGCCGTCCCCGCCGCGGGCGGCCTTTTCCCATTGGGCTTCGGTCGGCAGCTGCGCTTGCGCCCAGCCGCAGTAGTTCGCGGCCATGTCCCAGGTCACACCAATCGCGGGGAAATCCCCGTATTGAGGGTTCGAGTACACCGGCGAGCCGATTTCCTGCGCGGGCGGTGCACAATTGCCGGTGGCCACGCATTGCGTGTACATCTTGTTGGTGACTGGCGTGGCATAGATCCAGTACCCGTCGAGGTACACGGTCTTCTCAGGCGTATTGCCAGTGCCGGTGCCCATCGTGAACTCACCCGCCGGCACATAGACCGTCATGGCGCCATCGAGCCAGACCATGGAGCTACCCGCCTGCGGACCTGCCAGCACCGCTGGCGCCAAGGCCGGCGCCTCTGTGGCAGGCACCACGGTCGGAGGCGGCGCCCCTGTCGGTGGCACAGTTATAGGTGTAGATGTGGAGGCGGGCGTACATGAAGTGAGCAGTACGACCGCGAGGACCATCCAGCCAAGAGGTTTCATTCAGCCGCTCCTAGTGGCAAAGCATTATACCCTGCCAGGCGCGTCGACCTGATCGTCCTGCGTGCTGATCCAGCCGGTTCCGCGCGGAGCTCGCGTCCCATCGCGGGAGCGCTATGGCTCCGGGCACTTGCGGCCCACGGCGAGGCACGAGCAGGTCGTCGGACAGAACACGAGATTGCGTATGCTGCACAGCTCCACGGTGAGCTCGCAAACGTTTCCACAAACTGGCGGATTGATGACCTCAGCGATCTGAGGCGGCTTGGGGACCACCTCGGCCGGCAGACAAGCGTAGGTATCTCGCACTGTCTCGGTGAAGACGGTTCCGACCGGGCAGACTGGGAAGTCCACGAGGTTGCCTGTGGTGATGCGGCAGCAGTGTCCCACTGGGTCGTAGAATTCACCAGTCGGACAATCTATGCCGAGGCTCCGGCTTCCGGGCCATGCACACAGACCCGTGGCGGGATCGATGACGTAGTGCAGAGGACACGTGCCTTCGGACGCGCCGGCATACGTGCAACGCGAGCTCATCACAGCGGTGGAGGCATGGCGGCACTCGAAGCTCAGCGGGTAAGAGCCAGGCTGTCCAGATGCCAGCGTGCATCCGACGATCCCCCCAAACGAGGCGTTAGCGTCTTGGGCGCGATCGTTGTTGAATGTGACGACTGCCCCACCCCCATAGCGGCAGGCTGTGACCTGGACGTCGATCGAGATCTCCGGGCAGTCGATGGAGACTGCAGCCATCTCAGCCACAGAGACCGCAGGTGCCAGATGGCAGGCCGGCGCGAAGAAGGACAGGTCGTTGACGGCGCACCGAAAGCCCAGGTCGGGGCGATGATCGTTCGGTGAACTGTACGAACGGGCGTATGAAACCGACTGATTGTCACTGCTGCGGAATCCGGACGAACGTATGACCCGGGCGCGGCCGGCGTCCGGGCCCTGCGGATCACCCGGTGGGCTCGACATGTAATACATGGGATCGTACCAATCTGCAACCCATTCGTAGACATTGCCAGCCAGGTCGAGGGCGCCGTACAGGCTTCTGCCGTCCGGATGCAGGGTCACATCTGCGGTGCGTTTGGTGCAGTTGTCGAAGTTCAAGAAATCGCAGGCCGGCTCGCCATCGCCCCACGGAAAGCGGCGACCATCCGTGCCCCTGGCGGCCTTTTCCCATTGCGCTTCGGTGGGCAGATCCGCGTTCATGAAGCCGCAATAAGCGCGCGCTTGTTCGTGCGTGACTCCCACGACAGGCTTGTTCAGTCCTTCGAAACTCCGGGACTCCTGATTATCGGCTTCGTCCGGCGGCGTGCACCAGCCCTGGTCGACGCACAGGGAATACTGATAGTTCGTCACCTCGGTGGAGTAGATCCAGTAGTCGCTCAGGATCACGCTGTGCTCGGGGTTTTCGGCGCTGCCATGTCCCATGGTGAATTCGCCATGCGGGACGGCCACCAGAGTCGTGCCGTCTGCATACACAAACGCTGAGCCGATCTCCTGCGGCGGGGCCAGGCCTACAGGCGCGGCCGTCGGAGTCGGCGCGGGCGCGGTCAGCGTGACCGGCACCGAGGTCGCAGGCGGAGAGCAAGCTGCCAACACGCAGGCTGCCAGCAGGACGGGGCACGAGATCTTCATTTTGGCACCCAGGAAACGCAGGAATTATATCGCCCGACTTGCGGCGGCTGGAAAGAAGCGCCTGGCCGCCACGCACAGGACCAAGGTCAGCGTGACTACCTGCATCATCAACATGGATGGATACATGTAGCGGAATTCCCTGGTCGTAAGCGCGATCAGATACCCGCCGTAGTACGCCGCTGGGATGAGTAGTATCTGGCAGAGAAACAGCATGCGATGGTCGTTTCGCCCATGAGCCAGGGCGCCCAAGACTATCAGGCCCAAAAGGTTGATCACAAGCCACACAGCGTGCACATAGGAGCACCATCTCAGTACCGGATCGGCAATCACCCACATAGCAGCCGAGAACCAAGGATTGTCAGGTGAGGCAAAGGCCTGATGAGGCAAGCGGACTTGATCCGCAAAGACCGCGCCGCGGTGGAAAAAGAACTGGTACGGATCAGGCCGCACATAGTCAAGATAGTTGAGCAGCTTGACTTTCAGATAGAGCACTGGATGATCGACCGCTGCCATCCACAGTTCTTCTTCGAGTCTGGGATAGTGAAAGAGCCTCACGAATGGATCATATTGGACCTCCTTTCCCTGGTTGAATGTCAGATCAATCGCCCCCTCGCCAGCCCTAAACTCCGGGACAAACTCGACAGCTACCAGGTCGCAACTCTCCAGCGACAGATTCTGACAGATGGAGGGGTCATATTTGATCATGCTTGCCAGGTCAAGGGCAAATACTACACGCTCTTGATGGAGCCGTTCAATCTCATGTGTGCCATACTGGACGGCGAGAAATCCGGCAGCCAGGAACAGGGGGAGTGAAGCCAGAGACACACTGTGCAGCCCGCTGAACGAGCGGCGTCGCAGGACTCCAACGAACGACAGTGCAAGAAGTGGATATACGACAATGGCGTTGTACCGCACCAATATGATCAGGGCAGCCAACAGGATGATGACGGCGATTCCCACTGCGGAGGCCCGCGGGGCTCTTGAATGCTCGTCCAGCTCGAACAGCAGCGCGACAATCCATAGCAGGAATATCGAGAGCCAGGTATCTGACCACAGCGTCGCGAGATACATCGATAGAGGCGTAAGCGGCGTACCCAGGAGCACGAGAACGGCTATCACCATCCAGTCGCCGGCATTCGCCAGCTCAATCCCAAAGAACCTGACCAGCACGAGCACCAGCCGGCGAATCCCTAGAAAGCCCAAAGCAATCTGCCAAAACGTCACGAAACTGATGTCACCCCCGGCTTTGAGCACCAGCGAGAGCACCACGGGTAACAGCAGGGGATGCACGTCGGAGAATCTGCCGGTGGTGGCATCCAGCAACACAAGGAACGAGTCCAGGGAAAGGACAGTCGGATAGAAAACGAGCCAGACCGCGAGAGAGACCAACAGACAGATCGTCAAGGAGAGCAGGTGTTGGCGCGGAGCAATTGATGCCTTCATGTTCTTGACGTCACGACGAATGAAAGACCGGGCAGCCTCCCAACTCGGCTTGCCACGGGACGCCGCGACTCAGCGCGCATTAGGCTGCCATTTCGTGCCCACGGCGCGGGCGGTGGACCATTGGATGGATGCACAGTGCTCACGAAGACGGCGGGTTGCCTATCCAAGAAGAGCCCCCGCCTGTCGGCGGGGGCTTGATAACCGTGCTAAACCAGGCTGCGCCGAGTTGAGACGCCGCAAATGCCCGAATTGGGGGAAAGGCTATTGGGCCATCATTGTGCTTCCAATCAGAATCCCATTTGCCCAATAGGTACCGGTGCTGCCCGATGGCAACAGGTCGTAGGTTGCCAGCTGACCATAGGGTCCTCGCACCGCTTCAGTGACGCGCACGCCATCGAGCGTGTCTCCGACACTGAGACTACCCAGTGTCCGGCCGTCGGCCGTCGGATGGCCCGGCGAGCCCCACAGCTCACGACCATCAAGCATGACGACATGCACCATCTCATGCGAGGCGGGAACTGGCACGCGCTGGGTCCTCAGCACGGTGGCAGAAATGCGGGCACCGGTCGCGTCCGCCGTCCAGACTGCATCGCCCACTCGCAAATCCTCAACTGCCACTGCTCCCTTGGGTGTGTCAATCATGGTGTGCGCCGCAAGGCAAAAGTTCGTAGAGGGGTACCCGCAAGGCCGTTGGCCTGGACCGCCGCAACAATTGGGCCCGGTGCAGGGCTTGCACTCCGGAAGATCAGGGTTTGTAATGCACGGATCATTTGGCTTGCCGCAGCCGGTCTTCAGGGTGACGGTGATTGGATCACACAACGGTGCTCCCACCAAATAGTTGACGCATTGCCCGGGGTCACCCGGAACATAGCCCCAGGGATCCGGGCACAGGTTGTACGACGAGCCCTTCCCCCTCGTCACGGAACAGCACAGCAGCGTCGGATCGTAGGTGGAACCCGCCGGACATTGTCCAGGCCTGCCCTGATCGATGACGCACTGCGATCCATCCTGGTGATAGCCAGCCGGGCAGGAGACATCGCCGGGAAGGGGGTATTCACATGTCCCGCAGACGTCGATGTTCACGATCTTCTTGCAAACGTACAGATCCGTCATTTCGCCATTGTGCATCTGCGGCCCGACATAAGCACACTGGTCAAGCCCAGTGCTCGATCCGACAGGACCATTAGGATCGACCCAGACGTTGGTCTGGTCGCAATCAACCTCGAATTGCTCGAGCGCAGGCTGGTTGCATTTTGGTTTCAGGGTTTGTCCGCTTCCAGCTCCACCGGGGGCGGGCTTGCCATAGACGAGAAGTTGCGTGCAGAACGGGGCAAAATACGCGGGATCCTCGACGACACATCGGAAGCCGAGGTCGGCGCGGTGATCGACGGGCTCTGCGTAGAACCGACGTGCGGCTTCTGTGAGGAACCCATCCGTGTTGTAGGCGGAGGACCGCACCGAGCGTCTGTTCCCGGTGGGGGGACCCGACGGGTCCTGTGTGGGCGCGGAAGCAGGGTAGTTGGCCAAGTACCAGTCTACAACCCACTCAAAGACATTGCCCGACATGTCCACGGCCTCGTAGTAGCTCTTGCCTGCCGGGTAGGTGCCCACAACGGTTGTCTTGCGGATACAAGCATCATAGTTCAGCAGGTCACACGCGGGTCCATTGTTCCCCCACGGATAGATGTTGCCATCCGGCCCGCGCGCGGTCTTCTCCCACTCCGCCTCGGTGGGCAGTCGCGCCTGGGCAAAAGCACAATAATCGGCGGCCTGCTGCCAGTCCACACCGACCACGGGCTTGCTGCCCTCCTCCAAAACGTTGAAGATCGGATTGTCTATGGGATCAGGCGGGGAGCATTGCCCGAGGTCGACGCACAACGAATACATGCGATTGGTGACCTCTGTGCGGTAGATCCAAAAGTCACCTACATTCACCGTGCGAACAGGATTGTCCTGTCCGCCGGAACCCATTATGAACGGTCCACCGGGCACTGCGACCAGCAGGCTTCCATCGAAGTACCTCCACGTCGAGCCAACTTCCATGGCCGGTAGTGCCGGCGCGACAGCCGCCGGGATGGCGGCCGTGGCAGATTCCGTTGGGACGGGCACCGCCGTATCAAGCGGCGGGGCAACCGGTAGGGCCGGCGGTGGCGTGGGTTTGGGCCCGCAGGCTACCAGTCCCAAGAGCAGAGCAACTGAGAGAAAGAACAAGAAGTTGTGGCGACTCATACGTCCTCCTCCAGGTCGTTGGCGCGGTGACCAATCACATTATATACCTCTTGTATGCGGATTCAAATCCCTGGCGAATCAAATGCCGCTTCAGGTGCCTCAACGGCAAAGTTGCCGCCCAGAGCTGCTGCGGCCGTGGCGCCGGGCAGTCCGCCTGCAGGCAACCCCCTCCCAATGGTGCCTCGAGTCGTTCGCGATGATCTTGACCGATCGGTTCGCTCTGGCAGAACGGACGGTGGCTGCAAGGTCCTCATTCTGGCCGCGACGGCAATGCCGCGGGAGACTTCGCAGCCCAAGTACGAAAGCCGTGACTCTGCCAGACACCCTGGATACCGCCCGGTTTCGCTCATGGTCATCACTGCCGAACTCTGCTGTACAACGCCATTTCCCAGACAAAGAGCCGGGTGACGGATTCACGGCGCATCCCCTGCTCATTCAGCACACGGTCCATTTCCTGGACAGGGTGCACGAAGACCCGAAAGGGATCCTGCCGAAGAGCCTGAATGAGATTCATGATGCGCAATCCAAGCCGCAAGTACCAGGTATCGCGCGGATAGGTCATGGCGAGCAGGTACTCGCTCCGGCCGGCCGCGGCGCGCAGCAGACGGGGAAAATCGGGATAGCAGCAAACAACCCGGTCGAGGGTGACGATATCCACCTTGGGCAAATTCACGGCCGCATCGGTGAAATCGGCGTGAATGAATTCCACGCGGTCCGAGTGCCCGCGCCGCGCCGTCTCTTCCCTGGCTTGCTTGAGATAGGCGGAGGAAGCGTCCACATGAATAGCTTCTCGGGCCACGTCCTCCAACAGTTCATGATGGATGGCGCCGATACCGCCGCCGATATCCAGGATCGACAGATCGTTCAGCGCGCGAGCGCGGATTGCCTTGAGAATTGCCCGCGTCTGCCCCGAAGGGCCGCGTCGTCTGTATTGCTGCGCCGCGCGGCGGGCTTCCTTTTCACTGAAAGCGTGATCGGTGACTTCGCAGCAGTTGCAAGGCATCCGTGAACCGCTCATCGGGCGTGCAGCTGTGACGTCACCTGGCGATAGTACTCCAGCGACTGGGGGTTCTTCAACGCCTCCTGGTTGACGACCGGCCGCCCATTGAGGATGTTCGCCACGGCACTCTCCACCTTCTTCATGTTAAGTGTGTAGGGGATATCCGGGGTCTCAACTATGAGGGCAGGCACATGGCGCGGCGAGGCATTCTCGCGCAGGCTCTTGCGGATCCCATCCTTGAGTTCGTCAGTCAGGACCGCGCCCGCCGCCAGCTTGACAAAGAGGATCACCCGCTGGTCATCCTCCCAGTCCTGCCCGACTGCCAGGCTGTCGGCAATTTGCGGCAGCTTTTCCATTTGGGCATAGATCTCGGCCGTGCCAATGCGCACTCCGGAGGGCTTGAGGACCGCGTCTGACCGGCCATAGAATGTGATGCCGCCCGTGTCGCCATGGAAGAGCACATAGTCGCCATGGCGCCAGACATTCGGAAACACATTGAAGTAGGCGTTCCGGTACTTGGCACCGCCAGGGTCATCCCAGAAGTAGAGCGGCATGGATGGCGCCGGCGCTTCACAGACCAGCTCCCCTTGCCGGTCGAGGACCGGTGCGCCGCCCTCATCATACGCGCTGATCTTCATACCGAGGGCCGGGCCTTGCAGTTCTCCAGCGTATACCGGTTGCAGCGGGCTACCTGCCGCAAAACAGCCGTTGATGTCGGTGCCGCCCGAGATCGAATTGAAGTGCAGGTCGGGCTTGATCTGCTGGTAGACGTATTGGAAGCCTTCAGCCGAAAGCGGCGAGCCTGTCTGCGAGATCTCACGCAGAGATGAGAGATTGCACTCCGCGCGCGGCGAGAACCCTTCCCGGCGCAGAAATTGCAGGTAGCTGGCGCTGCAACCAAAGACCGTGACGTGTTCCTCATCGATGAGTCTCCACATGGCACCCGGATCGGGGTAGTTCGGATTTCCATCGTAGAGCACCACCGCGGCGCCCACCGCCAGGGAACTCAAGAGCCAGTTCCACATCATCCAGCTGCAGGAAGTGATATAGAAGATGCGGTCCTCCCGCCTGAGGTCGGTGTGCAGGACAAGGTCTTTGAGATGGTTGATCAGAACACCGCCGGCACCCTGCACCATGCACTTTGGCCTGCCGGTTGTGCCGGATGAGAACATAATAAGAAGAGGGTGATCAAACGGCAGCTGCTCAAACAGGATCTCGGTCGAGGCGCCACGGGCAACAAAGTCGTCCCAGTGGACTGCTTCCGGGATGCCGCCGATGATTGGCAGCTGCCCGACGTACGGCACCACAACCACACGCTGTAGGGACGGGATGCCTCGGGCGACCTCAGCCGCGGCCGCCAGCGTCCCGATGACCCTGCCCTTGTAGAAATAGCCATCGGCCGTTATGAGCACTTTGGGCTGGATCTGGCCAAGCCGTTCCAGGGCAGCGGCAGGCCCGATGTCAGTGGCACAAGATGACCAGACAGCACCCAGACTGGTTGCAGCCAGCATGGCGATCGCGGTTTCCATCAGGTTGGGCATGTAGCCGGCCACGCGGTCGCCGGGAAGAATGCCAATCTCGCGCAACGAGGCCGCACAATTCGCAACGCTTTCATAGAGCCGGGCATAGGTCATCACGGCTGAGCGCTGTGTTTCGCCGCGAAAGATAAGGGCCGGTCGATCGTCGCGAAACCGAAGCAGGTTCTCGGCGAAGTTCAGCCTGGCACCCGGAAACCACTTGGCGCCCGGGAATTGTCTCAGATCGGCGAGGACTGTTTCGTACGACCGGCTGGCGCGGATCCCTCCAAACTCCCACATCACCGCCCAGAAGTCCGCAATCTCCTCGATGGACCAATCGTAGAGCTGTGCATAGGATGCAAGGTCCAGCCCGTGTGTGCGATTGACGAGGTCAATGAAGCGCGTGACATTTGCACCCCGCTTGCGCTCCTCGGTTGGCATCCACAGCGGAAGCCGCGGTCTCTGTTCTCTCCTCATGCGTTGGAATTATACGCCCCGGTGTGTTCGCAGGCGTCATCGACGCGCCTGCATACAGGCGAGGAGTTCCGCGAGCGGACCTTGGGGTGCCTCCCGAACCAGGGCCAGCGCGGGAACAGACGAGACAACCAGGACCTCCCGGGTGTTTCCGGCCTTCCAAAGACGCGGCAGCAGTCCAATCGATCCCGGGACCGCGCCCACGGAATCGGACATGTGCTGCGCGGAGACAGCCAGTCTGGCCAGTGAGCTTACGGGTCGTCCGTGCAGGATCAGGCGATCAAAATAGGCTTGAATATCTACGGTTGGAGCGAACGCCCATACCTGGACATCCTGATCCGTACCAGCGACATCTCTCCAGTTCGCGAATTGACCGGCGAACAACGCCTCGACCTGGGCGGCAGTGAGAGCGCCCACTCCGACCTCGGGGTGGGTCACAACCAGCAGATCATCCGTCCCGATCTGATACGCGGGCACGGTCAGCCCTTCAGGCTCAGCAAGGCGGAGAACAATATCGGCCTCCGGGTCATCGGAGAGTATCAATGCAGCGGAAGACGGTACGCAGTCGTAGGCACTGCTTACCCACGGGTACGCCGCGGAGCTCACCTGGACCGTGAGAGGTACTGGTGTCTGATCCACGGGAGAGGCACATGCGGCCTGCAACACCAGGGCCAGGACGGCCAGGGGGAGGGCTGGCTTTGGAGGAGGCGCACGCAAAATCATCTAGAACCGCCGCAGGAACAAGCAGACTGAGCCTAGCACGGCGCAGTACCCGGCAAAGGCATACAGACGGTGCCTGCCCACATAGTTCATGAGCCAGCGAATGGATAGCCAGCCCACCACTCCGGCCATGAATACACCGAGCGGTAGCGCGGGCAACAACGCGCCCATTGCGCCGTCGCGCAGCGCGCCAACCGATTCGTAGGTCCCGGCTGCGATCATGATTGGGGCTGATATCAAGAAGGCGAAACGCGTTGCGCTGGCGCGGTCGAAATCGCGCAGCATGCCGCCCCCGATCGCCGCGCCGGAACGTGATGCACCTGGAAAGATGGCAAGAACCTGAAAGAAACCGATGATCAGGGCATCAATCCAGGTCATGGAATCCAGGTCTCTGCGGCGGCCGCCGATCCGCTCGGCCAGGCCAAGCACGGCGGCGGCGGCGAGAAAACGGATGGCAGCTTCCAGAAGTGGGTTGGCGAACAAACCCTGGACGGCATCTCTGAGGAGGGCGCCTGCCAGCAAGGCCGGAATTGTTGCCGACAGTATGTACCAGGCCATTCGATTTAGGGCGGAGGAGAATGGCCGCGCGAAGAGAGCCCTGGCAAGCCCCCAGAAATCCCTCCAGAAGTAAACAAGCAGGGCCGCGATGGCTCCGAGCTGGATGAGAACAAGATAGGAGAACATCGATGGCGTGGCCGGTATGCCCAGCAGATGTTGGGCAAGCAGCATGTGGCCGGTACTTGAGACAGGTATGAATTCAGTGAGACCTTCAACAAGGCCAAGAAGCATGGATTGAAAGACGGTCATGGGTTGTCCTTGGACGGGCCGCTGTGCGGGACGTCGGCACGACGCCTACGTTTGGGTGCGGGCAGCATTGCCTTGCCACCTTTCCAACCATGCAGGGAGGCGACTCTCGAATGTCCCATCGATGATGGAGCTTCGCACTTCGTTCATCAATCTCATCAGGGCGCGGAGGTTGTGAATCGAGAGGAGCGTGCCGGCCAGCAGTTCTTTGGCGTTGATGAGGTGGCGCAGATAGGCGCGCGAGAAGTTGCGGCAGGCATAGCAGTCGCAACTCTCGTCGATCGGACGTTCATCGCGTAGAAACGCCGCGTTCATCAGATTCAAGCGGCCTTCCCGGGAAAACACAGCGTGATGACGCGCCAGGCGCGTCGGCAGTACGCAATCGAAGATGTCCACGCCGCGGGCAATGCCCTCAATCAGGTCCTCGGGCGTCCCGACGCCCATCAGGTAGCGCGGCCGGTCCACGGGCAGGACCGTGGCGAGTACATCCAGAACGGCATACATTTCGGGCTTGGTTTCTCCCACGGATAGGCCACCAATCGCAATTCCAGGAGTTCCAAGACTTGCAACAAACTCTGCCGACCGAATCCGCAACGCGGGATCAACTCCGCCCTGCACGATCCCAAAGAGAGCCTGATCATCCCGACTCTTGGCCTGCAGGCAGCGCTCCGCCCAGCGGTGGGTTCGTTCCATCGCCACCTCGCTGTAGGCGTGGTCGTTCGGATCCGAACACTCGTCGAATGCCATGATAATATCCGCGCCCAGGTTCTGTTGAATGCGGATGGCATCTTCAGGCGTCAGGCGATGCGTCGATCCGTCAATGTGGCTCTTGAATGTTACGCCATGCTCTTCGATCAGGCGTGTCTTGGCGAGCGAGAAAACCTGAAACCCCCCGGAATCGGTCAGGATCGGGCCTGACCAGTGCATGAATCGGTGCAGGCCGCCGAGGTCGCGAACCACGTCATCGCCCGGCCGCAGATAGAGATGGTAGGAGTTGGCAAGCACCAAAGTCGCTCCCACATCCTGCACCTGCGAGGGCGTGAGGGTCTTGATGCTCGCCTGGGTGCCGACCGGGGCAAAGACAGGCGTGAGCAATTCGCCGTGGGGAGTGGTGAGGACCGCCGCTCGTGCCCGCCCACTGGTGGCGGCGATTGAGAATTCAAACATCCGGGCAGATTATAAGCGCGCCAAGGCCGGCTACCCGCGGCTAGCCGTTCTGTGAATGCAGGTATGGACAGTACCGTGTGAGCCACCTCGACACAACGGGGTCGCGCTTGCGTTTGTTGACGGCTGAGTGAGGTGCTGCAGGCAATTAGGGGCGCGCGACGACTGTCCCCGCAGGCAAAGCAGATGGCACTATTGTTACCGGCGAAACGGCCGTACCAGTTTCGGAAGGGGACGGCACGAGCGTGAGACTCGGCGTAGAGGTGGGCACCGGGCTCGGGGTAGCAGTCGCCGTGGAGGTTGAGGTGGCGGTCCGCGTGGAGGTCGCCGAGGGAACGACCGTTGGGGTCGACGTGGGCCACAGCGAAGCTGTCGCACTGGGAGACCGATGGCCGAAGAGCGTGCCCTCGCGCTGAGCCGAGTACAAGATATACGTGAGTGCGGCGAGCAGCGGAATGAGAAGCAACAAGTCCAGCAACTTCCTCAGAGGGAGCCTTCCTATCTGTGCGGGTGTGACAGTGTCCTTCTGGCCGGCCCGCCGGCATCAACAGCATTATAGCCAAACGCCGAATCGGTGTAGTCCATCTTTCGTCCTACCCTATCCGCTACCAGTCCGTCCGCTTATACTCGACCAGACCTGCTCTGGAAACGATTCGCAATGCAGAAACGCTGGCACCTGCCACCCGTAATCACCTCTGAAGCTGACCGGAACCTGGGGGCATTCCATCCGGTTCTCAGGCAGTTGCTCTTCAATCGCGGCTATGGAACAGAGGCGGAGGCGCGGGCGTTTGTTCACGGAGACACCAGCTTGAACACGGATCCATTTCAGTTGACCGGCATGTCCTCGGTGGTTGATCGGATCCGCTACGCCGTGGATCACTCGGAGTCGGTTGCAGTCTACGGCGACTACGATGTGGATGGTGTGACCGCGACCGCCCTCCTGCTGCAGGTCCTCAGGGCAATGAATGCCGAGGTGCGCCCCTATATCCCGAATCGATTCGATGAGGGCTACGGCTTGAACATGGATGCGTTGGATACCCTGAAGGCCACGGGCGTCGGACTTGTCATCACTGTGGATTGCGGGATTCGCTCACCGGCAGAAGCCCAACATGCGAGGGACATCGGCCTGGACCTGATCATTAGCGATCACCACCACCCGGCGGACGGGGCCTTGCCGTCGGCCGTAGCGATTGTCAATCCAAAGCTGCCGGGAGACGACTACCCGGACAAGAACCTGGCCGGGGTCGGGATCGCATTCAAGATCGCGCAGGCTCTCGCCTCCGGCGGCAGTACAGGCGCCAGCTTGGACGCCCTGCTGGATCTTGTGGCGCTTGGAACCGTTGCGGACCTCGCGCCTCTTATCGGCGAGAATCGGACGCTCGTGCGACGGGGGTTGGAGGCGATACGTCAGACGCGGCGCCAGGGATTGTTCTCGCTCGCCAATGTGGCATCCATGCAGATCAGCAAGACGACCGCCAGCCAGATAGGCTTTATTCTTGGGCCGAGGCTCAACGCCGCCGGTCGGCTGAGGTCTGCTGAGGCCGCTCTGGAACTGTTGATCACGGACGATCCGTCCCGGGCTGGATTGCTGGCACAGGAATTGGATGCGAACAATCAGGAGCGACAGGCTGTGACCCGCGAGACGCAAGTCAAGGCGGAGGCGCTCGCAACAGCCGACGAACTTGATCCCGCTCTCTTGTTCGCCGCGCATGAGGACTTCAACCCGGGCGTCGTGGGCCTGGCCGCGTCCCGGTTGATGGAGACCCACTACCGTCCGGCGGTCGTTGCCGCCAAGGGGCCAGCGGAGACTCGAGGCTCGTGTCGCTCCATCCCCGAGTTCCACATCACGGACGCCCTGGACAAGTGCTCCGACCTGCTGCTACGCCACGGCGGGCATGCGGCCGCGGCGGGATTCACGGCCAAGAACGAGAATGTTCCCCTGCTGGTGAGGCGGCTCAAGGCTCTGGCTCAGGGCGAACTGGGCACGCAAGACCTGCGCCCAACCCTGAACACGGATATGGAAATGGCACTCTCCGCGTTGAATTTTGAACTGCTGGGGCAACTTGAGCAGCTCGAGCCGACGGGCTATGGCAATCGAGAGGCTGTGTTCGTTTCGCGCGCCGCGAAAGTAAGATCCTCGCGCGTGGTGGGGGCAGAAGGCAGGCACCTGAAGCTAACGTTGCAGGATGAACGCGGCATTACCACGGACGCCATTGGTTTTCGACTGGGGCACTTGCAGCCGGATCTGCCTTCACGATTGGATCTCGCATACACCCTGGAATCGAACAGCTACAGCGGCCGAACTACGCTGCAACTCAACGTGAAGGACGTGAGACCCGCAGGGGACGGCAGTTAGAAAGATCCGCGACCAGCCTACCGGCATTCTGGGGCAGAAAGAGCGGTCAGCGACCCGGCGGCAAGTCTGTCTAGGGTCCCCAGCGTGGCTGGTAGTCGCAGTAGTCGTTGTCGGTCAGCCGAAGCATGTTGCTTCCGTCGATGCGAACGATGTAGATCTCGCAGCCGTGGATATCATTGAACTTGTCAAAATAGGCCGTGAAGGCGATCCACTGCCCATCGGGGGAAAAGCTCGGGCCTTGGCTGTTGCCACCGGCCGGCGACAGCTGTCGGACTCCTGATCCGTCAGCCTGCATGATGTAGATCTCGCGTTTCCAGGGCTCACCCGAATAGGTCGTGATCGTGCCTTCGGGAGACCAGTCGCTGCGTCCGCGAATGCCCGGCAGACCGCTGATGCTTTGGAGGCTTGTGCCGTCCATTTCGACCCGGTACAGCTGAACCGTCCCGTCCATATCGGAGGCAAAAAGGACCCGCGTGCCGTCAGGAGACCACGTCGGATCCCAGCCGATACCACCGAAGAGTCGCCTCGGGTTGCCGCCATTGCGATCCATCAGCCAAATCTGGTATTGATCCGATGCCACCGTCCAGCGCATGAAAACAATGGTTGTGCCATCCGGCGAGATTTCGGGCGCGTTCAAGACGCCGAGGCGATCGGTCAGTCGGCTGGCAACACCATTTGCCAGCGACAACTCGTAGATCTCATACACGTTGTCTTCACGATACTGTGAGTACAAAACACTTCCGCCGTCCGGGGCCATAGACGGATAGTAGTGCCGCAGGCCAGACTCTTGGGTCAACTGCCGGAGATCCGAACCATCCGCATTCATGATGCAGATCTGTTCGGCAGACTGGGATTTGTAGATCTGGCACGTGAAAACAATATGCCCTGAGGGTTGACCGCTCGAGACGGTGGCTTCCGGTGTCACCGAGGCGCCAGATTCAGCCGCTTCGGCGACCAGGACCTGAAGCGTGGCTTCGAAATCAGGTGTTGAAACCCCAGATCCGATCAGGATGCGATAGAGTCCCAAGCCAAAGATGCCCAGGCAAATAAGGGGGCCGCAGACCGCTGTAAGACCCGCGGCCAGCGCGTAGAGCCGTCTGGATCCGGTCATTACCGAATTGCCACGCGTCCATAGCCATAGTAGGCGGCGCAGGAGCCTTCCGATGAGACCATCGTGGCGCCCAGGGGATGCTCGGGCGCGCAATCGTTGCCAAACGCCGGGCAATCATGAGGCTTCTTGAGCCCTTGCAGCACCTGGCCGGCAATGCACAAAGACGATTCCTCGGCAATGATCCCCTGCACGTCGAACCTGGACTCCGCGTTGTAGGCGTCAAATTCCGGCCGCAAGCACCAGCCGCTAGCTGGAATGGTACCGATTCCGCGCCACTTGCGATCGCATTCCCGGAACACCTGGCAAATCACCTGCTGCGCCTGCCGATTGCCCTTGAAGGTCACGGCGCGCGAGTACGCGTTGAGGATCTCGACTCTTCCCGCCTCCAGGAGGCCTACCGTCTCAAGAATTCCGCGGGCAAGATCCAGCGGCTCAAAGCCGGTAACCACCATCGGCACTGAATATTTCTCAAGCAGAGGCGGGTACTCGTGGTAGCCCATGACAGTGCATACGTGGCCCGCGAGCAGGAATCCCTGGACTCGGCATGAGCGATCCGAAAGAATTTGATCGATGGCGGGCGGGACGCGGACGTGGGACACCAATACGCTGTAGTTCGTCAGACTCAGCGCGCGAGCCTGCAAAACGCTCATCACGTTCGCGGGTGCAGTGGTCTCGAAACCAATGGCGAAGAACACGACCTGTTTATCCGGGTTTGCGCGTGCGAGATCGACGGCATCCAGCGGCGAGTAGACGACGCGCACGTCGCCTCCGGCAGCTTTGACCGAGAAGAGGTCACGGCCCGTCCCGGGCACACGAAGCATGTCCCCGTACGAGCAGAAGATGACCTCCGGACGTGAAGCGATCACCAGGGCTTTATCGATGAGTTCCAAGGGAGTAACGCAAACGGGGCAACCCGGTCCGTGCACCAGCTCGATCTCCGAGGGAAGCAGCTGGTCGAGACCGTATCGAACTATGGCATGGGTCTGCCCGCCGCAGATCTCCATCAGCGTCCACGGTCGCGTGACCGTCGCACGAATCTGATCAAGCACTCGTCCGACAGAGGCGGCATCCCGGTACTCCGAGACGAATCTCATTCGTGAAGGGGCGAGGAGATTTTGCGCGGTCACAGGCGCCACGTGACTTGCGCGCCTCATTCGTTGCCCAAGGGTTCCTGCTCGAGGCGGGCGATGTCATGCAACAGGGAGAGGGTTTCCTGAGCCTCATCCTCGCCGAGCAGATTGAGGGCAAAGCCTACGTGAACGAGGCAATAGTCCCCGACCTGCGCCTCAGGTACGTAGTCCAGGCAGACTTCGCGCAGAACGCCGCCGAAATCCACAGTGGCCATCTTCAGGCCGTCTCGGTCACGTACTTCGACAATTCGTCCCGGAACCCCAAGGCACATATCATGCTCTCAATCTCGAGGCTGCGATCGCCGCCTGTCCGAGCGACAGGCCTCCGTCGTTGGTCGGCACCTCGCGATGTATGTATACCTGAAATCCCTGCTCGCGCAAAAGTGACAAAGTACGTCGCAATAAGGTGATATTCTGCCAGACTCCCCCCGAGAGGGCCACGTTCTCAAGGCCACTGACTGCCCGGAGACGCAGCACGGCGGCTGCAACCATGGATGCCATCCCATTGTGGAAGCGCGCCGAGACAATCGGCGCCGGCGCGCCGGCGCGTATGTCCGCGAGCATGGCCTGCACACTGGGACCAGAATCGATCCCTTCGGAGTTGATCTCGTATGGATAGGCCCCGGCTTCCCCAGGAGCTGCAAGGGCCTCGAACTCCATGGCGGCCTGGGCTTCGTAGTTGACCCGCTGGCGGACGCCGGCTAGCGACGCAGCAGCGTCGAAAAGTCGACCCACGCTGGAGGTGAGCGGCGTATTGAGGCGATGCTCCAATTGCGTGCGAAGCACGTCGAGTTCCGAGGCCGTGAATTCCTTCGTAGGGGCAATGTCTTCGTCCCACTCCAACCCCAGCGACCACAGAAGCGCCAGCGCGACGCGCGCCGGGTGCTTTATGGCCGCGTCACCACCCGGTAGCGGAAAGTAGCGGAGGTGAAGCGGACGCTCAAAATCGGTGTAGTCCGCGAGCAGGAATTCTCCCCCCCAGATGGCGTGGTCGGCCCCATAGCCGGTCCCATCAAAGGCCACGCCGATCACCCGCGTGGCTCCATCCATCCCGTGTTCCGCCATGCACGCGGCGATATGGGCGTGATGATGCTGAACGGCAACGGCTTCGAGGTGATCCGAGGCCGCGCGACGAAGGGCATAACGCGTGGAGAGATAGTCGGGATGAAGATCGTGAGCCAATGCACGCGGCGTTACACGGAAGAGCCGCTCAAAGTGCGAAATACCGGCCTCCAAAGATTTCAGGGTCTCGTAGTTTTCCAGGTCACCTACGTGATGACTCATGAAGCCATAGTTCCCGTTGGTAACGCAGAAGGTGTTTTTGAGCTCGGCCCCCACCGCCAGCACCGGCTCCACGCGCCACGGCATCCTGACCGGAAATGGCACGTAGCCACGCGAGCGTCTCAACGGGTAGATGGTGGACGGCGGATCTGGTTGAGTCTTGCCGTCAGTAGCGGCAGACCCGGCCGGCAGCACACGGACGACGGAATCATCACATCGCACATGAATATCCCGATCATGCATGAGGAGTGCGTCTGCGAGGGCGGAAAGGCGCACCCTTGCCTCCTGGTTGTCAGTGGCGATCGGCTCCTCGCTAAGGTTGCCGCTGGTCATTACCAACGCTCTAGGGAAACCATCGGCCCGTTCGAGGAGCAGGTGATGCAGGGGCGTGTACGGCAGCATGATCCCCAACCAGTCCTGGCCAGGGGCAACCTCGCGGACAATGCTGGCGTTGGGACGGCGCTGCAGCAGCACAATGGGTCGTGCGATTGACCCCAGCAGGCCGCGCTCCGGCTCGGTGATCACACACTCAAGTTCGGCCTGGTCGACGTCAGGAACCATGACGGCGAAGGGCTTGTCGATTCGCAGCTTGCGACGACGCAACTCGCCGACGGCCGCAACGTTGGTCGCGTCACAGGCGAGATGGAAACCGCCCAGCCCCTTGACCGCAAGGATATGGCCTCGTGCAAGCAGGCGCCGAGCCTGCTGCAAAGCCGCTTCGCCCTGCGAGACCGACGCGTCAACGCCTGCCCCACCGATCTCAAGCCACACCCTTGGGCCGCATACCGCGCAGGCAACTGGCTGGGCGTGGAACCGGCGATCCGTGGGATCTGCGTATTCGCGCGCGCAGTCGGGGCACAGCTCAAAGTCCGCCATCGTCGTCAGCGGACGATCGTACGGGATGTCCTTGATGATGGTGAAGCGCGGTCCGCAATTGGTGCAATTGATGAACGGATAGCGGTAGCGGCGGTTCAACGGCTCGAACAGCTCGCGCAGGCAATCCACGCATAGCGCAACGTCTGGCGAGATCGGCTGAAATGCCTCCTGCAGACTCTCTGAATCGCGAATCTCAAAGGCCGTGAATCCATTTGCGGGCACATACACAACCTGCAGTTGATCGATGCGCGATAGGGGCGGTGCCTCGTCCCGGACTGCCCGCACAAAGGCCTCGAGCACGTCTGTCGGTCCGTCGATTTCGATCTCAACTCCTGCTGACGTGTTGCGGACCCAACCCAGCAAACCAAGGCGGTTGGCGAGATTGAACACGAACGGACGGAAGCCCACACCCTGGACGATCCCAGCTACGTGGAGGCGGGCACCACCATTCATTTCACTCTACATCCAGCGCTTCCAGGTAGAACTCTTCCCCGCCCAGGATCTTGGCTCCGCTGCTTCCGCAGCTGGGGCAGAGGATCTCGCCCTCAATGGGTTGATACTTCGTGAAGCAAGCCATGCACTGCATTTCGGCTCCAACGTGCCGGAAGTGAAGCCTCGCCCCCTCGGCCATGGTTCCCTTGCTGATCTCATCCCAGTAGAACTGGATCGAGTCGTCAACGTAGGTCGAAACCTCACCGATCACCAGATGCAGATCGGTGATGCGTTGTGCCTTCCGTTCAGTGCCCTTCTGGAGTGCCTTCACCAGAATGGCCTGGGTCGCGTAGAGTTCATGCATGGTTGAACACAGCTGCCAGGTCTTTCCCGGCTGAGTGCAGCGCGGCCACTCCGACGCAGACGTCTTGTGGCACGCCATCTGCCGTCAGGTACGACCCGCCTCGAGCCTCCCTCGGGAGGATGCCTTCAAGCGCCTCAGGTCGGTCTATAAGCCGCATTTTGTCCGGCGAGGCTCACAGGTTTACACCGCGAGGGCGTCATCCCTGCAGACTCGCCTGAGCGATCATCTCTCTATGCAGTCTACCCGAGACTAAGAAGGAGCGGGCCGCTCCATCGTCTCTGTTTGACCTTGCTCCCGACGGGGGTTGCCTGGCCGCCCACATTGCTGTGGACGCCGGTGGTCTCTTACACCGCCTTTTCATCATCACCGAGGTTGAGGCAGCAAAGCCTTTCGCCCGGCTGTTCTTTTCTGTGGCCCGTTCCGACAGATCGCTCCGTCCCGGGATTTCCCCGGCGTCGTGCCCTATGGAGTACGGACTTTCCTCGGCTGCCCGCATGGGGAAGCCGCGATCGCCCGACCGGCCTGAGGCAGATGCATGATACACGGGAGGCCATCGCGCGTCAACGGAGGCCGCGCCCTCCCCGGAGAGGTCCTACACAAGACGATCCGTGGATGGACGCGGCCACCCAGCTGCGTTTCTGAAGCCATCGCAGGCAGTCTTGAGTGCCGAGAGTCATCCGGCGAGTCAGCCAGAAAGGATGCCGCATCTTTTTACTGTAAAATAGGGTGGCAGATCGACGAGTGTGAGGTCCATATTGACGGCGGTTCAAAGCAAGTTCATCATCGGGCTGACCGGGAATATAGGAACAGGCAAGACTGTCGTGCGTCGGATGCTTGAGCATCTGGGCGCATACACGATCGATGCAGACGGTCTGTCACATCGCGCCATGGCCAAGGGCGCGCCGGGCTATGACCCGGCAGTGACTACCTTCGGAAAGTGGATACTGGATTCTCACGGCGAAGTGGATCGGAAGAAGCTGGCCGCCCTGGTATTTCAGGATGCCGACGCCATGGCCCGACTGGAAGCGATCATCCACCCGTTGGTGCGCGAGGCAGTCGATGTGCTCATCCGACGGGCGACGCGACCGGTCGTCGTGGTGGAGGCCATCAAATTGCTGGAGGGCGACCTAAGGAAGCGCTGCGACAGCATTTGGGTCACCTATGCGCCGCCGGCTGCCCAGATCGAACGGCTGATGGCCAATCGCAACATGGGCCGGGAGGAAGCGCAGCAACGGGTCACGGCGCAGGGGCCGCAATCGGACAAGATCGCCGCGGCGAATGTTATCATCCGTAATGTCGGCAGCTACGACGATGTGTGGAGGCAAGTGGAGGATGCCTGGAACCGGAATGTGCCGGCGGGCACGCCACTCGAGATCAGTCCGCCGGCCGAGAGCACCGGCGGCGCCCTCGGCATCAAGAGAGGCAAGCCGCAGGACGCCGCTGCCATCGCTACATTCCTCAATCGCCTGAGCGGAAATGGCTCGAGTCTGACCGCCGATGATGTGATGGCGCAGTTTGGCGAAAAGGCCTACATGCTGCTACAACTGAAAAAGCGACTTGTCGGGATCGCGGGTTGGCAGGTGGAGAACCTGGTAGTTCGAACCACCGATCTCTACCTGGAGCCGGGTATTGAGCTTGAAAAGGCCGTGGGCATGCTGATGCACGAGATCGAGGTTGTCTCATCCGACCTGCAGTGTGAGGCCTCGCTGGTCTTTCCCAAGACACCGCTCGCATCGGATGCCGGGATCTGGGGAAGGCTTGGGTACGAGATGTGCGCGCCTGAGGATCTGGCTGTGCAAGCGTGGACGGATGCGGCCAAGGAGTCCATGCCGTCGGACACGGTCCTGCTCTTCAAGCAGATGAGGAAGGACCGCATACTCCGGCCCATCTAGGCACCCGATCCCGTGGCGGCCAGATGGGTCACCGGACGGCCGGAACGCCAGGGACTGTGGAGGGTGGCAGCAGCTGCAAGGGCGTTGGCGGAAGACGATCCGGGGCGCGCCGAGCGCTGCTGCAGAAGAGCCCTCCAAGGCCAGGCTTAGATATTTGATGCATACTTCGCGCGGCGCTCAACCTGATTTTCCATTCTGCAATCTGCGGCGGGGCCAGTGACGCAGTTTCTGAACAACGTCCTGTTCATTTTCCAGCGCTTCGATGGGCGGAGCATCGTCGACATACTCCTGGTGACGGCGATCTTCTTTGGCCTGATGTACTGGCTGCGCGATACCCAGGCCATGGTATTGCTGCGCGGGGTGATCCTGATAGTGGTTGCGCTGATACTGCTGACGAGCCTGGCCAACCTACCCGCGTTTTCCTGGCTGGTACGCAACTCCATTCCCGCCATGCTGCTGGCGATCCCGGTGATCTTCGCGCCGGAGATTAGGCGTGCGCTCGAACGCATCGGTCGCGCAGGGGGCATCTTCACGAGGCCAAGCAGCACGACCGAGGATGAGCTGGAAGGCTCTATTCAGGCGGTAGTGGCCGCGGCGACGCGCCTCTCTGCCCGCCAGCACGGTGCGCTGATAGTGCTCCAACGGCTTGACAACCTGGAGGATCACATCCAAAGCGGCGTACGCATTGACGCCAAGGTGACCCCAGAGCTACTGCTCCAGGTCTTCTATCCGAACACGCCGCTGCACGACGGTGCGGCGGTGGTGATCGGCCCCAAGCTCGCCGCGGCTGCCTGCGTGCTGCCGCTTTCGTCCAGCGGTATCCTAAACCGGCTGCCGGACCGGCAAATGGGCCTTCGGCACCGCGCGGCGCTGGGCATTTCCGAGGCCAGCGATGCCATCGCCGTGGTCGTCTCGGAAGAGACGGGCGGCATTTCTGTTGCCCACGGTGGCCGGATTATCCGGCGGATCGACTCAGATCGACTACGCAATATCCTCATGGCCTTCTTCAGGCCATCAGCAGCGGAGTCCGGGAATCATTGGTTTACCCGGGTTCTCGCCGGCCTCGCCCGCAGGAAGGGGCAGCCCCGTGCTAAGTAATCTGGGTAGAAACATGCGGAGCCTCGTATGGGCGCTCGTGCTGGGGCTGTCCGTCTGGATAGCGGCGGTTACCGCCGCGGACCCCGACGAGGTACGGACGATGCCCAATCCTGTGAGGATGGAAGTGGTCGGCCAGGATCCAGGCCTGGTCGCTACGGGGGATCTCCCAGAAGAGGTGCGCCTGACCGTTCGCGCTCCCCAATCCGTCTGGAATCAGCTGGCCGCCAACCCGGATAGCGTCCGCGCAGTCCTTGACCTCGCCGGCATGAAGGCAGGCGAGCATCGGCTCTCCCCGCAGATCCAAATTGACGCGCGCCCAGTGCGAGTTGTTACTGTCAATCCCTCATCCATCCTGCTGACGCTCGAATCGCTCGTCAGCCGATCGCTGGCACTCCAGACGACCCTGGCCGGCCAGCCGGCCGTCGGTTATCAGGCGGGGGAGCTTGGGCTTGAGCCCCAGCACGTCTCCTTGTCCGGTCCCGAATCCCGCGTTTCCATTGTGACGCGCGTCCGTGTGCTGGTGAACATCGGGGGGATTCGGGAGAGCATAGATCAGGACTTCCCGGTGGAAGCGCTGGATCAGAACAACGCGGCGGTCCAGGGTGTCACAATCCTGCCAGGGGCAGTGCACGTGTCGCTTCCCGTCATCCGCCAGGGCGGATTCCGGGACATGGCGGTCAAAGTTGTCGTGCGGGGCCAAGTTGCTCCAGGATACCGTCTCGACAGCATCTCGGTGTTTCCGCCGGTCGTGACAGTGTACTCGTCAGACGCAGATCTTGTCAGCCGACTGCCGGGTGTCGTCGAAACGCAGGCTCTTGACCTGAACGCAGCCAGCAGCAATCTCAACCTGCGCGTATCGCTGGTGCTGCCCACAGGCGTTTCTGTCGTCGGACAGCAGACAGTCCTCATCCAGGCGGGCATCTCTCCTGTGCAAAGCAGCTTCACGCTTGCCGGTCAGACCGTGGAGGTCAAGGGGTTGCCGGACGGGCTGGAGGCGCAGATCTCGCCCGCGACCGTTGACGTCATCCTATCGGGTCCGATCCCAATACTTGATACTCTAAGACGCCAGGACGTCGAAGTCATCGTGGACGTGACAAATCTGGCACCAGGCTCCTATCAACTCACGCCGACCGTGGAGATTCTCACTTCCAACGTAGACGTCGAGTCCGTGAACCCAGGCGCCGTCGAAGTTGTCCTGGCACCGAAGACGAAATCGACACCCGGGCCATGAGAATGGCGCCGGGCGCTGACCAGGTCCCGGGCAGTTCACCCAAGGTGTGAAGGCAGCAGCCAGAGCCTCCTCCGCAGATCAAGATCCCGGGCTGGATTCGCTGCCCAGGCCGAAGCTGGCGCATCCAGTAGCATATCAAGTACACATGAGTGCAGCAGCATGCCAAAACCAATCGTAGCCCTGGTAGGACGCCCGAACGTCGGTAAAAGCGCGCTGTTCAACCGGCTTGTTGGCCAGCGGCTTGCCATCGTCGACGACGTGCCGGGGACGACGCGTGACCGCATTTATGCCGAATGCACCTGGAACGGACGCGTCTTTGGTCTCGTGGACACCGGCGGCATCGACCCGACGCACGGCGGCAAGTCGATCCTTTCCGTCGGATCGGCGGACTTCATAGAAGAAATCAAATTGCAGGCATTGGTGGCGGTCGAGGAGGCAGACGTAGTCCTGTTTCTTGTGGATGGAGAGAGCGGCGTCACTCCTCCGGATCGCGAGGTCGCAGAGACGCTGCGGCGTCACCAGACCAGACGGGATGATGGCGTGCCACATCCGCCGATACTGCTGGTGGTCAACAAATGCGAAACGGCGAGCCGTCGTGCCGCGGCGCTTGAATTCTACGAGCTCGGCCTGGGTGAACCGCGCGCCATCTCTGCGCTCCACGGGACGGACGTCGGAGATCTGCTGGACTCCCTCGTGGCGGACCTCCCGGATTCAGAGGCGCAGGAAGACGATTCCATCAAAATCGCCATCGTGGGCAAGCCGAATGCCGGCAAGTCCAGTCTGCTCAACAGGCTGGTCGGCACAGAACGGTCAATCGTGAGCCCGGTGGCCGGGACTACACGGGATGCGGTGGATACGCTGATCGACGTGGCGAACCTGGCAGTGACACTGATCGACACGGCGGGTATTCGGCGTCGAGGCAAAGTCGAGCGCGGGGTCGAACAATTCAGCGTGCTGCGCTCCTTCAAGGCTATCGAGCGCGCCGATGTTGTCCTGCTGCTCATAGATGCTGTCACAGGCATTACTGCCCAGGATCCGCATATCGCCGGCTTTGTCGTCGAGGCCTCGAAATCGTGTGTGATTCTGGTCAACAAATGGGACGCAGTGGAGAAGGATCCGGACACCAAGGAGGAGTATACGCGGCAGATCCGCGCCGACCTGAAGTTCATCGACTATGCTCCCTTGCTTTTCATTTCGGCCAAGACGGGAGCAGGCGTGGAGCACGTACTTCCGATGGCGCTGAGAGTCCAGGAGGAGCGCCTCGTGCGGCTGAGCACCTCCAAGATCAATCGCGTCCTGATCGAGGCCCATGATCGGCAGGCGCCTCCTGCGCACGCCGGTCGCCAGTTAAAGCTGTTCTACGGAACCCAAGTGCGATCCAATCCACCGACCTTCATGATCTACATGAACGATCCGAGCCTTCTGCATTTCAGCTACCGGAGATTCCTAGAGAACAGGCTGCGCGAGGAGTACGGGTTCCTGGGCACGCCAATCCGGATCGTGGCCAAGGGCCGGCGCGAAAAATAGCCGCCGGTTTGCCTACAGGGGATAACAAATCGGTGCGGGACGGGTCCGCACCGATTTCCGTGTTCACAGTCGCAGCTCCGACCGCGGCGCTGCCGTTGGACTTGTCTACTGACTGACGAAGGTGGACATGACCGTGTCGAAAACGGCCGACTCGGCGGGGGCACTAAAGACCGGCGGCGGTGTGGGGAAATTGCCGGCGTTGCTGGAATGCAGGACAAACGTCAGGCTGATGCAATCGCCGCCCTTGTTGTTGGAATATGCGACCCAGTCGTACATCTGGCCCGCGGCCCCTTCGCTGCCGGTTTCCTTCAGGAATGGCAATCCATTGATGGTCACATTCTGCGGCGTGGCCTGCGCCGTCGTGGCAGGGCTCTTGCACTCCGTCGCATCCTCTACGACACTCACATCCACGTATTTCTGCACGAGATTGGTCGCCGGGGCGAACGGAAGGTATACGCGGCCTGCATTGTCTGACTGACTTGCCACCGAGGAGCCGGGAGGATACTGGAACGAGAAAGCGTACTTGGTGTTTTGGTAGGTGCTCCATCCGCTGCTGCCTGCGGCCTGCGTGGGTGCCTGCGCCGTGGCAGTCGGGGTCGCGGTGATACTGACCGCGCTTGAAGCGCTCGGACCGGGGTTGTAGATGATCGGTGCGACCCAAACGGCGCGGTCGCCGGTGGGCGAGCCCACCGCCTGCACGTGCAGTATGAACTTGACGTCCTGGCCGATGAACGGGCTCAGGTCGAGATCCGCCTGGTAGTACTGGCCCTCATACTTCTCGATGAACGCCCAATAGGTGGTGATCGGGCCGGTGCCCGTCTGGTAGTCGAGGCGGAAGACGACGTAGCAGGAAGTCGCTCCGTAGGCGCAGTTCACAATCGATCGGAAACGATCACCCGACTTGACACGGTAGGGCGGATAGATTCCGAGGATATAGCCGTTGTAGGTGTTCTGCGGGAAAGTCAGCAGTGCCTGGCGCGGATCCACCACACCATTTTCGAGCTGCGGGTTCGTGAGCTTGAGTACGTAGCCTCGCCAGTCGCCGTCGGAGCCAGGGCAAGGCAGCTGCCCGGCGTTCGATGACCAGACGGCCTGGCAGGCATTCGCGGCGAAGTCATAGGCCGTCCCCGCGACCGGGGTCGGCGATGGACTGGGCGTTCCTGGAGTAGGCGTCGGTCCTGAGACCTTGATCTCGACCCACCAGGACTTGGTCCCAGCCGTACCGATGCCGAAACGGACGCTGCTGGAATTCGCGAACTTCCAGTAGCCGCGGTAGGTGCCGGCCGAGCTTGGAGCGGTCAGGCTGATCGTCACGTCCACGGTCTGCCCGGGCGCGACGGACTTCGGCATATTGACGCTGTCAGGCCCACCCATCTTCTCGCCCGACTCGAACACCAGGCTGTACGATGTGGTCCACGTGCACGTGCCAACATTCTTCAAGCGCCAAGTCTTGTTGAAAGTGGTGCCCGGCACGTAAACCGTACCGTCCGGGACCGTCACATCGGCGATGAACTGGGCACGATCACATCCCGCTGGCGGCGGAGGGGCGGTCGGCGCGATAGTCAAGGCATTCACGACCCATGTTGGATCTGAACCGCCGGCGTCCGAGAATTCCACCTCGAGGTTGCCGTTTGAAACCGTGACATCGAACGTGTTGACTGAGAAGGCCCCCTGAGCAGCGTCGACATCGGGCAGCTTCGTTGCACCGTTGGCCTTGACAACCATGTTGTCATGGGCAAAGTCATTGTCGCCCATCGTCACGCTGACGACGTACGTGCCGTTTGCCAGACTGACTTTGAACGTCCGCGCGGCAGAGGTATGCATCACGAAATCACGCTTGAGGTCATCCGACGGACCGCTGCGATCCCGGGACTCGAGTCCTGAAGTGCTCGTCCAGCCATACCCCCCTGAGGTGAAGCTGGTCGCCTCGGTCGCGCGTGTGTAACCGGAGGCCAGCGCCGATGTGCCGGTGCCGAAGTCGAACTTGTTCGCGCTTGGCGGGGGCGGAGGTGGAGGTGGAGGCGGCGTGCCGCCAGCGCGCGCGATCACCGGGTTCGACCACAGCGCACGATCGCCAGCTGCAGGGCCACTCGAGAGGACCGTGAGAATGAACTTGACATCGTTGCCCGCGAGCGGGCTCAGGTCGACGTTGGCGTTGAAGTATTGACCCTCGTATTTCTCCCGGAAGGTCCAGTAATTGATGACCGGTCCATTGCCGATCTGGTAGTCAAGTCGAAACGTCACGTAGCAGTTGGTGGCGCCATAGGCACAGTTGATCTTGGCCTTGAACCTATCGCCATTCTGAATGCGAAACGCCGGATACTTGCCGTGGATGTCGCCGTTGTAGGCACTCTGCGGATTCGTGATCAGTCCGCTCCCGCCATCAAAGGCGCCGTTCTCAAGCTGTGGGTTGTCAACCTTGAGGACAAAACCGCGCGCGTCTCCGTCCGTTCCGGGACAGGGAAGACTGCCCGCGATGCTGTACCAAGCGGCGGCACAGTAGCTAGCCGCGAAGTCATATGCCACGCCGGAAGGTGTTCCCGAGACGTTGATCTCGACCCACCAAGGCTTGTTGTAGGTCGAGCCAATTCCAAAGAGCACGCCAGAGGCGTTCTTGAATTTCCAATAGCCAATGTAGTGGCCGCCGGCGGCGGGTGCAGTCAGGCTGATCGATATGTCCACCGTCTGCCCCGGGGCAACGCTCTTGGGCAAGTTCACCGACGTTGGACCGCCCATCTTGCTCCCCGAGTCGAACACAAGGGAGTATGAGGTCGTCCACGTGCACGTGCCGATGTTCTTCAAGCGCCAGGTCTTGGTGAAGGCCGCGTTCGGTGCAAACGTGGTTCCATCCGGAACTGTCACGTCGGCAACGAACTGCGCCCAATCACAGGCCGAGGCTGCCGAGGCGGGCACAGCGCCTGAGGCTGCTGGCACGAATGCAAGTACCAGCGCAATGAGCATGACTGCCCAACTGAGGCGAAATCTCGATTTCATGTCGTTCTCCTCCGTAGATTCCCCAAGGTGCGACAGCACCCCGTCATGGACGCTCGAACCCATGATTTGTTCCCAAAGTTCGTCCCGTCGCATCCGCCGAAAGGCAATCCGGATGCGGAGAAGCAGAGCCAAGGGTGCGATTCGTGCTCACCGGGGGCAGACCTCACTGAGATGGCTCGGTTGCCGACGCCCCCGACACCGTGGGAGTTGGGATTGCAGTGTCGATTGGAGTCGCCGTCTCAGTCGGCGCTGATGCGGCTGTCTCCGTCACAGGCACCGTTGTCGGCTCAGGAACAGACAGAGAGCTGCCGCCGATGAATGCCGAGCGAACGATGCGGGGCGCCACCCACAGAGCCCTATCACCCACGGCGGAGCCGTTGGCGAGCAGCGTGAGAATGAAGTTCACGTTCTGGCCGGCGAGCACAGTGAGGTCGACGTCGGCAGCATAGTAGAGGCCATCGTATCTCTCGCCGAAGGTGCCGAGGGTCTGGACTGGGCCGCCGCCGATGCGATAGTCCAGGCGATAGATCACGAAGCAATCCGAGGCGCCGTACTCGCAGTTCAGGGTGGCCTTGAAGCGATCACCGGACTGCACAGCAAAATTGGGGTAGGCTCCTTGAATGTAGCCGGTGGAGGCGTTCTGTGGGAAGGTCAACAAGCCTGGGCGCGTATCCGTGACGCCATTTTCCAGCCGCGGACTGGTGATGTTTAGCACGAAGCCGCGCGTATCGCCGTCTGTGCCCGGGCAGGGCAGAACCCCGGCCCCGCTGGACCAGGTCGCCGTGCAAAGGCTGTTCACGAAGTCGAAGGCCGTGGTACCGCCTGAGCTTGAGCCCGAAACGACGATGTCTACCCAGAACGCCTTGTCATACGTCGTGCCGATCCCGAAGAGGGCACCGGAGGCATTTTTCAGGTGCCAGTAGCCGCGGTACGAGCCAGCCAGGCTTGGAGAGGCGAGATTGACGCCCACGTCCACAGTCTGGCCCGGCACAACGGCTTGGGGGATAAGCGTATCAACACCACCCATACGATCTCCGCTGGCAAAGACAACGCCATATGCCGAGGTCCATGTGCAGGTACCTACGTTCTTGAGGCGCCAGGTCTTCGAGAACGAGGCATTCGGAGAAAAGGTTGTGCCGTCCGGCACCGTCACGTCCGAGACAAATTGGGCGCGATCGCATCCGGCGCCCGCGGTCGGGACCGGGGTATTGGTCGGAACGGTCGAGGTCGGCGGGATCGGCGTCGGGGTGGACGACTGCGGATCAATGCTGCGCACTACGCGCGGCGCGATCCAGAGGGGCTGGTCTGGGATAGCCGGACCGGATGCCAGGACGGTAAGCACGAGCCGGATGTTCTTCAAGTCCGCCAGCCGCGACAGGTCGATATCCACTGGAGCGATCCGACCGTCGTACTGTTCCCTGAACTTCCACAGCGTGACGAAGGCGCCACCCTTCTCGTATTCGAGCATGTACGTGACGTAGCAGTTGGTCGCGCCGTACTGGCAGCCGACCGTGGCCTGGAATCGATCGCCGCGGAAGATCTCGTCCAACTGGAACATGCCCCGGATCAGACCATTGTATTTCTGTTGAGGAATGGTCAGGAGCCCGGGAGCGCCGGCTGCCTGCCCGTTCTCAAGGACCGGATTGTTCAGTTTCTCCACGTGCCCGAACTGCAGTTTGTTCGAATTTTTGGGGCAAGGGATGGGGCCGCCATCGTAGATCCACTGCCCGGAGCACATCTCCGCCACAAAATCATATGAGACGATCCCCTGGGCTGGCGTGGAAACGCGGATCTCTACCCAGAAGGCACCCGTGTAGGAGGCACCGATGCCGAAGATCTGCCCGGAGGAGCTCTTCAATTTCCAGTAACCGCGGTAGAGGCCGCCTGTGGTAGGCGCCGTGAGAGTCACCGGAAGATCGACGCTCTGGCCCGGGGAAACGTACTTTGGAAACGGCATCGCGCTGGTGGTTCCCATCTGCGCCCCACTGTCGAACACCAACGCATATGAGGTGTCCCAGGTGCAGGTGCCGACGTTCTTCAGCCTCCACATCTTCACGAACGTGGCGCCGGGGTTGATGTAGGTCCCGTCCGGAATAGTCACGTCCGCAACAAACTGGGCAGCGTTACAGACACTCGCAGCCCGGGCCGTGTCGATGTTACCGGCTACCGGAAGCGAGAATGCGACCAGGAGTACAATGGCAATCACACCAGAGAATCGCAGCTTCATGACGTCTCCTTCTCGTCCGGGCACATTATATTGACTATGCGCCATGAGTAGTATAGCGATTCCCTGACAGTTTCTCAATACCAAAAATGACCGCTTTTGGCCCACCCTCCCGGGCGGGATCGAGTGGATCGCAGGTCATCCTGCACCTCGACCTGGATGCATTCTTCTGCGCCGTAGAGGAGCTTCGCCAGCCTGAGCTTCTCGGGCAAGCGTTCGCCGTCGGCGGGCGCCCAGGCGAGCGCGGCGTGGTCTCATCGTGCTCCTACGCTGCCCGCAGGTTCGGGATCCGCTCGGGGATGCCCATGGCCCAGGCCGTCAGGTTGTATCCAGGTCTGAAAGTCGTATCAGGGCGACATGGGGCCTACGGCCAGATGTCGGATCGCGTGATGGACCGCCTGCGAGAGGTGACGCCTGGGTTTGAGCAGATATCAATAGACGAAGCGTTCCTGGATATCACGGGGTTCAGGGAGCCACCTGAACAGCTGGCGCGAAGGCTGCAACGAGGCATCCGTGACGACCTTGGGCTGCCGAGCTCCATCGGGATTGCGTCGAACAAGCTCGTGGCTAAGATCGCGACCGAGGTGGCAAAGAAGACCGGGAGAGGCGACCGGGCACCCTTCGGCCTGACCATTGTGCCCCTTGGGGAGGAGCGGGCTTTCCTGGCGCCGCTGCCCATGGAGATGCTTTGGGGCGTGGGCCCCAAGACGGCCAGGAAAATGACCACCCTCGGAATGCGCACGATTGGGGACATTGCCGGATGGCCGGAGCCAAGCCTGGTCGATCTGTTCGGGGAATACGGCCGCGAACTTGCTCGGCGTGCTCGTGGCGAAGATGACCGGATGGTGGTGACGGAGCACGAGGCAAAATCCATGAGCCAGGAAACCACATTCGCCCGCGATGTTCGCGACGACAAGGCCCTGGAACGAACCTTGCGACAGCTGGCGGGCGAGGTGGCAGGATACCTGCGCAAATCCAATATAGCCGGCTCCACCATCCGGTTGAAGCTTCGTTGGCCGGACTTCACCACACTGACCCGACAGACAACGCTCTCCCAGCGGACAGACGACGAAGTTGAGATCGCGGAGACCGCCCTCGAACTCCTCAAGTCCGCGCGAAAGCCCGGCCAGGCTGTGCGGCTCATCGGCGTTGGGGTGAGCCGACTAGGATATCCGATCCGGCAATTGGAGCTATGGGATAGCGGCCGCGAAAGGCATCGCCGCTTGACCGCTGCCCTCGACGATTTGCGCAAGAAGTACGGGGATCAAGTGATCCACCGCGGTGAAGACGAGTGATACACTGTCTTGCTCGGCGGACGCCAGGGATTGACGTCCGTTTGGGAGGATGTCATGAAGAAGTTGGATCTCAAGAACCAATACCACGACCTGTATGTGCCGTCCTCGCGTCGGATCGGGCTGGTGAGGGTGCCCAAGCTGCAATTCCTCATGATCGATGGCCGGGTCGAAGCTGGAGAGGGACCCGGCACCTCGCCCGCGTTCCAGGAAGCGATGATGGCACTCTACGGCATAGCCTACACAATGAAGTTCATGTTCAAGCTCCGCCCAAAGGATCCGGTCGACTATCCCGTCATGGCTTCGGAGGGACTCTGGTGGGTGGAGGACGGCGTATTTGACATCTCGGTCAAGGACAACTGGCTCTACACCCTGCTGATCCTTACGCCCCGGATCGCCACAACGCGGATATTCGAAACCGCGCGAAACGAGGTCCGGCGCAAACGGGGTGACAGTCCCGCCTTGGGGCGAATCCGACTGGGGACATTCGCGGAGGGACTGTGCATGCAGGTGATGCACATCGGCCCCTACGCCGATGAGCCCGCGACGGTCGAACACATGCGGGCTTTCGCAGCGGAAAGCAACTACGAGGACCTGGTGGGGCGCGGCGGGAAACACCACGAGATCTACATGGGGGACCCGCGGAAGGCAAATCCCGCAAAGCTGAAGACCGTGATCCGGCACCCCATCCGAAGGCTCAAATGATGGTCAGGACGCTTACCCTAGTGCTGAACACACGCGGAAACGCGGACTGCCAGGACATCACAGCTCAAGTGGCAGCAGCGATCTCAGAGAGCGGGCTTACATCGGGCACCGTGACGGTGTTTTGCCCCTCAGCCACCAGTGCCATCACCACGATCGAGTTTGAAACCGGCGCCGTCAAGGACCTGCGCCGGCTTTTCGACGAGATCCTTCCGCCTTCGAGGGAGTACGCCCACAATGCCCGCTGGGCAGACGGAAATGGTCACAGCCACGTGCGCGCGGCACTGCTGGGTCCATCCCTAACCATACCGATTATCGATCGCCGACTCACGCTCGGCACGTGGCAGCAGGTGATCCATATCGACTTCGATGTCCATCCTCGCCGGCGCGAACTCGTGCTTCAGCTGATCGGAGAGTAGCATGGTGTGCTATTACCATCCGGGTCGTACCGCGGTCGGGCTCTGCAGGCATTGTCAGCGGGGCCTGTGCACGGGCTGTGCCGCGCTCGTCGAAGACGTACTGGCGTGCGTGGAGAGGCACGAATCACAGGTCGCCGCCGCAAATCAGGCGACGTGGAGGACCAACACGCAGGCGCAGCGGATCGGCTCCGGCTATGTCCGCAACGGCGTGTTCTACGGGCTGGTCGGAGCGGCCTTCGCCGGCCTCGGGCTCATCCAATATCGATTTCTCGGGCTGCAAGCGTTGTTCTTCATCTTCATCGGCGTTTTTCTGATCTACGCGGCCGCCGCGAATCTTCTGGAGTCCCGGAATTATCGCTAGGTCTTGCAACTTCGGCGGCTGCCTGACGTATGTGGGGTATAGACAAACAAGGAGTCAGGCCATGGATTCGAACTACAGAGCGCTCAGACGGAGCAGGAACAACCGCATGATCGCGGGTGTTTGCGCGGGGATGGGCGAGTATGCCAACATCGATCCAACCATCGTTCGATTGCTGGCTGCCCTGCTATTCTTTCTTACTGGGCCGGGCATGATCGTGGCCTATATCGTCATGGCCCTTATCATCCCCGAAGCAACAACAAGCCAGGCGCAGTGAAATCCGCCCGGGCAGGGTCTGGGAGCCGGCCTGTCCCGCCGTCATTTTGCGAGTGAAAGAAACACGTCCTCGAGCGTCGGCTCGCCAGGCAGCAACTCGCCGACCTCGACGCCACCGCCTGTGAGACCTTCCAGGAGATCCTGCCGACCGATACCCGGTTCCGTGATTGTCCGTATGTGATCCCCAGCCAGGCTCACGCGGTAGACGCCCTTCATCTGATGAAGTGTTTGAAGGCCGCGCTGCAGCGGCCGAGCGAATACTTCCCAGACTTCGCCAGGAACCACCTGATTCTTCAGTTCCAATGGTGTGTTGATCGCCAGCAGCCGGCCGTCGCGCATGATGCCGACGCGCTCGCAGTACTCGGCCTCGTCCATGTAGTGGGTGGTGACCAGAACAGTAACACCGCCGGCGGCCAGTTCGTAGATGAGATCCCAGAAGGCGCGGCGGGCTGTCGGATCGACCCCGCTCGTGGGCTCATCCAGGAAGAGCAGTTCCGGCCGATGCACCAAGGTGATCCCGAGCGCCAGGCGCTGGCGCCAGCCGGCAGAGAGCGATCGGGTGAGCGCCTGCTCGTGACCTACAAGACCGACCTGCGCAAGAGTCTCGCGGATCCGATGTTGATCTGCGATCCCATACACGCCCCCGTAGAAGCTCAAGTTCTCCAGGACCGTTAGGTCATCATAGAGGGCGAATTTCTGGGACATGTACCCGGCGCGGGCCCGGACCGCCTCGGACTCCCGAAATGCATCGTGACCCAGTACCGTGGCTTTGCCCTCCGTTGGCCGCAGCAGCCCGAGCAGCATGCGTATGGTCGTGGTCTTCCCTGAGCCGTTGGGCCCAAGATACCCAACAATCTCGCCCTTTTGAACCTGAAAACTGACGTGATCCACCGCCACAAAGTCGCCGAACCGCCGGGTGAGGTCCTCGACCTTGATCACCGACTCACTCATTGGCCTGCTCCGAGAGGTGGATGAACACGTCTTCGAGCAGAGGCGGGATCACGCGCAGGTAGTCCACCGTGCCCCCCTCGCTTGTGATGAGGTGGCTCAGGCGCTCGATCACAGTGCCCGCCTGCTCCGCCTGCACGCGCAAGTGCAATCGATCTCCAAAGGCGCCCACTGCCTCCACGGCCTGATCGGCTTGCGCCGCACGGCGTAGAACGGGGGACGGCGAGCCGCGCAGCTCAAGGATCCTTCCAGCCAGCCGGGCCCTCAGCCGCGACGGCGTATCCTCGGCGATGATCCTGCCGTGCTGCATGAAGCCCACGCGATGGCAGCGTGCCGCTTCGTCCATATATGGTGTTGATATCAGGACGGCAACTCCTTCGGTGCCAACGGCGCGTCCGGCGTTGCGGGCGGAGTCTCCGGCACCTGAGACAAGTGCGACGAGCAGCTGCCAGAAGTCCTGGCGCGTAACGGGATCCACTCCAGTGGTTGGCTCATCCAGCAGCAGGACGCGTGGGCGCGTCACAAGCGCCGACGCCAAGCCCAGTTTTTGCTTCATGCCACCGGAAAGCTGTCCGGCGCGCCGATCCTTGAATTCCGCCAGATCCACGAACTCGAGGATCTCCATGCAACGCGGCAGCCACTCCCCCGGCGGCATGCCGCGCACTTCAGCGAAGAAGCGGATGTTCTCCAAGACCGTCAGGTCCTCGTAGAGGGAGAAGCGCTGCGATAGGTATCCGATCTGGGCACGTGCATCTTCAGTCTTGGTGGCCAGATCATAGCCGGCGACCGAGCAGGCGCCGCCGTCCGCCTTGAGGGCACCCACAAGCATGCGCATGGTCGTTGTCTTGCCAGCTCCGTCGGAGCCAACGAGGCCGTAGATCTCTCCTGAGTCTATCTTCAGCATGACCCCATCAACCGCCAGGTGCGCTCCGAAGGACTTGACAAGACCGTCTGCTTCGATCATTCTGGTCATGAATGTGCGCTCGATTCCCGCTGCTCGACTACTGCCTCGACCTGGGTGTCGATCTGGGATCTATTGTTCGAAACTCACATCGGCCGGCATACCAGGCTTGAGTCGACCTTCCTCATCGGTCACTGCAAGTTTGATGGCATAGACGGTCGCGCTGCGTCCCTCGACGGTCTGGACATTCCGCGGCGTGAACTCAGCCTGATCGGCGATGTGCGTGACATGAGCGCCAAAGGTCACACCCGGGAAAGAATCAACCCTGACGATGGCTGCTTGTCCGCGGCCGATTTGCCCGTAGCGGTCTTCCGGAACGTAGACCGTGATCGTCAGATGACTCAGGTCGGCCACCGTGATGGCAATGGCGCCCGGCTGCACGAATTCGCCGGGTTCCACACTCCGGGTAAGGATCACCCCATCTATGGGTGCATGGAGTGTCAATTTTCCGAGCTGCGCGTCGACCAAGTCAAGGCTGGCCTGGGCCTGGTCCACGACTCTCAGGCTCTGGTCATATGCCGCCTGCGCCTGATCCACGGCGCCCTGAGCAGCCGTGACAGAGGGTGCGTAGTCGCTGGTCTGCAGGGCGCTGAGCCGGTCGAGCGCTGCATAGTAGCGTTCCTGCGCCACCGCTGCCTCGGCGCGGGCAGCCAGGACGTCATCGGCGGCCTGGGTCGTCAGAAGCTGGCCGTATGCCAGCTGGGCATCGCTGAGCTCCGCCTGCGCGTCGTCGAAGAGCCTCTGGCTCGCGGACGCCAGGTGCTCGTCACCGGTGCAGCCGTAGATGACATTGATCAGCCTACGATCGACCAGCGTGTAACCTTCGTTGGTGCCGCAGTGAGTCCGGTTATAGCGGCCTTCCGGCGCCTGCTCATCAGTGGAATTCTGCGCGCGCTCGTTCACGTCCTTGCGGACCAGATAGGATATGCGCGCCGCAAGCAGGCGGTCTTCCGCCGCCAGGAAGGCGGTCTTGTCGACAGAATGGGATACGGCATCAAGCTGCTCCTCGGCCGCATCCCAGTCTTCCTTGGCCCGATCGATGTGCGTCTGCACGGCATCGATCTGCTCGGCGCGGGAAAAATACCATTCGGGCTGGTCGAATTGCAGCTGATCCTTCGCGAACCAGTCGCGCAGACGCGCTCCCCGTCCCTGCGCCAGTGCGGACTCAAGGGTCTGTTGGAACTGCGCCTGGGCGATGCTCAACGCGTTCCTGGCAGTCTGGCTCGCCGCGCGTGCGGATTCGACGGCGGCGGCCGCCGCCTTGCGCTGCTCGCGCATCAATGAGTCGTCAAGGACCACCAAGGGCGCGCCGGCTGTCACAGGAGCGCCTTCATCCACCAGTACCTGCTGCACCTGTCCGGCAAGCTCAGGCGAGATATCAACCATCACGGCCTCAATGGTGCCGGAGGCCTTGAGCTGGCCGTTTCCGGCCGCGGTCAGGGCCCGAAGGCCGTAGTATCCAGCGATCGCCAGTACGCTGGCTACTGCAATGATCGCTGCACGAGGTGGAAGTCTATGTTGCATCATGCACTCCTTGGGTGCGCTAGTCGAGCCGCTTGCGGAACCGAGCCACCGCGGCGCCCATGATCAAGACGGCGAACAAGGACAAAGCCACAATCTGGCTTTGCAGCGATTCGGCGCCAACCCCCTTGATCAGCAGCGAACGGATGATCACCAGGTAGTATCTGAGGGGAATGGCATAGGACACCCACTGCAAGAACTGCGGCATGGCATCGATCGGGAAGAAGAAGCCTGAAAGAAAAACGCTTGGGAGCAGGGTCATCATCACAGCCAGCATGGCCTCCTGCTGCGTGTTGGCTATCGTGGATGCGAAAAGGCCGATCCCCAGGCCGGAAAACACAAAGAGGCCCGAAAGGACGAAGATCAGACCGAGATCGCCACGGATTGGCACTTTGAACCAGAAGTGCCCGATGATCAGGACCTCAAGCACATCGACAAACGCAAGGATGACATACGGGAGGATCTTGCCCAGGATCAGCTCCCATGAGCGGATCGGCGTGACGATGAGCTGTTCAATGGTGCCGCGCTCACGCTCCCGCACGACGGCGGTGGCAGTCAGCATCGCGGTGATGAACGACAGGATCATGCCGATCACGCCCGGGATATTGAAATAGGCGGAGACAAGATCGGGGTTGTACCAGACCTGCGTCCGCACCTCCAGCGGCGGCTCCGGCGATAGCCTCAGGCCGGCAGACGCGGTGCGCTGGGAAAGCACATTGGTGGCATAGGCCTGGCCGATCAATTTTGCCGCGGAGAGTGCAGTGCTTCCAACGGTCGCATCCGAGCCGTCAAGGATCATGGCAACTTGCGCCTTGCCTTCCGAGAGGCGCCGGTCGTAGTCCGGGGGAATGATCAGAGCCGCGCGGGCCATGCCCTTCTCGATCAACGTGCGGTATTCATCCTCCGAGCCGACGGCGTAGCTGATCCGAAAGTAGTCTGCCGCTCGGAATGCATCCAGCAGTTGCCGCGATTGAGGGCTTCGATCCTGGTCCCAGACCGCCAACGAGATGTTCTTCACATCCGTCGTGGCGGCATATCCGAGCAGGAAGAGCTGCATGATCGGCATCACGATGATCAGCGCCAGAGTACGCACATCCCGGCGGATCTGGATGAATTCCTTTCGGATGATCGATAGCAGCCGCATGTTCATGGCCGTTCCTCCTGAAGGATCCCGTGCAGGAATATCTCCACAAAATGGTCCATCGCATTGGTGGACATTGCGGCCGGCATTGCATGACCAACGAGCATCTCAGTAATGTAGTAGGAAAAGAACATGCCCAGGAAAGCCCGGGCCAGCACCAGGCCCGGGATGTCGCGCATTTTTCCCGGGAGCGGCGAGAGCCGCTGTACCACGGGCATGCTCAACGGGAGAAACTTGTTGAACAGCGCCGGAACATGCCGCGCCTTGAACTCAACGATCTCGATGAGCATCAGATTCAGGAAGTCGGGATGGCGGCGCAATTGCTCCACCAGGATTCGGGCGGCGCTGCGAACGAATTCCTCCACGGTCTCTCCTTCGACGGAACGCAGTACAGGCAGAACCTGAAGGAATGGATGTCGCTCCTCGATGATCGCGCGAAAGATCTCCTCCTTGGAACCGAAGTGGTTGTAGATCCCGCCCAGCGCCACACGCGACTGCGCGGCGATCTCGCGCATCGAGGTGGCCGCGAAGCCCTGGCGAATGATGAGACGATACGAGCCGTTGAGGATCGCCCGGCGGGTGCGCTCGCCACGAGGGACAGCGGTCTTGGTCGCCAAGGTGGTGTTCCTTTGAGAACGAACGTTCGTTTCCATTATGCACCCGAACGTTGCCCGATGTCAAGTGGTAAAATTCAATCCATGCTCTCCCCCACCGAGGCGGTGGTCCGAAAAAACCTGCGCTTCAACTTTGTCGTTGGACTGCTGGATGGCGGGGCCTTTGGGCTGGGAATGGGGTTTGGCTCGTTTGCCGCCATCATCCCGCTCTTCGTGCACCACCTCACCGACTCAGCCCTGTTGATCGGGCTCGTCCCCGCCATTCACAACATGGGTTGGCAGCTGCCCCAGCTGCTTACGGCCGGTTGGATCACACGCCTGAAACGCTACAAGCCACTTACCCTGGCCCTGACCGTCCACGAGCGGCTGCCATTCCTCGGTCTCGCGGTCGTTGCCCTGGCTCTTCCGGGATCGTCAAAGACGACCATCCTGATCCTCACCTTCCTGATGCTCGTGTGGCAGGGATTCGGCGCCGGCATGGCGGCCAATCCGTGGACCAACCTGGTGTCCAAGGTGATCCCGCAGGAGCTGCACGGCACCTTTTTCGGGGCGCAGTCGGCGGCCTTCAACGGTCTCGCCGGAGTCTCGGCGCTGGCGGCGGGCTTGATCCTAACCAACATCCAATCCCCGCGCAGCTTCAGCGTGTGTTTTGCCCTCACCTTCGTCTTCATGGCACTCTCGTTCCTGTTCCTGGCGTTGACGCGCGAACCAGATTCGCCGCCGCAAGATGCCGGGCGGGCGGATGCATTCATCGGAAGATCGCTGCAAATCCTGCGGGCAGACGCCAATTTCCGTGCCTTTCTCGGTGTGCGAGTGCTCAGTCAGTTTGCGGGCATGGGGTTTGCGTTCTATGTGATCTATGCGGTTGGACGATTCGGGATCAGTGATGCCGCCGCGGCAGTGCTGGTGGCATTTCTGCTCGTCGGGCAGGTTGTGCTGGGTCCCTTGATGGGGCGGCTTGGCGACATCTGGAGCCACCGGGGCATAATGAGCCTGGGGGCGCTTGGCGCCGCGATCAGCGCCTTGCTGGCCTGGCAGGCCGCCTCCCCGGCCTGGTTCTACGCGGTGTTTCTGCTCGAGGCCGTTGCGATTGTGGCGATATGGACAATTCCATTGGCCTTGAGCGTAGGCTTTGCGCGGAATCCGGCGGAACGCCCGATCTATGTCGGGCTCTCGAATACCCTACCGGCCCCCGCGGCGATCCTGGCGCCAGCCATCGGGGGCTGGATCGCAGATGTAGCAGGGTACGACACAATGTTCGTCCTGTCTGCCTGTGCCGGCGTGGCCATGGCGTTGGCATTGTGGTTCTGGGTGAAGGACCCAAGTCCTGCGGCAATGCCGGCCAACGCCCAATCGGGCGCCGATGCAACCTCGGCTTCCACCGAATAGAAGACGGATGGGTGCTACCCATCCGTCAATGTTTCTTGCCAGTGGCAAGGGGAGGGACGGAACGTCGGCTTTTCAGCCGTCCCGAGCCTGGACAGACCAGTTGGCCTGTCCGGCGTTAGTGTGCTCCGGCCCCTCCAGCAGATTGCATCTCAGGCGGTGTTTCGACGACGCACCTCCTTTCGCGGTCTGCTTCCATAGTACATGATTTCAGGCGCGCGTACATTAGAGCCAGCTATCAGACACTCTACAACTCAAGCCGCTACCCTGGCTCACGTCCGCCAAACCTGAACAGAAGTTCTTTGTGCAGCGGATACAGCGGAAGCAGATCGATCCGATAGCTTTGCCCGCCATATTGCCGCATGATTCCTTGGGCGGTCCGAAGCACGGGCCGTGCCCATCCGAGCGGCAACGCCAGCAGCTCGCCGATCAAGCGAGACTGGTCGGCTGTCATCGGATACGCGCCGGCCACGCTCCTCAGGAACCTGAATTGTATCTGCCAGGCATCCATTTCGCCATACACTGAGAGGGCGACAGGCAACCCCTGCCTGAAGTGCTGGATCTCATGCATCACCAGGCTGAGCGTATAGGGGGCGCCTGGAGGGCCCTGCGTGTACCGCGGATGGAGTTCGATCTTCCGCCCCACGGTCCAACGCGCGGCGGTCGACTGCTCGTGCGTGTCAAGCCGAATTCCGTGCACGCGTAGGTAGCGCACCCCCGCAGCGCCGGCTTCGTCACTGCGTTCGAGTTTGTCCAGTAGCTGACTGATCCATGCCGCACGTGCGCACATGGAGGCACTAATTGGCAGATTCCAGCGCCTGGTCCCGCATCTCGCCCAGGAATTGGATCAGGTCCTGCGCGCCCGATTCACTTAGATTCGTGTCATCGGCTTGGACTCGGACGATCCCCGTGGTCGAGGCGATTTCAAGTTCGTAGACGAAGCAGTCCGCACACACTGATCGAAGGCGCTCGGTTTCAGGCAACGTAGAAGGCCCTAGGAGCCGATTCAACTCCCGAACGGCTGCCTCCGAAAGGGGCCTGGATACAACGCGGCGGGTTCGTCCATCCTCGGCCGTCATGTGACCGTCGCTTGATACGCGGATCTCCAGATGCGCCCCTGCAAAGCCCCCAGTCTGCGTGAGCTTGATGCTCCACGTTCCCGCAGAAGTGGGCGCCGGTGGCGGAAACGTCCTCGTCGGTGCGCACGCTGCAACCCCGAGCAGGCTGAGAATTAGGAATGGCATGACTCTCTTCACGTACCGCAGCCTCCGTTCCGGTAGTATACACGCACAATGACGGGATTCGTCTGGGCTATGTTCGGGGCAATTGGAGCAGCTCCGGCCAGCACGGAGTTTGAACGATCTTTGATAGGCCTGGAGAGTCCCGGCTGGTAGAATCCAGCCATGCGACAGGTGGCAATCCTTGGAATTGGGCAGACGGCGATTGGTGAGCACTGGGACCAATCGCTGCGGGACATCGGGGGCCAGGCAGCCCTGGCTGCCCTGCAGGATGCCGGTCTGGAGCAGGTGCAGGCGCTCTATGTCGGGAATATGCTTTCTCCACTCGTGAGTGGGCAGAATCAGCTGGGCGCCTTCTTCGGGGACTGGATCGGACTGTGGCAGCAGGAGGCAGTGAAGGTCGAGGCGGCCTGCGGGTCCGGCGCGGCGGCATTTCGCGCCGCTCTGATGGCGGTCGCATCGGGCGAGGTGGACTCGGCGCTGGCCCTGGGCGTGGAAAAGATGACTGACAAGGCTGGCCACGACGTGACGGCTGCCTTGGCTACCGCCGCCGACGGGGACTACGAGGTGGAACAGGGGGTCTCATTCGTTGGGCTGAACGCGCTGATTATGCAGCGCTACATGCATGAGTTCGGCTGGAAGCACGGCGATTTCGCGCCCTTCTCAATAAACGCTCACGCCAACGCGGTGCACAATCCGTTCGCACGGCTGCGGGAGAAGATCAGTCTCGAGAAGTTCGAACGATCGGCGATGATCGCCACGCCCATCAATCTGCTGGATGCATCCCCGGTGGGCGACGGCGCCGCCGCGGCTGTGCTGGTCCCCGCCGACAGGGTAAATACGCTGCCTGGGAGACCGCGTGTTACTGTGGCCGCGTCTGCTTCGGCCACCGATACCATTGCGGTACACTCGCGCAAGGACCCATTGGTGCTGGCGGCCGCTCACGCGTCGGCCCGGCGCTGCTACGAAATGGCCGGCGTGACTCCGGATGATATCGATGTCCTTGAGCTGCATGACGCTTTCTCCATCATGTCTGCCCTATCGCTGGAGGCCTGCGGATTCGCGGAACGCGGCCAGGGCGTGCGCCTCGGATTGGACGAGGCCATCACGATCAAAGGCCGGATACCCGTGTGCACGCGCGGGGGGCTTAAGGCCCGAGGCCATCCGGTCGGTGCCACGGGCATGTACCAGATCGTCGAGGTCGCTCAGCAACTGCGGTGCGAGTGCGACGGCACCCAGGTGGACGGCGCGGCGATCGGCATGGCCCAGAACATCGGTGGAAGCGGCGCATCAGTCGTGACGCATATACTTGCCGCCAACTAGTGGCTGGCTCTGCAAAACCCGGGCAGTCAAAATATCCGCAGGCGATCGAACCACGGTTGGGTGCGATTGGCGCTCGTCGATTCGCTCGTGTAGAATAGGACCATGCGGGACATCCTGCGCTGGATACTCCGAAGACTCATAGATCTTGTTGCCAGGGTCGAGATCCACGGCATGGACAACCTTCCGAAAGAGGGGGCGTTCATCATTGCCACAAATCATCTTGGCATGATGGATGTCACCCTGCTGTACTATGCCATCGACCGCTGGGATGTCTTCGTGCCAGTAGCCGAGAAGTGGGAGGAGGTAGGCTTCCTCCGCTGGCTGGGCAAGTACCTCAATTTCGTTTTCATCGACCGTTTCAACCCGGACCTGAAAGCAATGCGCAGGATGATCTCCTTGATGGAGAAGGGGCATACGCTCGTGATTGCCCCCGAGGGCACACGCTCGCGAGTCGGATCGATGATCGAGGGCAAGCCCGGAGCCAGCTACCTGGCAGCGAAACTCAAGAGACCAATCGTTCCCATTGGACTTGCCGGCACGGAGGACGATGCCATCGTCGGCAATTTGCGGCGCCTGCGGCGGTCGTCTGTGCTGATCAACGCCGGCAAACCCTTTTCCCTGCCTCCCCTATCCCCCAAAGATCGCGATACCGCGCTGAAACTGTACACGGACGAGATCATGTGCCGTATCGCGGCACTTATTCCAGAAAGGTATCGCGGCGTATATGCCCGGCACCCAAGACTGAGGAGACTCCTCGCCGCTGAATAGCGGGCCAGCCGCCGCACCCACCCTGTGGGGAAGGCGCGATCCGGAACCCGTCAATCAGAGGATCTCACCGTCGGAGCGGGCAAGGAATGAGCCTTGCCCGGCTCTGCCCAGCCACTGGTCCCCATCTACGATCAAGTTGCCGCGCAAGAATACTTTCTCCGGATACCCGACGAGCTCCCAACCTTCATAGAGGCTATAGTCCGTCCTGTGACGCGTCATCCCGATCCCATACTCGACGCGCCGCTCTGGGTCCCAAATGACGATGTCGGCATCCGAGCCCGGCAGGAGGGCGCCTTTGCGAGGATACAGGCCGAAGATGCGTGCGGGATTGGTGCTGTTCAAGGAAACGAATTGACTGGCCGTGATCTTCCCCGCCCGCACGCCGTACGTCCAAAGGACTGGAAGTCGATCCTGCACACCCGGCAAGCCATTGGGTATCTTGGTGAAGTCATCGCGACCCAGCTCCTTGCCCGCGATCTTGACCGGCGCGCCTTCGTACATGATGGGCCGCGTTCCGTCATAGAAGAATGGGCAGTGATCGGTGCCGATTGATTGCAGCGTCCCATCACCCAGGCCGGCCCACAGGCGCGCATTGTCTCGTTCTGCCCGCATCGGCGGCGAGCAGATCCACTTGGCCCCATCGGGCCGGCGCAAATGCTCAATCGTGAAGAACAAGTACTGAGGGCATGTTTCCCCCATGACCTTGATTCCGCGTTCCCGGGCATACTGCAGCATATCCACCTCGCCCTCCACATTCATGTGGACGATGTAGACGGGCGCGTCGGCTTCCTGAGCCATGGCTGCCATCCTGAGCGTGGATTCCACGCCCCCCCATGCCGGCCGTGTCCGCGCGTGCCATTCGGGCGCCGTCCGGCCGGCCGCCAGAGCCTCGGCGACAAGAGTCTCGATCACGTCACCATTCTCGCAGTGCGCCATGATGAGCATCGAATTGTCGCGGGCGATGCGCATGGCACCGAAGATGTCCCCATCCGACAGCCGCAGGCGGCCATTGTAGGCTGTGAATACCTTTAGTGTAGAAATCCCCAGAGTCCTCAGGATTGGGATTTCACGGCGGACGTCGTCATCAAACCGTGTCAGGTTCATGTGGAATCCGTAGTCCACCGCCGCCTTCTCCGCCTTTCGTCTCCAGGTTTCCACAGAGCCTTCCAGCGACGGCCGGTCGAAGGGCACGAAATCCATGACGGTCGTGGTGCCGCCGAACGCGGCTGCCTTGTGGCCCGTGTAGTGATCGTCGGACGATACTGTAGCAAACATCGGGAGGTCGAAATGCGTGTGCGGATCGACGCCGCCGGGCATGACGAGCTTGCCTGTAGCGTCGAAAACGGTTGCTCCAGCCGCCTTAAGGCCTTGCCCAACCTCGGCGATCGTCTCACCATCGATGAGGATGTCTGCCGCGAGCGTCTCTGTAGCGGTGACCAGCGTGCCGCGCCGGATGAGAGTCTGCATCGATCACTCCTGGAGCTGCCAGATCATGACCATGCCCACAGGCAGCGCCAGGAGCGCCGCCATGATGAAGAGACCAGCCGCATCCGCTCGCCAGAGGCCGCGAAAGATCATCACCAATGCCAGGACGAGGACCGCGACGAGAATCCACATCTCGGGCGCCATAGGTCAGTCCAGTTCGACCGGATCATAGTCACCCTGGCCGTCTTTGATTCCAAGAAGCGCCATCAGCACGTCGGGCGACACCTCCACTTCGGGCATATCGGCCCGATACTGCTGGGCGCTTTCCGCCCGGTCGCGCAAGGTACGCCAGAGTAGGGCACGTTCATCGGACTCGACGACCAGATCGTGCAGCGTCCGCGCCCTCAGCAGATACTCACCGGTTGTGTACAGGAACGTGACGCGGCGCCACTTGTCCGCCGTGATGGACGCGGGCAGCCGCTCGAAGCCTCCCACCTGGAGGCGATAGTACTCTTCGTGGGCCCGGGGGTGCCGGGCTTCGTCTTTGAGCAGCTCTGCCCGTGTCGTCAGCTCATGCCCACGCACCGGGGCAGTGAAATCGATCCTGCCGCCAGCTTCGCCAAACGCTGCTGGCTGATAGAACGCCAGGTGATCCACGGCGACCACCTTGGGCGCCGTCCGCAGGGGAATGCGGTACCAGCCGAGCAGACGGGCGATCTCCAGGTCGCGCGGCGACGGCACAAGGCAAACCAGGATCAGGTCGCTCTCTCGAACAGGCATCTCCGGTTCGCCAGCTTGAACAAATGGCTCGGCATTGTGCAGGGCGGTGGCTCGCCTATTTCAGCAATCCCACTTCCGCATTGAACTCGGTGATCAAATGGTCGATGGCTTGCACTTGGCCCTGTACTTCGGTCCAGTAGTCGACCCGGGCCCACATATCCTGGATTTCCTCGTAGGTCTTGCCCTGCTGCTCCACCCATGTGAAGTACTTGAGATTATGCACCCGACGCCGGTCGGGGTAGCGCAGCTCCAGCATGTTGTCCGTCGATTGACCATGCAGGTGGCGTGCAAAGTCCGCGGCCGCGTCGCCCGGGCTATACTCGCCATGTTCGACGTGCATCTCATGCAGCCGTGAACGGTAAAGCTCCATCGAATCGGTCAGTACCGTGAGCATGATGTCATTCTCATCCATCTCATAGTACTTCGCGACCTTGATCGCCGTCAGCACGTTGGAGATCCCGGAGAAACCGAGCAGGTCAAGCTGGGACACGACGACATCTGGCACACCCTGCTCAACCAGGTACTGCCTGCCATTCTCTTCGTTGAACAGGCGCGCCAGATTCACGACGGCGCCGTCGTCAATGGCCACCACCAGGTCCGTGTTCTTTGCGTTGTGGATCCACGGCACGTGCTTGTCGCCGATCCCCTCGATGCGGTGCGAGCCAAAGCCGTTCTCCAGCAGCGTTGGGCACTGCAGAGCCTCGCTGGCCGCGATCTTGCTGTCCGGGAACAACTGCTTCATGTAGTCCCCGCTGGCAATCGTCCCCGCTGAGCCCGTGGCGGAAGCCATGCCGCGATACCGGCCGCGCGGCCCCATGACCTTCTTCACGACCTCCTCCATGGCATGTCCGGTGACCTCGTAGTGCCACAGGTAGTTGCCGAACTCATCGAACTGATTGAAGATCATCAGGTCCTGACCGGATGAACGAAGCTCTTTGCACTTGTCGAAGATCTCCTTGACGTTGGACTCCGACCCGGGCGTTTTGATCGTCTCGCCCGCGATCTTCGCCAGCCACTCAAACCGTTCCTGGCTCATGCCCTCGGGCAAGATGGCGATCGACTCACACGCCATCAGTGCCGAATCATAGGCGCCTCCGCGGCAGTAATTGCCGGTGGAAGGCCAGACGGCCTTCTGCGTGGTCGGATCGAATTGCCCCGTTATCAGCCGGGGCACGAGGCAGCCAAAAGCAGCGCCAACCTTGTGAGCACCGGTGGGGAACCATTTTCCCACCAGCGCCACGATGCGGGCCGGCACGCCAGTCAAGCTGCTCGGCAGCTCCAGGTAATTGACCCCGCCGAAGGCGCCGCCGCTGAGCCGCGGTTCGTTATGCCAGCTGATCCGAAAGAGATTCCGGGAGTGCAGATCCCACAAGCCAATGGATTTCAGGTCTTCCTTCACCGCCGACGGGATCTTCGACGGATCTTTCATTTGCGCGAACGTCGGAAGGATAATATTGCGTTCCTTGGCGCGCCTGATCGCGTTCTTGCGCCGCCCTTTGTCTATCGACAGGTCAATCTTGGTCATCATCTTCCTCCAGGACAATTGTCAGGCAATTTCGATTATATCTCAGGCTCCACGAGCAACTAAACGGCCCGCGCCGCAACGCCGGCTGGCTCCCCGGTGTTGGATGCTGTAATCCACAAAGTCAGGAGCGAGAATGAAGCCTGGGACGACTGGTGCTGTGTCCGGCTGTGTTGTGTGGCTTCTGCTCTTCGCCGTGCCCGGAGTTTGCCTGGTTCCGATCGCCCTTGCCTTGGGCGGAATTCCGTCGGGCAGCGACCTAGCCATTCGCACAGTGGCGCCGCTGATTTGCCCGCAGGCAACAAACGGCGCGCCCTATTCCTATCCGACCACACGCCGCGACGACAATGGCTTCCCCGTGGTGGCCCACTGCGTACGGGCTGCATTGCATTGATGCCAACGGGGTGATCGTGAAGAAAGACCCGGCGATTCTGGCGTCCGTTGGGAGGGGATAGCTGCCGCCCTCGCCGTGATGGTCATGGCTGATGCAGCCTTTCTATTGGCCGCAGCGGCGGGCGTGCTTGTGGGCCGACTCCTCCGACCTCGATCGCAGAGCTGACGGCGCGGCCCGCCCTGGTTCTCTACTTCCGATAGGCGACGATCATGCCATCCCGAACCGGGACGAGCGTTACGATCCAATCGGGATCTGCCGTGATCGTTTGAGTGAACTCGCGCACCCCTCGAGTTGCCAAGGAACGATCGTTGCGATTGAAGATCCGGCCGCTCCACAGCATGTTGTCGATGATCAGCACGCCGCCGGGGCGCAGTTTCTCCTTGATCAACGGCAGCGAAGCCGGATAGTCCCGCTTCTCGATGTCATTGAAAATGAGATCGATGCCCCTCGGTTGCAGGCGCAGGGTTTCCGCGGCCTCCGCCACGTGAAAGGTTACCAGGTCGTCGAGGCCGAGGCGAGAGAGATGGCCGCGTGCCCTTTCCGAGAGCTTGGCATCCCAAACCGTGTGGTGCACCAAGCCGCCGCCGTTTTCTCTAACAGCCCGCGCGAACCATGCGGTGGAGTAACCGTAGCCTGATCCGAGCTCAAAGACCGACCTGGCTCCGGCCAGCCGGGCGATCTGGTAGCAGTAATAGCCAGCCGCCGGCCCAATGATGGGAAAACCGGTCTTGGCCGCAACCTGCTCCATGCTCACCATTTCCGGCTCACGCGGCGGAACCAGGCCGAGGAGATAATCCTGTACTTTGGAATAGACTAGTCGGGGCACGTCTCACTCCCAAGGCTGCCGCGGCGCGGTCCTGCCAAACGCGCAGCGCGGAGACCGACCGAGGTTCAGTCTTTGGGCGCCTCCCTGACAACGTAGAGAGGTCGGCCCTTCGCTTCGTCGTACAGGCGACCGATGTATTCCCCCAGCACGCCCAGAGAGATCAACTGGATGCCGCCCAGGAACAGCACGGCGATAAGGGTTGTAGCCTGGCCCGTGAACTGCGGGATGCCTGCCATGCGCAGGTAGATGACAACAGGGATTGCCAGGATCGCCAGCCCCGCCGAGAAGAAGCCGAAGTACGTGGCGACCTGCAAAGGGAAATACGAGAAGCTGGTAATGGCATTCAGAGCCAAGAGCAGCATCTTCTTGAACGGGTACTTGGTGACCCCGGCATAACGCGGGCTCCGCTTGTAGTGCACGCCAATCTGCCTGAACCCCACCCAGGCCGACATGCCGCGCGGAAAGCGGTGGCGCTCGCGCATGGTCTTCAAGACGTCCACCACCTTGCGGTCCATCAAACGGAAATCACCTGTGTCCACCGGTATCCTGACGTCGGTGATGCGATAGATCAATCGATAGAAGACCGAGGCACTGAGCCGCTTGAACCAGTTCTCGCCCCCGCGCTCGGCTCGCACCGCGTACACCACATCGTAGCCATCCTTCCATTTGCGGGCGAGTTCCGAGATGGCCTCGGGCGGATCCTGCAGGTCTGCATCGATGATGACGATCGCATCGCCGCGAGCGTAGTCCCAGCCGGCCGTTATGGCGATCTGATGCCCGAAATTGCGGGCGAAGATCACAGGGCGGACGCGGGGATCGCGCTTGGCCAGCCTGCGGATGGCCTCGGTTGAGCCATCAGAGGACCCGTCGTCCACCAGGATCAATTCCCACGGTTCCCGCAGCGCCCCCATCACCTTGTTGATGCGCTGGTACAGGTGCGGCAGGGTCTCTGCCTCGTTGAAAATGGGAGCGACGATCGAGTACGTGATGCGCCGGCTCATATTCGCAAGACGTCCTTGAGAGCTCTCAGGGTTGGTTCGATCACCGGTGCTTCACCCACAGCCCGCATGGCGGCATTGATGTCCTTCAGCCCGCTGCCGGTGTTCAGGACCAGTACCGGGTCGTCAGGCTGGAGCACACGGTCTGCCCGGGCCTTCAGCAGTCCGGCGTAGGCCGTGGCCCCTGCAGGTTCGGCGAAGATTCCCAGGAGGCCCAGTTCCGCAACGGCGCGCAGGATTTCATCATCGCTCACGGTGATGTATGTCCCGCCCGTTTCCCTGGCTGCCCGTACCGCGCGCACGCCATCCCGCGGCAAATCGACTGAGATGCTGTCCGCGAGAGTCTTCGCCGTAACCGGCGTGATGACCTCGGTGTTCGCGTGGAAGGCATTCGCAATGGCTGACGATCCGATCGCCTGGACTCCGATTAGCTTGGGAACGCGTGGGATCCAGCCGAGCTGGAGAAGATCCTTGAAACCCTTGTGAAGGCCGGAGATGATGTTCCCGTCCCCCACGGAGACAAACACGGTAAGCGGTGAGTGTTCGGCGCCTTCACCGATCTCCTGGTGCCACTCCTTGTGGGCAGTCTGCCACCACTCCCAGATCTCCAGTGCCGCGGTCTTCTTGCCTTCCGCCGTAAAGGGGTTGTAGCCTGTATTGCGGCAGTACCAACCGAACTCCTGGGCAGCCTTGAGAGTCAGGTCAAAGGCATCATCGTAGGTACCGTCGACCAGGACCACGGTTGCACCAAATACGAGAAGTTGCGCGACTTTTGCCGGAGGCGCGGTCCTGGGAGCCAGGACGACCGCCTTCTGACCTACGGCGGCTGCCATGCCCGCCAGAGCGGCGCCGGCATTCCCGGTCGAAGCCGTGACGATCACCTCAGCCTGGATCTCGCGGGCGCGCGCCACCACCAGGGCACTGGCACGATCCTTGAACGAGGCCGTCGGATTGCGGCTCTCATCCTTCAGCCAGACGTGCTTCAGACCCAGTTGATCGGCGACGCGCGTCAAGGCAAAAACGGGAGTTCCGCCGGCGGCATGCAGAGGCGTCCGGCTCCCGGGGATTTCTCCTACCGGCAGCAGCGGCAGATAGCGCCAGAGCGACGGGTCCGAGCGTGAAGTAATGTCGGAGGGTTGGAACTTGGCACGCAGCGATTCGAAGTCCAGGACGATATCAAGATTGCCGCCGTCCTTCGGGCACGTGTACGTGACCTCAGTGGGGCCATATTCCGTGGCGCACAATGAGCATCGATATCCCAGGAGTTTGTTCATTGTCGACGTGCAATTCTACCGCGTTGCCCCCGCCCCACACGCCACGACTCGGACTCCCCCGATCGTCGATGCCAAAAGGAGGTTCGGCGGGTCGGTCCGTGCAATCAGCCCTGAGTCGGTTGTCTTTGCTACACCCCCATCGAGGGAGCCGAGTCCCCGCACCCTGGAATCTGCCCCGCTATCGCTGCTGTCCAATGGCACGGGCGATCAATTCCTGGTCAACCGGCAGGCGATCGATCCGCAAGCCCACTGCGTTGAAGATCGCATTCGTAATGGCCGGAGGTGTCGGTATCGTGCATATCTCGCCCACTCCCTTGGCGCCATACGGACCCGCTGCCGTGGGATGCTCGACGACGATCGAGGTGATCTCAGGCGTGAGCATGATTCCCGGGATTCGATAGCGGGCAAGGTGATCGGTCACCACCCGGCCGTTGTCCACAATGAATTCCTCGGTGAGGCAGCTCCCGATGCCCATCATCACGCCGCCCTCCACCTGACCCTGCAACCCGAGCGGATTAAAGGCCGTGCCAACGTCGTTGGCAGCGATCACCCTCAGGACGCGCACCTCGCCGGTGTGAGTGTTCACCTCTACTTCGGCTGCCTGGGCTGCAAAAGAGAAAGCAAAATGCATGTCCCCTGCCTCTCCCAGAGGCTGTGTCGGCGGCGCCTCATACTCGTAAAACGCACGCGGCTTCTGGCCCATCGCCTTCATTTCTCTGGCAACCTCGGCGAGGCTCATCGTTCGCCCGTTGGCGCTCACCCGGCCCTCGGCGAAGTCCACCTCTCTGGGCGGCACATCGAATTTCTCGGCCAGGGCGGTCGAGATCGCATGCCGCAGCGCCTGGGCCGCAAGACGGGATGCATTCCCGGTGACGAAGGTTTGGCGGGAGGCCGTGGTGGGTCCGCCGTCGGGTGTCAGGTCCGTGTCCATAACAAGCACCCGCACGGTTTCCGGCGGCACCGCAAGTTCCTCGGCAACCGCCATCTGCATCACCGTTACCAGTCCCTGCCCCAGTTCGGCCGAAGAGCTTCGGACTTCGAGGTATCCGTCATCGTACAGCTCCACCTCAGCACCCGCCTTGTCGGGCGCGCCTCCTCCCAGCCCCGTGTTCTTGTAGCCGACCGCAAAGCCCCAGGCGTGAACTAGGTGCGCAGCCTCAGCCGGGCTGTGCGGTCGGAAGACTGCCTCTGCCCGGACTCCGCACAACGAATCGGCCTCACGGATCATTTCCGCTCTCACCTTGTCGATGCACTCCATCAACCCGACCGATTCGCGCAGAACTTGGCCGGTGTTGGTGGTGCTGCCCACCCTGAGGGCATTCAGCCGTCTCAACTCGATAGGATCCATCCGCAGCTTTGCCGCAAGCATGTCCATGATGGATTCGACGGCGAAGGCAGACTGCGTGACGCCAAAACCGCGGAATGCGCCCGCGGGCGGATTGTTCGTATACATGGCATAGCAGTCGGCCCGGACGTGAGGCACCTCGTAGGGACCCGCTGAGTGGGTTGTGGCCCGGGTCATGACCTTGTCCCCCAGCGAAGCATACGCTCCAGTATCACCGTGAAGCTCCGTCTCGACCGCCTGCAGACGCCCATCCTTCGTCGCGCCGATCTTGAGCCGGATCTGCGTGGCATGTCGTTTCGGATGCACCAGCAAGCTCTCATGGCGGTCAAAAAGCAGCTTAACAGGGCGCTGGGTGGCATTTGCCAGCAAGGCCGCATGGATCTGGCCGGCAATGTCCTCCTTGCCGCCGAAGCCGCCGCCCATCAGCTGACCAACGATGCGTATGCGCCCCTCCGGCCATCCCAGAACACGCGCAACCTGCGTCCGATCCTGATAGGGTATCTGCGAGGCGACGTAGATCTCCATGCGGCCGCCTGAGAGAGGTACGGCGATGCTGCACTCCGGCTCGAGGAACGCGTGCTCCATGATGGGCGTGTGGAAGGTGTGCTCCATGATCACGTCGGACTCCGAAAAGCCTCGATGCATGTCGCCCTTGCGGACTTTGATGTGTTTGAGCAGGTTTCCTTGGGGATGCAATTGCGGCGCGTCGCTTCGCCGGGCCTGCACGGGATCAAGAATCACGGGCTGCGCGTCAGACTCCGCCCGGATGAGAGCAACTGCCCGGTCAGCAATATCCTGAGTCTCGGCCGCGACCAATGCCAGGGCATCCCCCACGTACCGGACACGCTCGCCAAGACCGATCAGCACCGGCCAGTCGTACACGACCAAGCCATGATTGTGCTCGCCGGGAATATCACCTGCCGTCAATACCGAAACGACTCCCGGCAATGCCCTCGCCGCGGACGTGTCGAGCTGCTTCAAAAAAGCGTGCGGCACCAACGAACGGCGGACAGTTGCGAACAGCATGCCAGGAAAGACCAAATCGTCGGTGTAGACCGCCTCGCCGTTGACCTTCTCCACCGCGTCGGGACGAACGTGAACGCGGCCGACCACGTGCTCGGGCCGGGCCGACTCCGCTATTCGAGGGGGATCGATGGCAGCCCCGCCACCCATGGCATCCGCGGCAGCCAGAACGGCGCCCTCTATGGCAGGATAGCCTGCGCATCGACAGAGAGTGTCCTTCAGGGCAATCCGTATCTCATCGCGGGTCGGGTTCGGATTGCGCTGCAGCAGCGCATACGCGGTCATGATCTGGCCCGGAATGCAGAAGCCGCATTGAACCGCGCCGTAGGTGATGAAGGCCTGCTGCAGAGGGTGCAGCGCCGCCGCCGGCTGACCTTGGGAACCTATCTGGCGGTCCGACGCCAGCCCCTCGATGGTCAGAATCCTCCTGCCGTTCGCGCGCGCCGCCGGATACATGCAAGACAGGATGGGCTCGCCGTCCACCAGGACTGTGCACGTGCCGCACTCGGATTCTTCGCACCCGATCTTCGTGCCGGTAAGCCGAAGCCGATTGCGCAGCAGGGCGGCCAGGGTCTCCCCCGGAAGGACTGGCAGACTCCACGGCTTGCCGTTGACGGTCAGGTTGAGGGACTCCATTCTGCCGCTCTTCACCGGGTACGGCTCCATGCACAAGCCAGCGTTTCCTGCATCAGGGATTCCGCCAGTTGGCGGCGATACTCCGCGCTCGCGCGCCGCGGACTGCTGCGAAACGACGCATGGGAAAGGAGCGCGTCCGTTGCGAGCCGGCAGGCCGCGTCGGAGTAGGGTCTGCCAGCCAATGCCTCTTCAGCCTCGACGGCGCGCCGCGGGGTTGGGCCAGCAGGCCCCATAGCAAGGCGCACAGCCTCGATCGTGTCCTGCCTGCGCCGCAGCCACACAGCCAGGTTGATGACCGGCAAAGCCACGCCCTGTGGCCGCATGATACGCTTGAAGGCGGATGCTTCCTGGGCTCCCTTCAACGGCAGGTGGAATCCGACGATGAGCTCGCGCCCGGGCTTCAACGCTGATTTCCCAGGTCCCTCGAAGAGGGCGGCCATCGGCAGGCGGCGATTTCCGTCGAGGGCCGCGATCTCGACCACCGCATCCAGTGCCAGGAGCGAGATGGTGCCGTCCGCGGCGGGAAGCGCGTGTGCCACGTTGCCGCCGAGGGTGGCTACATTGCGAACCTGCGGTCCGCCAATTAGGTCGCACGCTTCCACCAGGGCCTCGGCATGCTGCGCCGCGAGCGGATTGTTGGCGACGCGCGTTAGTGCGACCGCTGCACCGATGAACAGCACGTCGTCGCGCGATTCCAACGCCGTCATCTCTACGACCGACGTGAGATCCACCAGTGTGATTGCGGGGGAATGCCGGCCCTGCCCCAGGTCGAGCAGCAGGTCCGTGCCTCCGGCGATCGGCGCCGCGGGTCCAGGCGAATCGCGAAGCGCCAGAAGCGCCTCAGAAACAGTGGTCGGACTTATGTAGTCTTGCCAAAGGTTCATGTGGCCCGGCCTTCACCGAAGGACGGCGGCACTTTTCGAGGGGACTGACCCCACGCCGCTCCGTGGAGGTAACCACTACAGCGACCACCGAACCAATGGGCTTGTACGATTCCACTTCTTACTCAGACTCCTTGGGAGTGCCCGCCGCGCCCGGGACTTCAGGGCAGCTCAGTCGGTTCTACTTCCCGCGTTCGCCGCGGATGTACGGCTCGCCGAGCGCCGCCGGCGCGCCGATGCGCTTGCGCATGGCCTCACGGGATCCGATCACAAGGACGATGATCGTGAATGCATACGGGATCATCTGAAGAAAGAAGCCCCAGTATGGGTTGTAGTAGAACGGGTTTCTCAGGCCAAGGAGCGACGTGGGCCCCTGGATGTCCAGGATGAGGCGGCGCAGCGCTCCGAACGCGTACGCACCGATGGCAGCCCGAAGCGGGTCCCACTGCGCGAAGATCACCAGCCCGACCGCGATCCAGCCTTGCCCGCCGGTGGTCAATTCGCTGAACCATCCAGGCGAAACAGCCAAGCTGATGGTCGCGCCAGCCAGGCCTGCAAGCATGCCGCCGACAAACACGTACGCGTAGCGAACTGCGTACACGTTGATGCCCAATGCATCGGCGGCAGCCGGGAATTCCCCGACGGCGCGCAGATGCAGGCCGGCTCTCGTGCGGTTGATGTAGTACCAAGCCAGGGGCGTCATCAGGTAGCCCACGTAGACCAGCACACTCTGATCTGTGAAGAAGATGGGACCCAGAACCGGCACTGCCGAAACTCCCGGGATCGTCCATGATGGCAGCAGGGACACAGCCCCAGCCTTGCTCAGACCTTCCCCCAGGACAAGGCTAACCCCTGTTCCGACGAAGGTGAGCGCGAGCCCACTCACGACCTGGTCGGCCTGCAGGCCGATCGTGATGAAGGCGTGGATCTGGCTCAGCAGACCCGCAACGAGCATGGCCACAACCACGCCCAGCCACGGATTGCCGAGCTGCACGCCGACGCTGAAGGCACTCATGGCGCCGATGAGCATCATGCCCTCGACGCCAAGATTCAGCACGCCCGACCGCTCCGCCAGTACCTCCCCCAGGGTGGCGAAGAGCAGCACCGTTCCGCTGGCGACTCCGGCTTGCAGGATGTCGATGAAATTCGTCGGCTAGTCCTCCGCCTCGCCGCGGACCACACGGATCCGATAGCGCAGGAAGAAGTCGCTGGCGATGAGACACACCAGGATGATGCCTTGGATCATCTTCGGGACACCCGATGGCTGGATCTCACGCCCGGCAAGGATCAGCGCTCCGAACAAGATGGAGACAACGATGATCACCAGAGGATTGAGCTTCGCCAGCCACGCCACTATGATCCCCGTGAAGCCGTAGCCGGCGGCAAGCGGTGAGGTCTGCAGCCGGTGCACCACCCCTGTGACCTCAGACATGCCGCCCAAGCCCGCAAGAGCACCGGAGACCATCATTGCCAGCACCGTGTTGCGCGTGATGTTGATGCCGGCGTAGCGCGCAGCGCGTGGATTGTCGCCGATCAGACGGATCTCGTATCCCCATCGGCTGCGGTAGACCACGACCCACAGGATGACCGCCGCGATGATCCCCAGCAGCAGGCCCAAATGGGTCGTGAGACCGGCAAGGAGCGGCACTCCCTTTGCGTAGTCGAGCAGCCTCGGGAGCCAGGCACTCTTGGGGAAGGTGGGAGTCATCTGGAACCCGCCCTCGGTCCACACCGCGAAGATCCAGAAGTTCACCCAGGCGACTGCAATGTAATTCATCATCAGCGAGCTGATGATTTCGTTGACGTTGAAGGCCGCCTTGAGATAGCCGGGGATGAAACCCCACGCCGCTCCCGCCGCCATGCCGGCCAATATCATCACCGGGACGAAGATCCAGCGCGAGCTCTCTGCAGGCAGCACGGGTATCAGGATGATCGCGCTGGCGCCGAAGGCGCCCATGATGAACTGACCTTCGGCGCCGATGTTCCACAATCGCATGCGAAAGGCGACCGAGCACGCCAGCGAGGTCAGCAGGATCGGTGTAGCCTTGACAATCGTGTCCGACAGGACTCCCAGGCTGCCAAAGGAGGCTTTCGCAATGTGGATGTAGGATCGGATAGGATCGCCGCCAGCAGCGCTAATAACCAGCCCACCCACGAGCAACGCGACCAGGATCGCGGCCAGGGAAAGGACCAGGGGATACCAAGGCGGGGCTTCGTCGAGGCGGGGCTCGAAACGGAATTTGAAGGTGGGCCTCCGCCGGGGCCCAGCCATTGCCTCAGCCATATGCCGGCTCCGGGTGTTGTTGGATTTCTTCCAGCGGCGTGCCCGTCATCATCAGACCCACCGTCTCGACAAGTTTCTGGTCAGGATCGGCGGTCTCTGTGTTGAGTTCGCCCATGGTTTTGCCTTCGTAGATTACGTAGACGCGGTCACTGAGCGAGAGCAGCTCCTCCAGTTCCTCGGATATCAATAGGATCGCCGCCCCTGCCTCACGCTGCGCCATCAGAAGCTTGTGGACGCCCTCAATCGCGCCGACATCCAGGCCCCGGGTCGGCTGCACAGCCACGATGAAGGTGGGATGACCTGAGATCTCGCGTGCCAGGATTACGCGCTGGAGGTTGCCACCGGAGAGCAATCGCACAGGAGTCGTCACCCTGGGCGCAATGATCTCATACGCGTCCTTAAGCTGTGTGGCAAACCTCGTGGCCGCGACCATGTCCAGCAGGCCACCGTGGGCAATCGGCGGCAGCCGGTACTGTTTCATGATGAGGTTGTCGGTGATGCTCAGGTCAGGCGCGGTGCCGACATGCGTACGGTCTTCGGGGATGTACGCCATTCCGTGTTGGATCCCGAACAGCGTTCTCCGGTTGCTGACGCGGAATCCGTGCAGGAGCACCTGCCCCTGTTCGCATTTTCGCAGACCGGATATCACCTGCGACAGCTCGGTCTGCCCATTGCCCGCCACGCCTGCCAATCCAACTATCTCACCGCCGCGGACCGTGAGCGAGAACCCTTTCAGCGCCGGCAGCCCCTTATCATTCTGGGCGTGTACCGCTTTCACATCCAGGATCACGGGTCCGGGCTTGGACGCGACCTTATCCACCTGAAACACAACTTCGCGTCCGACCATCAGCCGCGCCAGTTCCTGGCGCGCTATGCCGGCCGACGCTATTCCGGCAGCGGTGACCGCACCGCGCCGCAGGACGGTCACGCGATCTGCTATCGCGCTGACCTCCTGCAATTTGTGACTGATGAATATGACCGATTTCCCTTCGGCGGTCATAGAACGAAGTGTGCCAAATAGCCCTTCGATCTCTTGCGGTGCCAGCACAGCCGTCGGCTCATCCAGGATCAGGACTTGCGCGCCGCGGTAGAGCATCTTGAGGATCTCTACGCGCTGCTGCTCGCCCACGGACAGCTGCCAGATCTTGGCGCGAGGATCAACTTTCAATCCAAACCGTTCGGCCAGCGCGGCTACCCTCGCGTCGTAGTTGGCCAGGCGCAGGAAAAAGCGCGGATCCTCAAGGCCCAGCAACACGTTTTCGGTCACAGTCTGCGAAGGTACCAGCATGAAATGCTGATGGACCATGCCAATGCCCGCCGTGATGGCATCCCGCGGTGAGACAAAGGTCACTTGGTGGCCATTCACCCTGATGGTTCCGGAATCCTGACGATACAGACCCGCCAGCACGTTCATCAGCGTGCTCTTGCCGGCGCCATTCTCGCCCAAAAGGGCGTGGATCTCCCCCGACCGAACTTCAAGATCGACGTGATCGTTCGCGAGCACGCCCGGAAATCTCTTGACGATCCCCCTCATTTCCACCACCAGCCGTGCGTTGGATACAGACTGCGTGTTCTCTGCCACGTGAATGCTCCGGGCCGTCGGCGCCTGCGGGTCGTGTCTTCGACCCATCAGCACGGTGAAGCCATGGTTTCGTTGGAAGAAAGCACTCCAAGAGTTCTCAAGACCAGGGCCAGGTCCTGATCGAGCCTGGCCCTGGTTCGCAGAAGCCGTGCTTATTGGCTGAGGCTCGGCAGTTCCGCTGTGATGCCGTCAGCCCACCAGTACATGCAGTACTTGCACTCGAGGCCCGGTGCCCCCGGAGGGAACTGATCGACGTCCGCCTGCGTGATCTTCTCCCCCGCGGGGACAATCACAGTACCCTTGTTGTCCTTGATCTCACCAGAGAAAACATCGAACCGCGTGAACTCGCCGGCCAGCATCTGGGCCATCGTGTCCTTCACAAGTTGGATGTCCTCAGCCGGCAATTCGGCCACGCCCTTGGTCAGCTCCTGGCCCTCCATGAAACCATACAGGCCCAGGGCGCCGTCGGCGGCGTCGAAGTAGTCGAAACCGGGCGTGTAGGTCTTATCCTGAATTCCCTTGGCGATCCGGGTGTAGACTGGCCCCCAGTTCCAATAGGGCGCCGTCAGGCAGGCATCAACCTTGCAGGAGCCGAACCAGTCGTACGTGACGCCCCACTTGCCCTTGGCCTGCGCGACGTCAGCCACAGCCGGCGTGTCCGCGCCGGTGAAAACGACCTGCGCGCCTGCATCGAATAGCGAGGCCGCGCCATCCTTCTCCAGCACGGGGTCGTGCCAGGTGTTGATCCAGCGGACATCCATCGTGCATTCCGGGCACGTCTTCTTCATGCCCAAGGCGATGGCGTTGCCGAGGCGCAACTCCTCGGGTATCGGGAACGTCGCCATATAACCGATCTTGGGATTGCCATCCATCTTGGCGCGCGATCCGGCCAGCATGCCCGCCATGTACTTCATGTCTTCCATGGCGCCGAAGAGGTTTCCAAAGTTCTTCATGTTCGACTTGTAGCCGCTGATGTGCACGAACGCAATGTCCGGGAACTCATCAGCCACGGTGGCCATCGGATCCATGTAGCCGAAAGATGTACCCAGGATCAGGCTGAAGCCCTTGCGTGCAAGGCTGCGGAATACCTGTTCTGAGTCGGCGCCTTCCGGAACATTCTCAATGTACGCCACATGGGAGTCCGGCATGTTGTCTTCAATGTAGACCAGGCCCTCGTAATGGGCCTGCGACCAGCCTCCGTCGTCGTGAGGACCGATCAGGACTGCGGCCACATTGAACTTGCCCTGCTCGACTTCCGGAATTTGCAGCCCGCCGGCAGCCGGAGCTTCAGCGGGCGGAACGGCAGTCGCCTCCGGTGCAGCAGCCGCAGGGGCCTCCGCTGCAGGCGCCTGCGTCGGTTGAGGTCCACATGCGGCGAGAACGAGCGCGAACGCCGCCACCATCATCGCTAGATGCAGAGATTGCTTGCGCATGGCCTTCTACTCCTTTTCTTCAGTTGTGTAGGGTCGCGAGGGATCTGAAACTGTGCCTATCCGCCGGACGCCTCCTTTCGCACATGTGCATACATGTCATTCTATCACGCTGGTTCCATTTATCACATTCTAGGGCAACGCCGCAGTCCTGGCAAGTACGTTATTCACCGTTGCAGGCGAACATGCTCTTGACTTTGGAAACGACCTGCGCCCGTTCGGGTGAGGAGTCCGGCGCCGCGGCGATGCGATCCCAGAGTCTACACAACAACGGTCCCACAAACCGCCGCGAAACCCGGTAGGACTCGTTCGAAAGCCCCAGCGCGCGGTCCCAGGCGCCCGTGTGCGCGTAGCCTTCAATGTACACAAATCGTTCGACTGGGTCATTCGGATGGTCTTCGAGGCGGAAGGCCTGATCACCGAGTTCGACAACCTGGTTCCAATCGCCTCGCTGTGCTGCCAGGCCCGCGCGCTCAAAGTAGTAGCACCACATGTGCGCCGGTTCGGGACCATAGATCCGCGGCATGCGCGCCACCTCTTCAGCCAGGATCCACTCGCTGGACGAGAGGCCTGCCGCCTCGCGCATCATGGTCTCGTCCGGGATCAAATGGTTGGACGTATCGATCGATGCATCCAACAGCCTCAGGCAGCCCGGGGGCTGGTAGTAGAACGACAGGACTTGCCCTGTGTTGCCGGCGAAGACCTCTGAGATGAAGTCGTACTGGATCGGGAGACCAGCCTCAAGGTTGGGGAGCGTCCCGCCGAGTCTCGAGGTTGGGTAGAACACAACGTAGTCCATTGACGCCGACCGATTTTTCGGGTCATAGATCCAATTCAGTGCTCCGGTCAACGAATTGTCCGCGTAGTACGGCAGCGCCCCTTCATTGAGAAGCACAATGGTGTTGGAGGCGATACCTGGCGCCCGCCAGAGCATCTGCCAGAACATCGACCTTTGCGTCGTCCAATCGTGCCTATAGTCCTCCGCCCAAAGGGCTTGGCGTCCCGCAGCCAGGCCGAGAAGCGCGACAGCGGCCCACATGCGAACGACCGGTGGAGCCAGTGCGAGCAGGCCGGCGAGAACCAGACTCACACCCAGCATGAACGGAAGGGTGAACCGGTTCGCAGGATACGCGGTCGTGACCTCGAGTCCGGTCAGCAGGAATGGACCGCCGGCCGTCAGCATGGCGGCGAGGCCCAAGCCCATCGGCCACCACTCGCCTCGTGGGGCTGAGGGGTGGCCTCGCCGCGTCACGATGAAGAACAAGCCCACAACAAGGCCGGTGAGCACGACCACCGCCAGATAGAACGTCATGGTGCGTGGGCCCTGGCCGACGGCGTTCGGGAACTGCAAGATCTGGCCCCACGCGGCAACACTGGTACGGTAGAGCTGAAGTGCGATTGTCCTGGCTATTTCGACCGCGGCGGCAAGCGGATCGGCTTTCAGCGTGCCAGGCAGGGTAGGTCGGTAGACCTGATTGTTGAAGACAAACAGCCGCCAGATCACATTCGCCACGAACACGACCAGATATGGGAGCCACGCCGCCAGCGTCCGCCGGAGGGCGCGGCTCTTGGATTCACCGGCATGACCGAGCCATGTCACCCGCAGGATGAGCAGCGGTCTCAGCAGCTCCAGGACGAAGAAGTACTCCATCATCCACAGGTTCAGAGCCGACAAGACCACTCCCCCGACGGTCAGGGGAAGCCGCCGATCGACCCTTCTGACTGCCCACATCGAAAGCAGGAAGGACAGCAGCAGGAAGCACAGTACGATGAAGAAGTGGCTGTAAAGGTAGGAGGTCCATTGTTGATTGAATCCGGGATACAGCAGGAAGGCGACACCCGCGATCAATGCAAATTCGCGGTTCCCGGGCCACAAGTTGGTGGCGATCTGCCAAACCAGCACGGCCGACCCCCAGCGCAGGACCAGCGCAAAGACCTCCCAGTAGATTGGTATGTGGGGCAGCACGTGCGTCGTGAGCTGGTAGAGCATCCCCCAGACAGGCCTGTTGGTGGAAAAGTACTTCGTCATGGCTTCGGGCCCGAGCTCATATCGGATCCATGACATGGGCAACTCATCCCAGTAGAACCCCATTTGAGGCAGCAAGAGGCCGTACGCGAGCACGCCAACCACCAGCATGATCACGGCTGGATGAAGCAGCCGCGCGAAGCGGTCTTGTGCGGGTACGGCCTCAGCGTTTCCCGGCGTCGGGATCTTCATCGGATCAGACGGTACTGGTTTGCACTCCTGCGGTCGCTATCCTCGCGCTACCGCCTAGCGCACCACCCAGGTGCCCGTTTCGCCTTTCAACGCGCGCCCGATGTTCTCGGGATTAGTGATCAACGCCCGCTTACCGCCGTTCTCCAGAAATCGGATGATGGCCTGAACCTTCGGAGCCATGGATCCCTTGGCGAAGTGCGTTCCTTCGGCCAGATGGCCCTTCGCCTCGGCCAGCGTCATTTTGCCCAGCCATTTCTGGTCCGCTTTGCCAAAGTTCAGGGCTACCTTCTCAACGGCGGTGGAGATAACGAAGAGCTCGGCGCCCACGTTCGTGGCAAGGAGACTTGAGCCGAAGTCCTTATCGATCACGGCCGCCACACCGTGGAGCTCTCCCCCGGGGCCGCGTACAACCGGTATCCCGCCCCCGCCAGTGGAGATGACGGTGACGCCCGCGGCGATCAGGGCCTTGATGGCCTCGATCTCCACGATCTCACGCGGAAGCGGGGAGGCGACCACGCGCCGCCATCCCCGGCCGGCATCCTCAACGATGTTCCACCCCATATCCTTCTCACGGCGCCTGGCTTCGCCCTCGTCCATGAAGCCGCCGATGGGCTTGGATGGATTCCTGAACGCTGGATCATCCTGGTCGACCAGCACCTGCGTGACCACCGTCGCCACCGGCTTGGGCTTGCCCCGCCGCCGGAGCTCGTTTTGGAGGTTTTGCTGCAAGGCATACCCGATGGCGCCCTGCGTATCGGCGCCGCACACATCCAGTGGCACCTCGTGCATTCCCTCGACCTTGGCCGCGATCTCTGAGCGGCGCAGGACAAAACCCACCTGCGGGCCATTCCCATGCCCGATGATCACCTCGTAGCCGGCTTCGATCATGTCCGCGATGTGCAGGCAAGTCTCCCTGGCAGCCTCGTACTGATCCTCAACCGTCTGGTGGGCGGCATCCTTGATCAGCGAATTGCCGCCGATGGCGATCACAGCGATCTTCTTCGACATTGCGACTCGTCTCCTTCTGCCCTATGACATGGTCAATGCCATGACGGCTTTCTGCGCGTGCAGCCGGTTCTCGGCTTCGTCGAACACGACCGAGTTCGGCCCGTCCATCACTTCGCTCGTGACCTCGACATCGCGGTCCGCCGGCAGCGGATGCATGTAGATCGCGTCGTCCTTGGCCGTTCGCATTTTCTTCGTGTCGGTGATCCAGTGTTTGTACTTGTCGATGATCTTCGCGCCTTGAGCGGGATCCTCGGTCGTCAGCATGGCGCCCCAGGACTTCGCGTACACGACGTCGGCGTCCTTGAAGGCTTTCTCCATGCCGTCGGCATCGGAGACGACCTCGAACCCGGCGTGGAATCGTCTTGCCTGCTCGCGCGCCGCATCCATGACGTCGGGCATGAGCTTGAACTCCGGCGGGTGGACCAGCGTAACGTCCATGCCGAAGCGCGGCAGCTGCAGAATCAAAGACTGCGGCACCGAGATCGGCTTCTGATACGAGGCCGCATACGCCCAGGAGACCACGACCTTGCGCCTCCGCAGATCACGCCCCTTCTTCTCGATGATCGTCATCAGGTCTGCCAGGCACTGGAAGGGATGGTAGACCTCGCACTGCATGTTGAGCACCGGCGCGCGGGAGTATCCTGCGACGTCATTAAGATACTTGTTGCCCACTTTCCAGTCGACGTGACGTATGGCGATACCATCGAAGTAGCGGCCGAAGATCTCGCCGATTTCCTTGGGCGTGTCGCCGTGAGCGATCTGGGTGGTCTTACTCTCGATGAAGGCGCCGTGACCGCCCAGCTGCGCGATTCCGGCTTCGAAGGAACCGCGCGTGCGCGTGCTGCTGAAGAAGAAGAGCATCGCCAGCACCTTGTCGCGCAGATACGCGTGGGGCTCCCCCAGGGCGCGCTTGCGCTTCAGGTCGAAGGCCACGTCCATGACCGTCTCGACCTCCTCCTTGCTGAAGTCGAGGTCGCCGATGAGGTCGCGGCCGCGTAGATTCGTCTGCATGCTTGCTCCTTCTATTCCATGGCCCCAAGGACCAGTGCCAGCAACGCCATGCGCATGACCACGCCGTTGAAAGCCTCCTGCCAGTACCGCGACCAGTGGGTGATGTCCACGTCCGGCGGGATCTCATCCATGCGCGGCAGGGAGTGCAACAGGATGGCGTCGGACTTGGCCTTCTTTTCCAAGAGCTCTCGCGTGATCTTGTAGTTGGCGGGGGTCAGGCCCACCTCCTTGCCGGAGCGCTCATCGCGCGACTTGGTGTAGTCCGGTTGGACCACGGGCTCCACGAGGATGACGTCTGCCTCCGCGATGGCCTTCTCCACGTGATCGACTTCCTTGTAGTTAAGGCTGAAGTCCTTGAGCTCCTTCTTGAACTCCTCGGTCAGCGACATCTCCGGAGGCGAAACAAATGTGATCGGGCAGTCGAACTGCGTCAGGGCATAGGCCAGGGAGTGCATGGTGCGCATCCTCATGTCGCCTACGGCCAGCCATTTCAGTCCATCGATGCGCCCCTTTTCGCGCAGCACGGTGTACAGATCGGTGAGGATCTGTGTCGGGTGCTCACCCCAGCCGTCTCCGCCGTTGATGATCGGGATGCTTGCCCAGCGTGCAGCTTCGTGCGGCGCCCCCTGCTGAAAATGGCGCATCACGAGCACATCACCGTAGAACTCAAGCATCTTGACGGTGTCCTTGATCGACTCCTGATAGAAGTCGCCTGCACGTGTCATCTTCGCATCCGAGAAGCCGGTCACGTGCCCGCCGAGGCGGTGCATTGCGGCTTCGTGAGCCAGCCGCGTCCGCGTCGATGGCTGATAGAACGCGGTCACGAGGGTCTTCTCCTTTAACATGTCGACGTTCTTGCGGGAACGGGCGATCGGCTCCAATTCCCGGGCAACATCGAACACGTGGAAGAACTCATTGCGCTCGAACTCCTTGAGTGACAGAATGTCACGACCTGCGAAACTGCGCATTTATGCCTCCTGGTTTGCGTCCAATCTGGGTGCGACGGCAATACATCCTGACATAGGCATTCAGACTTCAGCCCCGTATTCGCCGAACCACGTGAAAGTGAAAGAAACCCGGGATGAGATGGCTGGCTGAGTAGTCCAGCACTCTTCCATCCACGTGGTACAGCTTGGAGACAAACTGAAGCAACACATCACCGCGTTGGATCTGAAGCGCCTTGGCGACCGGCGCAGGCGCCGCGATGGCCGATATGGCGGCACTGGACACTTTGAGCAGCTCGCCGCGTTCCAGCAGGAGGTCCAGCACTGATCCGCGGAAGTCTGGTCCGAGCTGCTCAGCTTCCAATGTCTCCGCACACAGCGTGTCGACCAGATAGGCGACCGGGCGGCTTTCCTCGCGCATTACCCGGCGAACTCGCGTGAGCGGGGTCCCGATCGCCACCCCAAGCCCCGCCGCGGATTCCGAATCGGCAGGCTGGCTTTCCACGTGCAGGTCGCTCACCGTCACCTCAAGCCCAAGCCGCTCGGCCATCGTCTCGAGGCTCTCGAGTACTTCGAGCCCCGCCTCAATGACTGGGACTCTCCCGACGACAAACGTCCCGGAGCCCTGCCGCCTGCGGA